>Ga0206991_10126_pt1 | contig 21973 bp, 23 predicted proteins | sample Alteio_BWMinCont_9_FD_153286 | JGI IMG/M metagenome (GOLD analysis project Ga0206991, IMG submission 153286) | Enriched cells from forest soil in Barre Woods Harvard Forest LTER site, Petersham, Massachusetts, United States -... | ecosystem: Environmental > Terrestrial > Soil > Temperate forest >...
GCGTTTGGAAAATCGAGGACATAGATCCGAAACCTGCCGTCTTCGGGGCTCGGAAGGCCGATTCCAACGCCGTCGCACTGCATCACCCCGCGAATCTGCGCCGAGATTTCGCGCAGAACTTCTCGCAGGTTCAGATGAGACGCCACACGATTGGTGAGATCGAGCAGCAATTGTAATCGTTCCTGCGCCCTCTGAGAATTCGCGAAGTTGATGGCGTCGTCAGTCGCGAGAGCGATCTGGTCGGCTACCAGGCTGAAGAACCGAACCTCTTCCGGAGTGTAGGCTCCCGGCTGAACGCTCGCGATAATCAGACTGCCCAGTTTGCGATGCGCGGTTGTCAGCGGGACAGCGCAGAGGGACCGCAGCCCAGCCTCTCGCATGCCATTTGATTTGACGGGAAAACGGGCATCCGTCTCCCAGCTATCCAGCACGATTGTTTCCTGCGTTCGATACACGTAAGCGGGTAACGTTTCGCCGTCTTCTTCAGCAGGCCGCTGCTGCCGCGCCCGGCACACCGGCCCGAAGTGCCAGCGGATCTTACTCGCCGATTCGAACTGTGCCATCGCATCGAACGGGATCACCTTCCCGAGCTCGCGTACCAGGATGTCGAACAAGTCTTCGGATTCAGTGCGGGCGCGGATAGAATTCGAGATCCGCATCAACGTTTCGTACCGTGCAGGCGTTGACTGCTCGAGCTCGTCGACCAGTGCGGTTGACATCGAAAGCCCTCCCTTCCAACCATTTTCGCTCATGGTTTGACCAAGTGACATGAACGAATCCAATCCCGCATCACGCGCCGGTACGGAGGGCCGCAGCTCATAGAGGGCGCCGACGCTGCGACGTACACACCCGTGCATTTTAGATGTAGACGACGGAGAAACGTCGCAACCAAAATGCCGGATCTTTGTCGCCAGTAACGGGCAATCTGACGGGGTGACTTGTGGTGTGGGTATCTGAGGAGTAGCCTATGCCGGCGCGACGAGCGACTACGTTTAGAGCGCATCCGCGCCATCGATCCCGCGACCGGCGAGAAGAAGTGGGAGTGGTCGGCGGGAAGGACCTAATACATGTGTTCTGAGCCATTGGGGGATAACGGAGCGATGCCAGGCTCCGTTATCGCCTTACGAGAGACGCGAGAGGGCGATAACCCTCTAAACTTGTCCCGCCCGCAAGCACTTTACTCGCCTGTGCAACTCACGTGGTCGTTCCAGTCCATGAACGAACCGTTCGGGTTGCTCCGCCAAGCCCACACGTGAAGCTCGAAGAACGACGGTATATTGAATCGGTTTGGGCTGTCGACGAACAGAAAGGACTGACCCTCCAGAACGGGCGGATTGGCGTTATTTTTCAGCCACGTCGCGGCATCCACGATGAATTCGACGCCCACCAGACTCATTTGACCGTTCGACGGCTCATAGATTAGGGCTTGGGGGTGCGTGGGATCAAGAGTTCCATTGAGCAGGGCGCCATTGACATAGTGAATGCCCATAGCTCCATGGTCTGTACCGCTGACGCAGCCGAGGAAAGGGCCGTACCCCGCTGCGGTGGCGACGTCGATGTTCTGGTACTGGAACGTCGCACTGCGAACGATCTGAACCAGCTTACTCGGGCTTGCTGCGGGGTTGTCTTGAGCCGACGCGACAAACGAAAGCACCCCTGCGGCGAGGACGATGTACGAGGCGACAAATACTAGCTTTTTCATAATGATCTCCTTTTTACTCCTTCTGAGAAATTACTCGGGGAGCCTTCGGTCTGCATTCTGACTGCACCGGGGATTCCCGAGTTCGTGCGTTACCACTGCACTTTCGCTGGTTTCCGGCAGCGGAGGCAATCCTACGGGCCTCCATTCGTTCCCAAAGTTTTCTCCATGACTAAGTCGTTGTAGACAAAAGCTGTTCCAGCCCTCGTTGAGGGACTGTGATAAGCTTGGCTAGCTTTCCCGAGTTCACTATGGCCACCCAGCCGCGAGTTTCCGATACGTTACAGTTCGACGGATATGAGCTGGATGTCCGTGCCGGCGAACTGCGCAAGCACGGCGTAAGGCTGCGTTTGCGCGGACAGCCCCTCCAAGTGCTCGAAATCCTGTTGGAACGGCCGGGCGAGGTTGTGACTCGCGAAGAACTTCAGACTCGAATCTGGTCCGGAAACGCTTTCGGAGATTTTGACCACAACCTGCACAACGCAGTTGCGCGGATTCGCGAGGCGCTTGGCGATTCCCCTGAGAACCCGCGCTACATCGAAACGCTTCCGCGCCGTGGATACCGGTACGTCGGTCCGACAGAGGATTTTCAGAAGCCGCAATTGGCCATAGAAACCGGCGACCATACGGCTCAACCGGTGGCCCTCATAGCGCCCCCAAAGCGGAAAAGGAATCTCGTCCTGGTTCTTTGCGCTCTTTTGGCGCTGGGACTCGTTGCCTTGTCTACCTGGTTTCACGCGAAAGCGGAGGTTGCGCCGATACGTTCCATTGCCGTGCTGCCCCTCAAAAATTTTTCCGGCGATCCGTCAGAGGAATTCTTCGTAGATGGCTTCACGGACCAGTTGATTACGGACCTCGCTAAAATCGGCTCACTGCGCGTCATCTCGGGAACTTCCGTCATGCAGTATAAGGGGGCGAAGAAGGGCCTGCCTGATATTGCACGCGAACTGAACGTCGACGCAATCGTCGAAGGATCGGCCGTCCGTTCGGGTCAACGAGTGCGTATTACCGCCCAACTTATTCAGGCCCGCACCGACCAACACCTCTGGGCAGAGACATACGACCGGGATATCGGCGATATTCTAAATCTGCAGAGCGAGGTGTCGGCCGCAATAGCGCAGCAGGTTCGAGCAAAACTCACTCCAACGCAGCAGGCTCAGCTTCACCGGGGTCACGCGGTTAACCCAGCGGCATACGATGACTATCTCCGGGGACGTCTTTACTTTGTCAATGGATTCACCAAACCCGACGCACTCAACAGCGCCCAACATTACTTTAAAGGGTCGATCCAAAAAGATCCGGACTTCGCGCTGGCTTACGCCGGGCTGGCGGATACTTACGCCTTCTTGGCACTTGCCACAGTTCTGCCAAGGGACCAGGCCGAGCGGTCTGCCAGGGAGGCATTAGCCAAAGCGCTGAAACTCGACGACAGCATCGGTGAGGCTTACTACACGCTTGGCTTGCTGAGTTGGCAATTTGACTGGGATTGGAACGCAGCCGATCGCGAGCTCAACCGTGCCATTGCCCTAGCGCCGAGCTACAGTTGCGCGCATGAGGACCGCGCCATTTTTCTGGCCCAGACTGGCCGGCGCGGCGAAGCTCTGGCCGAGCTCGCAAAGATCCAGCAATTGGACAATAGTTTCAGCTCGGCGATGACGGAATCAGAGACCTATTATGAGCTACGGGATTACCCGAACCTGATTGAAGCAAGTAAAAGGGGGCTGCTGCTGGACCCCAAGGATTGGTATCAGCACTACACTCTCGGCATCGGCTACGAAGGTACGGGCCGGTTGCAGGAAGCGATCTCCGAGTACCAACAGGCAGTTGCGATATCAGGCGATTCCGGGAGCGTTGTGGCGCTGGCACACGCCTTTCGAGCGGCAGGCAAGAAAGCTGAGGCGGACAAGACTCTGCGCGCTCTAGAGCGCAAAGCAACGAAGAGCTCTGCCTCGCCATACACGATGGCTACAATCTATGCCGGCCTGGGCGAAAACGAGAAGGCCTTCGAGTTCCTGGAAAAGGCTGACTCAGAGAAGTCGTTGCGTCTGCCCTGGTCGCTAAAATCTGACCCGCTGCTGGATAGTTTGCGATCTGATCGCCGTTTTCAAGACCTTCTTCGCCGTGTAGGTTTGAATTAGAACGGCGGGTTCGAAGGCACATCCACGAGATGCCGGCTAACCGGCCATATGCATAACTTAAGGGTTGGCGACACATCCTGAGTCAGCCAACCAAGTCGCCCAAATCAGGGTTACGCCTTATTTCAACAAGTATGCGGAAAACGGCAGAATCGAGAGGTGAAGATGCGCGCACTCTTCATCGGTCTCGTGTCGGCAGCCAGTCTTTTCGGCCAACATCACTTTAGCTGGCAGGAAGCCTGCTTCAAGAATCCCGCGGCCCCCTATTGCTCTGGGCACGAGTATGCGGTGAAGCCAACAAAAGACGGGGCGGCGCGAAGCGCTGGCGGACCGCTAGAATCATTACCGTCGATGATGGACGCGGCAGGCATCGACTGGCGATTTGCGGACCCTTCCGCGGATGCGCTCGCCGTGCTCGATTGCAACAAGCTCTCGGCCTCCTCTCTCGCTCATGACCTCATCGACCGGTTGGGAGCCGACCAGGGTCTCAGCCAGGCGGACGTGCAGAGTATCTTCCTAGGGTTGTCGGCCGTGGATCATGTGGCCCTGTCGGTTCACGAGGACCGGATCGTTCTAATGGTTACCGGCCGGTCGCGAGATTCCATTCTTCTTGCGCCCGAGACGGGCTGGAAAGCCACGTCGCTTGAGGGAAACGTGGTGCTGATCGGGCATGCCGACGCAGTGGACCAGGCGGTACAGCGCATCGCCAAGCCCACTCCGCTCGGTGAGTTGGCGAGCCTGGCCCGGCAGCGTCTGATGGATAGCGACTTTTGGACGATCGGGTCCGCCAGGCTGGCCGGTCAAGATGCAGTAAAGGCGGGGGTGAAACGATTCTCCCTAACGGCCGAGATGCGGGACCGCCTGACGAGCGACACGGCTTTTGAATTTGATGGGGTACCGGATGCGAGCGCAATCCAGATGTGGCTGAAGACTCTCGGCGATGCCAAGGTCGAGGGAAATGTAGTCCACGCGAGAACGTCGTTGGAAGCTAATGAAACGCGGCAGAATTCCGGCGAGATTGCCGCCAGTCTTCTTGGCCAGCGTCTAGGGACTCTCATTAAATCCGCGCGATATCTTCCTACCCGCGAAAGCGCGATGACAGCCCACACCAGACCGGTTATCTATGGGTTGGACGACGGAGCTAGAGAAGTACAGCACTACGCTCCAACAGCCTCCGCTTCGTCGATAACCTCTGTGCCGGCTCAGGCGGTAACGGACCTGTCGGGCGTCTGGGCTTTCACTCATGCTGAGGCGCGTTTTGAAGGCACCATCGTTTTGCGCCAGACTGGGTCGGTCTTCACAGGCACCTGGCACACCAGCACAGGCAAGTCCGAGCCCGACAGTTCTCTTGCCGGCCGGGTTGCTGGGAATACCGTCTCATTCACTAGATCCGTGGGAAGCAACCAAAACTTTGTTCTGACTCTTTCGGCCGACGGCAACCGGCTCGACGGCTTTGGTGACGGGTTCTTTCTCAACCATACAAACCTAAACATGCAGCGAACGTCTGGAGCGGCTCCCTCCGCGACCGCCGCGAGGCAATAATCTCTGGTTTCGGCCGAGCGGTTGTATATGGAAGGGCGAGGATGGGCTCGAGTTTGAAGGAACCTTTGTGGAGCACAACATGAATTCGAAGTTGAGTTTCGTGATGGCAGCCTGCATGGCTATTTTCATATCCGCCTGCGGCTACGGTTCTCATAGCCTGATCCTTGGAACGTGGGAGGTGGAAAACGCCCCTATGAAAATGACGGCCGAATTTGACAGAGATGGCACGGCGAAGGTCACTATGTTGGGGCAGACTGTTCAGGGCAGGTACAAGCTAAACGCTGACGACGAACTGGAATGGTCCATGAATGGACTGAGCACGAAGGCCAAAATAAACGTGACCACGACCGAACTCGAATTGACGAACAGCGAGAATCAAACGATCAAATATAGAAGAAGGTGATGCGTGGCCCGTCAGTTCACACCGTAAGATAAGGAAGCGAATCAGATGCCGGCCGCCAGCTCGGACAGCACTTCCTTCCGGCTGCTGACATGGCTGTCATAATAAACGAAAGCTTCTACGAGGATATTGCCTGGCCGTGGCTTGGGCCCCTTGGTCTGATCTTACGAACCTCGAATGACAGGTTATGGCAGATACAGCTTCTGGCTTGAAACCGCTGGCGAAGATCTGAGCCCGCGCGCCGGCCTGCAGCACTCCACCGAAGTGGACGTCGCCGTTCTAGGCGGTGGATACTCGGGCCTTTGGACCGCGTATTACCTTCTTCGCCAAAATCCGGGCTTGCGGGTCGCAGTTGTAGAAAGGGAGATCGTAGGATTCGGCGCGTCCGGGCGCAACGGCGGTTGGTGTTCACCCAAATTTCCCGTGACGGCCAGCGTGCTCGCGGAACGCTACGGCTCCGATGCCACCCGCGCGCTTTACCTAGCCATGCATGAAGCGGTGGACGAAGTTGGCCGAGTCTGCGAGGAGGAGGGCATCGACGCGCATTTTCACCAGGGAGGCGCTCTCAGCCTGGCCCGTGGAGCGCACCAATTGCCAGTTATCCGCGCTACGTATGCGGTATACCGGCAGTTGGGACTGGACGATCGCAACCACTTGCTGAGCGCCGACGAGACTCGCGAGCACGTCAAAGTAACGGACGTTCACGGCGCGCTGTACACGCCACACAGTGCCAGTGTGCATCCGGGGCGCTTAGTGCGCGGGTTGGCACGGGCCATCGAGCGCCGAGGAGGCACAATTCTCGAGCAAACCGAAGTAGTCTCATTTGAAGGCGGCGCCAATCCGAGGCTGTTCACCCATGGAGCCGAGTTGCGCGCCAAGCAAGGGATTGTATTGGCAGGCGAAGGTTATCTCTCCCGCCTCCCTCAGCTTCATCGTGCGGTGATGCCCGTTTACTCGCTCATCGTGTTGACGGAACCGCTCTCCGACGCGCAATGGCGGCAGATCGGGTGGCAAAACCGCGAGAGCATCTCTTCCAACAAATATACGGTGGATTACCTGACTCGCACTGCGGACGGGCGGATCCTATTTGGCAGCCGGGGAGCGCCTTACGTCTTCGGCTCGAAGATCACCGATGAGCAAGACTGCCACGAACCGACGCACTCGCTGGCCCGGCGCGCGCTCGTTGAATGGTTTCCGTCGCTGGAGGGGATCGGATTCACACATGCCTGGGGCGGTCCACTTGGCATGCCTCGCGATTGGATGCCAAGTGTGGCGTTCGATCCAGCGTCCCGCATCGGAACGGCGCGAGGCTACACGGGGCAAGGCGTCGCGACTACGAACTTGGCCGGACGCCTGCTCGCGAATCTGATTTCAGGAAAACAGACCGGAATAGAAGCGCTACCCCTCGCGCAGAGGCAATCGCGCAATTGGGAGGTGGAGCCGTTGCGCTGGCTCGCGGTTCGCTATATGCAGAATGCTTTTGCGCGAATCGACGCGGCGTCCGAGCACGGACAGGCACGTCCCGTGGACGCACAGATCGCAGAGTGGCTGGGAAAACATTGATTACGAAGAGCGCCCTCGCGGCTATAATGAATGCTGGAAATCGAGCGAAAGTGATCGAGCAGGAGGGGTTATGGTATCCGTCCGTCTAATTTTAGCGGTCACTACGACGATCGGCGGTCTTGCCCTCGTTGAGCCCGCTGCGTCGGACACCTACACAGTGATCATGCAAGGCAACGTGGTTATGGTGGACGGCTCGCCTCCTCCCAAGGCCGTCGGAATCGAACGGGTATGCAGCGACGGTCAGGGATCCGCGCCCGGCCCCATCACAGATAAGAAAGGCCACTACCTGTGGCGTCAGGATCTCGATCCGATGCTCACGCGTGTCTGCTACCTGCAAGCGACGCTGGCGGGTTTCGCCTCCACGCGTATCGATATTTCCAACATGAGCCTGTCCACTTTCGGCGGCGGCTCCAATGAGAAGACAATGCCCGATCTGGTTCTCTCGCCGCGCGACAGCGGAGACGCCGACAGGGTTGTGCTGATTTCCGAATCCAACGCTCCAGGCAAAGCGCAGCCCCTTTATAAGGCGGCGGTTAAGGCGCTGGACGCTAACAACACAGATGAGGGCATCAAACAGCTTGAGCTGGCCGTTAAGGCCGTTCCCAAGTTCGCGGACGGTTGGAACATTCTCGGGGCGCTCTATGAGAGGCAGAGGATGTTCATGGAAGCGCGTGACGCTCTCGAACAGGCACTCGCAGCCAATCCCAAGCTGGTCTCGCCCTACTTGAGGATCGCGCGGATTTCCAACAAGCTGGGTGACTGGGATGCCGCCACCAAGGCCGAAGACTCGCTGTTGAAAGTAGACCAACGCTTCTATCCGGAGATTTATCTTCAGCAGGCCATCACCCGCACTGAGCTGAAAGATTACGCGGGGGCCGAGGAAAGCGCCAAGACTGCATTGAGCCTCGACCCGAAGCACCAGCATGTAAACCGAGCCGAGTATGTGCTGGGGCGGATCGCCCTGCAAAAGGGTGACCTTGCCGCCGCCAAGCAACATATCGTCAGCTACATTAGTATGGACCCGACAGCCCCGGACATCGAGAAGATCCAGGTTCAGCTGGATAACCTTGGAAGTAAGGACGCCGATGTCCTGAAGATATCTTTGGAGCGGCCCTAGCGGCTGCCGGTTGTGCGAGGACGGCCGGAAGTTAATTCGATTTTGGTAAACCGGCGCCGCTCTCCCAGGCCTTGATAAGAAGTGGTTTGACGATCTGGGAAAACTCTAGATATGCGGTCGACTCCGGACGGAAGTGGAGTCCGTCGAGTAGAAATAGGTTCTCCCGAACGTTATTGGCTCTGTCAAACAAGACCGGATTAAGATCAATGTAGCCGACATTGGCCGCCTCGCGGCTGTACCGCTCCATTTCACGGTTCACGGCCTCGACGACCTGCCAGCGCGCGCGCTTTTCTGGCGCCTTCTGAATCGCGGTGTAGAAGAAAAACGTGTTCGGCGATTTCTCGTGAAGGATTTGAATGAATCGCTTGGTGCGCTCGACGATTGGAGCGGCGTCCTCGCCTACACTGATGTCGTTGCTGCCGCAATAGTAGACCACAATACGCGGCTGGTAGGGCAAAACCAGTTGTCCGATGCGGTTCAACATGTCCTCGGTGACGGTGCCGGCGATCGCTCGATTGAGCACCGGCAGGGGAGCCATTTGGTCCCTCAGATGGGTCCAGTATTGGAAAATGCTGCTGCCGGTAAATACAATACCGCCATGTTCCGGTGAGGCCGCCCTGTAGTCGGAGTGGGATCCGCTCTCTTGCGCCCGGGCCGCAATCGACAGACCCGCGGATGCCAAGAGGAGACCCGCCGCAATGCGGGCGCCCAGAACGGGACTCGATCGTTCACAGAAAATGCAAACCTCCGATTTCGAGGACTACTTACTCGCCGGCCATCTGCTGTCGATGGGCTTTGCCGGGTCCGCGGTGATCTCGAGAGCCGCGCAGTGATGGTACGAATACCCACCGGGAACATTGTATCCGTGATCGGCCATGAATTGGACGACCTGCAACGTGCATTTCGGGCAATTAATATTCGGCAGTTCGACGTCAGTCTCCCAAATCAAAGGCGACTTCGGATCCACCCGCTTCGACGCCGGTTCGCCCGGTTTGGGATAGTGCGGGAACAGGCCGTCAACAAGCACCGGAATCTGCGGTGGGCTCTGGATCTGTGCCCACGTCGAGTACGGACCTTTCTCGGTCCACCTCTCCGCGACCACCGGATCGGGCGGGAGGTCGTTCCGTGAGTTGACAGCCAACGCTACGCGGTAGTGACCGGAGTGGAACACCGTCTCCTGAATCTTGAGGTGAAGCTTCGATCCGCCGGTGACCTTGGACGATGCCTCCGTCAGGAACTTCGCATTGTCTCCATTCGTGTCCGGCAGGCCGCACGGACCGGCTTTCTGCGGATCACCTAAGTCGCTGGTCTTGACCCATTCCGCAGGCTCCAACAATTTGAAATGGGCTAAGACGGCGAAGGGCAAAGCCGTAAGCCCGACCACGAGAGCGACTGGACGTAGCGCGATGTTCATTCGGTGTCTCTTCTGATGAGTATTCAAAACTTAGCCTACCACGCTCTCGTCACGTTTCGAGCCTGGAAAGCCTCGCCATCCGAACAATCTTCTCCGAGCAATGACAGTTTTCGCAGGCGTTTTCCGCCGTTAACTAGTGAGGGCAGTGACACCGAGAAATAATCCAGAGAGCTAATCCGCAGACTTTTCATTGCCTGTGACAAAAGCCGTTTCACGTTCCCGTGAAGCGCCAGAGGAGAGATTCATGAACAACAGAGCTTTGATTGTTGTTTTGGCCGCACTGATCGGTTCGCATTCACTGCGCGCGGCCGAGGAAATCCTGGTGTCCAGCACCAGGAGCAGTTCCCTCGAGCAGTTCACCCCCACCGGAACGTGGGTACGCACCTTCGCCACGACGGGTCCGTACGCCCCGCTTTCAACTGCCCAAAGCCCCTTGACCGGGGAGATCTTCGTTACCACGGAGTGGAACTCCGGCACGGGAGCCGGGCAACTCTCGAATGTCATTCTGCGCTATGAGGCCAACGGGCAGTTTGATACCAATTGGGACACTTTCATGGTCTCATGCGGTCATTTTGCCTGTGGGAGTTCGTCGACAGGAAGCATAATCTTCGACTCGTCCGGAAATCTTTGGGTAGCGACTGCGTATGGATTGGACACTGGAGAACCGATCTACATTTTCGAATATCTGGCCGCCGACCTTAGTATGCCCAATCCGCCCGCCCAACCAAATCCGATCGTAGCCCAAATGTACCGTGGCAATCAGATGGCGTTCAATACATCTGGTAATCTCTGCATCGCGGGTTTCATCGACGAGGACGTGCAGTGCTTCGACACGTCAACGGGCGCGCTCACCAAGGATTACCGCACAGAAATTCAGTCCAGTGGCCTCGGCATAGAACCTGCGGGGCTGGCTTTCGACTCCTATGACCGTTTGTACCTGAACAGTGTCTTCACCGGTCAGGTGATCAAGGAGACCAAGAAGGGCGGCCCTCTCACCGTGCTGGCAACCTTGATCTCGCCGCCGAACCTGCTGAATGGCGATATTGTGTTGCGGTATGGCGAACTCTACGTGCCCAGCTACTATTTTCCACCGCCGACGGTGAGCACTCCGGACACTATCTACCAGGTTTCCACCACGGGCACGGTAACCAATTTCATCTCCGGAGGCGCGCCGCCGGATCTGGGCAACGATCATATCTGGGGCGCCAACTGGTTGATCTTCTATTCAACAACGCTTTGAGCGGCACGCCGGGCGCGAGCGGTCCCCCAACGAATCGCCCGTGCCCTGGACGCGTCCATGGGCTGCGTTGATGAAATCTTCATCGTTTGTGTGAGCTAAGAAGCGCGGCTATGACGCGCTTAAGCTGAAAGGTAAAGTTATTGTAAACGTTTTCCCTTTTCATAGAAATGCCATGGAACGTCGGGTACTCGGGCTCAGGCGCAATCATAATTCGACACTGCGCCACGGACCAAATACCTGACTTAAGGAGAACGCTTGTGAAACTTTTAGGTGCAGATACCTTACCAACCCCAGCGAAGCTCATTTCTCAAAAAAGGAATGCTCGCAGGTACGGCGACAGTTGGAGCCGGACTGATTGCGAGTAGCCCCGCCTCGGGCCAGATATTGACCCCCTCACGGGGTGATATCGCAATTCTCACTTTTCTGGCGGCGGCTGAGTTGATTGAGGCCGATCTGTGGCAACAGTATGCGGAGTTGGGCGGTCTGACACCGGGCCAGCTCCCCGTGGAGACAGCCCCTTTCACACCGATGAACAGCTATCAGGCGGCCTTTATGAACCTCGATCCCGATGGTCCACAATACATCTCCAGCAATACCCTCGATGAGCTGAGCCACGCGACCTTTCTGAATGCGTACCTGGAGTCCGTCGGCGCGCCATCTGTGAATCTGGATGAATTTCGCACTTTGCCAAGCAGCAAGGCAGACGGGGCCCAAAACATCGGCCGGCTCACCAATCTCATGAACCTCACTGTGGACACGAGCTGGTACATCAGGTACCGAAGCTCGACCAATCCGGATTTCGGGGCCACGTTTCCCCAGGCGCTCATTTTGGCTAATGTCCCAGCAATTCCCAGAACCAATGCCGACTTTGAATTATCCAATATCCAAGCGATCGCCAATATTGCAGCGTTTCATTTCGGATTTATCGAGCAGGGTGGATCGAGCCTCTATGCCACGCTTAGCCAAAAGGTCTCTAGTGTCGAAGTTCTGAAAATCACGCTGAGCATCGGCGGAGATGAATTATGCCACTTTTTGGAATGGGTGGACTTTTCGGGTAACGCGATGCAACCGCCGTTAGCGCCCTTACCTGCGGCGAACGGGCTGCCGGCGTTCCCCAATTTCGATAGGACTGTAAACCCTCTGCTTCAGACGAACCTGATCTTTCCCGTGCCCTGCGAATTCATCAGCCCCAACTTACCTAAGTGTGCGGTGATTCGGCCGACCTCTCAGAGACAGATCGATGCGTTGGGAGCCGTCAAAGCGCTCAGCGCCGACGGGCTCTTCATTGGTCAGCCGCAGAAGTTCTTCGACTTACTGCTGCGTCTGGCGCTAGAGGCGGATGCAGCTCAGCGCACAACCCTTTAGATGATGGCGAGGTATCTCGCTCCTGGCAGACGATGTCTCCGACATGACGTTCTTGCCAGCGAGAACCAGACACGTGAAGGACTTAGTATTGTAGGACGGCGGTCGGCGGCCGCTGAGTGGCTCTGTCGCGTTGAACGATGGCCGCCGCCGCTACAATCCTCAGATGCTGATAGTGTGAAACGGCGGCCTTGATCGGCACTTGCAGGTCATCCTTCTGATTCATCCAAGTGATGAGTTGTTCCATCAGCCGAGGAACGTCCTTGGCCTCTGGCGGCATGTAAAAAATGGCATTGGAGTGAGCATCGCGAGTCACTTTTTGCCCATCGCGACGTAATAGCCTTTGACCTCGCCCTGGTCCCTCTTCCCTGCCCGGAAAGTGCCGATCTCCACCGATCACTTCTGCCACCGTTCCTGAGTCAGACGGTTCCCCTCGATCATGGTTGAGTAGTCGGTAGAAAAGAGGCGGGCGGTCTCACACTTACCGATATCGTGCTGTTATTATCGAGCGGCGGGCCGGCGCCGGCACTCTCCGCATATCCTAACTCTATGACTGATCCATTCCGGTACTATCTTCGCGTCCGCTACGGGGAGTGTGACGCCCAACGCGTGGTCTTCAATCCCCGCTGGGCCGACTACGTCGACATCGGGAGCGTCGAATTCTTTCACGCGCTCGGATTTGGTGAAGGGCTGGCGAGCGGCGCCTTCGACTATCAGACGGTCAAGCTGACCCTCGAATGGAAGGCCCCAGCCCGTTTCGATCAAGTAATCGAACTTTCCATCTACACCACTCGTCTCGGCAACACTTCGTTCACTGTGGTCACGGAATTCCGCATTGCCGGGCGGGAGCAGGTGATATGCAAGGCAGAAGCCATCTATGTCAACGTCGATTCCAAGACTCTCGCGAAGTTGCCGCTGTCCCCTGAGGTCCGCGCCGCTTTAGAAGCGGGCGCCCACGGAAAAATAGTAGATCACGCGGGCAGGCCGGGGGCGCCCCTCCCCTTGGGATCCAGCTAAGGTGTTGGCCTGAATTCGACAGTACCCTCGGAACAGTACCTCGGGACCTTGTGGCTCACAAGGAAAAGCTGCAAATTCGGGGTGGGACACAAAATGCACTGTTTGTACTGCAATAAGCGGCTCTGGCTGTTGTTCTCCAAGGAGCGGGCGTTCTGCTCCAAGCTGCACGAGGACGCCTACCAGGACGAGCTGTCGGCGATGCGCCGTCTCACTGAGTTCACGGTTCCCGTCGTGCGGCAGGCGCTTCCCGCACCGGAAAATCGGAGACTGTCCGAGATTTACCGGGCCTCCACAATGCCCCCGATTCCGCCGGTTGCCGTTCCACCGCTGTGCAACTTCGTCGTCGATCAGGGCCGCCCGAAACCGGTTACTCCCGATCTTGCCGCCACCACTGTGTTGCTGGAAGCCAAACAGTTCGCCGCGCCGATTCAATTTCCATCGGGCAGCAGGAGTCTGATCGCCTTAACCCTGGATTCTGCAATCGGAGCTGCCGGAGAGATCGCGACGACAGCGACCGAGCGGATCGCTCCCTGCCGCGTTCAATCAAAGCGCAGCCGCCGGATACCTCCACCAAGTCCCACCGCATTCAGTTTGCGGACACACCGGAGAAGGGTGCGCTGACACGACCGGGCGACCCGGCGGTCGCCGTGTCTACTTCTTCTGTGCGGCCTTCTCTTTCGCACGCGCTCCGGATAGAATCCCCACCAGCCCATAGTTGCCTTCGTGGCACGCGTATTCGTACACCCGGCTCTCAGCCTTCTCCATGGGGAACTCTACCGTCCAGGGCTGCGTGTACACGGTTGGATCAACAACGGTAGCGCGATAGGTAATCGTGCTTGGACCCGTGCGCGTGAAGCGTTCGGTGACACGCAGGTTTTCATCGCTCATGCCGTCATATTGGACGCCAAAGCGGCTTTGGTCGCTCGCCCGGAAATTGGTGGTCTCTATCACGAGCGTTTGGCCATCCCAGTGGCCCACCGAATCACCTTGCCATTGCCTCATATTCTCCGGCAGATACGGTCGGGTTACGGTCCCAGTGGTCAACGGGATCATGCGCGCTTGATGCCCCATTTCTGAAAGAATCGCGACGACACCCGGAGCCTGCGCGATTTGATAATAATTGTTGTAATTTCCGGGGATGAAGGGCGGACCCGATTGCGAGAATACCAGGCACCGGTCGGGCAGCATGCGTGTTTCAGGACCATCATCGGCGTGTTGGACAAGCCACGCGTGCATCTCCTGGTATTTTTTCGCAGCAGCGGGCGTCATCGCGGGGAACCTGCCATTGGGAGGATCAATCAGTCGCGACGTGCGCCTGTCGCTGGCCAAGTGCGCGCCGCGGTCAAACCAGCCGTCGTTATAGGCGCGACCGAGATCGGCCTCCGCCGAACCATCGCGGCGGTCGCGATCGAGGTCATGCGCACGTTTCTTCTCATACGCCACGATTTCCTCGGCTGTGTAGAATTCCTTGTTGCCCAGCTCCGCCGGACGCTCCAGCGGAGTCATGCTGGCCGCATCCCAGACGCCTTCGAGATCCGGTTGCCCGTCGGGCGTTCGTCCTGCGTTCCAGTTCTTGGAGACAGGTATGGTGTTGGATGGTACTTGCGCGCCAACAGGACTAATCGAAACCAGAGCCAGCGTTGCCGGCGCCAATAAAGAGAACCAACCGCGATGAGTCATCGGGACCTCTCGCTGGATATTCTACTGCTCTGCGTTCGGGTTTGGGTTTAGTATCGTAAACATGTTGATTGCCAATCCCGATTTCGCCGAATGTGTCACGGCCAGTTTCGACAGGCAAAACGCATGCATCTGATTCGGGCCACACTTCGGGTTGTGGAACACGGGCGCACTGAAATCCATGTGCCGCACTGGGACGGTATCGAGCAACAGCATGGCTTCGTGCACGGAGGTGTGGTGGGGATGATTGCCGATTCCGCCGCTGGCTATGCGGCGATGAGCATTGTGGCCGTCACTGCTTCGGTGTTGACCGTCGAGTACAAGATAAACCTTGTTGCACCAGCGGACGGTGAGAAGCTAATCGCCCGAGGACAGGTTGTCCGCGCGGGTAGGACATTAATTGTGACCAAGGCGGACGTATTCGCCGTCAAGGAGGGCAAGGAAACTCTCTGTGCCCTTATGCAGCAGACCATCATGGTTATGCACGGAAAGACAGAGAAGTGGTGACGGATTCGAGCCCTCACAAAGGCTGGGCGTAGATGAAGGGCCGGTCTGCGCTGCTCCTCCAGAAGTAGGCTAGGATGATCAGGCTTGCAATGGCCGCGTAAGCGCACCACACCGAAGTGAACGCGTACCGCTTAACTTCCATCACAATCAGAAGAATCGTGAGGTTCGCCGCGCCAAAGACAATCATTGGCCTGACTTTCGAAAAAAACAGCGATCCGCAGGTTGCAATCACATAAAATACTGCAACTGCCGTGTTGTTGGTGGCTGGATTGATGTACACGATGCTGTTTCCCCGGACATAAACTTGCGATGGGTACGCCGTCAGCGCCCACAATATATAAAGCGAGGTTGCTACCCCCAACACCAGGAACGGCTGCATGCGCCTGCGGCTCTTCACGTCCGGCTCAAACAGCAGCACGCTGAGTGGCAGTAGGAAAGGGAGCAGCCCCTGCGCGTACAGCATGTAGGCCGCGCCCATGTCGCGCGTCACCGCCGGCGAGAGAATCCCATCCAATCCCAGCCAGACGAATCCCTCGATAAACTGATGAACGGCGAAAAGCGTAGGCAGGGCCGCGAAGAGTAATTCCCGCCGGTGCTTCACCTTGGTCAAGGTCACTACGCCGATGGCGGCCAGAGCTCCGCTGCCGACAAAGTTCGCTGTTGCTGAAAAGCACAAGGCTGGTCTGCTCCTTTGTGAGGTTTACACGTATCAGCGGAGAATGCAATTGTGCATGTCGAAAACTTCGCGCGGGGAAAATGCCCTTGTAACGTTTCGGTCATTGCCTAGCCTCCCAGCCCCACAAGGCGCGTGTCTGCGTACTGCCACCGGGCGACGGCCGACAACGAACGCTTTTCCGTTATCGTTCACTCTTTATCGAAAGTGCTTCGGCCCGAGCTTCTCCCTGTGTCTGCGATTTCACTCTCTCGTATTCAATAAACTAGTTTGCAAATTAAACTTGTTTGTGCTAGACTTCGGGCATGGATCTTCAGCCGCTGCTTGACGCACCCCTCGCCGTGAAACTCCACGTAGCTACGGTGATTCCCGCCATCGTCCTCGGGGCATGGGTAATCCTCTTCAGCCGCAAGGGATCACGCTGGCATAGAGGACTCGGGGTCGCCTACCTCGGGCTCATGACGGCGACGGCGTTGATCGCGCTCTTTATCCATCGGAGAGCACCCCACAGCCCATTCTTCGGCCTCAGCCCGATTCACCTCTATGTTCCGTTCGTGCTTTTCTGGGTCTATCGCGCGCTAGCAACGGTGCGCGCAGGCAACATCAAAGGCCATATCTTCGCCATGAGGGGCTTGTTTGTGGGTGCTCTTGTGATCAACGGGTTGTCCAACATCTTCCTTCTTCCCGGAATCACCCACGATGTGCTTTTTCCGGTCGGCCATACTCTGTTTGCCGGCTTGGGCAAATGAAGGGAGACTACCTGTGACTGACGAAACAAAAGCGTTGCAGGACGACATTGCTTTCATGAGAGCGCTGTCCGAGGACAGCGGCCGGGCCTTGAGCAGAGACGCCGCGGTGCTGATCGCCGTCGGTGTGATATTCGGGCTCAATGCATTCAGGTTCTGGGGGATTGAGGCGGGGTTTCTTGATTGGGCCAAGCCGACAGGCAACTGGTGGGGCCTCGATGCTCTGGCTATCTTTTTGGTTGTTCTGCTGGTGCTCATGGGGCGGTTCCGCACCGCGGCTCGAGGTGCAGGATCGCGGGCAATGGGTGCCGCTTGGGGTGGCGTGGGCATCGCGATCAGCGTGGCCGTCATCGCGCTCGTTATCGGTGCGTCGCGGCTCCACTTGCCTTTGCTGGTGATTTGGATCTTTCCGCTGATTCTCTTCACGCTCTATGGTGCAGCATGGTGGATCGCGTTCGCGGTTAAACGGCGGATCTGGTTCGCCGGGATCGCGATCGGATCGTTCATCACGACTCTCGGATGTGGTTTCCGAATGGGCAGTTCCGATGAATGGGCCATTCTCAGCCTGGGTCTGTTCCTATGGGTGGCCGCGCCTGGCATTGCGATCCTTCGTGAAGCACAGACTGAGGCGTAGCGGATCGTCCAATGCCTCCGTTCAATGTTGGCCAACTCAACGAAGTGATCCACGGAAGATTGCGGCTTGGGATCATGGCTTATCTCGCCCAGAATACCGAAGTTGCCGAATTCAACGAACTTAAGGAGGTCCTCGAAGCCACTCAGGGCAACCTTTCGGTCCACCTTCGAAAACTGGAGGACGCTGGCTACATATCCATTGAAAAGAAATTTCTCAGCCGCAAGCCGGTGACTCGCGTGCGTCTGACGACGAAGGGACGTAAGGCCTTTGTATCCTACCTGGACGCGATAGGCAGACTGGTCGCCGAGCCCAATGGTAACAGCGAATCCGCGCACGATTCACGCACAAAGAAGCCGAATCTGAAAAGGCCGTCGCCCTGACCGCTGAAACTCGACATTTTTGTCGCAAGCCGGATCCCCCGGGACGTCGCAGTCCCGGCGCCACCTCCATCCCAAGCAGTGGCCTCATTGCCGGCGATTTCAGCCCCTTGCAGCCGACGCGGACGGCTCGCTGAATTCCTGTCAGTGCCGGTCAAGGTGAAACCCATTATGGGCTGTCTATCACGGTTCTTGAAGTGCCGACCCGCAATCCCGTAGAACCCTTACCAACGATTGTTCTGTGACAGAATACGGTCGTGCTACAGCGGCTGACCGAGCGCAAGGAATGGAAGTTCTTCGGCGTCCTGCCGAAGGCCGATGCCGGCTTGGCCGCGGCTTGGTGGACAGTGCTAGTGCTGCGAGGGATGCTGCCGGCGGGGTTCGCGATCGCGATGGGCGTGCTGGTGGGCGCGGTGCAACGCGGACACTCTCTGGCTGCTCCGTTGGCATTCGCGGGCGTCATCTTCGTGCTGCTTCAAGTGCTGAGCCCCATTCACCAGGCAGTCAGCGCGAATCTCGGCGACCGCACTGCCGCATGGCTCTATGACCGGCTCACCGAGGCCTGCGTGCGTCCGCCGGGGATGGGGCACCTCGAGGATCCGGCGCTCACCAGCGACCTTACCGTAGCGCGCGATTTCGATTTGGGGATGACGGGCCCGCCGCTTGCGATCTCCCTGGATTTCATCTCGAACGGCATGGTGGAGATGATCGGCGGCGTGGCTTCCGCGCTGATTTTGGCCCGCTACGCATGGTGGTCGCCCATCGTTCTGGCGAGCGCGTGGATCGCGACCCACTGGCTACTGCGCGAGAGCGGAATCTGGTTCGATCGCAACACTGAGGAAGTGCGCAGCGCGCAGCGCGATTCCGATTATGTCTACCGGCTCGCCGTAGATCCGCCCGCAAGCAAGGAGCTGCGGCTGTTCGGCCTGGCTGGCTGGACTATCAACCGCTTCATCGCAAGACGCACTCGGCTGCACGAGCTTCAATACGCAGCCACGCGTCTGCGCGAGCGTCCGGTGATCTGGAGCCTGCTGCTGGTGGTCTCCGCGAACGCCCTGGTGTTTTGGTTACTGGCGAGCGCGGCCGCCGCCGGGCGCATCAGTCTTGGAGAAGCTGTGGTATACGTGCAAAGCGCGATCGGCGTGTCGATGCTCGGTTTCGGGGGATTCAGTTGGGCGCTGGATGGAGCGGCAGCTCCGGTGGCTGCTGTGTTGCGGCTCGAATCGGCCATGAGCCCCGCCGGTGCATTGCGCTCCGGCGATCGACACGCGGATGCGACACCTGCGCGCGAGATCCGGCTGCGCGATGTCACGTTCGGTTATCCCGCAGGGTGCGCGAGGGTGCTGGAGCACTTGGACCTTACGATCCCCGCCGGAACATCGCTCGCAATCGTCGGACAGAACGGCGCTGGAAAGACGACGCTCGCAAAGCTGCTGTGCCGGTTGTACGATCCGCAGTCAGGCGTCATCGAGATTGACGGCGTGGATCTGCGCGAAATCGATCTCGTGTCGTGGCGTTCGCGCGTCACGGCCGTGTTCCAGGACTTCATTCGCCTGGAGCTGCCACTGCGCGATAATGTGGCGCCGGCGGGTGCGCCGGATGATGTGGTGCGGGCTGCGCTTGAATCGGCGGGGGCGGCAGAACTGGCTGCGCTGGATACAGTGCTGGCACGCGGATACGACGGCGGTACCGACTTGTCGGGTGGCCAATGGCAGCGCATTGCGCTGGCCCGGGCGCTGGCAGCGGTGAAGCTTGGCGCGGGTGTGGTGCTGCTGGACGAGCCGACCGCGCAACTCGACGTGCGTGGTGAAGCGGAGATTTTCGATCGTCTGCTGGCCGCGACGCGGCGTTGCACGACGATTCTGATCTCGCATCGCTTCTCCACGGTCCGCCACGCCGATCGTATCTGCGTACTGGAGCAAGGGCACGTCATCGAGCTCGGCACGCACGATGAGCTGATGGAGCTCGGCGGGCGCTATCGGACCATGTTCGATTTGCAAGCGCAGCGCTTCAACGTTCCCGAAGAGGAGGTGGGCGCGACGTATGACGTCCTCTAAAGCGAGCCCCGTGATGGACACCATGGCCCCTCTGCCTCCGGCGCTATCGTCCATGTGGCGGTTGTGCAAGCTGGGATATCGGCACGAGCCGCGCTTGATGGTCGCGACTTTTGTGTTGTCGCAGGTGGCCGCGCTGCCCGATGCGCTGCTGGCGCTGTGGCTGATGCTGCTCGGCAAAGGTGTCGTCGAACACAGACCCGGCATGGTGCAATGGGCGGCGATCGGCCTGGGTGTATCCACTGCCCTGACTTGGTTTCTCCGTACAGTGAGTACGCGCGTGCAGCGGCGCTTTCGCGATAAGGTGACCATCGCGCTGGAGTCGCACGTGGCGCGACTACAGGCGACGGTAGCCACGATCGCGCATCAGGAACGCCCGGAATATCTCGATCGGCTCTCGATGCTCCGCAATCAGGTGTTCGTGCTGGACCACATGTATGTGTCGCTGTTTTCCACGCTTGGATGGGTACTGCGGCTAGCTGTTACGATGACGTTGCTCGCATCCATTCACCCAGCGCTCCTATTGCTGGTGGTGTTCGCCATCCCGACTGTGTTGACGTCCACGTGGCGGCCCGAGGTGGAGCGATCGGCGCAGGAGCGTGGGGCGCAAACCAATCGGCTGGCGCGCCACTTGTTCACCATCGCCACCACGGCGGCCCCAGGCAAGGAAGTACGAGTCACCGGCATCGGCGAGCGCCTGGTCACAGAGCGCCGAGCGGCATGGGAGCGCTGGTACGGGCCGGTGGCGGCCGCCCGGCGGGGCTCGGCGTGGTGGTACTCGCTGGCGTGGGCGATATTCGGTTTGGCGTACGTTGGCGCTATCGTGTTCGTGTCGTACGGCGTGCGCGCGCCGGCCAGCGCGGTGCTGTTGGTGCTCGCAGCAGGTGCGCGGCTATCGGCGTACATCGGCGCCACCGTCGGCGAGATCGGGTTCCTGCGCGGATTCTGGATGGACGGATCCCGGCGGCTGGCGTGGCTTGAGGACTACGCCGCCTCCGTCGCAGCGTTGGGTGATCTGCCGGCCCCGGCGGCGTTAGAACGCGGCATCCGGCTGGACCACGTGTCGTTCACCTATCCTGGCACGTCACGCGTTGTGCTGGACGATGTGTCGTTGACGCTGCCCGCGGGCGCGGTGGTCGCGATCGTCGGAGAGAATGGCGCGGGCAAAACGACCTTGGTGAAGCTGCTCGCGAAGATGTATGAGCCAACCTCTGGGTCTATCCTGTTGGACGACACGCCGCTGGCGCGTGTGCCGGCCGAGGAGTGGAGGGTGCGCACCGCGGGCGCGTTCCAGGATTTCTACCGTTTCGAATTTCGCGCCCTGAACACGGTCGGTTTGGGCGACGTCCCCAGGCTGGACGACCGGCCCGCAGTACTGGCGGCTGTCGATCGCGCCGGCGCCTCGGACGTGGTGGCGCGGCTTACATCCGGCCTGGACACGCAACTCGGTCCGACATGGCCTGGCGGAGTGGAGCTATCGTTCGGGCAGTGGCAGAAGTTCGCGTTGGCGCGCGGCTTCATGCGCGATCAGCCGCTATTGCTGGTTCTCGACGAACCGACTGCCGCGTTGGACGCGGAGACCGAACACGCGCTATTCGAGCGCTACGCCGTGGCGGCGCGCGACTCTGGCGTCGGCGGCCGCATCACGATTCTGGTCTCGCATCGTTTCTCGACAGTACGGATGGCCGATCTCATCGTTGTGCTGGACGGGGCCCGCCTGGTCGAGGTCGGAACACACGACGAGCTGATGGCCAAGCGCGGGCAGTACTCGGAACTATACGGCATCCAGGCCGCAGCATACCGTTGACTGCCCAGC
>Ga0206991_10127_pt1 | contig 21967 bp, 15 predicted proteins | sample Alteio_BWMinCont_9_FD_153286 | JGI IMG/M metagenome (GOLD analysis project Ga0206991, IMG submission 153286) | Enriched cells from forest soil in Barre Woods Harvard Forest LTER site, Petersham, Massachusetts, United States -... | ecosystem: Environmental > Terrestrial > Soil > Temperate forest >...
GCATCGGATATTGGGTGATGAAGTCAGTCGAAAGCACCTGCATGTAGCGGGCCAGCACGACCACGTCGATGTTGTTGGCGGCCAGGAGTTCGAGTTGCTGCGCCTCGACTCGCGGCTTGTTGTCCTTGGTCATGGGAATAAGGTGGAATGGCACGCCATAAAAATCGGCATGCCCCTTGATGTCGGGATGATTGCTGATTATCAGAGGAAAATCACACGCGAGTTCTCCGTTTCGCTGGCGATAGAGGAGATCGACGAGGCAGTGATCGTATTTTGAGACGAAGATGGCCACCCGCGGACGGTGATTACCCAGGGCGATGCACCAATTCATGCCGAACTTCTGGGCGATCGGACCAAACGCGCCGTCGAAGTCTTTCAGGTCCAGGCGGAAACCGGCCAGTTCCCATTCGACGCGCGCTAGGAAGTAGCGTTCTTCTCCGGCTCGGTGCTGTTCGAAGTGCACAATGTTGCCGTCGTAACGATAGATGAATTCGGCGATGGTGGCATTCAGGCCCTTGCGGTCGAGACACTGCACCAGGAGTACAGCGGTGTTTTCCATCAGAAACCCCTCCGTTTTCCGGCTCAATTGTACGCGAGGATGTGCGGAGAAAAGGTGCTGACATTGCACGAGGGAGCGTGATTTTTTTTGGGGGCGGCTGCCGCTCTAGAGCGGACCTCGGCAAGGAATTCAGAGGAAACAGAGTCGGTGCAAGATGTCCTGAATGCGTGGAGCGCCATTCTAACCGGTCCGAAACCACACGCCCTGTCTGCGGATTTCAGTGTACTCTTCGCGAAAATGCAGGCCGACCGCATGGCAAAGAGGACTGCTGAAAACTGCCGCCACCACGAGTTGCTGACCGAGGAACAGGCGGCGCACCAGAAGAGAACTAAGCAAGAATTCATGGACGCGTACCAAGCTTTTTACGGAGCACGTAGTCCTCGTTGAATTGTTCAACCGTTCCGAAGTGCTTGCGGCAGCGCACCGTCTTTAATTGGCTGACCCAGCTCCTGGTAAGCTCCGGACAACGTCTTTGGGCGAAATTCACTTGCTCATTGGAGCGTTAATTGGACAGCTCGGCGAATTGAATGGCCGGAGTAGTCGCAATTAATTGACAGTTTTGGGTTGAAACCGGAACCTCTGTCTTCCGCTAGGACGCCAGAGAATATGGTCTCGCTAACTTGATGTTTGGGGAGTCGCGCAAATCAGTGTAGCGCGGCCACTTTCGCTCGCACCCTCTCGAGAACTGACGCTGGCAGCGTTGTGTAACTTTGCGCCTGCGCGATTTCTTGCCCAGACCCATACACCCAGCTTAAAAATTCTTTGACCGCAGCGCTACGCTGCAAGTCTTGAGGATCGACAGGTACATAAAACCAACTGAAACTAGCAATTGGATAACTTTCCTTACCTGGCGCGTTGGTCAGCGAAATGCGAAAGTCTTCCTTCATTTTGGACTCCATCGACACCGCCACATCGCTGATGCTCTTTGTCGATGCCTTCACAAATCTTCCGGCAGCGTTTCGAATTTGCGCTATCCCTAATCCGGATTTCTCCCCGCAACGGAGCTCGGCGTATCCGATGGCCCCTGACGTCTCGGCGGCGTTAGCGAGCAAATCCTGGCACCGGCTAAAAGCGGCACCCACCGGCCACTTTGGCGAAACATTCGTTCCGACCTTGGTTAGGAATTCCGGACTGACTTTTGAGAGAAAATCAGAAAAAATGTAATTGGACCCTTTTCCATCGGTCCGATGCAGCACCTTGATCGCTAAATCAGGAAGCTTAATGTCAGGATTCAACCTGGCAATCTCTCGGTCGCTCCACGAAGTCGTTTTTCCAAGATAGATATTCGCAAGCAGCGGCCCGGTAAGGCGAATACCCGTCGGGCTGCCCGGCAATTTGTAAAAGACCGCAATGCCAACTAAGACTGTGGGCAATTCCATGACCGCGTGTTTCGCCTCTTTCAGCTGTTGTTCGGGTATCGGCGCATCACCACCGCCCAGATCTCCGACTCCCGAAAGGATGCGGTTGGCGCTCTCGCTGGTTCCTACTGGTAGGTAGTGGAGCTGCGTGCCGGGGTGCACCCGTTGGTACTCGTTTCCCCACAACGTGTACAGCGGCGCGAGCATCGTCGATCCGGTAGCAACCAATATCAGCTGAGTTTGCCCAAGGCCGTCCGGTGATAAAAATGTCAAACAGATGGCCAGCAGGATCGCGATCGCGGAATAGGTGAACTCACTGCAATTTTTCACAGACGCTTCCTCCTCATGTTTATGACGATGCATGCCAGTGGTAACCGCTTGTTGAAGATTATGTTCCAGAATTTGGCACAACGCGGTACGTCCAGGGTTAAGCGCCCAAGTTGTCAACATTGACGCGCCGTTGTAAAAGGGCGAGAACGTTTTTCGCTAAATGCGCATGGTAAGTCTCAGTGTTGAATCGGAAACGCGAGGAGGCGAGGCGTGCACAGAGCGTGGCGTGTTTGCGCGACCAACCCGAGAGGAAAGACATTTTCAGTCGGGTCTGCCGCCTCCCAACGGTAGGCCATGAGACCGCACAATTCGATCAGTCCTAGACTTCACGTTGGCGAGGGAGTATGAAGGTTGATAATTGGAAGCAACATTCAAAGATGCTCCTCTCCCATTTCGGGAACGGTAAGGTGCCAAATGGATATTGATCAGGAAAAAGTGGAGCAGACGGCTTTGGCACTACTTTATTTGACTTCCTTCCAGGACAAATTCGGATTGAGAACCTGGAAGGGGCACGACTGGCAAGTGATGAATTTCTTGCATGAAAAGGGCTACATCTCAAATCCGGCAACAAAAGCCAAGTCAGTCGCGTTTACCGAGGAGGGGGCAAAAAAATCGCGGGAGCTGTTCGAGAATATCTTCGCTATGAAATAAGACCCGCTTCTTTCATCAACAAAACTTTCAGGAACGCTGGTCCGGTGCTAGTCGGACACCTGTGTGGGTGATAGATAAAAGCCCTTGCGAGCATCGCCCTTACTTTCCGAAGGACGCCGATAGTGTTTCTTCGCCTCGTCCCCGTCGCCGCACGTCGATGCCCAGGCGCTTGATCTTCTGATTGAGGGTCGATAGTGGAATCATAAATCTTTCCGCCGCTTCCGTCTGGTTCCAAGCCGTGCGTTCCAGCATATCCATAATGATTCGGCGTTCGATTTCGTCCATAATCTGAAACAATGATGGCTGGGAGTGGTCCGCTCCCGCCCGCGACCCGGGCTCCCCCGGCAGCGGTGGCAGGAATTCAGAGAGCTGCAGGCGCACCCCACGCACAATTTCCTTGCTGCGAATACTCTCGGGCAAGAGGTCGGCGTCCACCCGTTCCTGGGTTGAAAGCACTACCGCGCGTTCCACAACATTCTCTAGCTCGCGCACGTTGCCAGGCCAGTCGTAATCCATCATCAATTTCATCGCGCTGGGCGTGAATTGCCTCAGTGGCTTTTCATTTTCTTTGCAGTAGCGGTCCAGAAAGTGCGCGAGCAACAAGGGCACATCTTCGCGCCGGTCACGCAACGGCGGAAGCTGCAGGTGAATCACGTTCAAACGGTGGTAAAGGTCCTCTCGAAAACGACCTTCACGCACCAGCGTAAGCAAATCCACGTTGGACGCTGCCACAATGCGCACGTCCACTTTCAATTGCTCCGTTCCGCCCAGCCTCATAAACTCGCGCTCTTGAATTACGCGCAGCAGTTTCGCCTGCGTCTCCGGACTGATGGTCGCAATTTCATCGAAGAAAATCGTCCCCTGATCCGCAACCTCAAATAAACCTTTTTTCGATGCGACCGCGCTCGTAAACGCGCCTTTCACGTGTCCGAACAATTGCGATTCCAGCAAATCCACGGGAATCGACCCGGTATTTACGGGAACGAAAGCCTTATCCGCTCGCGTCGACCCCGAATGAATCGCCTTGGCGATCAATTCTTTGCCGGTGCCGCTTTCCCCGCTGATCAACACCGTCGAGCGCGACGGCGCCACCTGCGTCACCAGGTCCAGCAGCGTATGCATCTTGTCGCTTTTCCCGATAATGTTGGGGAAGTTGAAGCGCTGTTTCAGCGCGCGCTTCAGCTGTACGTTTTCTTCGCGCAGTTGCCGCGATTCCACCGCCTGCGCCACCTGCGCCAGTAATTCGTCGTTGGACCACGGCTTGGTGATGTAATCCATCGCTCCGCTTTTGAAAGCGGCGCGCGCCATATCAATCGACCCGTATGCGGTGATCAATACAATGGAAAGATGCGGATCGCGCTTGTGGATTTCCTTCAAAAGATCGAGACCATTGCGGTCCGGCAGGCTCACATCCAGCAATAACAAATCGAAAGGATGTTCCCCCAATTTCGCGAGTCCCGACTCACCCGTCCCCGCGCTGGAGACTCCATAACCTTCCCCGGTAAGAAGAAGTTCAAGTCCCTCGCGTATTTCTGATTCATCATCCACCACCAGAATCGAGCCCTTAGACATGAATCGCTTTCCTGACCGCGGGGAGTTCTACGTGAAACGAAGTGCCTTTACCCGGAGTCGACCGCACGTCAATCTTCCCGGAATGTTCTTTAATGATTCCATAACTCACGGACAACCCCAGTCCGGTTCCGCGGCCGCTCGCCTTGGTGGTAAAGAATGGATCGAATATCCGGTGAATGTGCTCGCGCGCAATTCCCGCGCCGGTATCGACGATTTCCACTTCCACACTTCCATTGTGTGCCGTGGTGCGCACTTCCAGCATTCCTCCGCCGGGCATCGCATCGCGCGCATTCAAAAATAAATTCAAAAACACCTGCTGCAGCTTGTTGGCCGAGCCCCGCACTGCCGGAAGCGTTTCGCCAAGTTGCCGCACTACCTGAATCTGCGAGGTCTTGAGCGGATGGGCTACCAGCGAAAGGGTTTCTTCCACCACGCGATTCACGTCGATATCCACCACTTCCGTGGCGCTCGTGCGGGAAAAATTAAGCAAGTTATTCACAATTTCGCTGGCGCGAAAAGTCTGCTTTACGATTTTCTCGATGATCGCTTGCCTGGGATCGCCGTCGGGCATTTGTCTTCCCAACATCTGTATGTAGTTGGAGATCACCGCCAGCGGCGTATTTACTTCATGCGCCACGCCCGCAGCCAGCAGCCCCAGGGATGTGAGCTTTTCCGTCTGGGTCATCTGTTCTTCCAGGCGCTCACGTTGCGTCACATCATCAAATAGCAGCAACCGCCCGATGCGCTCCCCCGATTTGCTTACCAGCGGCGTAATGGAAACATTTAACGTCAATGTTTTCCCCGGATGGTGTAGCCGCTGCTTGTAAATCCCGGTAATCAATTCCTCGTCGCTGCGGGCGTTAATCTCTTTCGACAATTCTTCCGGCAGCAGGGAATTCAGTTGATGGCCTACCGCCTGCTCGCGAGCCACGCCAAATAATTGCTCCATCCGCGTGTTCCAGGATTCCACCAAGCCTTCCAGGTCCACGGCCAGCACTCCGACGTTTAGCGACTCCACGATGTTTTCGCTAAAGTCCTTCAACCGCGCGATTTCCGTGGCCTTTTGTTCCAGCGAGGTGTACAGCTGCGAATTATCCAAAGCGATGGCTACGTAACCGGCGATGGTCTCCACCAACTCGACGTCGTCACTGGAAAGAAAATCCCCATCCACGGTTTTTCCCAGGCCCAACACCGCCACGGTGTGTTCCCGAATCCGGCAAGGCACAAAATAATTCAAATCTAGTTGCTCCAGCGTGCGGCGCACCGTTTCGCTGACATCTCTCGCCGCGCGGGGCGACTCAAAAAAGAGCGCCCCACGGGCGAACTCGGGCCGGGCCGGCTCGAGGAAGCCAAGATCAAGTGGTTCAGTCAATCGCACGCCCATCGAACGTGCCAACCGCATGTGGCCGGGGTGCGCCGGGTCCTCCTGGAAAATCGCCAAACGATCCACCAGCAGCGTTTGCGAAACGCGATCCATCACCGAGCCTAGCATCGGCTCCAATCGCACTTCATTGGTCAGTGTGCGTCCGAACTCAATCAGCGTGCGGCGATAATTGAGCCGGTCGCGATAAAAGAATCTGTCCAGCCTGGACTGCGTCCATTCGCGGAACGGCTGAAACAGAAACGCCGCGATCACGATAGCGATCATGCCGCCAACTGGCCCAGTGGTCTGCGCGTGGAAAATCTGCGCGAGCAACGCCACCAGCGCGAAATAAACCGCCGCTACACCCGCCGTGGCGGCTGTGTATGCCAAGCCCCGCTTGAAAATAATATCTACGTCCATCAAACGGTAACGGATGACGGCGTAGCCAAAACACAAAGGAATCAAAACCAAACTCACCGCGGAGAATTGCATCCACCCGCGCGGCCCCAGATCCATCACAAACGGAACGATGTACAGCAATGTGAACGGCAATGTGCCGGCCAGAGTCCCGCCGGTCAGCCATTTGAATTGTTGGCGCAAAACACCCGACGGTGCCGCGCGAAAATTTCTGTAGAAGCCCAGCCCGGCAGCAAGAAAACATGCGCCCAGGAAGCTTAGTTCGATTTTGTCCAGCAGAATGCGCGAACCCAGCCAGGGCACAAATCCCAGCGCATTGCGCGCCGTGCTGACGTGTACCAGCAGCAACGCCAGCGGCGGCAGATAAACCGTCAGCGCCTTAGATGAGGAGCGAAACGTGGTTTCGGAGCGGCCTGGAAACACCAGCGCGAAGTGCAATAACACCGCGGGCGCCAGCAAACGCGCCACGATATTTGCCCAGTAAACTTCCTGGTCAAAGGTGTCCAGTTTTCCACTAAAGTGGAATGAATACAGAATGAAGGACACCAGGCAGAACACATAAAAGTGCACCGCCTTCGGCGCATTCCATCGCCGCGCGAAAATAAACAATCCAATAAAGAGGTAAAGAAGCCCTACCACCCGAAGATAATTTTCAATGGAAGCGGGCTTCTCCGCCGGCGCAGTGACCAGCGGGGTCTCGAATTCCTGGCCTCCCCGGCTCAGCTTATAGCGAACCTGCGTCCACAGTCCCGCGCGGCTCAATCGCATGGTGACCTGCACGGCTCGTCCTACCGGCATACCGTCGATCTCGACCAAATGGTCGCTCGGCCGAATGCCCGCCAGCGCAGCCGGCGACCCCCGGCCAACTTTCCAGGCCTCTATGCCGTGATCCGTGTCGAGCCACGCAACACCATCATCCACAAGTTCAAATTTGCTTCGTTGTTGGAAATTCAGGAAGGCAAAGATCACCGCCGCCAGCGTAGCTAACGCCAGCACGACCGCCCCAAGACTTACGCGCAGATTCTGCTTCATACCACGGCTCGACAGGGATACACCTACCCGATATAAATCTGGTGCAAATCAGAGACCATCCGCCGCGGATGTGGCTCTGCTTTAAGCCCTTTTAAATCTATCGGTTCGAATAAAAAATCCAGAAAGACCAAGCGGGGATACGGTATTCGGAAGAGCAGATATGGCTTTCTAAAGCATACAACTATCAAAACTGAACGCTAAGGCCGCCGCGGAAACTTCGAAACGCCGGTATCAGATTCGTCCGTCCATCCCGCGAAGTCACCGGCACCGTACCTTGCGCCAGTAAGTTATCGCAGTTTGCCACCGCTTCCCATCGCCCCAGGGCGAATTTGGGCAGCGGCTGTTTGAGACCTACATGCAGGTAAGGATCGATCTGAAAAAGAGACTCGCCGTACATATCCACCCTTGAAACGGTGACACCGCTTACCCATTTGTAGCCCGCTTCGAGCTTCGTTCGGGCTCGAGGAACCCTGGCCGAAACGCTGGCCCCCAGAGAGTGCCGCGGGACTGTCCGCAGAATATCGCGCAACACACCATTCAGATCCTCGCCCGGCGCCAAAGCCCCCGCGAACGCATACACGGCGGTAAGCTCGATGTCGTCATCCAACTTCTCGCGCAGCGCTACGCGCGTTCCCCAGCTGCTGGACGAGCCGCCGTCATATGCAAACCCGTTCGAGAAATAATCCTGGAAATAATCTCCGGCCGGCAGATCGGCGCCGCGTCCAAATAGTGCGACATGGCGATTGTCATCGTGGAATCCCGCCACTTCTAATTTCCCGCGAGCCCCTAATTTGCGTTCTGCGGATATTTCCTCGTGCCAGCCTTTTTGCAGCACCGGCTTGCCCCCGCGCCACAGCAAAGTCGGGAACCCATCCAGCTCATTCAGCGCTGCGGCCATCATATTGGTCTCGCCATCTGGCGTTTCCAGCGGCCCCGGTCCATTCGGTAAGGAAGTAAAAATCAGGGTCGCGTTCCAATCGTCAGAAACGCGTACATCCAATTTCGTTCGCGGGCGTATAGACGATGCCGCAGCTCCCAGCCCCACCAACACAAATTCTCCACCGTAACTCAGAATTGCGCGGTCGCCGATCGCCATCGCGCCGCCCTGGTCAATGCGCACCCCGCGAAATGTAGGTCCATCCGGCCCAAGCTTGGCTTCACGCAAAACCAGCGCAGTATGCGGACCGGCCCCTAAAGACCCGGTAGGCAGCCAAACTGTCGCGATGCTTCCCGCCGGCGCCTCCTGGTCGTAACTCATTTGTCCGGCAAGAATAATTTGGCCGGTTCCACCCAGTTTCTGGTCGTAGGCAAACGCCGTCGCCGGAGCCGCTACCAGATTCGAACCTGAACCCGGGTGGCGCGCCCCGTCCGTAAATTCCAGTCTCGCGCGCGGAGCTCGTGGTACCCCACGATCTATGCTCGAGTCCGCGGTCACCACTTGTGCATCGCCCATCCACTCGAGGACCGGCCGTGTCACCGACGCCGAACGCAGCACCCATTTCCAGTCGTCGCCTTCCACTGGAATGTTTACCGGCTGCCGCCTCAACTGCTCCAGCGACGCGAACATCGATTCCATCTGCACGCGCACTACGGTGGTAAGGTTCGGATTGATGCGGATGTGTTTTTCCAGCGTGGGTAAAAATCCAGCCAGAGTGACTCGCACGGTGTACAAACCTGGCGAAAGTTTCTCGCCTCGAAAAACACCTTCCGTGTTGGTCAGCAGTTCGCGCGCTACATTGACCCCGGAAGCCTCCGCTAGCAGCTCTACGCTCGCCCCCATTTGGGGCGTCCCGGTCCCGTCTAGAACCACGCCAGCAAGCTTGCCTGGCCCTGGTTTTGCAGCAGCTCTCAACTGTGCGTCTGGCAACTTGGCGTTAACCGGCCAAGCTACGCCTGCTAAAAACGCCAGCGTTATGGCCCCGAGATGGAGGAGTCTCGGTTGCTTCACTTTGCGGTACCTCCAGGTTGCACGTTTGCCGCGCTCTTAGTTTCCAATGGGGTTTTGACCGTGAAATCAGCCGTTCGCGAAATCGTCTGATTCGAAAGCGTGTCTGTCGCGTTTATCTCTAGCGTGTACTTGCCGGGCGTCAGGGTCGTCAAAGGCAGCAGCCGTTCGATGGTAATTTGATCGCCAGTTTGCTTCATATCCACGGACGTTTCCTTGAATTGCAGCACCTGCGCGCCGCCCTTTTTCACTGTATATTGAAACGTCGCGTTGGATTTATGCGTTTTGTCATCCGGTTTCAGGTTGTATACCTGCATGTAAATTCCCAGCTTGTCGGCGGTAGTAAAGTCGCCTGCCAACCGCGGTCTCACCTTGGAAGACCCCAAGACGAATTGCCCGGTCCCAATTTGTTTCGCCGGCACGTGTTCGATCTGATCCGCCAGAATCAACGAACTGGACTCCAGCTTGTCGTCCTCGTAGCGCGGTACCTGCAGACGCGAATTCACCACGCCAACGTTGCCGCTTTGCACATCCTTGATCACCAGATCCAGGCGGTAAAGTCCCGGTCGCAGCGGTACCGCTTTTTGATAGATGGACTGCAACTTTACGGACTGCTGGAAGAGCGACTCCGGGAAATCCCGGCTTACCGAATCCTCGAAAGTCTGAACTACCCGTCCGGTCAGCGTGCTCACGCGTCCAAACACATTGATAGTCGCGGAGTGAACACCTTCTTTCGAGTGGAACGATAGCTGATTATTGGGGATTTGCACCGTCACCGGCACCAGCACCGTATCGTTGGTCACTTTCAGAAAATCCGTTCGCCACGTGAAGTGCACCTGATCGCGCACGATACGCGACGTTACTATAGCTTCCAGATCCTTGAATTTCACCACCGGCGGTTTGAAAGCATTCGCGTACGCTTCCAGGCGTGTGAACTCGTTCATGCTGGCCGGTGTTCCGCCCATCGTGGTTGGCAGGTTAGTTCCGTCCGACCTCGTAAATCTGTCCGTCTTCGAGGCCAGCCCCATCTGCTCCATTTGGCTTAACCCCGCGCCCGGCACATGCAGCAGCGCATCCTTTTCCGAAGGATCCATCGTCAAGTGATATTCGCCCGATCCAGATGGATCGACGAACTCCATAATCACGTTTTCGCCCATGCCCTCAATGTATCGCCAGCGCCACGTCTCCCACGGATACGTCGACGTCGATCCGCCGCCTTCCTCCATCGGCCGGTCATACGTGCCACCTGTCGGATGACTTTCAATCTCGTCTGGCGGCCCCCACACGATGTACATGTGTCCGCGATCGGTCTTCCAACCCGGAATACCTGAGGCGTAATGCTCATTCGCGTACGCAATTCGTCGATAATGTTCCTCTTTGAACTCGTTATCCGGCAAGTCTGGATTGGTGCTGCGGCGCAGCCAGAACTGCTCGATGAACTGTTCCCGTTCCTCATTGGTAGCCAGTTGCCCGAACGCGTTGCGCTCTTCTGGCGAAATAATGTAGACCACATCCTCGTTCAGCCACTGCTTATAAGGAGTGTCCAATTCCTTAAGGGTTTTGCGAATTTTCTTCTTTTGGGCTTTATCGAGACTCTGCCGTACGGTGGGATCCTGTTGCTGCGGTGCGGGCTGCTCTTGCTGTGCCTGGACCACCGGCATAGCAAGCACAAGCAAAGAAAGCGAGGTAAAGAGGGTGCGTCCTACCCTGACCATGAAAGTACACCTCAAATCTGGTGAGCGAGGATTCTAACTCCGCCAGTGGCTGGCGTCAATTGGGTAATCCCCTTCATTTTGTGACACTTGTCCCCGACTCGCTTAGAATCACACGGTGAAAAATTAGTTGCCTCTCCTGCTTCCGAAACCTGTACGAACGTACAGGGAAATTGGCCCGAGACTTCGCGAACCCATACCAGCGAGCAGGGAAGCGATTTAGTTTGGAGGAGCTAGCGTTCTAAGAGTGATTTGAGGAGAACCGTGGAAGGTGCATTGATAAGGAACTATTGTAGCCGCTGGTTCTGCAGATCCGAACCCACCAAATTGTCGAAAATCGCTAACACATGCCGCCGGTACTCCACCATGCGCGTAAAAATATCTCGCAATTCCGGCTCCCGCTCAGCTTCGCGATGCCATTTCACCAACACTGCCGTGGGCACTTCGATATCCCGCCGCAACTGCTCGGCCGAGTGGCCGCGCAGAAAAAGCCCATAGAAAAAAGCCGCTTCGCGCTGTGGCAGGTCGAAATCCTGCATCACCACGGCAGGTACGAATTGGGTCATCGTCGCCATAAAGAAAATGCAGTTTACCCAAAAGCGGCTCCGCGTCAAGTAGGACTAGCGTTTTTTTGCCGCTTGCCAGTCACTCCCTCGGTCTCGTTGCCAGCAAGTACCGCGCTGGGTACTCCCTTATCTTTGTGATTAACTCACGCTGGAGTTTTGCACCAGGGATTCCGCTCCTGACCGAATCTAAGATGCCACCGCTGATCTTCGGGTTACGTAATTCGCATTTACACTACGCCCAAAACCTGCCCAGGAGTCTGCGCTACGGCCACCACCCGATTGGCTCCTGAACACATCAAACATCCTTCGGCGGGCCCTTAACCCATCTAGAATGGATGCCTGCAACTATCGGCCCAGACGAACAGAGATGCAAATAGCTGAAACCGCCATGACCCAGCCTGCACGGCTGTTCGTACCCGGCACTGGAATTTTGGTCGCGTACACCGTACAGTAAATAAATGCTCCTGTAGTTCACCACGCAATTGCGGAAAGTATGCGGTGTAACGGAGAGACCTTTATGCCCTTAATCCAGAAATGTTCTGCTCTGTCGATTTTATTCGCCTTCGCGTTCGGCTTGCTGCTGCTGCCGCAGCAATCAATTTCCGGCGCTAGCCATCTATCCTCACTTGCTGAACCGCAGTCCGCCACCGATGTTCCCGCGTTCCACAATGAGGCTCCCGTCGGCGCGCTTCCCGCCACCATGAGCCCCGACAATTTTTCTGATCCATTAGTGCAGAATGCCTACGCCCTCGCGACCCATGTGAAAAAAGTTCTGTACCAGGAACCGTGCTACTGCCATTGCGATCGCAGCCAGGGCCACGAAAGCCTTCTCGATTGCTTCGTCAGCAAACATGGCGCCGGTTGCGGGATCTGCGTTCGCGAAGATTTGTATTCTTACGAACAAACCCGCAAAGGAAAAACCCCCGCACAAATCCGCGACGGAATCATTCAAGGCCAATGGCAATCCGTAGACATCAGCAAATACCAAACTCCGCCTGTCGCACCCAAGTGACCGTTCCACGCTCTTCAAGTGCGCTCTTCCAGTTGGTTCTTTCCAAATGTTCCCGTTCATCGATTGCAGATCGACTCCGCCGTCCAAGGATGATTTATGAAAAATAATGTCTTCAGATTTTTTGTTCTCGCCGCTGTTTTATGTTTCTCCGGCTTCGGCGTACTGCTACTCGCCTCTCGCGCGGCCGACACATCCTCCTCTTGGGGATTCGCCACCACCAATCTCGATAAAGCCTGCAAGCCTTGCGACGATTTCTACCAATTCGCCATGGGCGGCTGGATGAAAAATAATCCCATCCCTGCCGATCGTCCGAGCTGGGGCACCGGCGCGGAACTCCAGGAAAAAAACCAGGCTGAACTTCGCCAGATCGTTGAATCTTCGGCTTCCGCCAAGGCTCCTCGCGGCTCGAACGAACAAAAGGTGGGCGACTTCTACGCCAGTTGCATGGACTCTAGCGCCATCGAATCGGCAGGCAGCAAGCCCATCGCCCCCCAACTCGGCGCCATCGAGGCCATGCATGACCGCAATGCTTTGCTCGCGGAGGTCGCCACTCTCCATAACGAGGGCATCCAGGCACTCTTCGATTTCAGCTCCACGCAGGACTTCGCCGATAGCACCAAGGTGATTGGCGACGCGGATCAGGGTGGATTGGGCATGCCCGACCGCGATTACTACACGCGCGATGATGAGCGCTCCAAACAACTCCGCATCGACTATGTTGCCCACGTCTCAAAAATGTTTCAGCTCGCCGGCGATCCCCCCGAAAAGGCCACCGCGGAGGCCCAGACGGTGATGAACATCGAGACCGCCCTCGCTAAGGCTTCCTTGACTAACGTGCAACTGCGCGACCCCAAAGCCAATTACCACAAACTTTCCACCGCCGAATTGAAGCAGCTCACGCCGGACTGGCCCTGGGATACTTTCTTCTCCGATGTCCATCTTGTAGGCCTGTCCGAAACCAACATTGGCCAGCCCGATTTCTTCAAGGAAATGGATCATCAACTCACCGCTACTCCTTTATCCGACTGGAAAATTTATCTGCGCTGGCACGTGATCCACGAAAATGCACCTGCCCTCAGCGACGCCTTCGTGCAGGAAAATTTTAATTTCTACGGCAAGCGCCTTTCCGGCACCGCCGAACTTCAGCCTCGCTGGAAACGCTGCGTACAGTCCACCAATCGCAACATTGGCGAAGCCCTCGGTCAGGTATACGTCGAAAAATATTTTCCGCCGGAAGCCAAGGCCCACGCCCGCCAGATGGTGCAAAATCTTATCTCCGCTCTGCGTTCCGATATCCCCACACTTTCCTGGATGAGTCCAGAAACAAAGAAGGCCGCCATCGAAAAACTCGAGGCCTTCAACATCAAAATAGGCTACCCCGATAAATGGCGCGATTATTCCAAGCTCAATATCGAACCCTCCTCTTACGCCGTCAACTTGCGCCGCGCCGCCACTTTCGAAAACGCTCGTGAACTCGCGAAAATCGGTAAGCCCGTGGATCGCAACGAGTGGGGCATGACGCCGCCCACCGTCAACGCCTACTACAACCCCACCATGAACGAAATCGTCTTTCCCGCAGGCATCCTGCAGCCGCCCTTCTACGATACCAAGGCCGACGATGCCATCAATTATGGCGGCATGGGAGCAGTGATCGGTCATGAAATCTCACATGGCTTCGACGATGAAGGATCGCAGTTTGACGGAAAAGGAAATCTGCGTAACTGGTGGACCGCCGAAGATCAGAAAAATTTTGATGAACGCGCCACTTGCGTCGAAAAGCAGTTCGACACCTACGAGGTCGAGCCCGGCCTGCATCAAAACGGCAAGCTGGTGCTCGGTGAAAGCATCGGCGATCTAGGCGGCTTGGCTATCTCCTACGCCGCCTACGAAAAATCCCTGGAAGGGAAGCCGCGTCCCAAAGATATCGACGGCTTCACACCCGAGCAGCGTTTTTTTCTAGGCTGGGCTCAAGTCTGGGGCACCAACCAACGTCCCGAAGCCGCGCGCCTACAAGCCAACACCAATCCCCACCCGCTTGCGCGTTTCCGCGGCAACGGACCCCTGTCGGACATGGCCGCCTTTGCCCAGGCGTTCGGCTGCAAGAAAGGCGACCCCATGGTGCGCGAACAAGCCTGCAAAATCTGGTAGCCGCCCGCCAGATTTTCAGTTAGAGATTTAGAAATTAGATTTCTTAGCTACCAAATCAACAGTCCACGGGTGCGATGGATCGGAGATGCACTCTTGTTCCAATCAGACCTGCTGAAATCCAAAGGAATCTTCCTGACCGGTGGTGGCACCGGCCTCGGCCGCTCCATGGCACTGCACTTCGCCAGCCTCGGCGCGCGCCTCTTCATCGTAGGCCGCCGGCCCGACCCGCTCAAATCGGTGTGCGAAGAAATACAGCGCGCCGGTGGAACTGCTGGCTACGCCTCGTGCGACGTTCGTGATTACGCCGCCGTCGAAGCCGCCGGCAAAGCCGCCGAATCTCAAATTGGCGAAATCAACACTCTCGTCAACAATGCCGCCGGCAATTTCATGGCCCGCACTGAAAAGCTAACCCCCAACGCGTTCAACGCCGTCGTCAGCATCGTTCTCACCGGCAGTTTTAACTGCACGCAAATCTTCGGCAAACGTTGGATCGAAAAAAAACAGCCCGGCAACGTGGTCAATATCGTCACTACCTACGCCGCCGCGAATTGTGGCTCCGGATTCGTGGTGCCATCTGCATGCGCGAAGGCAGGCGTGCTTGCGCTCACCACTTCTTTAGCCGTGGAATGGGGAAAACACCACATCCGCCTCAACGCTATCGCCCCCGGCCCTTTTCCCACCGAAGGCGCGTGGTCACGCCTCATGCCTTCCACACAAATGGAAGAAGATCGCAAGAATTTCAATCCCATGAAGCGCTTCGGACGTCACGAAGAACTCGCCAACCTCGCGGTTTTCCTGATCAGCGATATGTCGCCCTATATCAACGGAGAGTGCGTGGTGATCGACGGCGGCCAGTGGCTACGCGGTGCCGGAGAATTTAACGATTTGGCCACGCTGCCGGATTCAGCCTGGGAAATCATGGAATCCGCGCGCACCAAAAAATCCTGAGCGTTTACTTCTGAACGATTACTGAGGTAGCGCGCGCTTTCGTAACTCCACGCGCAGCTTTACATCGCCAATGGAGCGCCCGCCCGATTCTGCGTGCACCGTAATCTGCTGCAGTCCATTCTTATTAACGCCATCGGTAACTGCCGGTAAACTGACTTCCAAGCGCGCCGCCGCTGTTTGTTTTGCAGCAATCGAGAATTTTCCCGTGCCGCTTTGCACCGTCCAACCGCCCGGCAGTTCGGCAGTCAAGGTAATCTCCCGCGGCGAAGAAGTCTGATTCCGCACCCACAGTGGAATTACCAGCGTAGTTCCAACTTGCAGCGCAATCTCCGGCGGCTCCGGATGCGGCAAATGTGTTAACCCGTGCGCGCGGCGAAACTCCGCGTAAAAACTCCAAGGCCCGCCAAGTTCTAACGATAACTCCGGTTTCTGAGGCTCGGGCGCAACTTCAGGCCGGCTGAACGCAATAGGCTCGCCGCTCACATTTTCAAAAACATCGCCCGCCGCAGTGCCGCCCACCCGCGATTTGCCGAGCACAAAACGCAGCGAATCGCTCCAATACCCCTCTGTGGTCATCAGCTTTTCCAGCGTCGCGTCACTCATTCCCTTGAGCGACTCTGCCATGGCCCTTGATTGCGTCTCATGAGCCAAAAAACCATCCAGCGCGATGCGCCAATACGCGTGCTTGATGGATTTCGACAGCTCTTTTACGGAATAAGCAGGACCCAGCCCCTTAAAAATGTCTTCTTTATCGGCATCCGCAAAATAATAAAGTTTTTTTGGCTGCCAGGGCCGCAAATTATCCAGCAACGGTTCAAGCCGTTTCGTCGCGCCCGCGACCTGTTCCGGAAACGCCACCGGATCCCCGCTCATATCGAAAGCTTCCGTAGCCAGCACGCCTGAGGCCTGATGATCGCCATGATCTTCCCCAATGAAGGCGCCCGGCAAAAACGTCAGCACCACTTCGGGGCGCGTCAAACGCATCAGCCGCACCAATTGCTGCAGCGTCTCACCATGATTCCAGTTGGAAAGTGATTGCAGCACATTTTGCGAAGCGGTGTCTTTGCCGTCGAGGAACCACACCTCCCCGATGCCCAGCTGTGAAAGCGCGCGTCGCGCCTCAATTTCACGAATGGCGCCCAGCGCCGCAGCCTGCTCCGCACCCACTTCATTGGCGCCGCTGCTCCCGCGCGTGCCATAAACCACCGCCACGCGCTTGCCCTCATCGATCGCCCGCGCCAAGTAAGCCGTCGCCGCGCCTTCATCATCCGGATGCGCCACCACCAGCAAAATATCCACCTTGTAGCGTTCATCCGGCGCCTTCAGCGGCGCGGCCGTCTGCGCCGGCTTGCTCTCTTGCGCGCCGGCAACTGGAACCCACGCCGCCATCGTTACTGATAAAAAAAACGAGAGTGTCAGGCCGCTCCATCGCTTCATCATTTTTTCCCTTGAGTTTTCGTCCCGCGGATCTACAGCTGCCGCAACTTTTAACTCGCCACGCAAAGCACAAAAACGCAACGGGCGGGTGGCCCACCCTCGGGTTGTTCTGGGAGGTGGGTCTTGTAAGGTGGAATCGTCATCCAACTAAACCGCGAGCTCTTTCCTAAATTTCTTTCATCTGACAACACTTCACCTCCAACCCCACCACCCGAACCCGCAGGGCCCACCACAAAATAAAATGTCCGATGAATTTTACGCCTTGGCTTCAACAGCCTGCGGTTTCGCCGCGGTATCCGGAGCCTCTTCACGCGCCGCACGCTTGATGCGCGCAGCCTTGCCCTTCAATTCGCGCAAATAATAAAGCCTCGCGCGCCGCACTTTGCCGCGTCCCACCACGTCAATCGAGCTGATGGTCGGTGAATGCAGCGGGAAAATCCTCTCGATGCCCACGCCAAAACTCACGCGCCGCACCGTGAACGTGGCGCTCGACGCGCGGCCCTTCTTCGAAATAACCACGCCCTCAAATGCCTGCAGGCGCTCTTTTTCCTTCTCGCCTTCGCCTTCCTTCAACCGTACGTTCACACGCACGCTGTCGCCAGGACGAAATTCCGGCAAATCTTTGCGCAGTTGCGCTTCATGCAATTTTCGTATTATCGGATTCATGGTAGTTTCCCTGCAGACCCGCTCAGGCGGAGCCAGCACACCAAGGGCAATCTGTAATTATAGCCAATCCCATACCCATCACGCCACCCATTTCCGCAGCGCCGTCGCCACGGATACCTCGGACGTCCTCGTGTTCACGGTTATGGGCTTATGGTTCAACGGATACGACCAAGGTCAAGTGGTGACTGACCACCGGGACCACCGTACCGCGCCGTGACTTCCCAGCAACCAGCGCCCGGTATATCGATCGCCGCCATAATTCCCGCCGCCTCACGGCTTGGAATAAAAACAACATTTGCGGGGGCCACTATAATCTTTGGCGCGTCGCCATCCAGGCGTGACGCGACCACGGCTAGCTTCGGTTCCCCCTCCGCGCCCCAGTCAAAACCTCGCCGCCAAAAAGATGAGTTTTGTTCGATAGCCTTTGCCTTTCATGACATTGTTACGCATATGCCCTTTGCCGTCAGCCCCCAGTGCAGTCCACAGTCGATCAGTGCCGTACCAGAACATGTTTGCAGGAGCCTCGACTTGATACGGTGCAGTCGGAATGAAGGGCGGATTAGGTGCACGAGTTGTTAAACACTGGGCCCCACTGAGCCCCGGTAGAAAAAGCATCACCGTTACAACGAAAACGTAACCCATCTCGCCTTTCTTTCTTTCGAGACGCGGTTCAAGTTTAGTCCCATTTAAAAATCAGTGAAAAGCTCACTTTAGATTACCGGCAACAAGCCACCGTATAAATCAGCGTCGTCGGTGCTTCAGCGCCGCTCCGCCACGGCCTCCTTACCTTCCAGCACCGTGATCGGCACATTGGTATGCAGCTCGATAAAACTTGTCTGCAGCTCCAGCTTGCCCATTTTCTCCGGACGAAACACAAAATCATACGTCTCGCCCGCCCCAAATTTCAGCTTCGCCTCGCAATCCTTCCGGTAACGCATCGGCAATTCCGCCCCATCCTTGGCCACCGGCGTCCACACCACCGCTTTTCCCGCCGCCGCAAGAACAATCTGCGTCCCATCATCCGCCGGCGTGATGTTGATAAACCGCAGCCGGTAACGTTCTCCAGCCCGCAGTTCGCTGCCCAATGGACGCTCCATGCCATTCACCAGCATCGGCGAATAAAAAATATCCGCGCCGCCCCGGCTCACCACAAACACCCGGTCATGCTCCGCATCATATTTCTCCCCCGGCTCCAGCACGATCAGCGCACCATATAATCCCTTCGTCAGCTGATCCATGTCATGCCAGTGGGTGTGATAAATAAATGTCCCGGCCCTCGGCGGCGTCATGCGCGCCACAAACGAGGTGCCCGGCTCAATGCGCGGCGTCACCTGTCGCGAATCGCCGCCAAGATCCACCACGCCATCGTAATAACTCTCGAGTTCAATCCCATGCCAGTGAATCGCCGTAGGCGTCGTCAGCCGGTTCACCACCGTAATCTCGGTCGTCTCATCGCGGTGCAACACAATCGTTGGCCCCAGTTCGGAACCCGCCGCTGTATTCGACACGTTGTTTCCGTCCGACAAACTGAGTTCAATCTGGTGTCGCGTCTCCGGCTCGCCCGTGCTCCGCGCCACCACCAACTCAAGCTTTCGCGCCGGCGCGCCAAGAGCCGGAATCGCACTTGCGCTGCTGGCCGGCTTGATTTGAATCCCCACCACCAGCCCCGCCATGCCCATCCCCTGGTGATGCTCCGTTTTTTCGACGGGCAGCCCCATCACTTCGCTCACTTGCCTGGCATTGTCTTCCCCAAAGTGATCCGCCAGGTGGCAATGAAAAATCCAGTTGCCCGCATGCGACGGCTTCCAGGACACCGCCATGGTGTGTCCTTCCGGCATAAGTTCCGTCACCACGCTGCGCCGGTCGCCCTCCGCATAACCGGTATCTACCTCTGCATCCCCGCTGCTCTCCACCTGAAAATAAGAACCGTGCAAATGCATCGGATGAACCCCGACGCTCGCATTGATCACCCGCCAGTGAATCGTCTCGCCCATCTCATACGACAGCCGCGTCGTATGCGGCCATGACTTACCATTGATGGTGAGGAACTGGTGATATCCCCGGTTGAAATCAAACGGCACGACCCACGCGTACCACAACCCGATAATCATCACCCGGTCTTCGTTGCGAGTCCCCGGAGCATCGACGATAAATGCCCCGTCGAGTTGGGTGTCCCAGCCCTGTCGCGAGTCAACCGGAACATCAGCTCCGGTATTTGCCCAGTAGTAATACGTTCCCGGCTCACCCGCCAGAAACGTCACCTCCTGCGTCACTCCCGGCGCAATCTTGATCGCCTCATCCTTCCCCGGCCGCTGATTCAGCCCGTGCAAAAAAACCGGAAAAAACACCAGCGTATTCTTCAGCGACACCTTTATCCGCGTGCCTTGCGGCACCCGAATCATCGGCCCCGGAATGCTGGGATTTTTTCCTTCTTCCGCAAACGCAAACACCGGCATCCCCGGCCCGTCATCAGCATCGGGGTGCCACTCCCCCTCGCGAATCTCCAGCCGCAACGTCAAAACCCCATCCTCTAGTTTCCCGGAAGCCTCGGTGTTGTCATGCGTAATAATGCGCGGAATCTCGGGCGCGTCGCTGGCCGCTGCGCCCGCCGCCGCAGCCGCCGTCAGCCACACCAAAACCAAACATCCGCGCCAGTAGCGCGATGTCGCCTGCCTCTCACTCATGAAACCTCTCTCTAACGCTTTGCGAAAGGGAAACTTAGCAATATGGGAAGCGTTATAATTCAGCGAACTATATCACCGCATTCGATGATCATCTGATTTTCTTTTCCGCCGCGGCGGTTAGGTTGTTCGTTATTTCAGGTCGGGCCGGTTTTTCTCAGTCTTTTTTATGGCTGCGTCGCGCCGCCAAGCGTCAACCTGCGCATGATTTCCGCCGATCAGCACGTCCGGCACTTTCCATCCGCGGTATTCCGCCGGCCGCGTGTAATGCGGAAAATCCAGCAGTATGGACGACCCCGTCGCGCGTTGGGTGCCCCACCCTGGACTTCTGAGGGTGGAGGTTGTAATCGAGGATAGCCCCGACGTAGCTCCCTCAGAAGCTTCTTGACCGTCAATGCTGGCGCTGAACGATTCGTTCTGCGAAGACGCCTCATTCCCCAACGACCCCGGCAACAACCTCGTCACCGCATCCACGATCAGCATCGCCGGCAACTCGCCGCCGCTCAATACAAAATCGCCAATGGAAATTTCCTCGCTAGCCAGGTGCTCCGCCACGCGCTCATCGACGCCTTCGTAACGCCCACAAATCAAAATTACCCGGTTAAACCCCGCGAATCGCCGCGCCGTTTCCTGATTGAATCGTTTGCCCGAAGCCGACAGCAACACAATGGCGTTCCCCAGCGGGAGCTCGCGTTTCTCAGTCGCGTCGCCAACCGGCCCACCCAGCAAATACTCTACAGCCTCAAACAGCGGCTCGGGCTTCAACACCATGCCCTCGCCGCCGCCAAACGGCCGGTCATCGACGGTGCGGTGCCGATCCTTCGTAAACACGCGCAAATCCTGCACGTTCACTTCAACAATTCCCGTCTCTCGCGCGCGGCGCAAAATCCCGTGATCCAGCGGACCTGCAAAAAAATCCGGAAAAATGGTGACTAGGTCAAAACGCATAGTTGTGAAAGTATTACTCGGAATTCAAATCGCGCAAACCTTCAGGCAGCGTTACATCAATGCGGCGCGCGACGGCATCGATGCGCTTACAAATATCCTCCGCCAACGGAATCAGCAGTTCCCCCGTCGCGGTCTCCACTTCCAGCAACGGTGTCCCGCGCATGCTCTCGCCCTCACCCGGAAACTGCACATCCCGCACCGTCCCCAATAATTCCGGCACCCTAGCCATCGAGCATGGCGAAGAAGCCACCGCCGGCCTTTCGCTGCCGGCATCAAACACCGCGCAACCAATCAAATCCGCAACGAAGTATTGTCCCGCAGGCAAGCTCACGCGCTGCTCAAATGGCAGCAACACATCCAGGCCGCGATATTTCTCCGCATCATTGATCGAAGCAACGCCGTCGAAGTGAAACACACCTTGCCCGCGATGATTCTGGCTAAGCCAGCAGGATTTTACCCCTATGGGGGTCGGTTCGCTCGCCCCAAACGCGCCCACGAATTTTGCCGCGGACGATTCGCCTTGCGCGCGGCCAAGAAAAACTTCCCGCAATTTTGTTAGCCGCTCGGGGAAATCCGTGAGCAGCTCTACCGCGACTTCGCCTTTATTCCCACGCGGCCGCAA
>Ga0206991_10128_pt1 | contig 21963 bp, 25 predicted proteins | sample Alteio_BWMinCont_9_FD_153286 | JGI IMG/M metagenome (GOLD analysis project Ga0206991, IMG submission 153286) | Enriched cells from forest soil in Barre Woods Harvard Forest LTER site, Petersham, Massachusetts, United States -... | ecosystem: Environmental > Terrestrial > Soil > Temperate forest >...
GGATCGCCGGTCAGGGTGACCACGGAGCGATTGTGGTCCGGGTCGCTTGTGCGATCGAGGACCCAGGCGCCTGCGACGCCGCTCATGGCGTCCACGAGCGCATCAACTTTTGCAAGGTCGCGCCCTTCGGAAAAGTTTGGCACACACTCGATTAATCGATTCATCGGGGCCCGACGGGTTGCGCAGGATCGATTTCGTCAGATGGGGCTGTACCCTTGTCCGCGATCCGGCCATTCCATTGTGTATAACACATCAATGATACGGGAAGTTTCGGTGTGGCCCCAATGGAAGATGACCAAGTCAGCTTACTCGCCAACCAGGTACGCCTGAGAGGCGCATGACGAAGTTTGATTGCGCGCATGGAGAATCGTGCGTTAATGTTCTGTTTCGCCATGGCTTACCAGACACTCACAGAAAAGCTGCTCAGCGCGATGGAACGGCTGCCCAATGACCGGGCACTGTCATTGCGCGTCAACGGCCGCTGGGAGCCCACGTCGTCGGCTGAATTCCTGCGGCGCATTGCCGGACTATCCAATGCGCTGGAGCAACTCGGAGTCAAAGCAGGAGATCGAGTCGGTCTGTTCGCGCCCAACCGGCCGGAATGGCACATTGCGGATTTTGCAATCCTGGGGCTCGGCGCTGCGGATGTACCCATCTATTTCAACGAATCCCCCGACCGGATCGTTTACATTTTAAATCATTCAGGCGCAGAGGTTGCGATTGCGGTGGGAGAAATGCAAGCGCGGCGATTGCTTGAGTGCCGTAGTCGGCTCACATCGGTGAAGCACATCATCTGTGCCGACGCGCCGGCCGATCTTGGAGATGACATCCTCCGTTTTGAAACTCTGGTGGCCGCGACTGGAGACGCGGCCATTGCCGAATACAAGCTCCGGGCCGCCCGCGTCACTTCTGACCAAGTTGCCACCATCATCTACACTTCCGGCACAACTGGTGAGCCGAAGGGAGTGATGCTCACACACAACAATCTCAGCTCGAATGAGGAAACTTCGGTCGAGCCGTATCACATGAATCCCAACGATATGGCCGTAAGTTTTCTGCCGCTCTCGCATGTGTACGAGCGGGTTACTGCGTATGCATATTTATTTCATGGCGTTCCAGTGGCTTACGTCGAGCGCATGGAGGATTTGCCGCAAGCCCTGCTGGAAGTTCGTCCCACGTTGACGGCCGCAGTACCGCGCGTTTTTGAAAAACTTTATGCCAATATCATGCAAAAGGGGCGCCAATCCACGGGATCGAAGCGCAAGATTTTCGATTGGGCTCTGCGTGTAGCCCGCGAAGCGGTGCGCTGGCGGGCTTATGGAGATGGATCTTCGCCATGGCTGCGCTTCCGTTGGAAGGTTGCGGACCGCATCGTCTATACAAAAATTCGCGAAGGGATCGGCGGTCGCTTTCGCGCCTTTATTTCCGGCGGCGGACCGCTTTCCCGCGAGCTCATTGAATTTTTCTGGGCTGTGGGTGTGCCTGTGTATCAGGGATACGGGCTGACTGAGGCTTCGCCGGTTGTGAGTGCGAATTATCCCGGCGCCAATAAAGTTGGAACTGTCGGGCGGCCGATTGAGCACGTGGAAGTGCGACTCGCGGAGGACGGTGAAATTTTTGTTCATGGGCCGTGCGTCATGAAGGGCTATTACCAGAAGCCTGAGGACACAAGCGCCGTGATTTCTGCGGATGGCTGGCTTGCGACCGGCGACATCGGACGTCTGGATGAAGAAGGGTATCTTTATGTGACCGACCGCAAAAAAGATATGTTCAAGACGGCTGCAGGGAAATTCGTCGCGCCGCAGCCCATTGAGAATTTATTGAAAGTGAGTCCGCTGATCCTGAATGCCGTGCTGGTTGGGGACGGGCATAAATTCATCTCCGCTTTGATCGTGCCGAATTTCGCAAACGTCGAGACCGCCGCGCGCCAAGGGGGCCGGACGTTTGCATCGCATGAACAGTTGGCCGCCGACTCCTGGGTGCACGAACTGATCGGCGGTGAAGTGGCGCAAGTGAATTCGAAACTAGCGCAATACGAGACGATCAAAAGATTTGCGCTGCTCGATCATGATTTCACGTTTGATGGCGGACAGCTTACGTACACGTTGAAGCTCAAGCGCCGCGTGATTGCGGAACGCTACGCGAAAATTATTGAAGGCCTGTATGCGGAAACGCCGCAGGAGCGTGGCGGGGCTAAGTAGCGCGGGCTTCAGCATGCGGGGGTTCGTCCTTGCAAAGTCCAAACCCCACAGGCTGAAGCCTGTGCTACTGTCGCGCGGCGAGTTACAATAATCTGGGGAGAAGGAAAATGACCGATGAACTGGTGATTGCAGGGCGCGCGTTTCGCTCGCGCCTCATTGTTGGAACGGGGAAATACCGCAGCCTGCAGGAAATGACGCGCGCGCACGTGGCTTCCGGTGCCGACATGGTTACGGTGGCCGTCCGGCGCGTGAACCTCACCGATCGCACGAAGGAATCACTGCTCGATTACATCGACCGCGAAAAGATTTTCATTCTGCCAAATACTGCTGGATGTTATTCGGCGGACGAGGCCATCCGCACGGCGCGGCTCGGCCGCGAGGTGGGTCTGTCGAATTGGGTGAAGCTGGAAGTGATAGGCGATCAGCAGACATTATTCCCGGACACCGAAGAACTTGTTCGCGCGACGCAAATTTTGGTCAAAGAGGGTTTCGTCGTCCTGCCGTACACGAATGACGATCTGGTGGTCGCACGGAAACTGATCGATGCGGGCGCCGCGGCTGTGATGCCCCTCGGCGCGCCGATTGGATCCGGCATGGGGATTCAAAACCACGCGAACCTGCGCATTCTGCGCGAGCGCATCACCGAAGTGCCCATGATTATTGACGCGGGCGTTGGCACCGCATCGGATGCCGCCGTGGCAATGGAGTTGGGCGCGGACGGCGTGCTGATGAACACGGCGATCGCCGAAGCGCAAGACGCCGTCGTGATGGCGGAGGCCATGCGAGAGGCGGTGTCCGCGGGGCGCAAGGCGTTCCTGGCGGGGCGCATGCCGAAAAAACTTTATGCTTCAGCGTCGAGCCCGCTTTCTGGTGTGGTACGGTAGGGCAATCGCAATCCATTGGATTCAGAATTTAAGTAGCACAGGCTTCAGCCTGTGTGTTTTTTGTCTATGCAGCGACGAAACCCACACAGGCTGAAGCCTGTGCTACTTAAACCCACTACAACGTGCGAAACGCTACGTGCCAGATCGTGTCGACCAGTGCGTGCACGATGGCCGAAGTGAAAATGCTATTTGTTTTCCGCCACGTCCGACCGTAAAAAATCCCCGCAATTGTCGCGAGAAGAGCGTAGCGCCAGTTTGGAAAAACGCCGTTGTTCGTGATGTGTGCGAGCCCGAAAATTGCGGAAGCGGTGAACCAGCCGCCAGTGTCGCTGGATAGCGCGCGCGAAAGTGAATTCTGCAACAAACCGCGAAACAATAATTCTTCAGGCCATGCCGTCAGCAGAAAAATGGCCGCGGCATCGGCGGGCAGCGATTTCCAGTGTGCCTGCGAGGGATCGAATCGTATGAAGTGCAATACCGTCCCAAGCGGAATCACAATTATGGCCATCAGACCAAAGTGCAGCAAAACATTGAAAACCGCATCGCGTCCCCAGACGATGTTGTAACCTACGCCGTCGAATTGGCGCACGAACAAGAAAGTGGCCAGCGCAACGCTAATTGCGAGCAGCATCGTGGCCGCGGCGCTGATGGTCGGCCCGCCGTAAGGCCAGAGGATATTGAGCAGTCGCATCTTTAAAGGCAGAAAAATTGCGAGCATTGCGATGTAGTTTTGCCACGCGCCTGCCTTTGCGCTGCCTGCGGAAATCGCAAGCAGGACGGGTGCTAATGTGTAAGCAGCGGCCAGCGCGGCACGCCACCACGTAAAAGTATTTGTTCCCCCCAGATAAATCAGGTATGCGATAAAAGGTACAACGGCAATCAGCACGCCGCGGTGGGAGCCGGCACGGCGCGCAAATCGCTCGCCAAGATTTCCGGCGGCCAGCAACAATTGTATCGCCAGAAAAAATGCGAGCACACAAAGCGTGACGGCGTAGGCGCGCCCGCTGTATCCGTGCCGCGCGCCGTACAAGCCTGCCGCAGCGACAACAGCGGCCCACAAGCCGAGCGCGGTCCAAACAGATAGCTGGCGTTCACCGGGCATGGCACGATAGTGTATCGCACTCGATGAAAACGCTCATGGCGGAGAAGACTACGAAACGAATCGCCTATATCGATTGGCTAAGAGGATTCGCGTGTCTCGTGATGTTCCAGACGCACTGCTACGATTCCTGGCTCGGCGGCGCAGCTCGTGACAGCGGACTCTTCAAGTTATCCCAACTCGGCGGCACGCTTCCCGCGCCGCTTTTTCTCTTTCTCGCTGGCATCTCCTTCGCGTTGGTCACGGACAAGCTTCGCCAGAGGGGTGCATCCGCGGACGAAATCGCGCGTAAAACAATTTTGCGCGGCGGAGAAATCTTTCTTCTCGGGCTGCTATTCCGTCTGCAGGAATTCCTGCTTGGCCAGCCCTGGGCACCGTGGACGGACCTGCTGCGAGTGGACGTCCTGAATGTTATCGGCGTGTCGCTCATGATGATGGGCGTTGCGTGCAGGATCGCAGCAGCCGGAGGCGCTACCGACGCGAAACAGTTGCGGCGGGCGACAATCGTAACGGCGGTTGCATGCGCCGCAGCCATCGCTGTTTTTACTCCGCCGCTCTGGACCAGTTGGCGCCCGCACTCGCTCGCGTGGTGGCTCGAGTCCTATATCAACGGCGTGCACACATTTGGAAAACCGCAGCCCTGGTTATTTCCCATCTTTCCATGGGCCTCATTTGCGTTTGCGGGATTGGCGGCTGGATCGCTTTTGTTGTTCGATTGGGCCCGAAAAAACGAAGCGCTATCGCTGGGATTTGCGGGAGTCGGCGGAGCAGCGCTCATCGCGCTGGGATTGTGGCTGGACGCGCGCCCCGTTCGGTTATATGGCGAATACGATTTTTGGCATACCAGCCCAAATTTCTTTTTGGTTCGCGCTGGAATCGTTCTGGTTGTTATCTTTTTGGGTTACGCATGGTGCCGTTGGGGGCCAGGCGAGTGGGGCTTCAGTCCACTGATTGAAATGGGCAAGTGCTCGCTTCTCATTTATTGGGTTCACATCGAATTTGTTTACGGCGGACTCTCGATTGTGCCCAGGCACCGCGTCGGCGTCTCGGCTGCCACACTGGGATTGGTCGCAATTTTTGTTGCGATGACTTTGCTTGCAACGATTCGCAACCGCTTTCCCAAGTGGAAGCCGCAAATGTTGGCCATGTTTCGAGGAGCGGCGCGCACTTGAGAAAAAGGCATCTTATTGTCATCCCAAGCGAAGCGAGGGATCTGCTTTTTCGCACACCCCAGGAAAAAGCTGATTCCTCGGGCAGACTCCGCCCTCGGAATGACAAATTTGAGGCTTTTTAAGAGCCTGTGAAGCCAGCGCTACTTGGGTGGTGTTTTAGCGGTGTCGGGCAGTTTAAATATCATTTCGCCGGGACGCGCGAGGCCCATTTCTTCCCGCGCGATTCGCTCGATGGATTTGGGGTCAGTTTTTAGCGAACTCACCTGTTCCGTCAGGGATTTGTTTTCGTCGTTCATCTTCCCAATTTGCTCACGGATCTGCTCAATTTCCTTCTGTGTGCGGCGCATGGCGATGAATCCGTGCGGACCGAAGACGTCGTGCACCAGCAGAGCCAGAAGGGCGAGGCCCAGAATCTGCCGCGCGTTTCGTCGCAAATACGAGCTAACTTCACTCGGAGAAATATCGCGAATTTGTTTCACTGTTATCATGCCTTCGCTTCCTGCGCTGAATCCATCACCCATGCCTCCGTATCGCTCGCGATTTTCGAGGACTCTTCAAGAGTCGCAGCCTCGGTGTAGACCCGCATAAGCGGCTCGGTGCCGGAAAGCCGCAACAAAACCCACGATCCGTCGCTGAATTCTATTTTCAAACCATCGGTGCGGTCCAGACTCTTGACGCTGCGTCCCAAAAATGTTTTGAAGTCGGCCTTGAGGCGATTCACTGTTCTCAATTTTACATCCTCGGGCAAGTGCAGATTCGCGCGCTGCGGCCAGAATTCGCGGCCCACGCGCTTAAAGAGCGCGCGCAATTGCTCCGCAAGCGTAGCGCGGCGGACTGCAATCATTTCCGCAACGAGGAGGCACGCAAGGATGCCGTCCTTTTCAGGGAGATGGCCGCGGATCGTCATTCCCGCGCTTTCTTCTCCACCCATCGCGATCTTATCCTTCTGGATCAGTTCGCCAATGTACTTGAACCCGACGGGAGTTTGAATCACAGTCGTGCCGTGAAGTTGGGCGACCGCATCCATCAAATGCGAAGTGGCCACGCTGCGCGCCGCCGGCATTTTCCAACCGCGGGTTTCAATAATGTAATCGTAGAGCAGCCCAAGGATATGATTCGGCTGCATCCAGGTTCCGTCGGTATCGAGGATGCCGAAACGGTCGGCGTCGCCATCGGTCGCCAGTCCCACCGCAGCTTTTTTAGCGAGCATTGTATTGCGCAGGGTCTGCAAATTTCCCACGGAGACGTCCGGTCCCGAACCTTCAAAGAGCACGTCTCGATCCGTGCGCAGCGCCTGCACATCGACGCCGTGCATAGAGAGCGCTCGATCCAGGTATCCGGCTCCGCATCCGTGCAGCGCGTCGGTGACGACGCTCGTTTTTGCATCCACCAATGATTTGAAATTCACGAGCTGCGCGAGGCGATCCAGGTAAAACTGTCGCGGATCGATTTTTTCAAATGGATTGTCATTTGCCTTGGCCGGGGCGCGTTCGCCGATTTTGACGGCACGGGCCTCGATATCATGCGTCACTTCGGGAAGCGCAGGGCCTCCATCGGGGCCGGAAAATTTCAGGCCTTGATACTCAGCCGGGTTGTGGCTGGCCGTGAAATTAATGGCTCCATCCACTTTGCGCCGTAGGATTTCATGGGCGATCACCGGCGTTGGCGTAGGCCCATCGCAGAGAAGCGCGCGGATGCCGTACTCGCGAAGAATTTCCGCGGCTGTGCGAGTGAATTCCTCGCCAAAGAATCGCGTGTCGTGGCCGACAATCAAGGTAGCATTCGCGGTCCGGCTCCGCACGTGTTCCGCGATCGCGGCCGTGGCAAGGCGAACGTTCGCGAATGTAAAATCTTCCGCGATGATCGCGCGCCAGCCCGAAGTCCCGAATTTGATCGTCGTCGTCATTTCATGAATAAAATCTTTCCGCCCTCGGGCAGGTATTGTAGCCTGCCATGCAAGGGCGAAGCATCACGGAATTTTCGCATGCGAGAAAGAGTAACGGGGCTGGAGGATTCTTTGACCGACAAATATTTGGTTCTGGTAACGTGCGCAAGTGTTGCGGAAGCGAAGCGCATCGCGCGCGCCGTAGTTGACGCGCGCCTGGCCGCTTGCGTAAACATTCTTCCCGGCGCGGTCACTTCCATTTATCGCTGGAAGGGGAAAGTGGAATCCACGCGGGAGCGGCTGATGTTAATCAAGACATCGCGAAAACACCTTGCGAAGTTGCAAGGAGTCGTCGAGCGGCTTCACTCATACGAGGTTCCGGAGTTTATCGCGCTGCCAATCGAGGCGGGATCGCTCGCCTACCTGGATTGGCTGGGTGGGGTTATGTAGGACAGGCTTCAGCCTATCTGGTTTCGATTTTCTTAGTTTACAGGAAAACCGACAGGCTGAAGCCTGTCCTACTTAAAAAATCAAATCTTGCACAGCGCTTGATCGAGGTCGTTGATCAAGTCTTCCACGTCCTCAATTCCCACTGAGATACGAATCAGCCCGTCGGTGATTCCGATCCGCTGGCGCACTTCGGGAGGGACCGAAGCGTGCGTCATGGTCGCCGGATGCGAGATGAGAGTTTCCACTCCTCCCAGGCTTTCCGCGAGCGAGCATAGCTTCAAATGATTGAGGACAGTGCGCGCATTTTCCAAAGTAACAACGTCAAAGGAAATCATGGCACCGAATCCACGCTGCTGGCGCACAGCTACGCCATGCTGAGGATGCGAGGGCAATCCGGGGTAGAGGACGCGTTTCACGCGAGGGTGGTCTTCAAGGAAGCGCGCCACGGCGCGGCCGTTGGCATCGTGCTGTTTCATTCGCACCGCCAACGTTTTGATCCCGCGCGACACGAGAAAGCAATCCATCGGGGCGAGTCCCGCTCCAGTGGAGCGCTGCAGGAAATAGATTTTTTCCGCATCGGCGGGACGCGTCAGGATCACGGATCCGCCAACGGCGTCGCTATGCCCATTCAAATATTTCGTCATCGAATGGACGACGATGTGCGCGCCCAGCGCGATTGGCGACTGCAGATAAGGGCTCAGAAACGTGTTATCGACGACGAGGGTTGCGTTGCGCGCCGATGCAATCCCGGCAATCGCGGCAATGTCGCTGACGCACATTGTGGGATTCGTGGGAGTCTCGACATAAATCATTTTGGTGTTGGGTTTGACGGCTTGCTGCACCAACTCAGTCGATGACGTGTCCACGAAGCTGAACTCCAGCCCCCATTGCACCAGGAACTGCGTCGTGAGGCGGATGACACCTCCGTAGACCGCTTCAGAAATTATGGCGTGATCGCCGGGCCTTAAGAGGCGCAGAACGGAGTCAATGGCGGCCATGCCGGAGGTAAACACGTAGGCCGCGCTGCCGCCCTCCAGTTTCGCAACGGTCCTCTCCAGTGCACGGCGGTTCGGGTGCGCCGTCCTCGCATAGTCGTACCCCTTGTTTTTTCCGAGTGCCTCTTGGACGTACGTCGAAGTCTGATAGATTGGCGCGACAATCGCGCCGGTCGTCGGATCGGGCTCCTGCCCCACGTGAATGGCGTCGGTTGCGAATCCCATGAAAACAATCTCCTTGGTGTTGGCCGCAGTGGCTTGCCCTTGGCCGGAATTTTTCTGTCCAGTGCGAATGTCGGCAAGTCTTCAGCCGAGGGTCCTCGCGCTAGAGGGTTGCGACAAATGTTCCGCGAATCGAAAGTAGCTCAGGACCGTGGCCGAGTCAACGCGATGGGCTTGCGCAATCGCGCAAAAAGGGCAAAAATGTGGCATCCAATGTCTGTCTTAACTTTTTTTGTCGGGTGCCTGCTGTGAGCCATGCGTCAAGTTCCGCAAAGACATTGCTGCGAATAATTTCGTTTCTGATTCTGCTCATCGCGGTTTCCGTGAGCGCCCAGGACAAAAACGCGGACTCCAGTGCAAAGCCCGACTCCGGGCCAAAGGACGTGCGGCTGACGATCGTCGTCACCGGGGGCGATGAAAAGAAACCTGTTGATAGCGCCAGCGTCTACGTCCGGTACGTTGAGGAGCACAAGCACAGTAAGGACAAGAAGATCGAAATGAATTTGAAGACGAACCAGTCTGGAGTCTGCCACGTGCCGGTGATCCCGCCAGGAAGATTCGTGGTCCAGGTAATCGCCGATGGGTGGAAGACTTACGGCGAGTATTACGACGTCAATCAAGCGGATCAAACGATCAACATTACGCTCGTGCGTCCTCCCAAGTGGTATTGAGGCAGGAATTCCGCCAATTTCTTCCTCCTCTTTGCGGCTCACGCAGAATAATTGTTTCAGAACGGTATGCCCATCCAAAAATGTCCTCTAACATTCTTGCACCACGCGAATTTGCGAAAAAATGCTTCATCTTTGTGCAAACAGCATGAAGCTCAGTGTTTATCGTGGTGTGCGCGTTCTTGATCCGCCTTTTCCACACACTTTTCAACAAAACTGTTGAAAACTTTTCGCGTGTGAGTCGCGCGGCATTGCTTTGATAATGCCCGAGGGCAGTGTTAGATTAGCTAGCCTGGGAACATCTCTCGGAATTGAGCGGATGGACGAAAAACCATACAAGGGATTTGTGATCTGGCATTTGCTGTGGAGCAACCTCGGCGTGCGCCCGTTGCGCTCCGCGCTGAGTGTGCTGGCGCTCGCTCTCCAAGTGTTTCTGGTTCTGTTGATTGCGGGTCTGACGTCGGGGGCATTGGCCGACTGGCGCACGCGAGCCGAGGGAGTTGGCGCTGACATCATTGTGCAGCCGCCTAACTCGTCCATTTTTTTTGCTTTTTCAAGCGCGGTAATGCCCGAATCCCTCGCGGAACAAATTGCAACCCTGCCGGGGGTCGACGAAGTGGCCCCGGTATTCATTGTTGTGGATCAAAAAAATTTGGGAGTGGTCTACGGGATTGATTACGAACGTTTTGCAGGCCTCAGCAACGGCTTCAAGTTTCTTTCCGGTGGGCCGTTCCTCCAGCCCGACCAGGCCATCGCCGACGATCTCGCGGCGCAGTCTCGCAAATTGCGTGTAGGCCAAAGGACTAAACTTCTCGGCCATGATTTCACGATTTCCGGCATCGTCCTCCACGGCAAAGGGGCGCGCTTCTTCATTCCGATCAAGACTGCGCAAGACATTGCGGGAGCGGAAGGTCGCGCATCGATGTTTTATGTCCGCAGCGAGGGCGATACGGAAGGAGCGCGGAACGAACTTGTCAAGCTTCTCCCAACCTACAAGATTCGGTCGATGGCGGAGTACAGCACATTGATGAGTTCCTCCAACTTGCCGGAGCTAAAACCATTTATCCGCGCATTTGTCATGCTCGGGGTGGCGATCAGTTTCCTGGTTGTTCTCCTCACGATGCATACGATGGTGTTTGAGCGCACTCGGGACATTGGGGTCCTCAGGGCCCTGGGATCATCCCGCTTGGAAGTTTGCTGGATGATCCTAGGCGAAACTCTGGTGATGGTTGGCCTGGGTGTTGCTTCCGGATTGCTCTGCACTTACAGCGTCGTCGCGATTTTGCACAGGACGTCGCCTACACTGCAAATTGTCATTGAGGGCGGATGGATTTTCCGCGCCATCCTGCTTACGATTGGCGGCGCGATTGCCGGTGCGACCTACCCTGCCCTCCGCGCGGCGCAAAACGATCCGGTGGACGCGCTCGCTTACGAGTAGATTGGTGTTCTAACGCTTCCTGAAACAATTCTCCCCATTTGCACATATGCACAACCCTCAGGGGAAATTCAATTGCGTCACTGTGATTAACTCTGATACAAGCTGAACTCGGGCCGCCTGTCGGAAAGTTATTCAAATGGAAATCCATCTCTACACGGAGCCCGGTTGTAGTGCGTGTACCGAAGCGAAAAGCTTCCTGACTTCGCGTGGAGTCTCCTTTCAGGAGCGGGACGTCCGCTCTAATCCGGCATATTTGCGGATCCTGGAGGATGATCTTGATTGTTGCACGCTGCCGACGCTCGTGGCAGGGGATGCGATCATTGAAGGTTTTGACCGGGAAGCATACGAATGCCTTCCGGCAAATTCCTCCCCTGAAGAACCGCGGTGATCCGCGCATGACATGTTTGCTGAATTGGCTGATAAGAATTAATTCAAAATTATCGATCGTTGGGAAGGGGAAAACTTTTATGAAATTCAAACAACTGGTTCTTATCTCCGCCACGCTCGCGTTGGCTATGCCGCTCGCTGCGCAGATGTTCGGACCCAAGGCCCCAAGCCTGAGTGGCATTTGGCATCCGGTCGTCGGAACTGGGGCTGCCTATGAAATGAACAAGGATGGGAAGAAAACGGAGATGGAAATCACCGTCGTAGGGAAGGAAGATGTCGATGGCAAGGCCGCCTTCTGGCAGGAGATGGCGATGACGGATCAGCGCACTTCCCAACCCATTTTTGTGAAAAACCTCATGTCGGTAAACGACACCGGCGTAACTTCCATGCGCATGGTCATGCAGATGCCGGGGCAGGATCCAATGGAAATGGATATGAGCATGAACCCGGCAGGCCGCGGAATGAAACAATCAACTCCCGCAAACATCGCCGACAAGGCTGAAGTGGTGGGAACGGAATCGATAACGGTTCCGGCCGGTACATTTTCATGTACACATTACCGGATGAAAGATGGATCCGGGGATACATGGGTTTCAGACAAAGTCGCTCCGTGGGGCCTTGTGAAATCGCAGGACAAGGATTCCTCCATTGTTCTGACGAAAGTCATCACAGACGCCAAGGACCACATCACCGGCACGCCTAAGAAATTTGATCCGATGCAAATGATGCGCGGAATGGGGCAAGGGCCTAAAGGTCAGTAGATCCGCTAGATCCCATGATTTCTGTCTTGAAGCGCGAAGATTGCGATGATCGAGTCGCGTGTGGCGGGCTACCAGCGCTCGTGCTTGAAGTAAATGACTCCAAGCGCCGGCATGCGCAAATGGATGGAGTAGGGATGATTGTTCCAGGGAATCGCTTCGGCATGCACGCCGCCTAAATTCCCGAAGTTTGTCCCTCCGTATTTCTCAGCGTCCGTGTTCATGATTTCGCGGTAGAACCCAGGCTCCGGCACTCCCACGCGGTAAGTCTCTCGCTGGACAGGAGTAAAATTAGCCACCACAACTGTGAAATCGCCCGAATCCTTCGCTCTTCGTAAGAACGACAGGACGCTCGAATCCGAGTCATTGCAATCGATCCACTCAAACCCATGCCAGTCGAAATCCACCTGGTGAAGTGACGCCTCATTCCGGTAGATCGCGTTCAGGTCCGCCGTGAGATTCTGCAGGCCGCGGTGAGAATCATATTCGAGCAAGTGCCATTCGAGACTGGTGTCAGGATTCCACTCGCCACGCTGTCCGAATTCGCCGCCCATGAACATCAACTTCTTCCCCGGATGCGCCATGAGGTAGCCATTAAACAGGCGCATGTTGGCGAACTGCTGCCACAAATCGCCGGGCATTTTGTTGATTAGCGAAGATTTGCCGTGCACGACTTCATCATGGGAAAGCGGGAGCACAAAATTTTCCGTAAAAGCGTACAGCATTGAGAACGTCATCCGGTTGTGATGATACTTCCGGTAAATCGGGTCCACGGCGAAATAGCTCAGCGTGTCGTTCATCCATCCCATATTCCATTTCAAGCTGAAACCCAAGCCTCCGAGGTACGTGGGACGTGAAACCATCGGCCAGGAAGTCGATTCTTCTGCGATTGTCAGCACGCCGGGATGGTGCGCATACACAACTTCGTTCAATCGCTTGATGAAGGCGATGGCAGCGAGGTTCTCGCGTCCCCCAAATTCATTCGGAATCCACTCTCCCGAGCGCCGCGAATAATCGAGGTACAGCATGGATGCCACGGCGTCCACGCGCAATCCGTCGATGTGATACTTGTCGATCCAGAAGACCGCATTCGAAATCAGGAAATTCTGAACTTCGTTGCGCCCGTAGTTGAATACTAAAGTTCCCCAGTCCGGATGGCGGCCCTGGCGCGGGTCCGCGTGTTCGTACAAATGAGTGCCATCAAACTCACCGAGGCCGTGGCCATCGCTAGGGAAGTGAGCCGGAGTCCAATCCAGTATGACGCCGATTCCTGCCTGGTGCAGCCTGTCAACAAACGCCATGAAGTCTTCGGGCGATCCGTACCTGCTGGTCGCGGCAAAATACCCAAGCGTCTGGTATCCCCAGGAACCGTCGAATGGGTGCTCCATCACCGGCAAAAGTTCCACGTGCGTATACCCCATCCGCTTCAAATAGGGAATAAGCTGATCGGCCAACTCGCCATAGGTCAGCCAGCGGTTGTTTTCTTCAGTCACCCGCCGCCAGGACCCGAGATGGATTTCGTAGACAGAGATAGGCGATGACAACCAATCATTCCTCGATCGCCATTCGATCCAACCCGAATCGTTCCATTGGTGGTGGTCGAGACGGGCAACGATTGAGCCGGTATTGGGCCGAAGTTCGGAGCGGAATCCATATGGATCGCTCTTCAACAACGGAGGCCCGCCGGAACCTGGCCGAATCTCGTATTTATAAACAGCGCCTTCATCGAGTTCGGGCACAAACAATTCCCAAACACCCGAAGGCCCGCGATTTCGCATCGCATGCGTGCGTCCATCCCACTGATTAAAATCTCCCACTACACTCACGCGCATTGCGTTAGGCGCCCATACTCCGAACTGCACTCCTGCCACGCCATCAACGACCACAGGATGCGCGCCGATTTTTTCGTATTTCTGGTAATGCGTCCCTTCGCCCATCAGATACAAGTCAAAATCGGAAAGCAAGGGAGGGAATGCATACGTGTCATGAATCACTCGGTCCAACTGCCCCTCTTCCACAATTTTCCACCGGTAGCAGTTCGGAGAAATCGGCAAGTGCGGGAAGAGCGGCAAAACTGCCTCAAATAATCCTTCAGGGCGTATCCGCGTGGCGGGGATCGTGTCGGAGTGGTCTTTTAAAATGAGAGAGACTTGTGTCGCGCGAGGGAAAAAACCACGCGCCACCAGGCGTTTATCTTCGCCGACCTCTACAAAATGTGGCCCGAGCAAGCGGAATGGATCGCGATTCTCCGCGCGAAGCAGGAGCGCGATATCGCGTTCGAACTCGCTCAAGGTCTCGATTTCGACCGGACCCTCTCCGGATGTTGGTTTTACTACGCTCAAACCTGCCCCCCCTTCATTCTATCAGGGTAACGCCTTAGGGGGAGGATTCATTGGCAAATATAGCCAAAAGTAGGCCGGCTACCCCATGGCAGCCCCCCCTCATCGAGAGCAAAATGCTTCCCTTCTTGAGCACAGTTAGAAACTGTTATTCACATATTTTTTGAGGGCAAAGCCGGATCTCTTGCTAACCAATTTAGAATCAATATGTTAATTGATTACTCTTATGGCACAAATCTTGCACTGTTTCTTAGGGAATGCGCTCCAGATTGCTCACCGCAAGCTTTCCGGACCGCTCAAGCTCAAGTTGCGGGGTCTACTATGAGAAACCATAACCGATTGCTCTTCAGCCTGGCTAAAGTTTTAGTCATAGGCGCTTTTGGAATGGCCATCAGCGGCACGCCGGCCCAAGCTCAAGATTCCCTCTCCGGGACATATACCTGCGTGAGTGTTGAAATCGCCGGAAAGATGCACCATTGCAAGGCCCCATCGATAGAAATGAATTCGGATGGGAGTTATCAGATTCTTGCTGAGCGCGGAACGTACGAAATTTTGAAAGGACACTGGCTAGTTCTCTCGGCCGCCAAAAATCACGGAAGAGCTCGCCTGGACGGCAGCAAAGAAATCATTTTCGAATTTGTGTCCGGCGGCAAAAAAAGCAAGATTACCTACCGCCGAAAATACCAGAGACCTCCAGCATGGGTTTCAGGCTAAGAATTTGCTTTCGTAAACCTGCCGCGTATTTCATTTAATGCAATCTCCAAGCCGCGACCTTGCCTGTCACAACTCGGCACACAAAACATTCATTTGTCCGCCATTGAAACGCTTTCAAACCCTTTCCTACAGCGTCTCCGATTGAAACTTGTTTAATCGCCTCTCTCGCATAAACTTACATGAATCCGGCTTCGCTCATCTTCCTCTCAATTGGAATCCCAGTTGCCTTATATCCCTCGTGCGGCTATCGAAGCAGATGTGAATCGTTGGGCTGAATGAAGGGTCCGAGGGGGAAACATGCCGGTGACAATGTTGCAGAATGCAGAAGTCGAAGAAGCGGCCGTACAAAAGCTGTGGCGGGCCGTGATTGCCTGCACCGTGGAAGAATGGGTCAACGGCCCGCTCCGCAAAAAGCGTGAAGCGGAACAATTTTTGTTCAGTGACAATAAGGATTACCGAACCGTTTGTTATTCGGCCGGAATTGACCCGGAGAATTTACGCGGCCGTCTGGAAAAAATTCGTACCCGCCAGTTAGCCGAAACACAAGCAAACGCGTAGCGCAATAAATCTTCTCAGCAGCTGAAATTGAATTGCAAGTTAGGAAAGGGATAGGAAGTTTGACTGACAACTCGGCTTCCGCTATGATTCCTTCGCGGGGTGGAGCAGCCTGGTAGCTCGTCGGGCTCATAACCCGAAGGTCGTTGGTTCAAATCCAACCCCCGCAACCATTTTGCGATTGAAACAAAAGGGCTTCCGGTCACCGTCGGAAGCCCTTTCTGTTTTTTTTGGCCAACTGTCCGCCTTCTGTCCGCCTTCTCGAATTTGCCGACTGAGCGTGGTGCCAATATTGGCACCACGCTCCTCCCATATTGAAATGTGACGCTTGCAGTTTTCAGCAATAAATAGCTATAATTGTATTCAAAGTTGGAGACTAAGTTTAGCAAGTTTGATTATATGAGCGTGGCCACAGAAACCCGGAAGCGTTCGGAAACCAACGGAGTGGTGCGTCTTAGCCAAGCCGAGCTTCGGGAATTGTTCGACGCGCAAGCTCGTGAAACTTTGGGGCTATCCGGCGATGCTGCCTTAAAGCGTATCCGTAAAGGAAGGGCTGGCTCCAATCTGGCCTGGACGGGCCTAACCTTGCTCTCCGCCTTGTTCCGCGAGTAAGGAATTGGTTGGCCTACTCGGCAGATCGGCAGAAGACGTTTTCCGCAAGTTCAAAGACCACCTGAGCGGAATTCTCAATAAAACAGTTGTGCAAGCGCCACTGAGCCTGATCCTAGCGCCACCCAAAGCCTTCTTGGAGTTCCGTCAAAATGATCGTTCCGTTTGCGTCAAAGTCGGGGGTCGCTATCACCTATATGTTGGCCAAACTTTAGAGGCGATCCGACAAGATGATCGGTACCGTCTGAGGACGATCGCCTACGCCTATCGGATTTCCGAGGGGCCAACTTTCGATGATCGGTGTCTTTTTCGCTGGGAATATAACGCCCGAGACTATAAACCGAGCTTGTCTCCGCGCCACCATCTGCATATTCCGGCGAAAATTCAATGCATGGGAAACAGAGAGTTGGATGCTGAAAGATTGCACATCCCGACCGGCTGGATAACGGTCGAAGAAGTGATTCGTTTCTTGATTCACGAACTGAAGGTAAAGCCGAAGAGCAACGATTGGGACGAGATCTTAAAAGAAAGCGAAAAGAAATTTCGAGATTGGACCGGGCGCGAGGCTTAGCTTTTTCCATGGGCAGCATTTCTGACAGCTCAATCCATTGTGGTTCGCTCCGACCCTACTGCTTTGCATCCTTCTCTGCCTTCATGCGGCGCGCGTAATCTCCAAGCGATTCCGTATCAGGCCCAGCGGAGACAACGACCATCGATGGAGTCGCCTCTGCCGCGGGATGAGCCGTTATTTGCACCGGCGTGACATCACTATCTTTTCGGACCGAAACGGTTTCCGGCGTCACCTCTTGGATGCCCGCGAGTTCTGCGGCACTGTATTCGTGCATCTGGATTTCCCCGTTCTTGAAGGCTTCCTTCCAGTGTTTTGCCAGGCATTCCGCAACCGACTGCATGTGTCGTCCGCCCTTTTGACAGGTGTAGCTATAGACGAGGTCCTTGGATCGTCGATCTGTGATGCTCATGGAGACTCGTTCGTAGGCTCCGTTCATGTAGATGCCGGTTGCGAGAGCGGTCATGACGCCCTGAGTTTTTGATCCCTGATTGGTCGCCCAGGAAAAGCTGGCGACGTAGCCAGCCTTCCCGCGATCCGCCGTCAGAATCACGGGCACATTTTTCTTTATAACGCCAGCAGCGAAATCGTTGGCGAATTCATCCTTCGATTCGAGGTAGACGGCGGGGTGACCGGTTTGAGCCGATACGAACGATGCCGTCACTGCGAACAGAACGACGAGAGCTAAAGTCTTCATTGAATCCTCCAAGAACTACTGTGTACCTAGTTTGGGAGTGGGTCCCTAGTACTGTTCCAAGAGGGCAACATCATTGAGTGGTGTTTTGCCAGCGATCACATCGTCCAGCAGTTTAGGGGAGTAGCGGTGAACGACGCGAGCTTGACGGACACGCTCACTACTCAACTTAACAACTAAATTGGGAAGTTTAGCCTTTTTCCCTTGAGTGGAATCTGGAAACATCTTCGCCAAACAAGCTGCCTGCGGCCTTTTGTCAAATTGCGCCGCGCGAACTACTGGCCGAGACTTCCCTTTCGAATACCAATCTTAACCGCCCGAATGATGTCATCATGCGTCATGGTGGTTTCGCGCGGCGCAATGTTCACGGTGACGTTCTGGCTTCTACTGCCGGCGCGTTCGGACATCGATTGCACGCCTTCTGAAATATTTCTCGGGAGAACCATTTCGCCGGCATGAACCAGGATCGGCATGTTTATGGGGATGTCAGTCTAATGCCATATACAGCAAATATGGTATTTCCTTGTGCAATGCACGTCCTTAATATTATTGCATTCAGGTATTTAATAGACTACTTAACGGTCAGCAGGATATGCTGTGTTTGGGTTCAGTTGCTGGGGGGAAGTCGTATGATTCGTTGGCTGCAACGTACCGAATTTGATGTTAAACCCAAACTAGAAATTACGGAAAACAACGTGTGGGCCTCTCTCAACCTCCTCCTCGTCAACCGCTCCGATATTCCCATTTGGGCAGAACAGGCAACAGTCGTTTTGGCTGACTGCGATACAACATTGCGAATTTCAATTGCAACAACCCAAGCCTTACACATAATTTGCCAGCTAATCAGACCTCAGATGACCCTGACGATGAGCCTTGCGAAAGCGGTTTATGAGGCAGCAGGAAATTCCCAAGGGACATATGCGCGCATTATCAAAACAACGATCCGCCTTCGATCTGGTGACCGCTGGTATGAAAGAGTGGCTCAACAACGCAGGCTTGAGATGCGAGCACTTGTCCCTGTTTCACTTCGACATTTGAAGCATCACGAAAAGTCAATCGATGGGTCGTTTCCGAATCAAAATAAGTCTCAATCCATTACAGGGGGGCAATATGACAATTGGGGGGCAAGACAATCTCATCTGCATGAATCCTGAATGTAGAGCAGAGTTTGTGGTCGTAAAGAAGGCTCCAATGAACCGAGCTAACCCGCGTTGCTTTTGCGGAAATGAGATGAAACGCACGTACTTTGCGCCTGTGATCCGCGTGCTAACCGAAAGCGAACGAAACCAGGCTGAAAGAATGTTTTCATCACGGAAGCATTCCGTATCTGCCTAAAACTTTTGAGCCAAGTCCTCTGTCCTGAAAATCGGGATAGGTCCCTCTTAATCAATACGGATTTTCCGTTGACCAGCCTTATTTACATCCAACATTTTGCGCCAAACGCGCATGAAGGCTTATCGGAATGAGGCTTTCTGACAGGCACGGCAGCGTTCACGGAACAAACACCGATAAAGGTGCAATCGATTTGGAATTAGACCGCCAAGTGATCCGTTGCAGAACCTGCGGTCTTACGCAGTATCGGACTGGTATGGGGAATTGCCGCCGGTGCCTTCGCCTGCTGACACCGAAGATAGAATTCCTTATTCCGTATCCGGAGTCGCGGGAGCTTCTACGGTACAATCGGCAACTCCTCAAAGAGCGGTCGAACCGCATGGTGGTGGAAAACATCGGGCAGCGCATCCGGCAATTGCGCGAGTCGCGTGGGTTGACGCAAAGGCAGCTCCGGGGATTCTCGGGAGTATCCAGCTCGTTGCTGTCGCGTATCGAAAACGGACAAATTACGCCTACCCTCGGAACGCTCGAAAGAATTTCCGAAGCACTTGGCACCGGTTTGAATCGCTTATTCGTTCAGGAAACGACAGGCGAGATACTCATCGAAGATCCATTCATCCATGAATTGTTGCCGTTCCTACATCAGCTCGACTGGGAACAGTGGCAATCGATTCAGGGGCTCTTGGCAGCAATCAGTAAGCGGCCGGTCGCAATTGTGTCCCGTAGGGTAGCGTTAGTCTTATCGAATGGATGACATGGAGTACCAGCCGATTCAAAATTAACTCGCAGATTGGGCAGCATCGTCCCCTTGTTCTTCTTTCCTTCTGCTTAGCGAATAACCATAGTATCTGGCATTGCAGTTCATGCAGGAGTACCGGCGCATAAAGATCAATTGCAGGACGAATCGCTTGAATGGGCCTCCCCCTCTATGCCGGTGTACATCGAAGCTTCCACATTCGGGACATTGGCGAACAGGAGACCGGGGGTTCCACATGCATGCCAATGCTGGCGCAGGTTAAATCGTCTGTCAAGTCCAAAGGGACGCATTAAATTGGGACTCATGTCCCGAAAAGCTAACTTCTCGGAAACTCGTTTCTTGCCCACCAAGATCACGTTACAGCAAATACTGTATTGTCACGCCTCTTTGCCCGCCGCTAACCTTAAGCACGGTTATGCCCCATACCTCGGTGCGGTTTCAGCGGTTGGCAAAGGAGTTCGACTCGCTAGTAGAGAATCTGAACAATTCCCGGAGTTTGGAAAAGCAGAGGAAAACGCTCCGACGAATGAAGGTTCTCGTCGATGAAATTGATGCGCTGATTTTCTCACTGTTGACACGAAGTAAGAAACATAAGCCAGGGTCGCCCTTGCGTGGGTACCCCATAATCGAGCCATGAGAAATCTTGCGGTTGACCCATGCAGGAAATGCCGTTTACCGGCTTGCGAATTCCGCTTCGGTTAGGATTTCAACCGCCAGCGTGCGCGCTTGAGCTTTTCTGTCGGGTGTGTGAGCTTCCGCCCAATTGCAGTAGCCGATTGATCGTAAAGGGTAGCTCTTGCATTGCAGCGGATTTCGAGACGAAAGCGTCTGCACCAGCCGACAAGGCCGTGTTAGGTATCTCATGAACGCTGAAAATTACGATTTTGATGGACGGCGCGATTAACCGTATTTTTGCCGCAGTTTCAAACCCGTTCAATCCGGGCATGCTGAGGTCAAGAATCACAACGTCAGGCGTTAGTAGGGGAACCATGTGAATCGCCTCCATACCATTTTCGGCTTCCCCGCATACCTCGAATGAATCGTTGTTGGCAAATAGCGTTCGCACACCATTACGAACAATTTCATGGTCATCAACAATTAGAAGACGGATGGGCATAGCCCCTATCTAACTCCCCAATTGCGTGGGTCCAGGCACCTTATATGACACGAGGACATATAAAGCGCAATACTCTGAATCCCTTACGGATTCGTTAGTTTTGCTTGGACATATCTTGGGCCATTCGCAGCAGCAATCCAATGTCACGTTTTTTCATCTGGCTGAATAGGTGACAAAACTTCTTGAGCATTCGAGCATCTTTGCCGAAATCGCCCCACAGAATACCATCGACAGACTTCCTTTTCGGGAGACTCGGCAGCTTGGGAGGTTCTTCGCCATCATAAAACAATTGATACATCGGGACTTTGAAGACACGGGCAAACTTTTCCACGGTTTCTAATGTAGGTGTTAACTCGTTGTTCTCCACACGGGAGACATAGGTACGGAGCATCCCACACTTCTCTTCGATGTCACCTTGGGTAAGCCCCTTTTGTTCACGTAATAGACGCAATCGATGGCCGATATTCAGCATATTCCTCCGGAGGATTACAGAGGTTCTACTCCTAGTTTTGATAACTCAATTCTAACACTCTTGGTTTAACGAAAATGGTACTGTGCCCAATGCTAAAACAAAGCCCTCCAGCGAAGACTCCATTCTTCACAAGGAGACCTCAAAGTCAGATTCTCCAAAGCTTCACAAGTTTTCAGAAGTTCGACTAATCGGGACTACGGCGTGCTTGAGGAAATGCCAGATAGTTCCACCCTCTGGCGAGATTGTGTTAGCGGGAGAGTTCCCGATATTCTTTTTCGAGATTGAACAATGCGCTTTCGAGACTTGTGCGTTCATCCCGCAAGTCGGACAATTCGGCGGTCCGTTCTCTGCGCGACTGGTCGGAAGTCTTCAGAAGCATCTTTTCATCGGCTCGCGCTCGTTCGATCCGATCGCGGAGCAATAAAATCTCCGAGTCGAGTTGAGCCAGTCGCCGCTCGCGGGATTCATTAGTCGTCATGGATGGCCTTCCCTTTGTTTGGGAAACAGAATTTTCCACCGCGCAAGTGCCTTGTATACGCTTGAGCGACGGGCAACCTGGCTTTCTTTGAAGATCGTTTCGATCGTTTTGCCGGCAGCGATAGCGGCGCGCAGGGTTTCTGGGTTGAGTATTCCTCGCCGTCCAACCG
>Ga0206991_10131_pt1 | contig 21596 bp, 24 predicted proteins | sample Alteio_BWMinCont_9_FD_153286 | JGI IMG/M metagenome (GOLD analysis project Ga0206991, IMG submission 153286) | Enriched cells from forest soil in Barre Woods Harvard Forest LTER site, Petersham, Massachusetts, United States -... | ecosystem: Environmental > Terrestrial > Soil > Temperate forest >...
CGCGAAACCCAAGGAAACGGCGGAGCTGCGGCAAAGAGGCATCGTGGCTTATCCCGAGGACATTGGAGTACAGCGATTGCAGGCCAACCGCTCTCTGCTTGCGGCCAGGAGCATGGAAGACCTGGTTGCATGGTCCGGCGGTCTCTACAAAGTGCCCGCGAAGTTCAGGAGTTGGTAAATGCACAGGAGTCTCCTCATAGCAGGTGATAGGCAGGACAGGGCGCAGACCCTGCGGCGTACCGATCATCTTGCCGCGCTCGCCACGCAATCCCTAATCGCTGAGGCAGAGCTTACGCCGAAACCCGGCCTCGTCGATCGGCGTGGCTCGGGAGCGCACAACGACCTTTCGCTCAAATTGATGACGCAATCCGCGACTGTCCTGGAGCCCTATTTTGCCGCGATGGCATCCTGCTCCCAAGTTCGGGATCTGGATACTGACTTGCGCATGGAGCTGGCGGAGATAGGGCGCGCCGCCGAACGGGCGATGTTCAAGGCTACACAAGGAAGCAACACCCACAAGGGTGCTATTTGGATTCTTGGCCTTCTTGTCGCCGCGGCTGCACGAGGGGAGGTTTGGAGCGCTCGAGAGATAGTGGCCGTCGCGGGTAGCATTGCACGGCTTCCTGACCGGGCGCTGCCAGAACTCATCACCCACGGTGACATCGTGCGAAATCGATACGGAGCCGATGGCGCGCGCGGAGAGGCAGTTAGTAGTTTCCCACACGTCATTAACTTCGGACTTGCGACGCTACGCGATCGGCGAGCAGGGAAATTCCTGGAAGAGATCTGCCGCCTGGACGCATTGCTGAGCGTGATGGCTGAACTGGATGACACCTGCGTACTCTATCGCGGCGGCGTTGAGACCTTGGACGCTGTGAAATCTTGCGCGAAAGCCGTTCTGGTGGCTGGTGGCTACGGCAGTCGAAACGGCCGGCAGAAGATGCGTGAACTCGATCGTGAACTGATCCGAAGGCATATTTCGCCAGGCGGAAGTGCCGATTTGCTGGCGGCAACTATTTTCCTGGATGCCGTGGAGCGCGAGCTACTTGAAGTGGATAAAGACCAGAGTGAATAGGAGGCGAGAAATGGAGCAGCTTAAGTTCGATTATGCGTCGGCGGTGCGGCCCGTTACCAATCGGGCACACGTTGGCGTTGTCGGATCCGGAGACATGGAGGTTTTGATGCAACCCTCGGAAACAGGCGGAGCGCAGGTTTCGATTCTAACCAGCGTGAACGGATTTGGTGCCAGCTGGAAGGCAGTAATGGACCGGTTCTTTGCGAAGTATGACGGCGCAGTCCGCATTGATATCAACGATGCGGGTGCCACTCCTGGCAGCGTGATGCTGCGACTCGAACAGGCAGTTGAGATGATTGAACCTCGTGAGGTGATCAAACAATGAGCAGCGCAACCGTTATTCCCGCATATGTTCAGCGCCATAGTTTCATCGAGCTAGACGCAAGGGCACGGGCGCAGAGCCTAATGGTTCCTGGTTCCTGGCGAGAACTGGTCGGCCCGTTCGATCGGATTGAATCCCCCTGGCTGCCTATGCAAGGGATCGCGCCACAGTCCGATGATGGCTGCGTCGTCCTCAAAGGCACGATCACTGGTCAGCCGGCCGTCCTTATCGCGCTCGAAGGGAAATTTCAGGCCGGCAGTATGGGCGAGGTCTCGGGCGCGAAGATGACTGCGGCTCTCGACCTGGCAACTCAGGACTCCCAAAATGGCAAGAAGACGGCCGCGGTTCTATTGCTCGAAACAGGCGGCGTGCGCTTGCAGGAAGCCAACCTCGGACTCGCGGTGATCGCCGAAGTGATGGCATCGATCCTTGCCCTGCGTGAGCATGCGCCGGTCATCACAGTGGTCGCGGGCACCGTCGGGTGTTTCGGCGGCATGTCCATAGCAGCGGGGCTTTCGAGCTACATCATCATGACGGTGGAAGCGCGGCTAGGTCTCAACGGCCCTGAGGTGATTGAGCAGGAGTCTGGAATTGAGGAGTTTGATTCCTCCGATAAGGCGCTTATTTGGGCCATCAACGGCGGTGAACAGCGCGTCGGCATGGGCGCGGCCGATGAGCTGGTTTTAGACGATGCGGAGAAAATCGCCACGTCCGTCCAGAAGTACGTGAGGGCTGGACTACCGCAAGTCCATCGCAGCGAGCAGGTCGAGCTTTATCGCGAACGCACTGCGGCGCTCGACACGTCCCGGCAGATCGATCTACTTACGCTAAGAAAAAGCTGGAACAGCAAGACCAACCAGGGAGGCGCGAGATGAGCGAACAAGTAGGACTTCGAGGCAGGGCCTGGTTCCAGGCGTTTACCGGCAAGAATTCTCCCATGGTAGGAGATCCGGGCTCCGTCCTCACGGCTGATGCCAAGCTCGGTGAAGACACGGCGCGCTTTCTCTGCGTAGTGCCAAACCCCGAAGCACGCTTTCCGTGTGCGCGGCGCGGAGAAGTCGGACTCGAGGAGTCTTACACACTGGCGACGCGTATACGCGAAGCGATCGAGCAGGACAAGAACGGCAAGAAGCGTCCGATCATCGCTATCGTGGACGTAAAGAGTCAGGCTTACGGCCGCCGCGAGGAGACTGCCGCAATCTTCCTGGCCACTGCGACCGCTGCGGACGCTTATGCGTCCGCGCGGATGAAAGGGCATCCAGTGATCGCGCTGGTGATGGGAAACGCTATTTCCGGCGGCTTCCTCACACATGGTTACCAGGCCAACCGCATCCTTGCCTTCGATGACGCCGGGGTCGTCATTCATGCCATGCACAAGGAGGCGGCCGCACGAATCACGCTTCGAACCGTGGCGGAGTTGGACGAACTGGGGCACAAGATCGCACCGATGTCATACGACATTCACGACTACGCCAAGCTCGGCCTGCTGCATAAATTACTGCACGTCGACGATCCCGACAATCCTTCGCGGACGACGGTGGCGGTAGTGGAGAAGGAACTCATCGATGCGGTTGCGGATGCGCGTGCAGGATCGAAGGATCTCAGCTATCGGCTCACGTCCCCAGGTGCGCGCGAAATGCGTAAGGCAGGCTTGGCCGCTCGCGCACGTATGGAAGAGCAGTGGCGCCAAGCCTAAGGAGTAGGAATGATTAAGGTTCTCGCCGACGCGCTGATGCCGATCTTCGCCGGCTTGCTGCTGGGGTACGTTGCTGGCTTGCGGGGCGTCCTGGACAATCAAAACGTGCGAAACCTCATCGTCTTTGTGATGAGTTTTGCCGTCCCTTGCTCAATGTTCCTGTCCATCGCGCAGACTCCTCGCGCGGCGTTGGGAGAGCAAACCGGGGCAGCTCTGGTGCTGGCGATCGTCTACTTCGTTTTGTTCGCAGTGACCTTCTTTTGGGCTCGTTCCAGCGAAAAATTGCCCGCTTCGGATAGCTCCGTACTGGCGCTCACTATCAGCTTTCCAAACTCAGCGGCGGTGGGATTGCCCTTGCTTGCTGCCGTCTATGGCGCCAAATCTCTCGACACTGTAGCAACCTCCATAGCCCTCGGGTCCGTTACCGTTTCTGCGATTACCCTCGCGATCCTGGAGGCAGGCCGGGACAAATCAGGAAAAGGATTCTCCTCTCGACAAATCGCTCTTTCGCTGCTTCGATCCGTGAAGAAGCCAATCGTCTGGGCGCCGCTCGTTGGGCTTGTGTTCTCTTGCGCAGGCTTGCATCTCTCTTCTTACGTGGATGCGTCACTTGCTGTGCTTGGCTCGGCGGCAAGCGGCTCGGCTCTGGTACTCACTGGCCTGGTTGTCTCCTCGCAAAAGTTTGAATTCGGAGGCAACACGTTGTTCGCAGTTTTTCTCAAGAATGCATTGCAACCGGCGCTCGCCCTCGGGATTGCGATGCTGCTTCACCTATCGTTGTCTCAGACGCGCTATGTTACGTTGATCAGCGCCATACCGTGTGGATTTTTCGGACTCGTCTTCGGCAAGGGCTTTGACTCAAGTCCGAAGCTGGCCAGCTCTGGCCTGATCGCATCCTACGTAATCGGTGTGGCCACGCTGGCCGTATGGATCGTGATCCTGAACCATATCGGTTGAAATGAATGGAGTAAACAAGCCTTGGGTACATGATCTGCTTCAGATCGATCCGGCATTACTTACCTCCGGATGTGGGGCTGAACCACATTGGATCCAAGAGACGCTGATCGTCTGCCCTTGGGTGGTGGTTCGCCGAGCTCAAACTTCTTTCGGCCGGATCGCGGTCGGAGTGCGGGGGGCAACCAGAAGCGAACGTTGGGCCGCGTTTTGTCACGAGACGCAGGTAAGGACGATCGTGCCTCCCGAGCAGTTGCTCCCTTCTAGCCGTCGGACACCTGCATTGCGGGCTCTGCAAGAGATGTGCGATCGATGGGCGCCCCTCGCTTTATCTTGGGGGCCGGCCGGGAGCGTCGGGTTTGAGCTGGCAACCGGACGCCGGGTCACAACTGAGGAAAGCGATCTTGATCTGGTCGTTCGAGCACCGCAGAGGATTGGCCTCGAGGAGGCTCGGTTTCTCTTGGATCGCACCCTCGGACTCGAAGTAAAAGTCGACGTGCGGGTGGAAACACCGCTCTGCGGCTTTGCGCTTAAGGAATATGCGTTAGAGTCCTCGCCTCGGATCCTTTTGCGTTACGCCGAAGGTGTAAGGCTCGGAGAAGATCCCTGGCAGGTGGAATCATGAGCATCGCGTTCCTGTTTCCAGGACAGGGCTCACAGTTCCCCGGCATGCTCCATCAGTTGCTCGATCATCCCGAGGTCGAACGCACACTCGACGAGGTAAGTTCCGCGCTGCACACCGATGTTCGCGACATCGATTCCGAAGAGGCGCTCGAATCCACCGTCTCAGTGCAGATAGCGCTGCTCACTGCCGGTGTGGCGACGGCCCGAGCTCTGATCCAGAAGGATGTAGAGTCAGCCGTCGTTTGTGGTTTGTCAGTTGGTGCATTCGCCGCCGCCGTGGTTGCAGATGTCTTGTCCTTGAAAGATGCGGTCGACCTGGTAGAGCTACGAGCTGAACGGATGGCGAAGCTGTATCCGACCGGTTACGGCCTCTCCGCGGTCGTTGGATTAAGCGAATCGCAGGTCTTGAAAATTGTTCAGGCGGCGACATCAGACCGGGAACCAGTATTCGTTGCGAACATCAATGCACCGCGCCAGATAGTCATTGCCGGCTCAGATGGAGGAATGGACCGAGTGCTTGATTTAGCTCGCCGTCATGGGGCGAGAAAGGCTGAACGGCTGCATGTTTCGGTACCATCGCACTGTCCTTTACTGCAGCCGGTGGCGGACTGCTTGCAACTGCGTTTCTCTTCGGTACAATTGCAGAAGCCAATGTTCACTTACATCGGCAACGTCAACGCGCGAGCTATGCGGACCGCGGATCTGGTCGCGAGCGATCTCGCGAACAACATTGCGCACGGTGTCCGCTGGCACGATGCCACCGCCGTTGCCAAAGAGCTAGGCTGCGATATTTTTCTTGAGATGCCGCCCGGGCACGTTCTCAGCGATCTTGCCAAAGAGAACCTCCCCGGAGTCGATGCTTTCGCGGTTGAACGAGATTCTCTCCCAAGAGTCTTGCGTTTTGCGAAGCAGGACGAACCTTGGCTCATCCCAGAGCCGCCACATGTCGCTGGCTCAACTTGAAATGGAGAAGTGACCTTCGGCGCATACTCCGAACGCGATCCATGAGGGCACCGCTTCTCTGAACAGATCAATCTGCTGAGTTCGTCAGAAGCGGGCCAGCAACGTTTGAAGATGATTCCCACCATTGTTCCGCTCGGCAGGCTCGGTACACCCGATGAGATCGCCAAGGCCGTCACCTTTCTCGCCTCCGATGATGCAAGTTACGTCACAGGAACAGAGCTGTTTGTTGATGGAGGCTTTGCGCACGTGTAGGCCAGTCGATTCGAGAATATGATTGGCTGATCGGAGGCTGTTGCATCTGGACGCTATGAGTTTGTGATACTGCGGGGTTTATTAGCAGATTCGGAGGGTTCATGAACATTGCAGGGAGTGTTGCGCTGGTGACGGGAGCGCACCGCGGTTTGGGTAAGGCGTATGTAGAGGCGCTGTTATCTTCCGGTGCAGCGAAGGTTTACGCGGGAGCACGCGACCTCTCGAAGATTACGGATTCTCGTGTTATTCCGGTACAGCTCGATGTCAGTTCAAGGAGTGAGATCAATGCTGCGGTGAGGCAATGCTCCGACGTCACCCTGCTCGTCAACAATGCAGGAGCGATGTTTAATACGCCAATTCTTGCTCCGGACGCGGTGGATGCCATGCGAAGAGAGATGGAAGTGAATGTATTTGGAATGGCCTCCATGATTCAGGCGTTTGCTCCGATTCTCGCTAAGAACGGAGGCGGCGCGATTGTCAATATGCTTTCAGTGGTGAGTTGGTTCACACCCCCCTTGAACGCTAGTTATGCAGCCTCGAAGCGCGATCCCGAGCAGTTAGAAAGAACTCAACAGGATGCTTGGGATCAACGAAAGCAGTGATCCCACAGGTGTGCTCGCCGCCTCGGAGATCCGAAGAGCTGCAAAAACTGGTGTGCCGAGCGCCAGACCATGCGAAAGACTCAAAGCGCCCAGATGCAATGACTCTTCTGATGAAACGAAAGTCGTCCGCCCTCGCTCACCATCAAAACCGCGCCGAATTGTAAGGGCGCTGATTGCTGCCGCTGTCCGGCCGCTCCCCCGACTTCTTCATCCTGATCCAACGGAGGGCGATGACGCAGGATTGCTCCGAACGCGAGCAGGTTCGAATCGCGGTCGAGCACGACGCTGCCATTGATCTCGACCGCATGGAATCGTGAGGTGCAGTGGCTGTCTTTTTTTAGACCAGGCTGCACTGATTCTTTGCGTCTCGTCCTTTAGAATCAATTAGCGCTATGTGCGGTGGTAGAATTTCAGATTCTACCGCCCGATATACAATTCCCTACAGTCGTGAAAGCGTGGAGGCGTCTGCCAAGGATAAGAGTCATACACCCAAGGAAAACGTCATGAGCGCAGCGAAGTGTGCAGATGTGCGGGGCTGCGGAATGCGTAACGACCGCAGCGCTGTCCTACCGCAACAATCAGTTACGTTTCTCCGACGCGAGTGTCGCTGGAGTGTCAAACACTCGTGCGACTTTTCCTGTATCTCGCAGCATCGGAATCGATTGGAAATGGTTCCTTACGTGCCTGCGAGTGAGTCTGGCTGTCTCACGCCAGGGGACACAAGGGGGCAAGCGTGAAATACCGGAAGCTGGGAAATACTAGGCTCATCGTAAGTGAAGTGGCTTTGGGTAGGATGCAGTTCGGCGGCAACATGAACATGGGCAACCTAGGCCAGGAGCAAACCACGCAGATGGTGCAACTGGCTGTCGACAGAGGCATCAATTTCATTGAACAGTGGACGTCTACAGCCTGGGTGAGAGCGAAACGCTGTTAGGTAATGCCTTGAGGGGGATCAGAGAAGAAATCATTCTGGCCACTAAGGTCCGGCTGCCCATGGGCGAAAATTTCAATCGGAGTAGCGCCACCCGCGTGAACATCATGCGCGAAGTCGAGGCTAGCCTGCGGCGACTACAAACCGCTATATTGACTTCTACCAGGTGCACGGATGGAATAGCAACACGCCCTTGGAGGAGACGCTGCGAACCCTGAACGATCTTGTGCGCCAAGGAAAAGTCCGTTATATTGGGCTCTCTAATTTGATGTCCTGGCAAGCAGCGACGGCTGTAATGATCCAGGAGCGTCTCGGCTTGAAAAATATGTGACGGCTCAGATGTCGTACTCAGCTCGACGATGCACGTACTTGGCCTGGCGCTCTCGAGAAGTGTGTTCGTGCCAAGGTAGACATCTTGTACGGCCGCGTCGTTCGGAAGGCACGACAGAACTACATCAACATCCTCAGCCAGCGCCTCGGCATTTGGCGCCACTACCGCGCCAAGAGCCGCGAGATCTTTGGTCTTCTCGCGATCGCGATCGTGAACCACCATCGGAAACCCTGCGGCGACCAGGCGCCGCGCGATGCGCGAGCCGAGGTATCCGAGTCCGATGAACCCCAGCCGGTGTTAGAGGCAACCGTTTTATCGATCATAAATCGCTTCCCCCTTTTCGTCAGATTCCCATCACGAGTTTCACTTCCCTTTTACGGGTTCGGAATTCGCGCCGCCGGCCTGGACACGCGGCCATTCTGCGCTTCCTCAATGGAAACGTCGTTTACTTCGAGTGTGCGCGCAGTAGCCCGATCGAGCGCAATGATGGCCTTCGCGTATGCCCCCTTCGCGGCAACTTCTGTGGAGCGCGCCTGTGCCAAAAAGGTCTGATACTGAATCACGAGATAATTGGTTGCGAGCCCGACATCGAAAGTCTCTTGTTCGACTTTTACGGACTGCTCCTGAAGAATACGGCTCTGAACGGCAGCGTCGTACCCAGCCCGCGCCTGATGCATGGCGACATACGCGTCGGCCACCTCCAGTCGAACCTGATCCTCGAATTGCAGACGCCGCGCCTGGGTCTGCCGGACCTGCAGTTCATCGCGAACGGCATCGGCTTGCGCCACCCGATTCCGCAGCGGGAGCGTCAATTGGACACCGACACTGTAGGTTGGGAAATTGTTTTTGAAAATCTGTCCTAGCACGGTTCCGTAGCCGCCCGGATAGAGAGCTTCCCCTGGAGTGAGTGCCGCGGAAACTGTGTTGACATTTCCGGATAACCCGCCATTCTGGACGGTCCCAACCACGTCCAAATCCGGGCGCAGAGCGTTCAGCGAACCTTTCAGGCTGATCTGAGAATTTTCCACTTGAATACCGGCCTGGGCCAAATCAGGACGATCATGCAGGGCCTCAGCGAGGTACTCCTCGACGGATCGCGGCGAATCGCTTCCGGGGACCGTTATGGTGTCGGTCGGGATAATCTGGGCCTCGCGGATGGCAGGGTTCGCCAAGCCGCCGCGAGTGATCGACGTCTTCACGATCAGCTCTTGCTGCTGGACCAGACCTTGCGCCGAGATCAGGGCCTGCTGCTCCGACGCAACTTGCGCCTGCGCCCGCGTCACCTCGATCGGGGCCTGCTGGCCTTGTTCCACTTTATGCTGGTTGTCCTCATAAAGCCGCTGGGCCAGCCGCAGTGCTTCGCGCTTCACCTTGACGTCTTCATTCAGGCTCACCAAGTCGGTATAGAGCCGGGCTATGCCGGCCACCGTGTCGATCACCTGTTGGCGAAACACCAGGTCGGCGATCCGTTGGTCATTCTTGGCGATGCGAATGAATCGCCGATTCAAGCCAATTCCGAAGCCGCGCAACAACGGCTGGGTAATTGTAAATCCAAGGCTTGAGTTCAGAATCGGATTGTACGTGTACCGGTCTGAGTCCGATGTTAGTCGAGTGTTGTCAAACGTCACTCCGAGCTGCGCCCCGGTCGAAAAGCCTTGGGCATATCCCAAGTTGCCGTTGAAACTATTTGAAGCCAGCCAGTTTGATGTCCCGGTGATGAGCGGATTGTATTCCGCCGTGCTTTGATGAGCCCAGCCGACCAGTCCCGAAATGCTGGGATCGTATTGCGGAATCGGTGAGCCGTTGGACAGCGGCGTCGCGCCTGTCACTGACAGATCATTCTGCTGTTCGGTAATCAGCGCGACGTCGGAAAAGTTTGAGTTCACCACTGGCGCCGGCGTTGAACTGGCGGTGAGATTGGTCAGCAGCGGACCGCTCGGTCCCCCAATTCCAGGCGGAAGTTCGTCCACCAGCAGGCTCAATCCCCGCAATAATCCACCGCCTTCTGCGCGCGTGGTGTCGGTCCCGGCGATTCGCGGAAGATATCGCTCCACTTCGATATCCAGGTTGTTCTCCAGCGCCAGCGCGATTGCATCCGCCAATGAGAGATAGAGCTGGCCCGCGTGCATCAGGTTGAAAATTCGCTCCGAGTTCCGAAAATTCTCCGGCTGTACCGGCTTCGCTTCGTAAGGACTGAGAAACGAGCTCCGCAGAAAGCCTGTTTGTGATTCTCCCAGCATGGGCAGGAGCAACGACACCATCGCGGCCTGTAACCAGCACCTCATTGCGTCTTCTCTTCCCGCGAATTTGGAGCTGCGATTTGAACTAGCGCTCCCTCCTCGACCGCGTCTGTTGGATCGACAGCCACCTCTTCGCCAATCTTGAGACCGTCGAGAATCTCTATTTCGACCCCGTAATCGCGTCCCGGCTCGACAGCCTGAAAGTGAACGTGTCTTACTCGAGCGAGCGTCGCTGGATCGAATCCCTCAGCTCTGACTTTTTGCTGCTCTTCTGGCGTCAGGGGCCGAAGCACGGCTAATACGGTACCGCTTGACCGGACCACCAGCGCCGCGTCAGGCACGAGAAATGGGGGATCAATTCTATACGTAATAAAGGAAACCTCTGCGTACATTCCCGGCAACAGTACTCGCGTTGGGTTGTCAACGTCCACCTCAGTGAGCAGCGTCCTGGATTGCGCGTCCAAAGAACTAGATGTGCGCGCTACCTTACCTGGAAAGCTCAGATTGGGAATCTGCTGCACGGTAACTGTCGCGGCTTGGCCTACGCGGACTCCGGGTGCATTTGTTTGAGGAACCGCAACCAGAACGCGAAGCTTCCCGATTTCCGCCAAACGGAATATCTCGCCTTCTCTCGGAACGTCGGAAGGCGCGGCGCCGTTAGATGGTGTGGGCCCGAGAGTAGAACCGGTGGCCGAGATGAGCGCCCCAACGTCCACGTTTCGCGCCGTGATGACGCCGTCAAAGGGCGCGGTAATACGCTCGTATCCTTGCAAGGCTAGCAGTCGGTCGAGCGTCGCCTGGCTAGCGTGAACGTATTCCTCCATTGCCCGGACGGTCTTTTGCTGGGCGTAAACGTTCGCCGCCGAGGTTTTAGCTGCAGTCGCTTGATTATCGCCGTCCTGCCGCGACACCGCGCCATCCGCCGTCAGAACCTTGTATCGTTGCCAGGTGATTTCCGCCAGATCGCGTGTCGCGGTGAGTTGCTCTAGCGTAGCTTGAGCCTGGCCGAGCTGCCCCTGAGCTTGCGCCAACGCAGCCCGCGCCTGGGACACCTGCTGGTCCAGGTCCGGCGCCTCGATATCGGCCAGCTTTTGGCCGGTGTGCACGCGATCGCCGATGTCCACGTAGCGTTGCTTCAAATAACCGGCCGCACGAGCGTAAATGTAGGCTTCCGTGATGGGCGTGATGTTCCCGGGCAGCGTCAGTTGGGTGGTCGGGGCTGCGCGCTTCACCACGGCGGCATTCACTAAAGGCGGTGTGATCTTGCGCACCGCAGCCGCGGCATCCAACCGTTTCGTCGTTCGTTCGCGCGGCAAATACCCCAGCCAATAGATGGCTGCGCCGGCGCCGAGTATCGCCGCCAGTGCCATTAACTTTCCCCACGAAATCATGGCTAGGATACCTCCCCGGCCTCTTCAGCGATCTGGCGATCCATGTCCACCGGCGCCTTCTTTCGCAGCAGCGTGTAAATAATCGGAACGAAAAACAGAGTCGTGGGTGTTGCAAATAGGAGACCACCAATTACCGCCCTCCCCAGGGGAGCATTCTGTTCGCCGCCTTCGCCCAGGGCAAATGCCATCGGAAGCATGCCGATGATCATCGCGAGTGCCGTCATGGTAACTGGCCGGATTCGCGTGAAACCCGCCTCAAGTGCAGACTCGACCGCGTTTTTCCCGGTTGCGCGTTCGTCATTTGCGAACGTGACGAGCAAAATACTGTTGGCCGTGGCAACGCCGATTCCCATGATGGCGCCCATCAGCGCTGGAACGCTCAAAGTGGTGCGGGTCAGGTATAGCATCCAGAGCATGCCCGCCATGGCTCCAGGCAGCGCCATTAGGATGATAAATGGATCGAGCCAGGATTGAAAATTGACAGCCATTACCAGGTACACGAGGACCACCGCGAAGATCATGCCCAGTCCCAGGCGAGTGAACGAGGTGCGCATGGTGTCCACCTGTCCACGCAGCTCAATCGTAGTTCCGCGCGGGAGAGAAGCACGCGTTCTGGCGATGATGCCTTCAATATCGGTGGCAAAACCTCCTAAATCACGCTGGTCCGGGCTTGCGAAAATGTCGACCACCGGTTGGATATCGTAATGACTTTCCACCTCAGGCGAGTTGTTGCGTTTCAGCTTGGCCAGATTGTAGAGCAACTGCGGTGTTGCACCCGAAGTCGCCGTAATCGGCGTGCGCTGCATCGCGTCAAACGTCTCGATATCGTATTGCGGAGTCTGCGCCGCCACCTGATAATTCACGCCGTTCTTTGGATCCAACCACTCGTTCGGCGCCACCTGGCCGCTCGCCGACAACGAAATCAACAGGCTCGACGCCACGTCTTTCTGGGTCAACCCAACTTCGTTCGCCAGAATGCGATCAACGTTTACGTCCACTGTCGGGTAATCCATGCGCTCTCGGACAAATACGTCGACGGCTCCGGGCACGTCTGCGATTCGGCCTTGTAGCTTTTGCGCGATTTCGGCATCTTGAGCGAGATTGCTGCCGGTCACCTGAACGTCCACTGGAGCCGGCAAACCAAAGTTGAGGATCTCGCTGGTGATATCGGCGGCCTGGAAGAAGAAGCTTTCAGCGGGAAATTGTGCCGCCAGCGTGGTCCGAAGTGTCCTTGTATAGCCGAGCGTTGGATGATGATTGGGCTTGAGAGAAATCAGTATGTCGCCGTCGCCGTTCCCGTTGGTGATCGTGTCGCTGAAAGCCAGGTTAATGCCAGAATTGGGCAGCCCGATATTGTCAAGTATCGAATCGAGTTCCTGGGTGGGGATCACGCGGCGAATCTCGCGCTCGATGGAAGCGAAAATAACCGCGGCTTCTTCGATGCGTGTACCGGTGGGAGGGCGCACATGCAGCCGCATCTGCCCGGCGTCGACATAGGGAAAGAAGTTCTGCCCAACGATGGCCAGCAGTCCAATCGACGCCAGCGCGAAAGTCATGAAGGCCCCGCCAGCAATGGCACGGTGCGCGAGCACCCATTCGAGCAGATGGTGATAACCGGCCCGGTATTTCTCGAATTGTCGATCGAAGGCCTGATGGATTCTCCAGATAGGGCCTGCGGACCTCGCGGCCGGCGTGTCGGCGCCTTCGCCCTCCTGATAAAGCTCGATCTCCGATTGCAACATGTAGTGAACCAGCGTCGGCACCACGGTGCGGGTCAGTAGATACGACGTCAACATCGCGAACACCACGCCCATCGCCAGCGGCGTAAACAGGTATTTCGCGGCGCCGGAAAGCATAAGGACCGGAACGAAGACTATGCAGATGCACAGTGTGGAAACAAAAGCCGGCACGGCGATCTCTTGCGCCCCGTCCAGAATCGCGCGAACCAGTGTCTTACCTTTGATTCCCATGTTGCGATGGACGTTTTCGATCTCAACCGTCGCATCGTCCACCAAAATTCCGACGGCGAGAGCCAAACCGCCCAGCGTCATCACGTTGATGGTCTCCCCGAGAAACCCCAGGATCGTCAGGGAGGTCAGGATCGAAAGCGGGATAGAAATGCAGACAATCAGCGTACTGCGCCAGCTTCCGAGAAACAACAGAATCATGAGAGCTGTCAGCAACGCGGCGATACTCGCTTCACGAACCACTCCTTCGACCGATGCCCGCACAAACAACGACTGATCGAAGAGTTGGGTGATGTTCAGTGACGGCGGAAGCGTTGCCTGAATTTTCGGAAGCAGATCCTTTACGCCCTGTACCACGGCTAACGTCGAAGCACCGCCATGCCGCAGTACAGTCAGCAGAGACGCGAGGCCGCCATTGATGTGGACCATGTTGGTCTGCACTTGATAGCCGTCCCGCACCTGTCCGACGTCGCGCATGTACACCGGCGCGCCGTTCACCGTCTTGATAGGCAGGTCATTCATCGCCGAAATCAGTGCCGGGCTACTGTTGAGCCGAATCAGGTATTCGCGCGTGCCCACCTTCACGGTGCCAGTGGGCAGGATCAGATTCTGGAGGTCCAACGCATTTGAAATGTCGGTAGCAGACAGTCCTTTTCCGTACAGTGCATCCGGATCAAGGTCAACCATCACTTCGCGGACTTTCCCGCCATAGGGCAGCGGCACTGATATCCCAGGGATAGTTGCGAGGCGCGTACGAACGAAATTCTGACCGTAATCGTAGAGTTGCTGTTCACTGAGAGTGCCACTGCTGAGGCCTAGCTGCAGTATAGGAACGCTGGACGCGTCGGTCTGCACGATCAACGGGGGGAAGATTCCGGGCGGCAAAGTCCGGAGCAGCGTCTGGGAGACGGCCGTCACCTGAGCGACCGCGAGATCGACGTTGGTCCCCTCTTGAAAATAAACGCGAATCAGGCCTACACCGTTATAGGCAGTCGCTTCAATGCGTTCGATGTTATTGACCGTGGTCGTCATGGCGCGCTCGGACACGAAAAGGACCCGTCTCGCCATGTCGTCCGGACTCATGCCGTTGTAACTCCAGATCACGCCAACCATCGGGATGTTGATGTACGGGAAAATATCAGTCGGTGTGGTGACGATCGAAAGGCCGCCCATGATGGCAATCAGGATGGCCATCACAATGAATGTATAAGGTCGACGTAGCGCGAGGCGGACGATCCACATTACGGCGGGACCTTGTGCACGCTCACAACCACTCGATGAAGCGGTGAATCAGACCAGACTATTGAATTGGAACGACTAAGGCGCTGGTTTTGCGCTGCCCCAGTTCTACCGCGCCTTTACATCGACACTCGTGTCGGCGGCGGCGTCCATTTATGGGGTTCTCGCTTCACTCGATGTGGTGAATTTCTGGACAGCGCTGGTCGTTCCATCATCCGCACCGTTGGCTTCCATCGAACCGACCGTGTAGTAGTAGGTTGTCCCCGGCTTGAGGTTGTCCAGCCGCACGCGGAAAACTGTCGACGCGTGGTCCGGGTTCAGCCTTATAGGAGATTTCGCAATCTCACGCAGGTTCTTGGGATCTCCGCCGTAGTGGACGACGCCGTAATGTTCGGGCGAGCCTCCGGGGTTATCGGTCGTCCACCGGATTATCGTGAGAAACGGCTTAGAAGTTTCGATCCCCGGCCCTTGAATGATCCGGCCAGACGGCGCCTTTGGAGTCGTCGGACTTACCTGAGCGCGCATGGGGTTCGAGCTAAGCAGGCCGATGATCGTAATTCCGATTGCGACCTTGAATTGCAGCGTATTCATGTTCGCTCTACGGGATCGGCGAACTGGGGACAGGCGGCACGCCGCAGATAGCCGCCGCGCAAGGGGGAAGCGGCGGAGTTGGGATCAGGCTCCCGTTACCCTGCCTCGAAGGTGAACAATTGGGGTCCTTCGCCGGATCGCAAATCATGCACTTCCCGGTAAAGGTATCCATGTTTGGATAGGGTCTAGTGAATCCGTCGGTGAGTGTCCGGAGGAAGGCGACGATCTGGTCCTCCTCCTTATCAGTCAGACCGAGATTACCGCTGGTCATATCGATATTGTTCTTGACCTCGGGCATAGGCCAGCAGGTTACCTTCTCGATGGTCCCCGGCGGGCAGTGTCCGGAAGTGACGGGATACGCATATTTGTCGCGCGTGTTATAGAAATGTACCAGCTGCTTCAGACTCTTGATATAGCCATTGTGAAAGAACGCCTTCTGAAAATAGGGCGTCGATCCAGCTTCGGTAGTGGGACACTGAGCCGGCGTCATGGCCACATCGCGGGCGGTTGAAACCTGCATCTGGCCGTCAACAGTTGGTGCGTACTTATTCCACATCGAGTTGGGGTTCGGCCCGGAGCCAAAGCCGCTTCTGAGGAAAGTTCCTAATCCCAAATCTCTGTAGCCGAAGCCGTACGGATTTGCAATGAACCCGTAGGAATCCGCCGTAGTCTGATAATAAAACGCGTCCCTGGGATTCAGAGGCACACCTTCATTGGCCGACCCGAAACAGGTGAACAGAGGATTCACTTGCGCGGCGACGCTAATGTCTTGCCCGCTCATACTCGTTCCTCTACCGTCCAGGTGACATGAATTACAGTTGCCTTTGCCGTTGAAGAGCTTGAAACCTGCCATCTCGTCGGCTGTCATCTTGTACTTGCCGGCTAAGAATGCATCGAATTTCGATGAGAAAGAGCTGACTTGCACGGATTGCTCGTAGGAATCAATGGACTGCCCCCAGTGTCCATAAACTTCGTTGGCTTTGATGCGGTCTTCGGCAGTGAGCGGAATTGGCGTAGCGCTTCCGTGGAATCTTGAAGCGCCTCCAGGCGTGTCGCATATAGCCTCAGTGCTCTTTGGAAACTTGATGTTTAGCGATCCCGCACCCCAGATCTGCTCGAAGAGAGGTCTGTATGCGGCCGTGGTCAGCCGAAAGGCCACGCAGGCGGCGTCGGGGAAGCCCATTTCCTGAGTATCCACGGGAGGGCCCTGGGCCTGTTCGGCGTCTGGATTCCTTAACAAAAACCCGGTAGCTCGCGAATCAAAGAAGTTCCCTCCAAAGAAGAGCCCTTGGGTCTGGTTGTATTGCAGCACGGGAAAAAATGGCGCGTACGTGTGTCGCTGCGGTACCCGCTTGCCGACCCGGAAATGAGCTGTTCCGGGGTACGCGATGATCGTCAGATTGACCGATGGGATGGGTCCGCTAAATCCGGAGTAGGGCATGTGACAGGACATGCACGCTTCATTCCTGTTAGGCGACATATTTCTGTCAAAATTCATCAGCTCGCCGAGCGTTTCGATCAACTCGGTTCCGGTGTTCTGCAATGTTGGCGGCTGACCTCTCACGCCCGACGCTGCTAAGGCGTGCCAGCGTGCGAGCGCTCGGCCTTCGACGAGATCCACCTCGCGTAGGACCCTTTCCAGCTCTGAATTCAAATCGCCCGGCAAAATGCCAGGCGGATACGGATTATAGGAAGGCGTCCCTTTGTTCCTAGCGTTTTGGGCGGCTACGGGGCCGGAGGATAGGAGCACCGCTGCGATCCCGGCCGCGCAGATTGTCCAGCCTCCGATCGACGTGGTTCGTTTCATCGCGTCACACTTGGATCGATTCGCCATGAATCAGCTTGGCGTCGTCGCCACACAAGAACAGGATCACACGCGCTACCTCCTGCGGCTTTGGCCACTTGCTGAAATCGGCGTTCGGCATGGCATGGCGATTCGCTTCGGTGTCAATGATGCTCGGCAGAATCGAGTTCGCCCGCACGCCAGTGCCCTTCAAGTCTGCCGCGAGTGAATCGATCATCGCCACTGCGGCAGCTTTGGATGCGGCATATGCTGCCGCAGAAGTTGCATGCTCAACGGCTGCCGTCGACGCGACGTTCACAATTACTCCGTGTCCCTGTCTCAGCATGATCGGAACGACGGCGCGAGACAACACATAACCCGGAAGCAAATTGACGGATAGCATCTTATCGAGAACGTTTGCGTCCATCTCCCATAGCTTGCGGCCAGCCTCATAGCCGCCGACGGCGTTTGTTAGAACGTCCAACCGGCCGTGCTTGGTGACAATCGCTGTGACGGCTTGCAGCACCCCGGCTTCGTTCGTCACATCAACGGTCAATCCTTCCAGACGCGAGGCACGGGTGCCAACTGCACGACGCAAGGCATCGAACTCGTCTTGTCTTCGGTAAGTAACGATCACAGCGGCGCCCCCGTCCAGGAAGGCTGCGCTGATGGCTCGTCCTAATCCACCGGTGCCCCGGGCTATCAACACCACTTGTGCTGTGAATCTTTCACTCATGAGCGCCTCTTGTTCTTAAGAGTCTTAAGAGAAGCTGTCATCGCATACCTCGGGAGACTCTCCATGGCGCCATACGGCTGAAGGTTCCGTCTCGCACCACCCACGTGTGGAACAAAACGGCCCCAAAATGGGCCAAGAACGTCAAGAACAAGAGGTAGGCCAATACCGTGTGGGCTTTGCGCAACAGTGCGTACAACATCACGTTGTGGGGAAGTATGGGGAAGAGGTGAATCGACCCGAACAGCACGATGGGATAGCGCGCTGCCGACAACATTCCCCAACCTGCCAGCGGCTGTAGAACCAGCAGAGCGTACAAAAAGAGCTCAGACGCCGAGGCAACCGAGCGCTCTTGAGGCGACATAGTGGCGGGAAACGGCGGCAGAGTGGAGTAGTGACGGTTGACGAAACGAATCACCACCACAATCAATATGAGAATACCTAGCGGGCGGTGAATGGACACCAAACGATGATAGTCGGCGAGCGATGCGACCATCGCGACACCAATGCCGAGCATGGTCAGCACCATTGCGGCCGTGAGCCAATGAAAAAACCTCATGCGAGCTGTGAATTGCCGCTGCGCGGTGGCCACGCTCGTGCTCACTTTCGCACCTCAGAAGGCGTAACCGCGCTCGGCAGCTCCTTCTCGCCTGCGCGTCGAGTGAACGACTGGGAATAGACCGCTGAACGAGCGCTAAGCAGAGGATCATCGGATGGCGCCATTCCTTCCGGCAAAACCAACGGATCGAAATTAATGTCGCGGCAGGCGCCGTTTTCATCGCTTTCAATTTGATCGAGGGTCAGCGTCCCCACATCCACGTGCTCCCGCGCGTCGGGCCACGGCATGGTGGCATCGTTGGTCGGATCGTTTGGCTGGCCGATCGTGATGATCAGGCGCCATTGGAGAGGGTGCTGATGGATGCTCGCGATCAGCGCATCAAAAAGGTAATTCTTGTCTCCCCGGGCCGCGGCCGTATCCGCAGGTGCAAACGGCTGCACTGGCACCATCGACCAACGGACCGGTATCGATGTTCCGCTCGCGTCCGTAAACCAGAAGGCATTCAAACCGTAAAATGTGCTGTTTGCGAAGCCAGATGACACGGGATGGCTTTGAATGATTTTGTTCGCCTGCATGGTTTCCGGATGAGCCGCCAGAAACGCCGCCATTTTCTCCGGGTCGGGTTTGCCTGTCTTAGGGTCCGGCTGCGATGCAACCAACCTGTCATAAAAGGCTTGTGGGGTGTGAACCGCAAATACCACCGTGTTGACCATAGCCGTGCGCCATTCTTCACCGTCGGGCAGCTTAAACAAAACTCCGAAACCACGGATTACCTTGGGGGCATCAGCGATGTAGGGGTTGCCGCCTCCCAGAGAGAAGCGGCCGATGACTGGCGCACGTCCAGCTTTGAAGACTATGGCTTTTGAAAGGCGCGTGCCCTGGCCGTTGCTCTCGAAAGCGCCGCTGACACACACGCCCTTGGCATGATTGAGCCGAAAACCGGAACGGATTCCGTCGACGCGCTCAAAGCCGTCGGCGAAACGCTGGGGCGTCAACGCTTCTGGATTGAACCAGCCACCCACATAGAGAAACGCTGCCGCAACACAGAAAAGAACAATGCCAACGCCGCCGAACCGCACAAACGTGCTCGCTCTGGTCAGAGGCGGTGGCTGCCTTTCCGTTGATGAAGACGAGTCATCTGGCGAGTTGGTGTCTGACCTTCGTCCTTCCATCGTCAGCCTCACTGGGAATCTAATCTACCTGCTCTGCGTCACCTCAAAAAGAAACCAGATGCGCCGTTCTGTTTCATCGATCCAATTCTCCAGCAGGCTCGCTGTTGCGACCTCGTTCTCTTCATCGCACAGGTCATGCACCTCGCGCATATTGGCAAGCATAGCCCGGTTGTCTTCGCGGAGTTCGGAGAGCATATCGGGGCCATCGACATAGTCCGCGTCGTTATCGCTGAGGCGCTGCAGGCGGACCACATGACCGATGGATCGAATCGTTCCGCCGCCGATCTTGCGCACGCGCTCGGCGATGTCATCGGTCATCGCGAAAATTTGGTCGGCGTGCTCATCGAGCAAGAGATGATAGTCCCGAAAATGCGGTCCGCTCATGTGCCAATGGAAATTCTTGGTCTTCATGTAAAGAGCGAAAACGTCGGCCAACAGCACATTGAGAGCGCCGCTGATGTTCTTGACGGCTTCGGAGCCGAGATCACTGCGTGTCCCATTCGCGGCCTGGCGTCGCGCCGTAAGTTTGTCTTCAGTAGTAGGCATTTTAGAGCTCCTCGCGAAACCGAGTAAGGCAATATGCAGGCCATCGGTTAATCCTTGGTAATCAAGTGATTGCCCTTGCTGTAGAATCCGCCGCGCCGTCATGTCGACAGCGCTGTCGCACGCGGGTCACTTCGGCAACAGCATGGGCCATACTTCGACAAGAACCCAAACCTCACGCCAAGATTGGCACCCGCAGATTCGTACGATCAATGACTAAGCGCACCACCAAATTGAATTTCCCCTGAGACTCAACGATCTATAGCAAAGCGCGCCGGGGCCAAGGTTGTCGAAGTAAAGGGAAGCCACACAGTTTATGTTTCGCAGCCACCCGCGGTAGCCGATGTCATCGAGAGGGCTGCCATAAATACAATGGCGGCCGCGACAAGGTCAGTTAGCGTTGCGGCGCGTCAGTCACGGATATAAGCGAAGCGCGACCCACATCGAATACGTAAGGTATTCGATGGTTGGTCGATTTCTTCGCGGTTCAGCCGATTGAGATCTCACGTCAACGTTCTCAGTAGCTTGACAGTCTTCGCAGCGCTGAAAATGCCCAACACTCATCGCAAATATGAAGCCGTACTCAACCACTTCGGGGAGTTCTTCCGCGACTGCGGCTCGATCGACTCGATCTCCGGTGACGACCTGACGCGCTTTGTCATAACGCTCAAGAAAGATCATGTCCTGGGATCCAACACGATCGTGCACAACGCGGTCATCGTCGCGCAGTTTCTCAAGCGTCATGGGAGGAGCGGGATCACGCGAGAGCTGTCGCTACCGGAGCGCATCACGCCACTCATGAATTTACAGGATTTGTAGAAATCAGCCCAAACGCTGAACCACTTGATTAACGCCACATCTGGCGACGGACGCCTAATGAGGTGTCCACCACTTTGAAAGATTTGATGTGGGCCGCCGCTTTCAATCACCTACGCATGAAGCATCTATGGCAGCCGCGTTGCGTGCATGAGTCATGTTGCTGGGCGCAGCGAAACTCTTCGTGGGCATACATGACCACAGTTGCAGATCGATTCGTCGGGACCCAGGCAGCGGCCGGCGTCAAAGGGCTAGGTGGCATTGGCTTAACGCTTGCGTTTGGCGGACAAGGCTCCGAGCGATTATCGAATTCAGGCGCCTCCGAAGGGAACTCTGAGCACACCTACTTGGGCTATGAATGATTCAACCAATAAAGATAGGCATGTACCGCCTCCGTGGGGCGACGATATGGAAAGCGCGCTGATCGCACAAAACAGAGTACTCCGCTCGCGAGTGAAAGCGGGTTCATCGCCGCATGCTGCAAGACGAATCCGAGCTGGAATCGTGTTCGTGATTTGTGCCACGGCACTCTTCGGCGTCCTGCTTACACTGTTTGTAATCTCGTACGCCTCCTGCAACGGCGATAACACAATGAACGGTCCCCACTCCACAAGTCGCCCTTCATGCTTGGGTGGTTCGGTAATCAGCCCTTGGACCCTCGATTGCATACTATGCAGGCGGAATAGATCAGAGACTCAAACGAAAGGTGACACTCATGAAGTTACAACGTACAATATTCGCTTCCGTGGGGATCGTATTTCTATCTGCGACCGCGCTATTCGCGCAGCAGGTGCAGACTGACTATGATCGCG
>Ga0206991_10134_pt1 | contig 21534 bp, 21 predicted proteins | sample Alteio_BWMinCont_9_FD_153286 | JGI IMG/M metagenome (GOLD analysis project Ga0206991, IMG submission 153286) | Enriched cells from forest soil in Barre Woods Harvard Forest LTER site, Petersham, Massachusetts, United States -... | ecosystem: Environmental > Terrestrial > Soil > Temperate forest >...
GGGCCGGCCGGCTCAGCAACGGCATTGGCGGCGTCTGCGTGACGCTCCTCACTCTTTCGGGGATTGTGGTCTGGTGGCCGGGAATCAATAAGTGGCGGCGCAGCTTGATCATTGAGTGGAAGGCAAATCCCTGGAGGCTCAACTGGTCGCTGCATAGCGCGTTTGGATTTTGGTCCGTCGCGTTCGTCATCATGTGGGGGATCTCGGGAATCTATCTGTCGTATCCTGGGCCCTTTAACGATCTGGTGGACTTCATCAGCGGCCCGGAGCCGGCGAAGAAACTCCGTTTCGGCGACAGTTTCCTGGCGTGGCTTGCTCGAATGCATTTCGGGAGATTTCCCTCGTTACCATGGAAGATCGTGTGGACTATTTTCGGGCTGATACCCGTGGTGCTTCTGGTGACAGGTAGCTTAATGTGGTGGAACCGCGTGCTCGCCCCCTGGTATAGGCGAAGGCTGGCTGACCAAAGGCACATCCAGGAGCACAGATTGCCTCATACCGGCGGCGCCACGGCTGTCTACAGCTCCAGCAGAACCTCGCCATCGTGATGCCGCGTAGCTTCTAAATCGACCGAAATTTACCGCGAAAACGAGAGAGGGATCGCCTCGACGTCTATCCGGGACGTTTGTCCGAGCACACGATTGCTCGAGCACTAACTTTGTTCGAGAAAGACGCGGAGTTTGCCCGAACGGGATGGATGGCGCAGCTTGCGGAGGGCTTTCGCCTCGATTTGACGGATGCGTTCGCGAGTGACGGCAAAGGATCGGCCGACCTCTTCGAGGGTGCGCTCAGAGCCGTCATCAATGCCGAAACGCATCTTCAGGACGGCCTCCTCACGGGGAGAAAGCGTCTTCAGCATGCAGGCCGTGTGTTCGCGCAGGTCGAGGACCATCGCGGAATCCGAGGGTGACGTGATCGCTTTATCCTCAATCAAGTCGCCCAGATGGGAGTCCTCTTCGCCGATGGGCGTTTCCAGGGAGATCGGATGCTGGGCGATTTTCTTGCCCTGGCGCACCTGCTCAACCGGAACGCACATGCGCTTGGCAATTTCGTCCGCGGTGGGCTCGCGGCCGAGTTCCTGCACAAGCTGGCGGCTCGCGCGCATCTGTTTATTGATTCTTTCGAAGACGTGCACGGGGAGCCGGATCGTGCGAGCCTGGTCGGCGATGGCCCGGCTGACGGCCTGCCGGATCCACCAGGTTGCATAGGTTGAGAATTTGTAACCACGGCGCCACTCGAATTTATCGGCGGCCCTCATCAGTCCCATGTTTCCTTCCTGAATCAAATCCAGGAACTGCAGTCCGCGATTGGTGTACTTCTTAGCGATGGAGACGACGAGGCGGAGGTTAGCCTCCGTGAGCTCTTTTTTGGCCTGTTCGGCTTCGGCCATGCCGCGCAACATCAGCGCCAGCGTACGGGAGAGGGTCGTGACATTGGACCCGCTGGCCGTGGATAGCTCCTTGATTTCGTTGCGGCACCCGCGAAGTTCCCGGCGGGCGGCCATTGCGGCCGTGCCGTTGGCGTTGTTGGCCCAGCGTTCCAATTTGACGGCCTCGCGCTCCAGCCATTGGAGGCGTTCCGCTGTGTGCCGCACTTTATCGATCAGGCGTTTGCGTTCCGGCGCGGTGAGCTCGAGGGAACGCGCCAGTTTTGACATTTGGACGCGCGTTCGAGAAAGTGCGTATCGCGCGCGCAGGTACGGCAGTTTTTTCGATTTTGGAAGGCTTTCCAGCTTCGCGGCCTGTTTGGACGCCAGCTCATAGAGGCCTGCGATCTTGTCCAGGATCTTCAGTACCTGGCGCGTTTTATCTTCAATTTTGTCGTCGGTCAGCTCGTCGTCGTCAAAGCGAACAATCTCTTTGACCGAGCGCGCGTCCTGCCTCAGATCGTCCGCCACTTGCAATAACGCCTTGATGACGATGGGAGAACGCGTGATGCTTTTCAGCACTAAGAGCTGCCCTCGTTCCAGTCGCTTGGCGAGGATGACTTCGCCTTCGCGAGTCAGGAGGGGGACGGTGCCCATCTCCCGCATATAGAGGCGGACCAAGTCTTCCGCTCTCTCGAGGACGCGAGGGCTCGGCTCGATTTCAGCTGCTTCGCCATCATCCTTGGGCTCGATGGCGCTGACTTCGATGCCGCCAATCTCAATCGTTTCGACGGCCGAGCGGGCGGCTTCGGCGGCGAAGACATTCTCGAATACGCCAATCCCAAAGCGCTCCAAAGTGGAGAACAGCTCCTCAATCTCCTCCGGAGAATGCACTTCAGCCGGCAGAGCCTCGTTCACCTCTTCGCCCAAGAGGTATCCGCGCTCTTTCCCCATACTGATCAGGCTCTGAACCTGTTCGTATTTTTCTTCGATGGTCGGCGACACAGTTTCTCCGTGGCCTGAAGAGCTTCCGAACTTCAACCGCGCTGGCTAATCTTTCCGACGCATTTGAAACGTGGGCGCCACTTTTGGAGTGGTCGCCACCAAGTAGTCGGCCAGTTCGACATCCGTAACGGAAAACAGCGTTGTCAGCGGCTGATTCGCAGCTGCCGCAAGCTCCCGATTGAGCCTGAGCAAGCAGATAGAGGGCGCATCCTGGTACCGCACTTTATGGGAAACAAAGGCCTCATTCGCTATCGTCAGTATAAATTCGCGAAGCGCGCCCGGAGGCTCACGCACAGAAAAAGTATATTCGCGGAGCAGGGTCTTGGATTCGAAACCCAGGTACTGGACGATAATTGGGGTGTTCAATAACCACCTGCCGGCGCGCACAGGCCGGAACTCGAAACTGAAACTGCGCCCCCTGGCCAGTCTTCGAGAGCCGCACCTTCCCGCGATTTCGGGATGTTGCGCTTCCGCACACTTACCCCACGCCTTCTTCGAACTGGGGTGCATCGAGTGGTGCATCGAGTGGTTCTAGGATCAGATCATCTTCGGGATTCTTGACGCCTTCCCGGTTGGCAAGCTTTTTCTGGGCACGCCGTTCCGCTTTGGCGCGCTGTTTTTCCTGTCTCTTCATCTCTTTTTGGCGCTTTTGAAAGGTTATGCCCATTGATTCTCCTCGAATGGCTCTAGAGCGCAGAGCGCACGAGCGGGAATGTCAATCACAGACTTCCTGCAGCTACCAGCGCGGCTCCCGCGGCTGACGCGCAGAACCACTGTAGTCCTCGGTAGAGAATCCGCCGCGGCCGCGTGAACCACCGCCCCCGCCGCCTCCGCCAGGCCTCTTGCCGCCGGGTCCGCCATTCCGCGGAGCAAAACCGCCCGTATTGGCACGCGGGCCGCTGCCGCGTTCCGGCTTGGCAGTCGCCTCATTGACGCGCAAAGCACGGCCGGAAACTTCCTTCCCGTTAAGGCCGGTCATGGCTTTAGCAGCATCGTCGTCGTTAGCCATTTCCACGAAAGCAAAGCCGCGTGGCTGGCCCGTTTCCCGGTCGTTTACAACGTGGATTCGTGCGATGGGGCCGAAGGGTTCAAAGAGTGCTCGCAGGTCCGCTTCCGTGGTCTGAAAACTCATATTGCCAACAAACAGATTCTTCATCACTCATCTCCTGATACGTGCTGACTTTCGCTGCCTTGAGGAGCCAATGACCGTTTCTCCCGATCGCGGCAGGGCGCCGCTCGCGATGCAATTCCCATCCCCGGCCAAACCGGGGATGGGAAGATCGCAGTTCAATGCAGACTAGAGGGCGGTAACGTTCGCTGCCTGCAGGCCCTTGGGACCTTTGGTGACGTCGAATTCAACTGCCTGGCCGTCGGCGAGGGATCTGTATCCCTCTCCCTGAATCGCGGAGAAGTGCACGAAAACGTCCTCACCTGATTGGCGCTGAATAAACCCGAATCCCTTGCTGGCATTGAACCACTTTACTGTTCCTTGTTCTTTCACTTGTGTTTCCTTTTCTGTGTTGCTGGGCTATTTGATGCTTCTCGAACGCCCTCAGCCGAAAACAAAAAAGAGCCGCGAGTTGTGACTCGCAGCCCCTTTAAACAAATCTAAAGGTTATACAAGAGCAACAAACGCAGACGCAGTATAACACAGATTTTGCCCCGGGGGCGTTTTTACCCCGATGGTGTCCACACGGTGTGCGCAGCTCTTACCAGCCAACGCCGGGAAATACGTGCTTTGGCGGTGTTGCGTCCGATCATTTGCCAGTGGCCTTGCCGGCTGCATAGAAAGACGCGTCGAATTTGAAATCACGCGACGCGCACACCCAGTTGTCGGCATCGTTACGGTCGCCGGAACCTTTGAATTCCGCTTCCTGCGGATAGGGGCACAGCGGGCGCGAGAAGGTGGCCACGCCATTCGCCAAATGCGAGGCCATGATCTTATCCGGCGCCACGCCGCGATCAACCCACATGTCGAGGGCACTTACAGCATCGAATGTGTCCGGGCCAGGACCGCCGGAGCAATGCCCCATGCCGGGCACCATGAACAGCAGGTCCGATTTTTCGGTTTCTTTCAAGGCGCCAGCCATATCGATTCGGCGCTTAAGACTTACGGTTTCCACCAAGCTGCCATAGTAGTTGATGCTGTTCAAAGGCGAGATCAATGGATCGGCCCATCCATGGTACATGAGAAGTTTTCCGCCATGCCGGGTGAAGGCTTCGATGTCCGTGCTCGTGTGGTTCAAGAAGGGGAATTTCTTCTCGGCCGCTTCGATGCTCGCATCGAGATCCAAGGTGCGAAAATCCAGATTCGGATTCTCGAAAACTGCCAGTGAATAGAACTGCGCGCCGGCGCTGAACGGAGCCGGCCCATTGATGCTCGCAGCTTGCCAGCCCACGGTGCCGGGTCCTGCCGGCGCTTCACTGCCGCGCAGTAAGCCTGGCCAGATCAGCTTTTTTGTGTGCGCACTGATCGTTCCCCCGTAGATTTTCTTGACGGCACTCACCTGCGGCGCGGTCAAGCAGGTCGCGGGGGCTTGTCCGCTCTTGCAGAACAGTTGCGCGGGATCAAAGCCGCAGGGCCTGGGATCGCTCAGAAAACCATCGGATGCTCCGTACTGTCCGCCGCATTTCTTCAGTACCGCCGAGGTCACCAAGGCCAGCTTGTCTTTGGGAAGATGGCTCGCCGGATCATGGTTCGCCGCCTGAAACTCTCGAATTACCGCGGCCCGCAAGTGCGTCGGGAAATCCTGAGGCGCACCCGCGATGATGCCGTCGTAGTCCTGGGGATAGAGTTGAGCCTCTCCGAAGCCCTGTCCTCCTCCGGTCGAGCAGCCATTGAAGTAAGAGCGCCTGGGCGCGCTGCCGTAGAACTGCTGCGCGACGTCTTTTGCGGTAACCGTCATGCCGTGAATGGCCCGATCACCGTAGTCCCGCTCGCGTTCCTCAACAGGCAGCCAGGCGGTGTCGCTCGCGACGTGTCCGGTATCGGTGCTCACCGAGACATATCCACTCTTGACTGCGGGGGCTAACGCTCCGTAACTAATCGCGCCCGCGAGTCCTCCATTGCCAACTCCCTGCAGCTTTTGATTCCATTGTTGAGCCGGCATCCAGATTTCGATTTTGATATCGGAGACAGGGCTGGGCTTCAGTGTTGCTGTCACACGGCAGAAAGACGGCAGGCCGCGCAAGCTCTGGGTGCCGCCCGGGGGCGTGAACGTGTCTGAGACGAGCGTCGCGGAGTCAATCGTGGTGTTGGGGATGGCGCGAAGGGAGGCGCTCGTCATCAGGTTCGCGCAGGTGTCCGTTGCCGGCGCTCCGGCCCCAAGGCCGATCGCGACCACGGCAAAGGCCAAGATCATCATTGCCGAGAGGTATCGACTCATGGGCCTCTCCTTCCTGTGATCAGCAGCTTGCCCGAATCGCTCCAGGCGCCCACATCGCGGAATTAATTGGGTTGCGTCGCGTCTGCCTGCGGGTCATCCGCGTGCTTTGCCCAATAATCGATGAAATTCGTCACGTTATTTACGAACTCCTCAGGGTACTCCCGAAAATGAAAATGGCCGCCTTTGCTGGAGGTAATCATCCACACCCGGGGATTTTTCTTGGCAATCACATCGTGGAGCGCCGTGCCGTGAGCAATGATCTCCGGGGATTCGCCACCACCCCAATACACCAGCACCGGCATCTGCAGCACGCCCTCTTTTGCTATGCGCTCAAACCATTGCGCTTTCCACTTGCTGAAGCCGTTTTTCGTCGCCAGGTCGCCGCCGGCGCCACCCTTCAATTTGGTCACGGCTTGCTGTGACTTCGGCAGCAGGGACATATATTTCCCAGCGAGCAGAAATTCATCGTCGAAAATTTGATCTGGCAGGGAAGTGCCGGATCGGATCCTGCACTTCCATTCTTCCCAGTCCGTCTCGTTGGGGCATTTCGCCGCGGATCTCTCGCCAGTGGCGGGACCTTCAGGAGCCGCTGTATCGCTATCCACGATAATGAGGTCTTTGACGACCTCCGGGTGCTGCAGGGCCAGAAAGAAAACGCAGCCACCGCCGCGCGATTGGCCGACGAGATGGACCATCCCGAGCTTTTGGGCGCGAATGAAGTCGTAGATGTGGTCGGCCTCGCCTTGAATGTTGAGCTCGCTATCTTCCTGGGGATTGTCCGTCATTCCCGAGCCGAGTTTATCAGGAGCAAAGACGTGAAATCTCTCCGCAAAGAGCGGAATATCTTTCGACCACACGTTGGCGCTCGAGCGCCCCGACCCTCCTCCGCCATGCACCAGCACCATGGGCTCGCCGTCGCCCATTTCGTAGTAGCGCGTACGAATGCCGTTCACATCCATGAAGTGCGCTTTCAGTCCGGCGACTTCGCCGCTTGTGGTCAGCTCCGCGCGCGCGTGGCCAGCCCCAAAAATCGTGAGCACCAGGGCCAGCTTAACCGTCCAGAGGAGCACGCGCCGGCTTGAATGCGGCCGTCCACGCCCCCGGAGTTCCGCGCGAATTTGTCGAAAATCCATCATTGGCTCTCCCGATTTGCCTGGGGCGCTTGTAACATGTAAGGCGTTCATGCACAAGGCAAGGGTTGCCGCCGTTGTCCATGATGTGCACGATGACGTGCAAAAATGGCCGATTCCGCACTCATTTCTGAACGCGAAGGATCGAGTGTCCGCTCGCAGGGTGCACGTGAACTCGCCCTATGGGGCGGCACCATCTTTCTCAGCGCCTTTCTTCTTTTTCAAGTTCAGCCCGTGCTGGCGAAGATCATTCTCCCATGGTTCGGGGGTAGCGCCGGAGTCTGGACGATCAGCCTGGTCTTTTTTCAGATCAGCTATCTGCTCGGAAACCTATACGCCCACTGGCTCATTCAGCTGGGAAACTCCGCGTGGATCTCACGAATTCACGTCGCACTGCTGGCGATCAGTCTTCTTTTGCTTCCGATCCTGCCGGGGCCTGCGTGGAAACCGACCGGAAGCTCCAGTCCGGTTTTCCATATCTTTGGTCTGCTTGCCGTCACCGTTGGCCTCCCCTTCGTACTTTTGTCGGCGACGAGCCCGCTTCTGCAGGCATGGTATGTGCGGAGCCGCGGCGGAAATAGGCCGTACCGCTTTTATGCGTTATCCAATGCGGGATCGCTGCTCGGTTTGCTGAGCTATCCACTGCTCGTCGAACCTCATTCGAGCACTCGCCATCAGGCGCTGGCCTGGTCCTACATCTACGCGCTCCTGGCGGCGCTTTGCACATGGATCGCAGTTCGAGACCGTACGGTTACGTCCGTGCTTCCGGCGTCCTGCGAGCATTCATCGCCGGATTGGAAAACGCTGTTGCTGTGGGCTGCGTTGGCCGCGGATGCTTCCGCTCTTCTGCTGGCGATTACCACTCATATCTCGCAGGATGTTGCGGCGGTGCCGCTGTTGTGGGTTGTGCCGCTCGCGCTTTATCTTCTTAGTTTGATCTTATGCTTCGATGGCCAGCGTTGGTATCGCCGTTTTTTATTTTTGCGATTCCTGGCCGTTGCGCTTGCCGGAATGGGCTACGCGCTGTCGCCTGAATTCGTCAATGCCGGTCCCTGGCTGCAAATACCCCTTTTTTGCATCGGTCTATTCATTTGCTGCATGGTTTGCCACGGAGAGCTCGCCGGCCTGAAGCCGGAGCCGCAGCACCTTACGATCTATTACCTGATGATCGCGGCCGGCGGGGCACTGGGCGGCATCTTTGTGGGCGTGATCGCCCCGCGGATTTTCGATGAATTTTACGAACTGCCCATGGCCCTTGCGGGCTGCGCAATTTTGACTCTGATTTGCGCCACCCCGGTCTCTCCGAGTCATTTAGCGCGGCCGGGGCGGCGCACACTTCTTTTTTGCTGCGCTGGAATCGCGGCACTGGCGCTGGCATTCCTGCCCTATTTCACGGCGCCCAAATATCAAGAAACGAAAAGAGTGCGAAATTTTTATGGGCTCTTGAGAGTGCAAGAGGCCGCCGCAACCGTCAATCAGCCGGCGGTCAGACAACTTATTAATGGAACGATTATGCATGGCATGGAGATACTGGAACGCACCCGGAGAGCCGAAGCCACAACTTACTACGGAGCCGAGTCGGGAGCCGCAATCGCGCTCGCTTATGCCCACCAGCACGGCAGCGTTCACGCGGGCATCATCGGCCTGGGCGCGGGAACGCTTGCGACTTACGGACAAGCAGGCGATCGCTTCACGTTCTATGAAATTAATCCCGCGGTTGTTCAGGCGGCCAGCTCTCAATTTGACTTCCTGCGCGATTCGCGGGCGCAGATCGAAATGGTTCCGGGGGATGCGCGCATTTCGCTCGAGCGCCAGCCCATCCAAAACTTTGACGTTCTTTTGGTGGACGCGTTTTCGGGAGATGCCATTCCTGTGCACTTGCTCACGCGCGAGAGCTTCGAGCTCTATTTCCGCCATCTGAGGCCAAAAGGCCTGCTGGCGGTTCACATTTCCAACAAATTCCTCAACCTGGAGCCCGTGGTGAAGGCGGCGGCCCGGGAGTTAGGCGCAAAAACCACGACCATCGTCAATGATGCCGACCCGAATCATGAGGTCTATACGGCCACCTGGGTTTTGGTCTATCAGCAGGGCGCGGCGCCGCCGGGTGCCGAGGACGGCGAAACGTTGCCGCGATGGAGCCGAGCCCCCAATATTACGGTTCGACCCTGGACCGACGACTACAGCAGCCTGCTCAAAGTGCTCCGCTGATCGGAGCGCGAATGAAGTGTGCCCGGATCGTCGATGGCTGCCTCATGGATGGAGTGCAGGAGCCGGGAACTTAATGTAGGTTGCCCCGCGATTTACCGCGAATTCTCGATTCCTCCCAAAGTCGATGCGCTTAACAATGCGGTCAACGTGTCTCCACTACACCTCGTCCAGTACGCCTCGGACGTCGATTGGTGGAAGACCCAAGGAGATCGAAGATGAGGACAAAGAAATTCTCGGGCGTGGGCCTTGTGTGTCTGGGCATACTGATGTTCACCGCCTTAGGCTGGGCCAAAACCTACCACTTTGCGTCCACGAAGGTCGATCCTTCGGCAATGGGCGATGTCGATGTGAGCAAGGACAAAAACGGCAATGAGGTCGTCTCTCTCCGGGTGGAACACCTGGCGAAGCCGACCATGCTTACTCCGCCCTCCGCCATGTACGTCGTGTGGTTTCAGCAGACGGGATCCGATCCCGAAAACGAAGGGCAAATAAAGATCGGGGATGATCTCCGCGGGCAATTCAAGGCGACGACGCCTTTGCACAGCTTCGACATTTTCGTCACCGCAGAGACCGACCCGACGACGAAAACGCCTTCGGAGCAGGTGTTGCTACAGGCGAGGGTGCAAGAGTAGCTGAGCACAACGCCACAACTCCCAGCACCACTACGCAGAGACGGGAGACATGCCCCCGAGTCTTCCCTGAGCTGCGGTGCGAAAAGCAGATCCGATCAGAGAGAACACCCTGCAGGCGCAAGAGGGGCATTAGCCGCTCGCCCGAGCTTCTGGGAGGGAGGGAGCAGGCAACGCAATGCGTCCTGCATCTCTGCGATCTTTTCGGCCGGGAGAACGTCTATATCGAATTGCAGCGGCATCTCTGCCGCGAGGAAGAAGCGCGCAATCAGCCGGCGGTGGAGATAGCGCGCAAATTATCGCTGCCTCTGCTGGCCACCAATGGAGTGTGTCATGCTTCTCCACGCCGGCGTGAGGTGCTGGACCTTGCATTCGTCACCATCGCACGCTGGCTACCGCTGGACGGCTCCTGGCACGCAATTCCGAACGCCATCTGAAATCGCCCGCCGAAATGGCGCACCTTTTTTCCGACCTGCCGGAAGCCATCGCCAATACGCAGGTTCTTTCTTCTCGCCTGCAATTTAGCTTGCAGGATTTGGGCTACCAATTTCCGAAATATCCGGTTCCCATGGCTATTCGCTTTCGACCTGCTTTGCCTTCACGTACCGGTGCGCGCTGTAGCGGAGTATCCAGATCGCGCCCGCAAGCGCGACAACCGTGGCGGCGAGCAGCCCGAGTTCCACCAGCAGGTTGTGGAACAGCTCCGGGCGCGCCTCCAGATCTGTTGAGGTCGCCGTAATCACCAGCATCCGCCGGATGCCGGCGATCACGCCGATAATCAGGAATGGCTCGGCGTTCAGCGTGTGGGACTCGAGCGAGATAGCCACCGTGTACACAATCTCCATGGTCATCATCACCAGGAGCACCGTGTTCAGGATCTCGATCGCTTTGTGCTCGATTTCGCCCGGCCCGTGGTGTACCGCTTCGTTGAGGTCGTACATGCCCGAATACAGGAGCAGCACGGCGACCAGCACGAGCGCCACGCCAATCAGCACGAGCACCACGCTCTCGGATCCCCCGAGCAGTTTGGCCGCGTGCGAAGTCCAGGGCTTCTGCCCGGCTCCCCCGCCATGTTTGTCATCGCTCATCGCACAGAAAAATAGCCGAAATCCGCATCGAGAGCCAGCGATTTACCTCTTCGAGGATAATGCTCGCCGCCAGCTTGAGCAGCTTACCGGTCGCCTCGGTGCGGGATCTTGGGATTGAACTGCGGATCCATCACTTTGCGGGCAGTTTCGGCTCCAAACACCGGCAACGCCGGGTCCGTGAGCAACCCGATCTGTTTCAGCACGGAGGCCTGGTCCCAGTAGATGTGTTCGTGAGCGAGCTTTCCTTCCTTGAATCGCACGATGGCCACCAGCGGAACCTCCACGCGCCGATGAGTCGGAGCAATTCCAGGCAGCATCCAGGGAATTTCCTGCGTGTGCGTGAAAGAGAAGATCATTTCGTCGACCAGTTGGTTCTCGCCGACGGTGCGCGAAACAGGCGTGAGCGTGGTGTCGGGCGGCATGCTGGGAATGAAGTCGCGCGAATAAAAAATACGCAGGGCATCCTTCCCGAAGCCACCGGTCAGAACGGGCACGTGGTTCACGTAGGCATCTTCTACCATCGTGGCCAGCGTGGCTTCCGGGTCGCGCGTAACGAATTCATGGGCGGTGTGTTCTTCCCAGAGTCGGATGAGATCGGTTTCTGGCATGGAGGGAATTATAGGTTTCTTCAGCGGTCCAGTCACGTCGCAGTCCGGTGATGGATCAGTCGGCTCACTTTAGGTCCGGATGACCTATAATCCGATGCTCAAGGTATCTATCCCGAGGCCGAGAATGTTGCGGCCCTGAAGCGACCCGAGCGGGCGATCTGTCGTCTGCGCAGCGCGCTGGTGCTTTCGAGCCGCAGGCGCCGGCCGCAAAAATCATCGAGGAGGACGCCGTTATGGATCAGATCAGACGCAAAATACTTGCGACGGGAGCCGCGGCGACGGCGATGGCCGCAGTGCGGCGTGTGTTTGGCCAGCAGGCTGGGAAAGGAACAGGTGCCATGTCTTTCTACGAAAAGGGTCCCGTTCGCATCCGCTATCAGGAGGCCGGTTCCGGTTTTCCGCTGTTGCTCATTGCCGGCGGCGGATTGAACTCCACCATCGCCGGCTTGACCGGTCCTTTTAACTCCATCGAGGAGTTCAAGGGAGAGTACCGCTGCGTCGCGGCGGACCTGCGCAACGCCAATCCCGGTCAGTCCTCGGGTCCGCTTGAGATCGACCGGCCATGGGATTCACACACAGACGACCAACTCGCCGTGTTGGATCATCTCGGGATCAACAAGTTCATGGTGATGGGCTTCTGCATCGGCGGCCCCTTCATCTGGAACCTCTTGAAGCGCGCGCCCGATCGCGTGGTCGCGGCGGTACTGGCGCAGCCCGTTGGGTTCCGGCCGGAGATGCCCACCCTGATGTACGACGGCAGCATGACCGGCTGGGGTCCGGATTTAGTCAAGCGCCGGCCCGAAATCACCATGGAGATGGTCGAGAAATATCTGACCAGAATGTACCGCAGCAACCCCGACTTCGTCTTTACCGTGACGCGCGATTTCGTGCGCAACTGCCAGACGCCCGTACTGATCCTGCCGGATGATATCCCGGCGCATCCCTACGCCGTCGCGATGGAGGCCGCGATGCTCGCGCCCAACGCCGAAGTGAGCATGTTCCCGTGGAAGGAGCCCAAGGAGCGGATTCCACTGGCGGTGCGCCAGATACGTTCCTTCCTTCGCGCACATCACCCCGCCTCTGTATAGACGCGAGCGAGAGGCAACACCGGGAATCCCGACCAGGAGAAGTCATATACATGGAACAGCAAGGCGCACTATCTAGTGTCGGCACGGTTATGCTTGGCGTCGGCAACCTCGCACGGTCGGTTGAGTTCTACCGCGACACACTTGGCATGAAGTTACAGCAACAATTTCCTGGGTTCGCGTTCTTCTCGGCCGGTGGCATAACGCTGGTGCTAAGCGAGCCCCTCCTGAGAGCGCGGCCCGGAACAGGAGGAGCCGTTGAGGTTGTTTTTTCCGTCGATGGAGTGCGTTCGGCACATGAAGCACTAGGCCAACGCGGCGTGCACTTTACCAATGAGCCTCGCGCTGTTTCAGGTGATCTATGGGCTGCCAACTTCGACGATCCCGATGGCCACCATCTCTCGATTTTTGGTCCTGTCTAGATACGCCTGTGGTCTCAAGGGGTCGATGCAACACTGGCCTGTAGTCTACTCTCCGGAGTTTCAAAGCCCAACGTTTTGCGTGGGCGCTGAGGAGGCGCAGCGCGATTTGGTCCAGGTCGGGTTGACTGTAGCTGGACAAGTCGGCCTTCTTCGGCAGGTACTGCCGTAAGAGCCCATTGGTGTTTTCGTTGCTGCCGCGTGGCCAAGGGCTCTGCGGATCGACCTCTCAGGAGCTTGGCTCACGCCGCACTCTAGTTGATAATAGCGCCTTGGAGAGCCAGCTGATTCGACGCTACGCCATGGCGCTGTCATTTGTGGCTGCGGCGTTTCTTTCGAGTTTGCTCCTGCAGCGATTTTTCCCTTATCCTTTTCTGTTTCTATTTTTTGCTGGTGTGATGGCCAGCGCCTGGTATGGCGGAATAGGTCCGGGGCTGTTTGCTGTGGTCCTCTCCACGGTAGCTGTTGATTATTTCTTTGTTCCGCCCCTGCATTCGTTCGCGGTAAATACCACGGATAGCGCTTACTTTGCAGCCTTCATTGCTTGCGCCTTAGTGGCGAGCTGGGTAAGTTCTTCCAAAAAGCAAGCCGAAGCGGCGCTTCGAGAAGCTCGTGATCAGCTTGAGTTGCGAGTAGCTGAGCGCACTTCCGAACTGGAGAAAACGATCGCGGAGTTGAGAGAGAATCAGCGCCAGAAACTTCTGCTGGAGGGCGAAAGGTCGACTCTATCAGACCAGCTGGAAACGCGGAAACTGCTCGATCGCGCCAAAGGAATTCTACAACGCGACCTAATGCTAACGGAAGAAGAGGCATACCGCACAATCAGGAGAGAGAGCCAGGACAGGCGGAAGTCAATGAAAGAGATCGCGGAATCTATCGTTTTGAACGATGAGCTCAAACACACTGCATCAAGGACGAAAGCAAACGAACCACGCCAGTAGCCGAACCCTTCTAAATTTTCGTTGACTCCAGGCCTGAAAATCTGCAGACTGCGCGCGTAGAGCCTACAATGCCGTAGGCTTTAACCCTCTTTTCGGCGATGAAAGGAGGGGCTTTGGTCTTTTCGCTCCTCCGGAACCACCTTGGGACACGGAGACGTGTCCAACTCAAGAAATACATAGGGCTCTACGACGAGCTGAGCTGAGTGCCGTGACGCTGTGGTGAGTGGTGTGTCCCATTACGTCAGGTGTCTACAGCCCTAGGTAGATGTCCCAAACCCGGCGGAGGCAGAGGAGACCAAAGTAGCCATGGGCGATTCGCATTACATCCACATTCGCCGCCCTACCGCGCATCCCGCGTGGCAACTTAGCCTCGTAGGGCGGTTCATAGCCGCGCATGTAGGTGCGCCCGTCTCAGTTCTAGCGGAGCAAGCGAGTCAAGCGGCGAGAGTATTTACGGACTCGTGGAACAAGTTCCTTTTCCGCCGTTTTTGGGGGGAGAGCATCTCCTCGGGGGAAATCGATCTTGTGATTGACAGCTACGAAAACGTTATGCTGCGCAACCGCTTTCGTTGGACAGACTCCGCTCACCAGCATCCCGAGGATCTTACCGGCGAAGTCGTTCAGGGCACTTTCTCGCCCCAGGCAACCGCCACGCTGACGACCTTATTCCTGCGACATACCGGCAAGGGTCTGCGCATCGTGACGGATATGGAGGAAGCAAATAAAAAGGGTGGCGCCTTGATCTGTTATGGCAGTTCCGATTCCAATTTCAAAACCTTTGAACTTGAGGCCGAATCCGGGGGAGCCCTGTGCCAATCCACTTTCAACGACAGTGGCGAGCGTGCGTTCCGAGTAGGTGGGAATGTCCACTCGATCGAAAAACGTGACGGCGTTACCTACGACAAGGCCATTGTTCTACGACTAGCCGGTCAGCAAGACGCAGGTCAATGCCAGGTCGTTTGTGCGGGGCTGTCCGAGTGGGGCAGCCTCGCGGCTGTCCACTACCTTGTAAGGAACTGGAAAGTTCTTCATAGGCGTTTCGATGGCTTTGGGCAGCGCAGGGACTTTTGCGTCTTGCTCGAGGTCCCTTTCGGGAATTGCGATGAAGCACGGGAACTCGCTGCTGCGGTTTGGTGGAATCGAAACGGGCAAGTGAAATGAAATGACGAACACATCTGTCTTTCGGTCTGCGTGACAATATGCTGGCGGACCCTCCCTTAACAAAAACGCAGGGCTCAGCCCATCCTATCCCTAAGGTCGTCGTAGCCACTACGGCTATGCTGAGCTTCATCTCCTTTTGGCGTGCGGCTGCGATCGTGCTCAATGACATGGGCTCATCTGCTTTTTACGCAGGTGCAATCGCCGAGGAGGCTTTTGGCAAAACAGCGCCGTGGTTCATTCTGGCCGTTATGCTTTTGGCATACACGGTGTGCGCGCTGTATATGGAAAGTTGCAGCATGTTTGTCCGCGGCGGCGTCTATCGCGTTGTGAAGGAGGCCATGGGTGGCAGGATGGCAAAGCTTTCCGTCTCTGCCCTGATGTTCGACTTCATTCTTACCGGACCCATCAGCGGCGTATCGGCAGGCCATTACTTGGTCGGATTTGTGAATGAGTTGCTCCGGTACGGCCATCTGAGTATTACGATTCCCGAAAATTTTAGTGCAGCTTTATTCGCCATCGCCGCCACTCTGTATTTTTGGTGGGAGAATATTAAGGGAATTCATGAATCGAGCGGGAAGGCGCTGCGGATCATGTACGTCACGACGGCCATGGTCGTGGTCATGCTCGTGTGGTGCGGATATACGCTTTGGATCCGAGGTGTTCATCTTCCTCCCTGGCCGGAACCCTCCCATTTGACCTTCTCGAAGACGGCGCTCGGCTGGTTACGGTATACGAACTGGCCCTACACCATCGGCGTGGTCGGTATTTTCATCGCCCTGGGCCATTCGGTCTTGGCCATGAGCGGCGAAGAGACACTGGCTCAGATCTATCGCGACCTCGAGCATCCCAAAATGCGGAACCTGAAAAAGGTGAGTTTGATCATTCTCGCCTATAGTTTGATTTTCACCGCGGGTGTGTCCTTCTTCGCCGTAATGATTATTCCCGACGCAACCCGGAGCCAATACTTTGGCAATCTGATTAGCGGACTGGCGATGAATTTCGTCGGGCCGTATAGCCTCCGCCTCGTCTTTCAAGCTTTTGTCGTGCTGGTTGGGGTTCTGATGCTCTCGGGGGCCGTGAATACCGCCATTGTGGGTTCCAACGGTGTGCTCAACCGCGTTGCCGAAGACGGGATTCTACCGGATTGGTTTCGCCAGCCTCATCGGCGTTTTGGAACCTCCTATCGCATCGTCAACCTGGTTACCGGGCTTCAGATCGTCACGATTGTTCTGAGCCGCGGAAATATCTTTCTCCTCGGCGAAGCCTATGCGTTCGGCGTCATGTGGAGCTTTGCCATGAACAGCGCGGCCGTGCTGGCGCTGCGCTATAAGGAACCCGGAGCGCGAGAATTTCGCGTTCCTTTTAACTTGAAATTAGGGAATGTGGAGATTCCGATAGGTTTGATACTGATCACGCTGACTCTGCTGGGCCTTTGCACGATCAATCTATTCACGAAAGAGATCGCCACGATTTCCGGCATTGTGTTTACAGCCGCGTTTTTTGCGACATTCACGGTGGCTGAAAGGATCACCAGAAAACGCGGCAACGTGGGGGCTGATCTTGATCGGTTCAACGTCGCATCACGCACCGATCTGACGGCCGAGACGCTCGGCGTGCGTCCTGGCAGTGTCCTCGTTCCCGTCAGCAATTACCATGCGCTTTATCATCTCGGAGCTGTTTTGGATCGCGTCAAGACGGAGCGGCGCGACGTCGTTGTGCTGCATGTGCAAGTCATGCGCCGGACCGGCTCTGGCGAAGTTGAACTCGAAGCGGATCAGCTATTTGGCAGTATCGAACAGTTTTTATTTACGAAAGCTCTTTCGATGGCCGAGCAGCGTGGCAAGCCAATCCGGCTGGCTGTGGTTGCCGCTAATGAATTGGAGGATGGTATCCTGCGCGCCGCGGCTAACCTGCAGTCGTCGACGATTGTCCTGGGGCGCTCGGCCAAAATAGGCTTAGCCGAGCAGGCCCGCCAGTTTGGTCTCGCCTGGGAAGGTTTGCCGGACCCCCGACCGCAGTTTAATCTGGAAATCCACACTCCCGGAGGAGACCATGAATTTTTCTTGCTTGGTCCCCACGCACCCAACCTGACGAGGAACGAGGTGAATCTGGTCCACCAACTCTGGTTGCGCCTCAGCGAACGGCTGAGGCCAGAAGAGCTGCATCACCACGACGTAGTGCACTTCGCTCTAAACGAATTGAAACTGGAGCTTATGAACGGGAAGGAAGGCGAACTCGTTCAACGCCTCAGGGAGCACGTGGTTCAAAATAAAGCACAGCGTCAGCAGTCTCCACCCTCGTGACCCGCTGCTTGGGAAACCGCTTCTTTCGGCGCAAAACGTCATTAGCTTTCGATGCGTTGTCTGATTCTCGACTCGAACGACACGCATTTTTATAGGCCTACAGCACTTGACGATGGCAAGGCAGAAACCGGGCGATCGGGAGGATGTAGCGTTTTCATTCTGCTTTTCGGCGGATGAAGGTTTCCGGCGTGCCGTCCTCAGGGTTAACGAAGATGACGTCTTTCGGATCGCGTCTCGGCGTATCGAACGCAAGAAAGACCACCGGCTCCTCGATAATGTTTGGCAGAGCATGAACGACCGTACGCTTGAAGAAGAGGAGGTCGCCGGGAGCGAATTCCCCGCCGTTCAAAGGGTCACGCATCCAGAATGTGCCTCTGCCCGAAAGAACATAGAGGTATTCGTCGCACCCCGCATGATAGTGCGGAGGTGTTTCGCGATAGACGCGGAAGATCCGGGCGCTCGCAGACGCCTCGTCGGTCAGGTAGGTGTCCAGTAACAGCGTCTCCGCAGTCTCTGGAAATGCCCGGGCGATTTCGTGCGGCTTGAAGCGCTGGTAGTCGCGTTTTTCTGCCATGAAGTGTCTCCATTTGCGACTCTTATGAGTCGCCGTTTGCTGGAGTACTTGATAACACAGTCGTTCCCGCCGATGAAGAGTCAAAACCACGCCAAAGCGAAAGGAGGAGGTTCAGAGGAACTAGTTGATCGGCGTGCTGGCGGCGGTGGCGCCTGCGCCTGAGGTATCGGCGCGGATCACGCCGGACAGATCACTGAAGAACATGCGCTGCCCGGTCTGTCCGGCGACAAGGGGTGTCGCAGTAAGCGTGTAAGTCTGATTGCCGTTGGCCGGCGTATAGCTGAAGGCGTAGCCGCTCTTGGTCCCCGCGGACAAGACCGCGTCAATCAAGTCTGCCGAGGTTGAGGTGGCCGTGCCGCCGGCAGCGATCGGGCCAAGGTTCGTCAGCGCTGCCGGGAAGGTGCCGTAACTCGCGGAAAAGGCGACGCACGACGTATTGATCACTCGCATCGAACCAATGGCCGAAGCTTCATTGGCGGCCATCCTCGACCGCATCAGGTTGGGGATGGCGATGGCGGCGATGATCAAAATGATCGCCACCACGATCAGGAGCTCGATCAGCGAGAAGCCTTTTTGCTTCTTCATATAACTTTCCTTGGAAATTGCCCGGAGTCCAAACTGCTGTAGGCGTCAAAAGCAAAAGGGAGGAGTCTGTCCGACTCCTCCCTTTTGCCTTCGTGACTTTGAGAGACTTATCCGATTGGAGTGCTGGCCACCGTCGCGCCCGCACCGGTGACGTTGGCGCGGATCACGCCGGATTGGTCGGTGAAGAACATGCGCTGTCCGGTCTGTCCCGCGGCGATAGGCGTCGCGGTAAGCGTGTAAGTCTGGTTGCCGGCAGCTGCCGTATAGGCGAAGTTGTAGCCGCTCTTGGCCCCCGCGGACAAGACCGAGTCAATCAAGTCTGCCGAGGTCGAGCTGGCCGTGCCGCCCGCAGCGATCGGACCGAGGTTCGTCAGCGCTGCCGGGAACGTGCCGTAGCTCGTGGAGAAGGCCACGCAGGACGTATTAATCGTCCGCAGTGAGCCCACCGCAGAAGCCTCGTTGGCGGCCATCTTTGCCCTCAAAAGGTTGGGGATGGCGATGGCGGCGATAATCAAAATGATCGCCACCACGATCAAGAGTTCGATAAGTGAGAAACCTTTTTGTTTGTTACGCATGGGTAGTTTTATTCCTCCGCTAAGGCGCCGGTGCATCCAGGATCGCCTTGCCTGTCCCCCTCCTAAGTGCATGGAGACGACCATAACCCTGTTGGAGTAGTTACCCTTACGACACAATTCTGAGAACCCCTTCCGAATGACGACCCTACCGGGCACGATTTGGCGGTTAGCGATTGAATAGCCATAAGCCGCGATCGACTTGGGGTGACGCATTATGACATCGGAGACCTCCGCACTGTGACGTAGAATGGCACTTCGTCGATAGTAACTCGGATCGAAAGTGTATTCCCAATACACCAACGGCAATGAATGCCAAAGATCAAAGTCCGGCGACAGCGGAACCCGCAAAACATCTGGTCGTGAATGCAGACGACTTCGGCCTGTCTGAGAGCATCAATCGCGGTATTCTCGTCGCTCATCGCGATGGCATATTGACGAGCGCATCTTTGCTCGCCACCGGTCGCGCATTTGCACCGGCCGTTGCTTCCGCCCATCAGTTTCCTGACCTTTCGGTCGGCGTGCACCTCAACGTCAGTGAAGGCACGCCCGTCTCGCCCGCCGCGCGCGTCGCTACCTTGGTGAACGAACGAGGGAATCTTCACCTCAGCCCCGTCCGGCTGGCGCAGGCGCTGCTTCGGCGGCAAGTGCGCCCTGCGGATATTCTCTCGGAATTCCGCGCACAGATGATCAAAGTCTTGGACGCCGGCATCACGCCCACTCACTTGGATGGGCATCTGCACGTGCATGTCCTGCCGCAGATCTCTCCGATGGTCATCGCGCTTGCGCGCGAGTTCGGCATCCGCTACGTCCGGTGTCCGGCTGAAGATCTCGAAACCACATTACCTTTGCTCTGGAAAGTTGGGGGCTCCGCTTCGGCCACGCTCGAGCGATCCGTCGTCGCTTATGCGGTGAGCTGGTTCGCGCGGCGGTTCAGGGTGCAGTTGCGGCGCGCGGGGTTGCTCTGTGCCGATTCATTTTATGGCCTTACCCAGACCGGATTCTTGGACACGAAAATGTTGAGCGCTGTCCTGGCACGCATTCCAAACGGCGTCACTGAGTTGATGTGCCATCCGGGATATTTCAGTGCGGAGGTCGAGTCACTCGGCGGCGAGCTGACGCAAGAGCGTGAACGTGAGGTCCTCGCTTTGACCGCGCCCGAGATCCAAAGAAGAGTAGCCCGGCTGGGGATCCGCCTGACTAGTTTTCGGGATTTACAAGAGGCCCTTGCGGATTCGGTGCCCGCTCGCGACTCTTGGTAGGATTCACAGGTGGCTCGGGCTCAATCGCCCGCGTCGTTGCGCTTTTCAATACTCGTCCGCCGGTAAGACGGATCCTCAGAAGGTCGATCATCATGCGCGGCGACTGAAGCAGGATCGTATGCTGGATGGGACGTCGTTCGACGACATCGAACTCGACCTCTTTGATCGGCAGCCCTCTCCTCCACGCGGCGAAAAGGAACTCGACGTCAAACGAAAACCCGTTCGACCGAAGCTCTTCGACGATCGCCGAAAGCGGTTCCCGCCAGAAAGCCTTGAACCCACACTGCGTATCGCGCACGGGCAAACCCAGGATTACGCGTACCATCCCACGGTAGACCTTACTGGCGATATAACGCGTTGGACTCGGAGCTGCGCTGATGGGAGAGGGGCGCCGCGATGCTATGGCCACCGCCGCTCCCTGGTCCAGAGCCTCCAGCAGCCGTGAAATATCCTCCGGACGGCCTGGCAAATCGGCATCCGTCACGAACACACACTTCCCGCGGCTGGCCAATACGCCGCGTCGAATACTGGCGCCCTTGCCTAGATTTGCGGATGTGCGCAACACACGCAGGCACTCAAACGCTCGCGTCCATTCTTGCAGCACGGCCGAGGTCTTATCGGTTGAGCCGTCGTCCACGATGATCACTTCAGCGGTAAACGCCTGCTCGCTTAAAAACACTCGGAGGCATTCGAGCGTTACTGGCAAAATCGGGGCCTCGTTATGCGCCGGTATAACGATCGATAGATGCGGATTCATGTAGTCCCACGCGCGACGCGAATTCGTCAGAGACAAAACTTGATGTGCTTTCAGGTTTCGTGCTCTTCAGAGACCTGGTGCGTCCGCGAATCCAACTAACCCTTTGAGATTATCTTCCACGCGCTCATCCTTGAAGTCAAGCAAACTTGATGTTCCGAATCGAAACAGGAGACCGGCCGCAACGCCGCGAGTATCCTCATTACTAATATGCTTCTGTAAACTTCGCGGCCCATGTCGCAGTTGAAGTCCACCCCAGCTGCGGAGCGGAAGAAAGTTCAGCTGTCGATGTGCGGCGTTCTCTCCTCCAATTCGTCCTCCGCCGTCGTTGCGTCGCTCTTCCACTGTAAAAAGAAAAACGCATTTGCGATTCCGTTTATGATTTGGCGCCTCGTAGTACTTTCGTACCCCGCAGATTTTTCGCCGGTAGCGCAACTCTGTTGGCGTTTCCGTGTTTT
>Ga0206991_10135_pt1 | contig 21516 bp, 20 predicted proteins | sample Alteio_BWMinCont_9_FD_153286 | JGI IMG/M metagenome (GOLD analysis project Ga0206991, IMG submission 153286) | Enriched cells from forest soil in Barre Woods Harvard Forest LTER site, Petersham, Massachusetts, United States -... | ecosystem: Environmental > Terrestrial > Soil > Temperate forest >...
CGGGCGGACGCACCACCAGGACCACGTTGTTGACATCGGAATTGCCAACCTCGACCGCCGCGCCGGCACTGGGTGGAGGCTTGCCCGCAACCGGTCGAAAATTAACCCTGGCAACGTACGAGCCAGGAGGCACTGACGGGATATCGAAAGTTCCGTCGGCGGATACCTGCGCGCCGTGGCCACCGCCTCCGTTCGGATTCATCAACTGCACCTGAGTGAACGGCGGTCCCGGCGCAATGGACGCTCCCGAAACGCTGCCTCTGACATGCGCGCCCCGCACCGGAGTCAGGGTGAACGCGGTGCGAACTTCGCGGCCCGCCTCAACCGGCATCGCGCCCGACGGCCCGACGGAAGGGGGACCGGGAAAACAGGATTCCTGATAGACGAGCCCTTCACCGCCGCCCACCGGGTAAGTCCTCTCCTGGGAATTTGCGCACACGATATAGCGGCCGGGGGTAAGTTGGCCGATGCGGAAGGTGCCGGTGGAATCAACGCCGGTGCCGTTCGCGTTCGCCAATATTCGTTCCCCGGCGCGAACTGTCACGCGCAGCGTGCGGATCTGGGTGTTGAGAAGCGGATCGCCATCCGCATTACGTACTGTTCCGGCGATGCTGGCTTCCGGTACCAGAGGTATTTTCACGCCCGTCACGGGTGAGCCGGACACCAACTGGATCACCGTCGGCCGCTGCGGGCCGGAGGGTGATCCTGAATGCCGGCGATGATGGCCATGCCACGCGAAAGAATGTTCCGGCTGGTGAATATAAAGCGTGGGCGTTCGATAATATCAACCTGGTGCCTTATGCGGACGATCAGTGGATGACGCAGAATGCGGGTCCCGGGGAGCGCGTGACGATTGCTTCTTCGGGGACCGTTAGCGTTACTTTGAAACGGATTGCGGCGCCACCTGAATAAACCACCCGAATAAAAATGAACCTAACCAATGCAGTTGCCCTGATCACAGGCGGCAGTTCCGGAATCGGATTTGCCATCGCAAAGAGTCTGACTGAGGCCCGCGCCCGCGTCGCCATTACTGGCCGCGACGGTAAGAAGCTGGAACAGGCGGCGAAGGCACTGGGGGCATTTCCTGTTCAGGCCGATGCAGCCGTGGAAGCTGATGTCCTCCGAACTTACGCCGCGGTTATGAAGGAATTCGGGGATCTCGATATTTTGATCAACAATGCGGGCATCGGCACGTTTAAGACTCTTGTCGATATGGATACTGCGGGTTTCGAGCGGGTCTTTGCTACGAATGTGACTGGCGTGATGATGATGGGTCGGGAGGCGGCGAAGATTTTTGTGGCACGCGATCGGGGCAATATTGTGAATATCTGCTCCACCGCCGGCTTGCGCGGCGCGCCAACCGGGACGGCTTACTATGCGAGCAAATTTGCGGTGCGTGGGATGACGGAATGCTGGCGGGGTGAATTACGTAAGCACAATATCCGTGTGATGCTCGTGAATCCCAGTGAAGTTGTCACCGATTTCTTCGCGGCGAACGGGTTGACGCAGAAAGTGAACGAGAGCAAACTGCGCGGCGAAGAAATCGCACATGCTGTGAGGGCCGCTCTTGAAATGGACGATCGCGGATTTATTCCGGAGCTTTCTGTTTTCGCTACGAATCCGGTGGATTAGGCCTTCGGCCGCGGCGCGCATTGATATTTCAGCACCAGCTTGCAGATGCAAGGGTGGGGCAGACGGTTCCGTCTGCCTGAAATTCCCAAACCCGCACACCAAGCGTTGGCCAGCCTCACTTGGCCAGTTACAGCAGGATAATATGTGTTGAATGAAGAGCTTGCCGGACACTCTGGAAACTAAGTGACATTAGGCGGTTTCGCCTGCCATCCGGCACTGGACCAGGGCCAGCGCTCTTCCGAAGACACCAGTCCAGCTGAAACCGGGTTTCTCTCGATATAGGCCGTAGTCCGGTCAATTTGGCTGGATGTGCGCAGGTAGTGATCCCACGACTCGTCTTGCCAAAACGGATTCCCGGTCCGCCCCAATATCCGGTTTGCGCTTCTGGCCGTCGATCCCTTCAACCATCTCATCAGTATGGGGACTGGCACCAGAGGAAGAATCAGCAAGTGTACATGGTTCGGCATAACCGACCAGGCACGAAGCCGATAGAAGTGTCTCTCGCAATCTCCTAAGAGAATGGCTCGGGAAACCAGATCGGCAATCCGATGATCCCTGAGCCAGAGTGTTCCCGAGGTGCGCCGATCCAGAATGCGGTCCACCGCCGTGAAAGCGTGACCTGGGGTTGGATACGCCCCGGAAGCCGCATTGGCCGGCAAAGAACCCCATATGCGCCACGTTAGGAAAACATGGACGTTGTCTGGATGGAAGTGGGGGAGTCTTCTTCGGTATTCCGACATGGGTGAATGGCAGGCAGGCGAAACCGCCTGCCCCACCAATACAAGTGCGTTCTCACGCGAAGATTCTCAACAAAACATGGAAATTCAATTGACGAGTTTTACTAACGATGGTTAGCGGCGGGCGTAGCCTGAAAATGAACTATCCGTCCTGACCGGCTGTCCCTAGAATACAGAATGTGAAAGCCGGATTTCAGTGTGTGGCCGTTGTTCTTACCGCCCTCGCTGCGGCCTTGCCTGCCCTTCCGGCGGACCTGGAAGTCAACGTCGGCGGTGTCGCCGTCACGCTGCCTGCACCATTCAATGAGTATGTTGAAGCCGGTGACAGAGTCGGCGACCTGGTTTCCGGCTTTTTGACACCAGACTACCGGTTGTTAGCCACATACCTTCCGAGGAACGTGGTGGCGGCGGTGAGCGGAAACAAACCCGTCCATCTGGACAACAACCTGGTGGGCTATGTGGCCGTCATGCGCCAAGTGGAACGCACTGACCTTACCCCTCCACTGTTTGCGCGCGCGGTGGACGCGGCCGTTGACGGCGCTTCTCCGCGAAAGGTGGATGCGACGAAGGTCCGTGAGACGGAGCAAAGAATTAACCTTCAGATGAGAGCGATCGGCGCCGCTCCGCTCCGCCTGGGTGAACGGGAAATTCTGGGTGAATTATTCCGGCAACCCAACGCCGCCGGGTTTGCGGTGCGGACCGGAGTCAGCATGAACGGCCACAACGGCACGCTGACGGGCGGAATGGCTTTCATTCGGGTCAAAAACAGATTGCTTCTCGCCTGGATCTCCGTGGAACATGAATCGCCCGATCTGATGGACTGGCTTACCAGATCGCTGCAGGCGTGGAGCGATGTCATCATTCTGAAAAATGGCGGCGAGATCGGGCAGTAGTGGACGGGGCTGGCAAAAAAGCTGGAAAAACTTGTGACCGGATGCGCCGCTGCTGTATCCAAGCAGCATGACTTCCGAAACACTGTTCGTCACCACCGCGATCAACTCGTGGAAACAAATCGTTGCTCAAATCGACAAGGGGCTGGCTTCATCCAGTGATGAAGATCTGCAGCGCGAAGTTGCGCCCGGCAAAAACCGCGTCTATTACCTGCTCGGACACCTGACGGCGGTGCACGATCTGATGCTCCCGGTGCTGCGCGTGGGTGATCGTCTGTATCCGGAACTCGACGAAGAGTTTCTCACGAAACCGGACAGAACTTTTCCCGAGAGCCGCACCAATGCGGCCGATCTAAAAAGAGCGTGGTCAACTGTCAACGAAAAGCTCAACGCCGCATTTGCGAACCTCAGTCCGCAACAATGGCTGGAAAGACACAATTCGATTTCAGAGGACGATTTTGCTAAAGAACCGCACCGGAATCGTCTGTCCGTTCTGTTGAGCCGCACGAATCACAACTCGTTTCATGCGGGCCAGATGCGACTTGTATCGAAATGAACATTGGCGAGGGCGGTGGGTTGTCACCAGCAACTAAAATAGGGAAGTGAGAATACCTGGCGCCATAGTTCTGGCGATTGTTGTTTCCTGTGTTGCTTCCTGCCTCGCATTTGGCCAGACGTATACGATTTCTACTGTCGCGGGCGAAAGCATCCCGCTTCCGAACAACATTCCGGGTGTTCAGGCGACGCTCGCTCCGCCGCCTTATGGTGTTGCCGCGGATTCAAAGGGCAACCTGTTTTTTCCGAACGGAGGCACGGTTCTTCGTCTGGATGCGCTCACTGGAATTATCACGGTTGTGGCCGGCAATGGAACGAATGGCTTCAGTGGCGACGACGGCCTGGCTACCAACGCGCAGTTGAGTCAGCCCTTCGGGATCGCGGTGGATCCCGAAGGCAACGTCTATATCGCCGACTCCGGCAATAACCGCATCCGTAAGGTTTCGAATGGCGTGATCACAACGTTCGTTCCAGGCCTGGGCTCTCCGACCGGCGTCGCCGTCGACGCGGCAGGCAATCTCTTTGTAGCCGATACGGGCAACCACCGCGTCGTAAAAATCGCGAACGGGGTTCTGACGGTTGTCGCGGGAATCGGAACCCCGGGTTTCAGCGGCGATGGCGGGCCCGCCACAGCCGCAAGGCTCTACAACCCCAGCGGTGTTGCGGTCGATTCTGCCGGGAATCTTTTCATCTCCGATTCGTGGAATAACCGTATCCGCGAAGTTGCCAACGGGACGATCACAACGGTTGCAGGAGACGGCGCGGTACCGCCTGGCACGAACCCCGGTCCTCCTGGACCTAACCTTCCGCCTGTGGGAGGCTTCAGCGGTGACGGCGGCCTGGCCACGAGCGCTGAGCTCTACGATCCGATCGGGATTTCCCTTGATTCCGCGGGCAACGCGTACTTTGCCGATTCCTATAACGGGCGTATCCGTGAGGTATCGGGCGGAACGATTTCTACGGTAGTGGGCGGCGGTACGAATCCGGGTGACACAGGCGTTGCGCTCGGCGCGCAAATCAGTCCTTTCGGCGTCGTGGTGGATTCCGCGGGGAATATCTATATCGGTGATATCTCCGGACGGGTTCGAAAAGTCTCGAATGGAGCGATTTCAACTGTTGCGGGCACTGGCCATGCGCTTGTGGTCTTTAGCGGTGATAGTGGCGCGGCCACTTCGGCGCAACTGGCGACTCCCTCGGGTGTTACTGTCGATACGTCCGGAAACATTTATATCGCCGACACGGGCAACCAGCGTATTCGAAAAGTCTCCCATGGCGTCATCACGACGGTGGCAGGCGGTGGGACCGCGCAGGGCGATAACGGACCAGCCACGAGCGCGCTGCTGGCTTCGCCTGTTGGTGTGGCGGTGGATCTTGCGGGCAACATTTACATCGCGGATTCGCTGGCGAACCGTGTCCGCAAAGTTTCGAACGGAGTAATCACTACGGTAGCGGGAACGGGCACGGCAGGTTTCAGTGGCGACGGCGGCTCCGCGGTGAGTGCTCAACTTTTCAATCCAGCTGGTGTTGCAGTCGATGGCTCGGGCAATCTCTATATTGCGGATGCGTACAACAATCGCATCCGTCAGGTCTCCGCTCTAACTGGCGTGATCACGACGGTGGCGGGCAATGGCGTTCTGGCGCCGAGCAACGGTATTCCCGGGGGCCGCGGATATGGAGGCTTCAGCGGGGACGGAGGGCCGGCCATCAACGCTCAGCTCAGCACCCCTAACAGCATTGCGGTGGATGCGTCAGGCAGTTTTTATTTTTGCGATGCCGATAATAATCGCGTCCGCCGGGTAGCAGGCGGAACCGTCAACACAGTGGCGGGGACTGGAACGGATATCAATAACTCCGGGGGCCTCGGAGGGTTCAGCGGCGATGGGGGGCTGGCTGTTAACGCCCAGCTCGCGACTTGTGAGGGAGTTGCTCTCGATGGTTCGGGTAATCTCTTCATCGCGGCCAATCAGCGCATCCGCGAAGTTTCTCGCGGATTGATTACGACGATTGCGGGCGGTGGCACGGCCCTCATCGGCGATAATGGCCCGGCCGTTGGTGCTGCGCTGACCCCCGCGGGAGTTTCGGTTGACGCCGCGGGTAACATCTATATCGCCGACTATCTCAACAGCCGCGTCCGCGAACTGACTGCCGGTACCGGGCCTCACATCAACGCGAACGGGATTGTTTCGATTTACAGTCCTCTTCCGGTGATCCAGTCGGGATCGTGGGTGTCGATCTACGGGACTGAACTGGCGGCAGCCACCAAAGTCTGGAACAACGATTTTCCGCTCTCCCTCGGAGGCACTACTGTCAATATCGACGACAAGCCAGCGGCGCTCTGGGTAGTGAGTCCGACCCAGATCAACCTGCAGGTGCCGGACGATGCGACGACTGGTACGGTCAGCGTTTCGGTGACGACGCAGGCCGGATCAGTGACATCGATCGTCACGATGGATTCGCAGGCTCCGTCGCTCAGCTTGCTGACTGACAACAAACATGTGGCGGCGCAGATTGCGATCCCGAACGGTGTGGATCTGGCTGGGCCGTCCAACACGTTTTCCTATGCCACGCGCCCTGTGAAGGCCGGCGAGACGCTGATCCTTTATGGAGTTGGCTTCGGCGCTACAAGTCCGGTGGTGCTGTCTGGTAAACCGTTCAGTGGTTCGGCCCCCACCGTGAACCCGGTTACGGTCACCATTGGCGGCGTGGATGCCAAGGTCACATATTCCGGCATTGTGCTGGCAGGTCTGTATCAGATCAACGTCACGGTTCCGGCTGTTCCTGCGGGCGATCAGCCTGTGGTCGCGAAAGTCAACGGCGCGCAAACCACTCCGGGACCTGTCGTGACGGTGCAGTGATCGTCATCCCCATTTGTTTTCTGCCGCATTGCTAAAATAGAAGTTCCCCGCCAATTGACCGATCAGCCCATACCCGGCAACCCCGGCGACATCATTGTCAAGGGTGCGCGCCTCCATAACCTCAAGCACCTGACGGTGGCGATCCCGCAGTATTCGCTCACTGTGATTACGGGCGTTTCCGGTTCCGGCAAATCCTCGCTCGCCTTCGACACGATCTATGCGGAAGGGCAGCGCCGCTACATCGAGTCGCTCTCTGCCTACGCGCGTCAGTTTCTGGAGCGCATGGAAAAGCCCGCGGTGGATGAGATCGAGGGCATCGCGCCCGCTATTGCTATTCGGCAAAAGAATACGACGCGGAATCCACGCTCTACTGTCGCGACGTCGACTGAAATCTGGGACTACATGCGGCTCCTGTGGGCGCGTGCCGGCCGCACGTTCTGCCCTGTTTGCGGGCGTCAGGTGCAGCGCGACACGGTCGATCAGGTTGCGCAGGAGATGCTGGCGCAGCCTGCCTCGACCCGCTTCCTGGTGCTTTTCCCGGTGAAGCACGACGATATCCACGTTCCGAAAGACCGGCTGAACGAATTGCGGAGCCGCGGGTTTAATCGGCTTTGGCAGGATGGGACGACGTTCGAATTTTCGACACCCGAATCTCTGCTGGGTATCGACTGGACGAAGCTTGTTCACATCCTGGCGGATCGCATCGCCATCAATGCGGATCTTCACCAGCGCCTGGTCGATACGGTGGAGATCTGCTATCGGGAGTCCGGCGAAGTTATCTTTCTCAATGTTGCAACCGGCGAGCGTATCCTCTTTAGCGAACGCTTTCATTGCAAGTACGACAACATCGATTTCGCGCCGCCCGAGCCGATTCTGTTCAGCTTCAACAGCCCTGCGGGAGCATGTCCACGCTGCCAGGGCTTCGGCAACACGATTGATTATTCGATTGATCTGGTGGTTCCGAATCGCGGCCTTTCGATCGACGAGGGCGCTATTGAGCCGTGGACGAAACCGAGCGGCGTCGAATGGCTGGAGGACTTCCGGAAGAAAGCGGCGAAGCGAGTTCGGTTCGACATGCCGTTCTGCGATTTATCGGAGACCGAGCAGAATCTGGTTTTGGAAGGCGACCGCAAGACGAAACTCGACGGCATCCGGCAGTATTTCAATTATCTGGAAACCAAGAAGTACAAGGTTCACGTCCGCGTGCTGCTGAGCCGTTATCGGGGGTATACGCGTTGCCCCGATTGCCATGGTTCCCGGCTTCGCAAGGAAGCGCTGAACGTCAGGGTGAATGCACTGACCATCGCGGATGTCGCCCGTCTCAACATCGCCGACGCCGCGAAATTCTTTTCCACGTTGGAACTCACGCCGGAGGAAACCGGGATTGCAGGCAAGATCTTAACCGAGATCCACCAGCGGCTGAAGTTTCTGAACGACGTGGGACTGGAATACCTGACGCTGGATCGGCTCTCCGCCACGCTTTCGGGCGGCGAAGCCCAGCGCATCCAACTGGCGACCTGTCTCGGTTCGCGCCTCGTTGGCGCCTGCTACGTTCTGGACGAACCCTCGATCGGTCTGCACAGCCGCGACACCGAGCGCCTCATCTATATCCTCACGGAACTTCGCGATATCGGCAATACGATCATCGTGGTCGAACACGATCCTGACGTAATGCGCGCGGCCGATCACATCATCGATCTGGGGCCGCATGCCGGCGAACATGGCGGCACGGTTGTTTTTGAAGGCGATTATCCCGCGTTGATCGCACCATCGAACCAGTCGCTGACCGGTAAGTACCTCAGAGGCGAACTCAAAGTCTCTCATCGCAAACACCGTCGCCGCATCACTCCGAAAGGTTCTCTCAAATTCTTCGGTGCGCGCATGCATAACCTGAAGGGCATCGATGTCTCGATCCCTCTTGGGCTCCTGACTGTGGTGACCGGCGTCTCGGGTTCGGGCAAGTCGACGCTCGTTCACGATGTGATCTACAAATCACTGCAGGCCAAACTCAACAACACGAAAACGGATACCAGCGAAGAAATCTTCGATAACGATGAATCGTCCCGCATGACCTGCAGCCGCGTGGAAGGTGCATCCCGCATCAGTGATGTCGTGATGATCGATCAGACTCCGATCGGCCGGACGCCGCGCTCGAATCCGGTGACCTACATCAAAGCATTCGATGTGATTCGCAACATCTTCGCCGCCACTCGCGACGCCGAAAAGCGCGGCTACACTGCGGGACACTTTTCTTTCAACGTGCCGGGCGGCCGTTGCGAAACCTGCCAGGGCGATGGCACGGTCACCGTCGAAATGCAGTTTCTGGCCGATGTCGAACTGATCTGCGACGATTGTAAGGGCACCCGTTTCAAGAGCGCCATTCTCGATATCAAATACAAGGGCCTGAACGTTCACGAAGTCCTGCAGCTATCCGTGACCGAAGCGATCAAATTTTTCCACGACACTCCGCGTCTGGCGGCGAAGCTGGCACTCCTCGAAGAAGCGGGACTCGGCTATTTGCGGTTGGGGCAGTCGGCGACCACGCTGTCGGGCGGAGAAGCCCAGCGGGTAAAGCTGGCGGCTCACCTCGCGCAGGCCACTAACGAAGGCACGCTCTTTATCTGCGACGAACCAACCACTGGCCTTCACTTCGATGACATCACGAAGCTGCTGGCGGTGTTCGAGCGGCTGATCGATCATGGCGCCACGCTTCTGGTGATCGAGCACAACACCGAAGTCATTCGGGCCGCGGACTGGGTGATTGACTTAGGCCCCGAGGGCGGGGAAGGTGGGGGCCGCATCGTCGCGGAGGGTACCCCTGAAGACATTGCGGGAGCGGAAGGCTCTCACACGGCCCGCTTTCTCAGGCAGGCGCAGTAAAACCAAACAATCCGCGCGACCGGATAATCTCAGCCACCTGCGGAGGCACCATACTCTCCCAGCTGGTATCGCCCGATTGAATCTTTGCCAGCACGTCATCCGGATAAACGTGCAACTGCTCTTCCCGGAATTCGCGAACCGGCTGGATCTGGCCGCTCTCCAGCAAATACCAGTAAAGCCGCTTGGATAACGGAGCTAAAGGCAGAGAGACCGCATCCACCACCGGAGCTTCCGGACCGGCCTTCATCGGATAAACATACAAGGTCGTGTCACCCTGGAACAGGCGTCCAAGCCCTTCGAGAATCCCGCCAGGCAGCCCCTTGTAATACTGCTCCTCGAAAATTCCCACCAGAGTCGGAGCCCCCATTACCATCACGATGGCCTCGTGCGTGTACCGGCGAAGGTAACTGGTTACCAGATCAAAGCGATCGTAATTCGACACCATCACGGTGATGCCCAGCGCGTTCAGCATGCTGGCGCGGGCGAGGAAATCGCCGTGGTCGATGCGATGCCCGGTCACCAGATTGCTCAGCGTCATCTCCATCAGGACGAGCGGGACAGCCTTCGTGTGGCGCGCATTGCAGAACTGGCGTTGAGCGCCCTGCAGCATGTCCCACGTCACGTTGGTCACGGGCCGGAACGCTCCTCGCTCCATCAATAACGCCTTGCCCGAGATCGCTTCCGACGGCTGTACGACTTTGCCTTCAGCCGTAAACATGGTGGCGTCGGTGAGTCCCTGTTCCACGAGTTGCAGGCTCATCAGCCGGTTATCGACCCCGCCAAACGCCGGCCCCGAAAGCCGGATCATGTCGACTTCCACCTGACTCCGACGCAGCCCCTCCATCAGTGCGGCGATCAGATCGTGAGGCTGATCGTTCAGGAAGAACGCCGCATGAATCAGGTTGACGCCCAGCGTTCCCAGGGCCTCCTGCTTCGCGACCGTGACATTGTCAAGCATCTGTACATGCAGGATAATCTCGGAGGGCGCCGATCGCGGAGCTGTCTGAAACCGGACGCCGAGCCAGCCGTGTCCGCCCGGGCTATCGGTGCGGGTCCGGGTTGCAACCGTGTCAGCAAAGACGAAGAACGATGTCTTTTCTCCGCGCGTGGCGTCGAGACGGCGCAGCAGCAGATTGTACTCATACTCCAGCATCGATTCCAGCCGCTCGCGGCTGACATAGTGCCCGGCCTTGCCGTAAATTTCGTCGCTGACCGCGGTGTCGTAAGCCGAAATCGATTTCGCTACTGTTGCCGAAGCGTGCCCGGCGTGGAAGAAGAACCGCACTACCTCCTGACCCGCGCCAATTTCCGCAAAGGTTCCAAACCGGCCCGCGTCCAGATTGATCGCGAGCGCCTTCTGTTCCGTGTTCATGTCCAATGTGAGAGCTATTCGACCAGAAATTTCGCTTTCGCCGTCGCGGTCTGATTGCCAACCGCGTCGTGAGCCGTGATCACAACCGTGTATGCGTGTTTCGCCATTGTTGATTTCAGGGTCAGATTGAAAGTTTCAGGGATATAAGGTTGAGGATAATACGCCGTACTCTTTTCCATGGCGGCATCCTCTTTTTTCATGACCGAAGTTTCGTCGGGGGCCAGCAATTCCACGTCGTACGATGCGTCGATGGAATTCTGTTCGCCGAACCTGTAACCGTTGATGTAGAACTTCACCCACACCATGTCGCCGGCCCGGTAAACGGGAGTGATCAGGGCGGTCGTATCGTCCTGATTGCGGAAGAAATTCAGTTCGCGGATCTTCAGAACATTCGACGGCGCCACGAATTTCGCTTCCACGTCGAACGACGACTCTCCGGATGCCGTCTGGTGTGACTGCTCATCGGTTACGTCAAATTTTACTTTGTACGCACCCGGCGGCGCGATCGACGGAAGTGCGATCGCAGACCGCAATTTCGGCTTCCACGTTTTGTCTTCTTCGCTCAGCGTGGTCGCGAAGAGAAGCTCATCCGCCGGGAAAACAGGCGTGCCATGGGGGTCGAAAACCTGCACGTGGCCAGTCAATTCCACTTTCCGGCTTTCCGATTTCCGGAAGTTCTCAACGGTGAAGGAGAAGTAGGCGATCTCACCCGGCCTCAGGCGCAGCGCACCGAGCGGCGGCCCGTCTTCGTACTGGGCTGCTATGGGGTTGCCGACCTTCAGGCTTGTCTGTGCAAGCGCGGTCTGGGCTAAACAAATTCCCTCCGCCATCAGGATGCCGGCAGCGAAAATGGAAGCGCGAATGATCTGCATTTACTGCAGCTACTTTGTCTTGGGTAGCTGGTGAAACTGCGACCCCGTAGGCGCCGTCACGTCGGGTAATTCCGTGGTCGGTACCGTCGCGTCGTCCAGCTTTTCATGGGCGTAGCTGAGCGGCAGATCCGCCAGGATTTCGGCGCTGGCGGCTTCATCGCTGAACCGGAGCTTGTAATGAGCAGCTGGCGCGTCGAAGGCGATCACACCACGTTCCGTCTGGCCCGGGCCTACTTTGCGCACGATTCCCAGCCAGTTTGTCACGCCTGTTCCGTCGGTGAGTTCATTGTAGGTGGTGCCGGAATCGCCCACCAGTTCGACTCCTGGGATCGGGTTTTCCACGTTGCTGCTGTTCGTCACCGCGATCTGCACCAGCAGGAAGCGGGAAGTCGGGACGCGCGGACTCGCCGCATCGCCCAACTGCGTGAGGATCTGCGAATCGACAACGTTGTAGGTGAAATGTCCGATGGCGGCCTTCTCGCCGGCCGGCACGGTGCGGACCTCTTCGGTCTTCGCCGGAGTGTCCGAACACCCGGTTATCCCCAGCAGCGCGAAGGAAAATAAGGACAGAGTAAATAGTCGCATTGCCGTATAGTCTCTCACAGATACGCGAACCTTCGCAGTACCAGGAGGTTCATTTCCGGTGTTGCGCGTGTTGCGCCATCATCTCGTCGAACCGCTTCTTCTGGTCCGGATCGAGAATCTGGAGAATACGCGTCTGACCGTCAGCGAGAAGGTTGTCGTAATAGTGGGAAAAGTCGTCGAGGATCGAGGTGAGCTGCCGCGTCTGCTCGTCGGTCAGATTGAGGCTGTTCTTCATTTCGGCGACCGACATGGAGGACAACCCTGCGGAAGCCGGAGGCGTTCCGTGCAGGCCGGCGTTTTTGGCGTAACTCAGGACAATTGCCCCGGCCACCGCGCCACACAGGAAAACCAGTACCAGGGAAAACAAGGCTACTCGTTCGGCGGGCCGGGGCAGGGTGACGGTAGACATGACTAACGGCTACTTCCCGTAACTTGTTCCGTAATTCGCCCCGTAACTGGCCAAAGTCACGAGCATCAGATCCCGATCCGTGCTGGCGGCATGATCGGCTGTCGCGTCATGCTGAGCCATGATGGTGGCGGCGTCGGTACCGGAGACATCGCCTTCCCGCATGACCAGGTAGCTGCCCAGTCCGGCAAGCACCAGCAGGGAGGCAAAAGCGATCCGCCGGAAGAATGCCGCGCCGGGCGCCAGCAATCCCCAGTGGTCAGTGTTCTGATGTTCGACGATATTCGCTGCAACGCGGGTATAGAAAAACGGTGACGGCTCCAGCGGAGCTTCCGAACGCAGATCCGCGAAGAGTCCCGACACGCCGGCGATCGACTCGACTTCCGTACGGCAAGCCTGGCAGGAAGCCAGGTGGCCATGGAAAGCCGGGGAGGCCTTTCCGCCGAGGTATTCTTCGAGTTCGTTCACAACAACGTCATGCATAGGATTACTCAACTTCGGACTACTCTACTTCAACCCTGGCCGGTATGCGGTCCAGGCGCTGCGACGCTTTCACCAGCTTCTGGCGTGCGCGAAAAAGCTTGACCTTTATTGTATTCTCATTCATTTTGAGACGGCTGGCCATCTCTTCGACAGAATAACCTTCCACTTCCTTCAGCATCAGCAGATCCCGCTCTTCGCCGGAAACCTTCTCGAGCAGCTTCACGACGTAGTCGCGCCGGGCCAGCTTCGTATCGGTGCGAACGCCACGCCCGCTGCCGTTTTCCGAATTCTCGACGCGCCGGACTTCATCCTCGCTCATGTCGCTTTCGTAGACGAGCTTGCGGACCTTCTTTTTCCGCAGATAGTCGAAGCATTCGTTCACCGTGATCTTGTAGTCCCAGGTGATCAGCGAACTGCGGAAGTCGAAATTCCGCATGGAAAAGTAAATCTTGGTGAAAACCTGCTGGGCGATGTCTTCCACGTCATTCCGCTGGCGCACAATGCCATGGATGATGGAAAAAACCTTGGACTGATAACGCTCGACGATTTCCTGGAATGCAGCCTGATCGCCGGCCTGCGCACGGCGGACAAGGGCTCCTTCCGGAGTGTTTTCGTAGTCCACTCGAGTCCTGATAGCAGTCTTACTGCCGATCGCGGGAAATCGGAGCGTTTCGGTCATTGTCGCCATACATCACCGTCAGACGCCGCATCAGGAGCTCCGGTTTCGCCATATATGGCCACAAACGCCCCCGGTTAGCTTCGCGAACGGGGCGACTCCCTGAAGATAACAGAAAAACGCCGGGTATTGCATCCATTTCACCCCTGCCGGCCCGGAGATTACTACAGGCGTCATCCCGACCGGTATGTACCCCGGGATACGGGTGTGAATCTGATACAACGGCGCACACGTTGAGTTCCCATACCGGCCGTTCTGAATCCGGGTTCGACCGGACGGCATCCTGTTATAATGAAGCTGCACATTTTCAGCAGGAGAAGTGAACAATTATGGTCAATCTGACAGAAACAGCCGTTGGCAAAGTCCGGGAAATTCTGGACACTCAGGATCCGAAGCCGGCCGGGCTCAGAATCTCCGTCGTAGGCGGCGGTTGCTCCGGTTTTAGCTACTCGATGGCCTTCGAAAACTCCCCCGGAATGCTCGACAAGACCTATACCTATGACGGTCTGAAGGTATTCGTGGATCAGGCCAGCATGTTGTATCTGGATGGCGCCGAAGTCGATTATGTGGAAAGCCTGGAAGGCTCCGGGTTTAAGTTCAACAACCCGCACGTGAAGTCGACCTGCGGTTGCGGCAGTTCGTTCAGCGCGTAAGCCCTGCTTAAGCAACGCTACTTCGCATCCCTCCAGTTATCGCCGGTGCCGACATCGACTACCAGCGGCACGTTCAGTTTCATTACACCTTCCATTTCTGTGCGGACGAGGTCTTTGACCTCGTCCATTTCGTCTGCAGGGGCTTCCAGCACCAGTTCGTCGTGAACCTGCAGCAGCATCTTACTCTTCTTCCCCTCCAGTTTTCGGTCAATCCTCACCATTGCCAGCTTGATCAGATCCGCGGCCGTCCCCTGAATGGGTGAATTCATGGCGGTGCGCTCAGCGAATCCGCGGGCGTTCGGATTGCGGCTGTTGATATCCGGAATGGGGCGCTCGCGTCCCAGGAGCGTCTTTGCCACGCCGGTTTCACGCGTCAGCGCCACCGTCGCATCGATGAAGCGTTTCACCCCGGCGTAGCGCTCGAAGTAGCCCTTGATGTAAGCCTCGGCTTCTTTGCGCGGAATGCCGAGATTCGCAGCCAGGCCGAAGCCGCTGATCCCATAGACGATTCCGAAATTCACCGCCTTCGCCGCATTGCGGGCTTCCTTCGTGACCAGCATTGGCGGCACGCCCAACACCTCGGCTGCCGTACGGGTGTGGATGTCTTCACCATTGCGGAATGCGTCGGTCAGGACAGGGTCTTCCGACATGTGCGCGAGGAGGCGCAGTTCGATCTGCGAATAGTCGGCAACCAGGAGCTTCCAGCCTTCGCGGGGGACGAAGGCGGCGCGGATTTCGCGGCCCAGTTCCGTGCGAATGGGGATATTTTGCAGGTTCGGGTTGGACGATGACAGGCGCCCGGTCGCCGCACCCGTTTGGCTGAAGCTGGTGTGAATGCGGCCGGTGAGCGGGTCGATCAATACCGGCAGGGCATCCGCATAGGTGCCCTTCAGTTTGGTGAGCTACCGGTATTCGAGAACCTGCCGTACGATGGCGTGATCCGGCGCCAGCGCTTCCAAAATGTCCGCGGCAGTCGAAGGAACCTTGCCTTTGCCTTGGCGAACCGGCGTGGGTATTCCCAATTCTTCAAAGAGAACCTTGCCGAGCTGCTGAGGCGAAGCGATATTGAACTCGCGCTTCGCGGCCGCGTGAATATCGGCTGTCAGCGCCGCGATCTGCGTTTCGAGCAATACCGAAAGCCGGTCAAGCTCAACGGCATCAACACGGATGCCCGTGTATTCCATACGGGCGAGAACTGCAGTGAGCGGCAGTTCGACATCCCGGTAAAGAGCAAGCACAGCCGGACGGCGTTCGATTTCGGGGCGAAGCTTTTCGGTGAGTTCGTGCGTGAAGTGAGCGCGTTCATCCGCGCGCGGCCCGGGCTTCAGCTCCAGACGGCGCTCCACCATGGCTTCGAGCGAACAGCCGCCGGGTTCCGCATCGAGAAGGAAGGCGTAGAGCGACGGATCATCCACGAAGCCGGCGGGCGTGATCTGCAGACCGAGCAGGGTGCGCTGGAAGTTTTTCAGGTCGGCGGCGGATTTCGGGATGGCGGCGTCTTCGAGCACCGCGCGCAGTTCATCGGCCCGGCTGATCGGGATGCCCCGCGCTTCACTTTCGCGCCAGCTCATGCCGATCTCGCCGCAATCGCTGCTGAAAGAAAACGACAGAGTTTTATCGGGAGGCCGGACGGCCAGCCACGCAGCCACGTCGGAGGGTGTCGCCAGGGCCGCGAAGTCGCGCACGCGGGTGTCGTCAGCGGGGCCGATGGATTCCGTATATTCCTTCAACTGGCTGAAGAATTCGAGCTCCTTCAGGAGCGGCTTGATCTGCTCCGGGTCGGGTTGCTGCGTGGCGTAGAGGGCGAGATCGAATTCCATCTGCACGTTGCACTCGACCGTCGCGAGACGTTTGCTGAGCTCAATCCGCTCACGATTGTTTTCGAGGCTTTCGCGGTACGTGCGCTTGGTGACTTCAGCAGCACGATTGAGGGCAGCTTCGACAGAACCGAACTGCGCGATGAGATCTTTCGCGCCTTTATCGCCGATGCCCGGCGCGCCGGGGATGTTGTCGACGGCGTCACCCTTGAGCGCGAGAAGATCGGCGACTTGGGATGGCTCGACGCCCATGAATTCCTTCACCTTCGCGGGGTCATACCACGTATCGTCTTTGGCCGGATTCAGCATCAGGACGCTGTCGGTCACCAACTGCATAAGGTCTTTGTCGCTCGACACGATGACCACTTCCATCCCCGCGGCGCTGGCCTTACGGCTGAGCGTGCCGATGACGTCATCGGCCTCATAGCCTTCGGCCTGCACGATGGGCATGCGGAGCGCGTCAATCAGGCGTCGCACATAGGGAATCTGCTGGATGAGTTCGTCGGGCGTCTCGGTTCGGTTGGCCTTGTATTCGGCGTATTCGGTTTCGCGAAGAGTCTTGCCGAGGCTCTCAAAGACGGCGACCATGTAGGCCGGCTCATAAGTGCGGGAGAGCTTGCGCAGCATGTTGCTGAAGATGAAGACAACCTCAGTCGAAAGCCCGGTGGACGTGCGCATGGGCGGCGCACCGGTACGCGCGCGTGCGTGAAACGCGCGGAAGATGAACCCGTAAGTATCGATGAGGAAGAGCCGGGGCGGTTGCACAGTGGTTTTGGTTACGAAATTACTGTAGCAGGAACGGCCGAAATGAACGCCGGTGTTGATGGGGAAGAAGTCGCTGACCCGGCAGCGAGCAGCCACTCCCACTGCGTTGTGGATATCATAAGTGCATGCCTGCTGGGAATGGTGTTAATGCGGAAGCCACTGCCCATGAAGATCTAACCAGCACATATCGACGCTTCATGTCGGAAGGCAATGTGGAACTTAAGAATGAGGCCGGTAAGGACTTGATCCGCGCGATCTTCGGAGAAACCGCGATTGTCGAAGACTCGATTCGCTGATCTTCCGCGTCCAAACCTTCTCACTGCAACCAACTGAATGCGTTTTGTACCAGCGTCGTTCAAATCCTCGTCAAATCCACCCAGCAAATTCCATTCGCCAATCGCGATGTATGGCTTTCCTGCCTGGGATTGAGGCAGCACCTCCGCGCGCATTTGCGTCAGCGGCATCGACTGCCCAGTGTTCCGCAATTCGATCAAGTACCGGCTTGGAATTACAAAATTGAGATTCTGCCTTGCGTAACCTTTCGCAACGTTTCGCTAATAATGTTTAACAGTGTCCCAAACGGATGTGGAACTCGCCGCGCGAACAGCCCGAGGTGATTCAGTCGCGTTTCAACTGCTCTATGAGCGCCATTGGAGCGCCGTGTACCGCTTCGCCTGGCTCCTCACGCGCTCTGTTCCGGATGCTGAAGACATTACGCAGGAGTGTTTCCTGGCCCTGATTCGAAAAAGAGAATTCTTCGATCCGGCCCGTGCGCAGTTGCGGACATGGCTGATCGCCGTAGCGCGCAATCAGCATCTCCAGCGGCGCCGGGATCTGGCGCGTGAGGATGGCTCGGTGGGCGCTGGAAAAGTTGACGTGTCAGACACCCCGGATGAGGGGCTGATCCGCCTGGAGAGAGCGGAGGCTGTTCGCCGGGCCATTGAAACCTTGCCACCACCGCAGCGGGAAGCTTTGTATCTCTTCGAGTTTGAGGACATGAGTTTAGCCGATATTGCTGTAGTCCTGGAGATCGAACCAAACGCGGTCAAAGCCAGGCTCTACCGGGCGCGCGAACAGTTGAAGCGGCTACTGGCGCCATTGCAGCCTGATGCAGTTCCGAGAAGTGAGGAAGCCGATGCCTGATGAATCCCGTGATCCGGAGCTGGAATGGGTTCGGCGCAGTTGGGAAGTACAACCGCCCACGGCGGACTTCCACAATCGCGTGTTGGGGCCTTATGTCCGGGAAGCAGACCGTGTGCGGGCCGGATATGCCACGCGCGGCAAACGAAGGTCAACCTGGACGATGGCCCTTCTTCGCATGGCCGCTGTGACCATTCTCGCCGGGGCTGCACTGCTTGCGATCGTCGCTGTAGCGCTCCCGCAAACGCGCAGCACAGTTTCACCGCCATGGACAGTCGATTCCAAATTCATCCGTTACGAGGAGGACGGCTCGTCTTCGATTGAAATGTACATGACGTCCTATTCAGTAGACGCCGACGAGATCCTTCTGTCGAAGGTTTTGCCCGAAAGCCCTGTCAGGACCGCGGTCGGGCGGACTCTTGAAGCGATCGGCCCTCTGTTCGTCAGCGCCGCTCGACGGGAAAGGGAGGAGACACTCAAGCGATCCCACCTTCGGCACGAATTCATCACGCGTTGCGATATGGGATGCCTCGTCGTGAACTATGCCGTTTTCTCGAAAGTAGAACGTCAGTGGACTGGCTGCCTACCCGGAATCGTCGTTGGTCATGAGCGAATACTCGACCATCCAACGGATGCCGTTCGGCAATCCTGGGAACCCCGGAATGGACACGGAAGAGTGACTCTGTGGACGGCTCCGGACCTCGCGTGCTTTGCACTGAGAGTCACTTATGAGGAACAGCAGCCTGATGGCACGTATCGATTAGTGAGCGAAAAACAGGCCTTGCGAGTGAACCTGAAACGGTGAACGAGCGCGTTGAGTTTGTGGCGGGAGTGAGCGAAGCGAGTCTAAAGCAACGAATCGAGGAAATTATGACGAGTGGAATGACGCAGAAGTTGAGTGCCTGCCGGAAGGCACTCATGGCGACTGCAGGAGTGCTGGCGGTGACGGGGCCGATCATGATCGGCGTGACCGCGCCTCAACTGCGGGGGCAATCGAAAACAACTTCGGTTTTCGAAGTGACATCTGTGAAGGCGTTCAAGACGAATGGCCCGATAGGTAAAGGGAATCCGGATTTGCACGGCCCGGTGTTCCTTCCGGGCGGAAGATTTACTGCGACGGCACCGCTGCTTATGGTGATTGCCGCTGCCTACAACATTCCAGTGACAAGTCCCGTTTCCCCGATTTCGGGAGGTCCGGCCTGGCTCAGCTCTCCCGAAAGTATTTACGATATTCAGGCAACCGCCGCGAATGGCGCGATCCCCGACGGACTGTCGGCGAGCGACCGGGCCGACAGAATGAGGGTAATGCTTCAAGCCCTGCTCGCGGACCGCTTCAAGTTAGTTCTCAGGCGTGAAACCAGGGAAGCGCCGGTGTATGCGCTGGTGGTCGGGAAAGATGGCCCGAAAATGCCGAGGGCGGATATCGAAGAAAAAGATTGCCCCGCTACTCCACCGGACGGACCTGCTACGAGCGAAGCTTGTCATCGATTCACTGGCGGCAGAGGAAGAGGACTCCAGGCGCGAGCGGTTGACATGTCGGACCTGGTGAAGTTCGTACAAGGCTGGACCGATCGCCCTCTGGTCGATAAGACCGGACTCAAAGGCCTCTACCATATCGAAACTGAACCATGGCTACCGATGGAACTTGCGTCCTCGACTCCCGCCTCCGGAGCGAAGCAGGACAATGCCAACGTCGCAGATCTGCCCACACTATTCATCATTTTTGAACGCCTTGGATTGAAGATGGTGCCCCAAAAGGGCAACGTAGACGTGTATGTGATCGATCACATTGAAAAACCGGCAGAGAATTGATAGAAACCAATCTCGACAAACGCGCGGTCCGAAACTCCGCAGAAAGGTTGCTAAATCACCGGCCAAATTTGACTTACCGTTAATTCCAGCCTAGACGGCAGTACGATCAGTTCGATGCATTTCGCCCCCCCCCCGCCCCCATCCGAACTGATCGTCACTCGTAGTGGTCCACATGCGAAGTACCTTAACGATGTGTTCACTCTGGGCAATCTGATAAACCGGGCGATGTTGAATATTGAGGTGCCAGGAATATGCACCACGCAAATCGCCAACGAGCTTCTCAACCGGCGGCGGCTTCCGTAATGGATCTTCCGCCGGGATATTCAGGAGTTACCTGCCTTCGGACGCAGCCCGCCGACGCGAGTCGGCTCGCATCCTTCTGCGCCTGCTTCGTGAAAACTACCCGCCAAAGTGTTACCAGCCGAGTTCCGGTTCGCAGCCGTCCGGTGATGTTGCAAGCCCTTCAACGATGGATTCGCGCATGCCGGGAACAGAAAGCAGATACAGGGTCTCCTGAATTGCGTTCCAGGCCTCTTCACCGACCAGGACGGCGTTCGATCGCGGGCCAGTAATCAATACTGGCTGATGGTCCGCAGCGGTTTCGTCGAGAAGACGATAGAGTTTCTCGCCTGCCTCATTCGCATTCATGGTGCGCATTCTCTAAGCGTATGCTTTTTTCGTAGGGCACGAGCAAATCCCGTACAAAGCGGACTGCGGCTATTCGACCACAATCGTCGCCCTATACTGTTGCTGATTTGAGGTGATTTTGCCACGATGTGTTGCATTATCGACACAGTCGCCCCATCCTTACTCCTTCTATATCAAATATTTACGAAACTTCACCGCTACCCGCGCGTTAGCATAAGGTAAGTGCAATTCGAGACAACCATCGAACGTCCCGTCGAAGTCAGCGGGGTTGGACTTCATACCGGCGTTCCGGTCAAACTCCGCATGGTGCCCGCGCCCGCAGGCACCGGAATCGTATTCCGCCGGACCGATCTTGACTACTTCCCCATCCCTGCCAGCTGGAAGCACGTCGAGCGCGTCAGCTACGCCACCAGCCTCATGCGGCAGGGCGTTCTGATCTCCACCACCGAACATCTCCTCAGCACCCTTTACAGCTTCGGCATCGACAATCTCTGGCTGGAGATCGATAACCTCGAAGTGCCGATTCTCGATGGCAGCGGCAAGCCCTTCGTCGATCTGCTGCGCGCCGCGGGCGTGCGCGAGCTTCGCAGAAAGCGCCGCTACCTCCGCATCAAGCGCCCGGTCATGGTGGAGGATGGCAGGAAGCGCATCTCCATTCTGCCCGACAACGCCTTTCGCCTGACCTGCGATATCGACTTTCCCGAACCGATCGGCAAGCAATCGATCGATATCGAAGTC
>Ga0206991_10136_pt1 | contig 21450 bp, 14 predicted proteins | sample Alteio_BWMinCont_9_FD_153286 | JGI IMG/M metagenome (GOLD analysis project Ga0206991, IMG submission 153286) | Enriched cells from forest soil in Barre Woods Harvard Forest LTER site, Petersham, Massachusetts, United States -... | ecosystem: Environmental > Terrestrial > Soil > Temperate forest >...
TCGATAACGGGTGTTGTCGAGGACAACGCGGCAGACGCCAGAGAACACAGGCGTGCGCCCGTTCTACTTGCCATTGGCCGAGATGGCAATGTTGACTGTATTGGAAGCGCTGCCGCCCACGGTTACGTTCACAGGGACGGCGTTCCCCACTTGCACGTCCGACGGGAGGGTGACGTTTATCTGATAGAGACCCACTGCGGTCGGCGTCAGGCCGGAAAATAAAGGCGTGACTACGTCGGTCGGAGGGGAGAAAATACCGCCTCCGAATCCGACAGTCGTGGCCGGAGCATACTGGAGCGGCGAGCCAGTGGCCGCGACGCCCTCGACTGCTGACGGCGATGTCTGGCCGAAACCAACGCCGTAGAACGAGAGAATGTCTCCCGGCTTCGCGGGGTGTGTAGCAAACGACGGTACCGGAATCGACGAGGGAAACGGCAGGCTACCGTCCGATAGATTGATGGCCAGGGCATAGCCGGAATACACCAGCAGCCTCGGCGCAGCGGCCACGACGGCGATCGGCCGCAGGTTTCCCTTCGTACCTCCCGCGACTACCTGCACGGTCGCCGTCTGTCCGACGGTGAGGCTGTAGGGAATCTGGACATTAATTTGACCGGGCGACACGTAATAAAGAGGCGCGGGCGCTCCGTTGATCAGCACCTGCGCGCTGCCGAGCGTTGTGGCAAGCGGGGGAAGCCCTGGGTTAGTGGCCGCTGTGCCGGCTGCGGCGAACAGGTTGCCGAAAACCGCGACGATGTCTCCCGGAGAAAACGGTTCGGCTACGTAAGTGGCGGGATTGACAATTCCATTGACGGATATGCCGGCGACTGCCGCGGTGGAGACTACAAAATCCACGGGCACAGTAACAGCCGCGTTATTCGCAGCGTTGGATGAGATGGTGACGTTGCCGTGGTAAGTGCCGGCTGCGAGGCTCGAAGCGTCGGCGGTAATGGCGATGGTGGAGGGGTTGAAAACAGAGGCGCTCAGGAATGCCGCCGAAGCTGTGGCTCCGGTGACATTCAGAGCGCTGCCAAAGGATGTGGCAAACGTGAAGTACGAAACAGCTTTACCGCCGCCAGGTGCGCCGAAGAGTTCAACAGTGGAGATTTTCGTGACGTCAACCACGGGGCCGGTAGTAACGTTGAGCGTGACCGGAATTGTTATGTTGTCGACCGCGGCCGTGGAACCGCTGATCGTCACCGAACCCGTGTAGCTTCCGGGCGGGAGGTTGGACGTTGAGACGCTGATCGCATTGGGAAATGGCACTAAGGTACTCCCGGCGGGCTGGAACGATAGCCAGGTGACTCCGTTGCCTGTCGAAACCGTGCCGGTCACCGGACTGGCCGGATAGATGAAGGCAAATGCGGTTTGATTCGGCGTGCCAACGGGCCCTACATAGAATGTCAGGGAGGTCGGGACGCCTGCGATCGTGACGGTGACCGCAATCTGCTGTGGCGAGTCAATGGCGTTGGGGTCGGTAAGCGTAATGAATTCGGTGTATGTTCCCGCCGCCAGCGAAGCTGTCGCAAGGGTGATTGTTACCGGATTGCATGGCGATGTCCCGGTGAGCACCACGCATTTCTGGGGTGCAGTACCGACTGCGGCGGACAGCCAGGAGGCGGTGGACGATGTGGTGAGGCTGAGGGCGCCGTCACCGCTGTTCTGTACTTCCACGGATTGCGTGGGGCCGTTCGACCCAGGCCTGATGGGCGCGGGTGTCACAGTCACAGCGCTCAGTACCAGACGCGGTGCGGCATGGAGGCACGGAGTCAGGGCGATCAGGAGAAACGTCGAGAGTATGGAAGTTGTTTTCATGTGGTTCACCTTCATGTAGTTAGCGTCACGCGATTAACGTCACGTGATTAACCGTGGATCCGTCACCGATAAGACAAGAAATCTCAGAAGCCGGCTTGAACAAAATGCCGCTGTTATTTACTCAGCAGTTATATAGCCGTTTGGCGAGGACGTCAGGTTGTTATAAATCGCGCTATGCCCGCGTCGGCCGCGCCAAGGCAACAAATGAAATGCACCCCTCTTAATTGGGTGAAGGCTCCTCGATGTGATCGATCACCAGAACAGGGACGGGGCCTTTTTGTGACTCAAGTTTTAGGCCCAGTTGTTCCGAGACTGCGGTAAAGATTGAAGGGCCGGATGTGTCCGTCGGGTTGGCATCCGCCGCCATACTAACCCCTGCCCAACTCAGCTTGAAGTCATATCGATCGGTGAGGCCGGTGTTGTCGAGGACAACGCGGCCCAGCCCTTGTCGCGAGAGAGTGCCTGCCAATACGTCCATGGTGACTCCACGCGCAGTCAGCTCAGTCATGAATGTTCCGTTGGAGTTCGCTAGGTGCCCAATTCCAATCACGCCGGTCCGTGCGTTGGGATCTTCACTACTCATGGTCGACGGCTGCAGTTTGGAGCCGCCCTTCGCAATCACCAATGAGTAGAGCGGAAGAATCTTTTTCTCCTCGTGGCTGGCAAACTGAAAGCGGTCCGTCAGGATCGGCCGCGCCATCAAGCGCACCTGATCGAGAGTCAGTTTCTTAAATGCCGCAACATCGGCGCCAGCAACCTTCGCCTCTATGTCGAAGCGCTCGGAATTCACCCAACTCGGAAGCCCTTCGACCTGGTCGGTCAGGACGAGGCCGTACGCCTGGACAATCAAGTCCTTCAATGGCAAATTCGATAGCCGGACTCCATTTGGCAGCAATTGCATCCCGCCCCCTTGATTGTCCGGGGAGTGCATCTTCACCGAAACAACGTCAAACTGAACGGGGGCAGTTTGACCATGGGAGATTTGTGCCAGAAGTCCCCCAAACATCAGCACAGCAAAAATCGTCGCTGTCCTTTTCTCACCGTTTGTTCTCATTCGATATCTCCTTTTTGTTGCTCACGTAATTTGTTGCCTACAGGTCGCGAATACGGATCGTTACACCAGCAATGAAAATAAGTCCGAACGCGACGAGAAGACAAACCGTTAAACCTGGCCAGGGCGCCGATCCGTTGAGCAGGCGGGTTGTCTGATCTACGTTTGACGTGGCGCTCATGACGTCAAACACATTCCATCCGGTCAGCGTCTCTGCCTTATAGCTGAGAAAGATCGTGGTGAGCGCACAGAGTCCCGTCGCAGCGGCAGTGAACTCTCCCTCAAAAATCTCGGAAAGCAGCAGGCCGAGGGCAACGATCACAAGGCCGGCTGCGCTCATCAACGCACCAAAGGCCAGTGCCTGATTGAGTGGATACGATTCTCCGACGAACGATGAAAGTATCGGGATGAGAAGCGCCGGGAGGAACGCGAGCGCAATTGCCTCTGCACAGGCCAACGCTCCGCGGATCAGGAACAGGCGGAGACGCGTCACCGGAAGCCCGAGTGAAAACGAGGCAGCGCCTGTCGCTTTCTCCCGACGCAATCCGCCGAGTGTGATGACAAGCGCCGCCAGAGCCCAGAGGCCCTGAAGCGCATAGTGGAACAGACCGCTCCAAATGTAAACCGAATAGACGGGAGGAAGCACCGAGGTGCGGCCGTGGAACGTGACGACCGCATAGATCACGACCGATGCCAGCAACACCAGCGCAGAAAAGAAACGGCCGCGAGATTCCTGCCAGGCCTTCCATAGCAAGGCAGTACCAGGGGAGGCAAAGCCTGCGCGCGGCCCGGACCGATCAGTAGTCACTGCGATCACCATAGGCCACTGTTACTCCGAGTACGAGTGCAGTGAGCGTCCATATCACCAGCAGCGATATCCACGGAATGGTCGCCCAATTGAGTTGCCACGGGCCGCCCATGGCGTGCGGGATATCCAGATATGTCAGATATGCCGCCCATGACACGAACCCCGATGGTTTGCCGCACGAATGCGCCGCACAAAATGCTTCGTATATACGCATACGCTGCATTTGCAATTGAATCCACGCGTAGGGGACTCCAAGAAGAATGATGGTGTAGAGCAGGCTCAGATAATTGCCGGGGAACAGCGCGTAGCAAAGATTCCCGACAGCGATCATGAAGACGCCGGCGGCCACCATCAGGGCGGTGTGCAGAAGCACTTGCGAGAGCGAGACAGTTTGCTGCATCGCGGCTGAGCCGACGATGATCACGAGCACGGCAAACAGGCCGATTGCAATGCTCTCCATGAGAACCGTGGCCAGGCGGGTGAACAGCCACCGCCTGCGGCTGACGGGGAGGCCGAGGCTGAACGAAACCGTTCCGCTCGTCTTCTCATGGATCAACCCGCCAAAGGCCAATACAACGGCGCACACAGCCCAGATCTGTTGCAGACTTTCGTCGTACAGAGAATGCCAGAGGTAATAGCCATAGTCATGAATCCCCAGAAACTTCCACATCGAGTTGAAGCGAGGATGCTGCAGGTCCCACGCCGTAATGATGGCTACGCCTGCCAACCCGGCGAGGAAACGCACCCGCGTTTCGATCCAGGCCTTATAAAGGAGCATGCTCATGATCTGGCCTTCATTTTTCCGAGAAATATTTCTTTCAGCGTGAGGGGCACGACATCGATGCTTCCGGCATGCAGCATGCGGACATGCTCGACGATGGAATCCACATTGTGGCTGGCGATCAGCGAGACTGTTTTCCCTTCGGCTCTTACGTTCTCAATTCCGGCGATTCGAAAATCGCGCTCCTCGACCGGACCGGGGAAGACTGCCTGAATGCGCCGGTATTGCTCCGTGATCTGATCCATGGGCGCGTCGAGCACCAACTGGCCGCGGTCGATCATGAGGACGTGATCGGCTATCTGCTCCACTTCGGCGATCTGATGGGAAGAAAAGAACACGGTTGTCCCCTCGGCGACGAGAGAAACCACGATCTGCAGGACGTCTTCGATGGCACCGGGATCGAGACCTTCCGTCGGCTCATCCAGAATCAACAGCTCGCAACCGCGCGCGAAACCCAGCAGCAGAGCGAGTTTGGTTCGCGTCCCCTTTGACAGTTGCCGGATACTGCGCTCTGGCGGCAGCTCAAACTGTTCCATGAGGCGGCGCTCGAAACCGTCATTCCAACGCGGGAAGAACGACTTCGTAAAACGAACGATCTGTTCCACCGTCATGCCGTCATAGAGCCGCTTGTCTTCGGCTACGAAGGCTACTTTTTGCCGGATCAGGAGGCTTTCTTTTTCGTTGTCGATTTTGTGACCGAAGATGCTGCCCGTTCCTGAACTGGGATGAACCATTCCCAACAGCATTTTGATCGTCGAAGTCTTCCCTGCGCCATTCCGGCCCAGGAATGCGCAGACGGAGCCAGCCTGGACTGACAAATTCAGACCCCGTACGGCCTCATGTTCCCCAAAGTTTTTCTTCAGATCCACTGTTTCGATTACTGCTGCCATGGGCTACCTCCGCTGAAAACTCCGTTGAAAATCCGTGGCGAGTTCGGCTTCAAACAAGCGTCGAATCTCGCCCTGGTCCAGACCCTGCTTTTTCAATGTCTCCACGAATTCGCGTACCGATTGCTGAGCGTCCTGTAACTCTTCGGTCTTTGAGCGGTTACGGCGGCGGGAGGCAATGAAGGCGCCTAAGCCGTGCCGAATTTCCAGCACACCTTCCTGCTCTAATTCGCGATAGACCTTGATCACTGTGTTCGGGTTGATGACCAGCGTCTCGGCCATACCGCGAATGCCGGGAAGCTGATCGCCCGCCGACAAGGCGCCGGTTTCGATGGCGTGGCGAATCTGTTCTTTGAGCTGAACGTAGATCGGAACGCCGGAGGACGGATTTGGCTTGCGAAACACTGTGCTACAGATATAGCACAGTGAAACGAAGAGAGCAAGAACTTTCGTTCGAGCCGCCGGGCCTAAGAAAGCCTGCGGGACATCTGCTTCATCGCCGCGTTGTCGAAATACACGACACCGCCGGGGGCGGAGCTGCTGAGGAATTCAGCGGCAAAAGCGCGGCCGATATCATCCTGCTCAATCGTGCCAAACGGTCCGGGGATGAGATGCCCCAACCAGGCCACGTAGCCAGGCGTGTGAACATTCCCCGCGATGATTCCGGGGCGGAAGATCGCCAGGCTTTTGAAGCCGACGGCCTGCACTGCGTCTTCTTTTAATCCCATGATCCGTGCATAGCGAAGCCTGCTTTTCGGGGTGCTTCCCGCTGCCGAGAGCAACGCAAACCGGGCAACGCCTGCGGCATGACAACCGCGGGCGAAGCCACCGACCACGCCGATTTCGAGGGTCTTCAATTGCTCCTCGCTCCACTTCGCGCTACCTTTACCGACGCCGACGCAGGAGGCTCCATAGACAGGGTCGCCCAGAGCAGCCATCTCCGATGCAAGCGTGGTCACTTCGGCGGGAAACTGCGCCGATGCCGTGTCCAGGATCACCTGCCTCACGCTATGGTCCGCCGTAAGGGGAGCCACCCTGCGATTGACCATCACCACTTCAGTGCAGGAGGGTTCGGCGACCAGCGCCCGCACTACGGCGGTTCCGACCTGCCCCGTGCCACCGATGATTAAGACGCGAAATGCCATTTTCGGGGCCTCTTTTGATCCCTTGCGCGCGTGCCAAAGGCTTCTCTGGCAGTTTAGCCCGGTAGCCGCAATGATGGCCGCCCACAGTTCCCACCACCAGAATTTTGGTGTTGGATAAGCTACTTGAGTATGCGCTCCTTTCGCCTGGTTTCCGCGGCATTGCTTCTCACCGCACTATTCACCGCCGAGGCCGCCGCCCAAACGCTTTCCCCGACACGGCCGCCCGCAGTACCGCTGGTGGCCCACGATCCCTACTTCAGCATCTGGTCGATGGCCGATCATCTGAACGATGAAGGGACGAAGCACTGGACCGGCAAGCCCAATACTTTGACTGCCGCTATCCGCGTAGATGGGAAGTCCTGGCAGATCATGGGCCGCGACAACGGGACTGCTGCGTTGCCGCAGACGAACGTGGAAGTGTTGCCGACACGCACGATTTACAAATTTGCCGGAGCCGGAATCCAACTGGAACTGACCTTCCTCACGCCGGCGCTTCCGGACGATCTTGATATCCTTTCGCGCCCGGTCACGTACATCGACTGGAAGGTTTCCGCGACGGATGCGGCCACGCATCAGGTGGAACTTTATCTGGATGCCAACGCGGACCTGACCGTGAATACCTCCGACGAGCAGGTTTCGTGGGGACGTTACATGCTGGATGGGCAGCCGGTGCTTCGGATGGGATCGCGCGAGCAACCGGTGCTGGCGAAGCGTGGCGACGATCTGAGGATCGATTGGGGCTACCTTTATCTGTTGGCCGATCGGGTGGAGGGAGTCACTTCAGCAGCGGTATCGCATCAGGCTGCGCGCGCGGCCTTTAATAACGGCGGCAAACTGCCTGAATCCGACGATCTGACGGAACACATTGCACCGACAACTCGCAGGATGCCCGCGATGGTGCTCGCGTTCAGCATCGATGTGGGCAAGGTGGGGACGCAGGCGATCTCGCGTTCTCTGATGCTCGCATATGACGATCAGTATTCCATCGAATACTTCCAGCGGCGCGAACAGCCGTGGTGGCGCCGCAATGGCGCCGAGGCGAACGATCTGTTGCGCAGCGCCCGCGCGGATCACGATTCGCTGCTCGCGCGAAGCATCGCGTTCGATGAAGAGCTGATGGCCGATATGCGGCGCGTCGGGGGCGAAAAGTATGCGCGACTCGCGGTTCTTGCGTATCGCCAGACGCTGGCGGCACACAAGCTGGTGGCCGATACCGACGGCACGGCGATGTTTTTCCCCAAGGAAAATTTCAGCAATGGCTGTATCGCGACGGTGGACGTGATTTACCCCAGTTCACCCTTCACCATGTTGTTCAGTCCGGCGCTGCTGAAGGCCCAACTGCAGCCGGTCATGGAGTACGCGGCGATGTCGCGATGGAAATGGCCGTTCGCGCCGCATGATCTGGGCACTTATCCTCAGGCCAACGGTCAGGTGTATGGCGGGGGCGAACTGACGGAGACGAACCAGATGCCGGTGGAGGAGAGCGGCAATATGCTGATCATGGTTGCGGCGCTGGCGAAGATTGAGGGCAATGCCGCGTTCGCCGAAAAGTACTGGCCGCAGCTGACGAGGTGGGCCGAATACCTGAAGGACAAAGGGCTCGATCCGGAGAATCAGCTTTCGACGGACGATTTCGCCGGACATCTGGCGCACAACTCCAACCTCTCCATCAAAGCCATTCTGGCGCTGGGTTCTTACGGAATTCTGGCGGACATGACCGGCCATAAGACGGAGGCCGCGCTCTATCGCAGGACCGCTCAGGATTTTGCGCAGAAGTGGGCAGGGCTGGCGGCGGAAGGCGATCATTATCGTCTGGCTTTCGATCAGGAGAATACGTGGAGTCAGAAATACAACCTGGTCTGGGATAAGTTACTGGGGCTGAACCTGTTCTCTCCCGACATTGTTAAAAAAGAAATTGCTTTCTACGAGACGAAGGAAAACAAGTACGGGCTGCCTCTGGATAATCGCAAGGATTACACCAAGCTCGACTGGCTGGTCTGGACCGCGACGCTTGCGGATAACCCTGCTGATTTCGAAAGGCTGTTGGCCCCGGCGTATCAGTGGACGAATGAAACTCCGACGCGCGTGCCTCTGACCGACTGGTATGACACCGTAACAGGGAAACAGCAGGGTTTTCAGGCGCGGTCAGTTGTGGGCGGACTGTTCATCAAGATGCTTTCGGATCCGGTGGTCTGGAAGAAATACTCCAGACGGGTTCATCCCTAATGGGCCGAAGGCCTACTCCACAAAGTTTTTCAGGTCAGTGTGGAGTAGGCTGGGCCTGCGCTTTCTAGAACGAGAACTTCATGCCTAATTGCATACTGCGGCCGCCGCTGGCTCCCGTGATGTAGCCGTAGTTGGCGTCACTGACGTTCGTGTCCGGATTGCTCCAGTGCGGGTTGTTGAGTACGCTGAATGCCTCGCCGCGAATTTCCATCTTCACCCTTTCGTTGACTGCGAAGATTTTGAAGATGGAGCCATCGAGGTTGTAGTAGCCCGGACCGGAAGTAATGTTACGGCCCGAGTTGCCGACCCGGAAGACGCCGGGCGAGGGATTGTAGACCGGTTGCACGAAGGAGGACTGCAGGAAATACGCGCTGCCTCCCCGCGCCGGAGTGTTGATGCCGCCGAGCACCGTGTAGGGCCCGACCTGATCCGCCGTTGCGGGCGTACCCGGAGTGTTGAGGGTTCCGCCATTCGCGGAGAACGTCAGCGGCGTGCCGCTCAGGATGCTGAGAATACCGTTCACCTGCCAGCCTCCAAGCACCCTCGCCGCCACGCCGTGGCTCAGCATCTTCTTGCCAACGCCGAAGGGTAACTCGTAAACATAGCTTTGTGCAAAGGTGTGGGTGCGGTCGTAATCGGTACGCGCATAACCGCGGCGCTGGTCGGTATAGGTCCACAAACCGCCATCGTCGCCGGTCTGATACGACATTCCTTTGCCGAAGGTATAGGAGGTGGTGACCCCGAGCCCATGGCTGAAACGCCGATTCAGTTTTGCCTGCAGAGCGTTATAGTGCGTCGATGCTCCCACAAAGAAAATCGTGGTATCTGCAGAGCGTCCGAACTGGGCGACCAGCGGCCGGGAGTTGTTGCCGCCGCCCAGAATGCTGGTGGGCAGATTCAGGTTGTATTGCACGACGGAATCGACGCCGTGATTTCCGACGTAGGCAACGTCCAACGTGAAGTTTCCCGGCAGCGACTGTCCGATCGCCAGATTCCAGGACTGGACGCTGGGGTTCTTGAAATTTTTCGGAATGATGAAGTCCGACTGCTTGGGATCCGGATTGGTGATGACACCGCTCGAAGGAATGGCGGCATACACGGGAGAGGGAAACCCGTTCTGGAAGGTTGCCGGGGTCACTCCGTCATCCAGCACAGCCACCCCGAAGGAGGTCAGACTGTTGTATTGCTTATTTTGTTTTACCGGATAGTTGTAGGCGTAGGTGTTATCGGGAAACGGCGTGTAGGTGATCCCGAAGCCGGCACGAACGACGGTCTTCGCGCTCAACCGGTAAGCCGCGCCAAGCCGGGGCGCGTAATTCTTGTAACGGGTCTGCACGCCGAGATTCATTGGAATCGACCCGACACCGGCTATTTCCAAAGTATTGTTCGTCGCGTTGTAGTTCGAAAAGCCGCCGGCGAAGCGCGGCTTGAAGGGCGAGTACAGTTCCCAGCGAAGTCCGATATCGACCGTTAGCTTGCTGGAGGCCTGCCACTTGTCCTGCGCGAAAAGGAACAGTTCGTTGCCACGAATCGCCGGGAAGTAGCCCGCCGCGAGATCGCGACCGGCGAAGCTGGCCTGATCGAGCAGGAAGCTCGCCATATTGTTCGCGGCACTGGTCTTGGGTTGAGAGGTACCGGCGGCCGGATTCAGGGATGTCTGGTTCACATCGAAGTTATACTGGCCGCGCGGATTGACGGTTTGCGTCTGTAACAAGTCATCGCGGATGCGGCGGTAGTCGGCGCCCCATTTGATGGTGTGATTGCCCAGCACCTTCGTCCACGTGTTGGAAATGCTGGCGTTCACTTCGGCCCGGCTCCAGGGTGTGCTGGCTGAATAGCCGACGATCGGCGTGCTGAAACCATTGATATTGATGGACGGGATTCCACTTGTCCATTGATCGATATTCACACCTGGGATACCCAGCGCCGCCGCCTCGTTCTGGCCGTAATCAGACGGGGCTGCGTCGTTGTGATAGTGCGCGAGGCCTATGCGAAATTCGGCAATCAGGGTATTGGAGAAGACGCGATTGTAATTGATACCGGTGCTGTATGTCTTCTGAATACTTGTTCCCTGAAAAGCTCCCTGAGCGAAACCGCCGGCGGTGGCGCCAAAAACCGGAGCCTGGAAGACGACGGGACGCGCATAGCTGAATCTGCCGCTCAGGCGATTCTTGTCCGACATATTGAAATCGATCTTTGTGTCGAAGGAATCTGTATCCTTCGTGAACGGCAGCAGCGCGAAGTAATTGTTGCTGGGGGTTGTGTTGTTGATCTGCTGGTTGGGGTTCGGAACCAGGCCTATGATTTTCGCCGAGATGGAATTGATCCGGTTCCCCGGGATAATATTGCCTGCGAACGGCGTGCGGCCGGTTCCGTCCGGATTGCCGCTTGCGGGGTCATAGACTACGGTATTGGCCGAACTGAAATCTCCCGTTCGCCACGGGGTGGGAGGAATCGTGCCGGTATTCGAATTGGCTTCATGGTCGAAAATCTTCAGGTAGTCACCGAAGTAGAAGAGTTTGTTCTTCTTCAGCGCGCCGCCGATATTACCGCCCACGTAGTTGTAGGCAAGATGCCCGACTGACGTATCGAAAAAATTGCGCGCATTAAGCGCGCTGTTGCGCATGAACTCATAGGCGCCACCGTGCAGATCGTTGGTCCCGGATTTCAGAACGACGTTGGCGTTCGCACCCGATGCACGGCCAAGCTCTGCTTCGAAATTGCTGGTGGAAACATCGACGATGCGGATCGCTTCGATAGGCGGAACCAGGATCTGCAACAGGCCGGTGCGTTCGTTGTCATCGATACCTTCAATCTGGTAACTGTTGCCCATCCGCATCTGGCCGTTCACTTCGGTTTGCAGGGAACTGGCGGCGTTGAAGAACTGCGAGTGCTGGAAGCTGGCGGGCGTGGTGCCGGGAACCAGATTCAGCAGACTTTGAAAATTTCTGTTGGTGCCAATGGGCAGATTCGCGGTTTGAGCTAATTCGATCTGAGAACTGGTATCCGCGCGATCGGTTTGCAAAGCAGGCGGCTCGCCCGTCACTTCAATCGTTTCCGAAACGGAGCCGGGCTGGACCTGAAGATCGACGCGAGGCGTCTGATCGATCAGCACGTCTACACGCGGGCGCACTTCATGCTTGAAGCCCTTCGCTTCCACATCCACCCGATAGGTGCCGGGAGGGAGATCGTTAAAGCCGTAATTGCCGCTGTCGTTCGTGTTAGCGCTGCGGCTGGCGCCCGTGTCGACTTCCAGAATTGTGACTTTGGCATTCGGGACGACCCCGCCGGACGAATCCGTGATGGTTCCCACCATACTTCCGTTGACTGCCTGACTCCACGCCAGGACAGAAATCCCCACCAGTGCCACTAAGGCACCGGCAAAACTTCGCGGTTTGATCATTTGGTCCCCTCGAACCTGTTTTGAATTTCAGGCGAACTTGCGCCTGAGCAATATACATTTACAGATACATTATTTTGTAACCTTTTACAAGCCAATAATTTGCGGGAGCGGTCCGGACATTCAGGGCAAATACCGGGTAATTCAGCACAATGGATGACAGCCGCCTCCTTTAACAGGTAGACTGGGAACAATCCTGCCAGGATCTACGTTTTCCTATGGTGTTGCATCGATATCGCAATTTCTGTCTCTGCCTTTTGTTTGCTCTGATCGCGGGCGGCTGCAGCAAGCAAGACGCGCCCGCGGCTGCCGGGCCTCCGGGTGGCGGGATGCCTCCTATTCCCGTTACGACCGCGGCGGCTACTTCTGAAACCGTTCCGCTCGAGGTGGATATCGTCGGGACGATCGACGCTTCCTCGCGCGTCGAGATTAAGTCCCAGGTGGCGGGGCAGATCATGAATGTCCGGTTCACGGAAGGGCAGGATGTGAAGGAGGGGCAGCTTCTTTTCGAGATCGATAAGCGTCCCTATCAGCAGGCTGTCGCGCAGGCCGAGGCGGCCGTGGAACGAGACCGCTCACAAATCGTCCAGGCCCAGGCAGCTCAGCAAAAGGATGCCTCCCAGGCGGCACAGGCCGAGGCCGATTCCAAACGCTTTGTCGCTCTCGCGGAGCAGAAGCTTATTTCCGAACAGCAGCGCCTGCAATACACGACCGCTGCAGACACTGCCAATGCCGCGGTACGCGCCGACCAGGCCGCCGTGGTGACGGCGCAGGCCAATCTCAGGGCCGATCAGGCGGCGGTGGACCGAGCGCGGCTCGATGTGACCTATTGCGACATCACTGCGCCAGTCTCCGGGCGTCCGGGCAATCTTCTGGTGCATGCGGGAAATCTTGTCAAAGTGAACGATGTTGCGCTCGTGGTGATCAATCAGATCGACCCCGTGTTTGTGAATTTCAGCGCACCCGAGCAGTACACGAACGCGGTGCAGAGCCACGGCGCGGGCCGCGCGCTGTCTGTCGAAGTCGCTTCGCGTGACGATCAGCATCATCAGGCGACCGCGCAGCTCACCGTCGTCGACAACACGGTGGACTCGCAGACCGGCACCATCCATCTCAAAGCCACACTCGCCAATCCGCAGCGGATCTGGTGGCCGGGCCAGTTTGTCGATACGCGTCTGGTGCTCGACGCCAAACGCATCGCAACCGTCGTACCGACTGAAGCCGTACAGAACGGGCAGGCCGGGACCTTTATCTATGTGGTGAAGGCTGACAAATCGGTGGAGGCGCGGAAAGTGATCGTCAGCCGCACGCAGGACCGCAAGTCGATCATCGAAAGCGGTATTGCACCCGGTGAAACGGTTGTGACCGATGGCCAGATGATGCTGGCGCCTGGCGGGCATATCATGTCCGTGCCGGCCGCACAGGGCGAAGGCGCCAGTGATAACAAAGCTGGCGGGAGCCGGTAGGAGCGACGCACTTGAACTTCTCCCGTCCATTTATTGAGCGGCCCGTGATGACGACGCTCGCGTCGCTCGCGGTTCTGATCTTCGGCATTCTTGGCTATCGGGCGTTGCCGGTCGCTGCGCTGCCGAGCGTCGATTATCCGACTATTCAGGTGAACGCGGGGCTTCCCGGCGCCGATCCGGAGACGATGGCGTCCGCGGTTGCGACTCCGCTGGAACGCGAATTCTCCACGATCGCCGGCGTGAAGCAGATGAGCTCGTCGAGCGGCCAGGGATCGACCAGTGTTACTGTGCAGTTCGATCTGAGCCGCAAGATCGATGCAGCTGCGCAGGACATTCAGGCTGCCATCGCGCGCGCCGCGGGCCGTTTGCCTCCGGGCATGCCAACTCCACCTTCCTATCAGAAGGTCAACCCGGCGGAGCAGCCCATCATCTATCTCTCGATGCGCTCGACCACGCTGCCCGCGTACACGGTGGACGAGTACGCCGAAACTCTGCTGGCACGCCGCATCTCGGTTATCAATGGCGTTTCCAGCGTTCAGGTTTACGGCGGCCAGAAATATGCAGTTCGGGTCCAGGTGGATCCGCAGAAACTCGCGGCTTATGGGGTTGGCATCGACGACGTCCAGCATGCGATCCAGCAGGGGAATACGAATCTTCCCGGCGGACGCGTGGAAGGCAGCGCGCAGGCGTTCACGCTGAAATCCACCGGCCAGTTGCTGGATGCCGCCGCTTACCGGCCACTGATTGTTGCGTTCCGAAACGGCGTGCCCGTGCGGCTGAATCAGGTGGGCAACGCGATCGATGACGTGGAGAATAACAAGACCGCGGCCTGGTACAACGGCGAGCGCAGTATTATCCTGGCGATTCAGAAGCAGCCGGGCACGAATACCGTTGAAGTGGCGTCGAACATCCGGGACGTGATTCCCGAACTCCGCCGCAGTATTCCGCGGTCGGTCACGCTGGAAATGGCATTCGACGCTTCACAGCAGGTGGAATCGCAGATCCGTGATGTCAAGTTAACGCTGGTGGCGACCATCTGCCTGGTGGTGATGGTGATCTTCGTCTTCCTGCGCAATATTTCGGCGACGCTGATCCCGGGCATTGCGGTACCGCTTTCGATTGTCGGCACGTTCGGCACGATGTACATGCTGGGATACAGCCTGAATAACCTGTCGCTGATGGCGCTGACGCTTTCGGTCGGTTTCGTGGTGGACGACGCCATCGTGATGCTGGAAAACATCGTCCGGCATATGGAAATGGGCCAGGGGCGGATGGAGGCGGCGATCAATGCATCGAAGGAGATCGGGTTCACGATCATTTCGATGACGATTTCGCTGGTGGCTGTGTTCATCCCGGTGCTGTTCATGGGCGGCATTGTGGGACGCCTGCTGCACGAGTTTTCGGTGACGATCGCGATCGCGATTCTGATCTCGGGCTTCATTTCGCTCACGTTGACGCCGATGCTGGGCAGCCGTTTTCTGCGGATGGACCACGGAGCACGCCATAGCTTTCTTTACCGGATGTTTGAATCCGGGTTCGATGCGTTGACGCGCGTGTATGACTATACGCTGCGCATCGCCCTTCGCTTCAGTTGGGCCACCGTCGCGGTCGCGGTGCTCATGCTGGGCGGCACGGTCTGGCTTTTTAATGCGATGCCGACGGGCTTCATTCCGAGCCAGGATGGCGGCTTCTTTTTTGCATTCGATATGGCGGGGCAGGATGTTTCGTTCGAAAACATGTCGCGCCACCAGTACGCCGTCGCGCGCGTTGCCCAGGCGGATCCGAATGTTCAGGCGTGCGGGTCGTTTCTGATGGGCGGCAATCAGGGCATCTTTTTCTGTCTGATGAAGCCGCGCAAGCAGCGCGCGCTTTCGGTGGATGAAACGATTGCGGGACTGCGCGGCAAGCTGTTCATGGTGCCTGGCATTATGGCGTTTCCGCAGAATCCGCCGCCGGTTACGGTCAGCGGGCAGTTCACCAGCAGCGTGTATTCGGTAACGCTGCAGAGCACGGATCTGAAGCAGCTGTACGACTGGACACCGAAGGCAGTGGAGGCTATGGCGGGCGTCCCGGGCTTTGTGGATGTCAACTCGGATCTGCAGGTGGCCAGTCCGCAGGCGATGATTCATATCGACCGCGACCGCGCACAGTCGCTCGGGGTTTCGCCGCAGCAGATTCAGGATGCGCTGCAAAGCTCGTATGGGGACCGCCAGGTTTCGCTGATCTATCAGCCAGCCAACGAATACGAGGTGATTCTGGAACTCGACCCGCAGTATCAGCGATCGCCGGATGCGCTGCACAGCCTCTATGTGCACTCGACTTCGTCAGGTGGGGCGCTGATCCCGCTCGATTCACTGGTAAAGGTCGAACGCACTGTGGGCCCGTTGTCCGTGAGTCATTTTGGTCAGCTCCCGGCCACCACCGTTTCGTTCAATCTCAAGCCCGGTTATTCACTGGGTCAGGCGACCACGGACGTTCGGAGCGCGTTTGACAAGATCCGGATGCCCAATACGATTACGACCAGTTTCCAGGGGACGGTCAAGGAGTTTCAGGAATCATTCCGCAATCTGACGGTGCTGCTGATTGTTGCGGTGGTGGTGATCTACATCGTACTGGGAATTTTGTATGAGAGTTTCATTCATCCGATCACAATTCTTTCGGGGCTGCCTTCGGCTTTGTTCGGCGCTCTGGCGACGCTGTTGCTGTTTCACCGGCAGCTCGATCTGTATGCGTTTGTCGGCGTGATTATGCTTTTCGGCGTGGTGAAGAAGAACGCGATCATGATGATCGACTTTGCGATTCAGGAACGGCGCCGTGGGGCGAGCGCGCACGATGCCATTTATAAGGGATGCCTGCTGCGTTTCCGCCCGATCATGATGACGACTGTAGCGGCGCTGATCGGCACGCTGCCTATCGCGTTGGGTTATGGTGAGGGCGGCGATGCGCGACAGGCTTTGGGGCTCGCCGTAGTTGGCGGTCTGGTGGTGTCGCAGTTTCTGACGCTTTACATTACACCGGCGATCTATATTTATATGGAAAAGCTGCAGCCGACCCACGCGATTGGAATAGTGAGTGGCGAAGCGGTCGAGTCCGTTTGAGTTAGCCGGACACGAGTTCATCGCTGTTCGGAACCAGGCGGCCATAAAGGACGTCGGGGTCAAGGTCGGCACCGTTTGGCCACGAGACCGTACCGAGTTCCGGATCAACCTTCACCTGCGAGAAATAGGCCGGATCCTTCAGTGGAGCAAAAATTCCGCGAAAGCTGACAAGTGTACCCAGGTCGACAACACCTTCCACGCCATCTTCATAACGGATGCGAAGGCGGTAACCTTCCAGTGGACTTGCGAAAACAATATCCTTCAGCATATATTTACTCGAGCGGTTCGATCGGATTGAGTTGCGCTTCCGCCCGGGCAAGCGCCCAATCTTCCATCAATTCCATCCGGTGCAGGGCGGCAAGCTCCTACGAAGGACTCTAACAGGTGTGCCGGGTTTCCCAACTCAAGACTGAGATTGAATCGGCCGAGTGGACGATCGCTTGCTGACGCGCGCGGCTCAGTAAACACAGATTGGATTCAGAGCCGTGGCTGTGAGGCAGCGGTAACGATCAATGTCACTTAGTTTTCTTTGAACCGGCAGTTGGTGGGGCGGGTGCCCTCACCCGCGGCCGGTCCCCCGACCGGGTTTTCGATTAAAAAGCCACGTTTCGGCCTCGTCAGGAAGCCGACGTGGGCGTCGGCTGCAGGTCTGGGGACCCGCCCCACAAGAAACTAAGTGGCATTGAGCGGTAACCGGTTTCAGACGCGGTTCAGGAGTTTGGCGGAGAACTCGCCATCGCCCTTCACATCGGTGAGGCGCATGTCGCGGCCCTGATAGAGGTAGGTGAGTTGCCTGTGATTGATTCCCATCAGACGCAGGATCGTGGAGTTCAGATCGTGGGCGTCTATTCTCATTTCTGACGCCTGGACGCCGAAATCGTCCGTTGCTCCGAGCGCGCGGCCGCCTTTGATGCCGGCGCCGGCCATCCATGAGGTGAAGCCGTAGGGATGATGGTCGCGGCCGTTGTCGCCCTGCGATAGCGGGGTGCGGCCGAATTCCCCGCCCCAGACGATGAGCGTCGAATCGAGCAGGCCGAGGGCCTTCAGATCGCGGATCAGGCCGGCGATCGGCTTGTCCGTCTTCTTTGTCATGCGCGCGTGTGAGCCGGTTAAGTCAGTATGGGCATCGTCCCAATCCTGGCCTACGTTGGTGCCGGAGATCAGTTCGATGAAGCGCACTCCGCGCTCGACCAGACGGCGGGCGAGCAGGCACTTACGCCCGAAGTCGTCTGTAAATTCTTCACCGATGCCGTAGAGCTTCTTCGTCGCGTCGGTTTCTTTTGAGATATCCACGGCTTCCGGCGCTGAACTTTGCATCCGGTAGGCGAGTTCGTACGACGCGATGCGCGCGTCGAGGGTAGAATCTTCCGGGCGGGTGCGTTGCTGCATCCGGTCCATCGTATTGATGAAGTCGAGAGTGGCGCGCTGCGATTCGTTCGTCACGCCTTCGGGATTCTTGAGGTAAAGGATGGGGCTTTCGCCGCTGCGAAAAATCGTTCCCTGATAAACGGCCGGGAGGAAGCCCGCACTATAGGCAGGCGGGCCGGACTTCGTGGAGCCATCCGACATCACTACGAACGCGGGCAGATTCTGGTTTTCGGTGCCGAGGCCATAGGTGATCCACGAGCCGAGACAGGGACGCCCGGGAAGCTGGTGACCCGTGTGGCGCAGGTAAATTGCAGGGGCGTGATCGAACTGATCGGAATAGCATCCGCGCAGGACAACGAGATCGTCGGCTATGTCACGAAGATTTGGGTAGAGGTCAGAAACGGGAAGGCCGCTTTGGCCGCCTGGGCGAAACTCCCACGGGCTGCCGCGGAGGATTGCTTTCGAGGGATCGTGGATGAAGCTTGTCTTGATGATTTTCGCGAGGTCTGCTGAGAGCGGCTTGCCGGTGTATTTTGTGAGTTCCGGTTTCGGATCGAAGGTATCGACGTGGCTCACGCCGCCGTGCATGTGGAGATAGATCACGCTCTTTGCGTTTGCGGGAAGCGGTGGGGCCTTGGGGAGCAGAGGATTGGCCTCGGCTCCTTCCATGATTCCCGCCACTGCGGCCATGCCAAAGCCACATGCGGTACGTGCCAGTATTTCGCGTCGTGTCATTTTGCAACCTCAAACCACACTGCCGACAAGCTGAAGCATGTCGTACTAATCAACATACAGGAATTCGTTTGTATTCAGTAAGCCACGTACGAGTTCGGCGAGGCCTGAGGCTTTCGATCCGGTCAGGGTCATCTGCCGGTCCAGAAATTTCTGTGCTTCATCCATTTCTTCCTGGGAGGGGGCGCGGCCGTAGATACTCGCCCACGCATCCGCCGGACCCGTGATTTTAGCCGCAAGCGCCTTGGCCCGGTCGATCGTGAAGCCGCTGTTCAGAAGCGAGAGCGATTGCGGAGCAGTTGTACTCTCGTTGCGGCGCGGACATGGGAGCACGCCATCGGGCCCGTCGAACGCCTGCGCCATGGGCTGCTGGAACGTGCGCCGCTGAAGGGTATAGATCGTGCGGCGCATGTGCTCCGCCGGGTCGGGCGTAACGGGCCAATTGCTGCCGGAGCCTCCGATCATTCCGAACATCTCTTCGCGTGTCAGTGGCGGAACGGCTGGCACGCCGCCCATCTTCAGATTGAGTTCGCCGGTGACCTGCAGCGAGGCATCGCGAATTTCTTCCGCTTCGAGGCGCCTGCGGTTGAAATGGGAAAGCAGATCGTTGGCAGGATCTTTTGCCAGCGCTGCCGCGTTTGCGTTGGAATCGCGTTTATAGGCGGCTGAGGTCATGATGAGGCGGTGCATCGCTTTCATCGACCAGCCTTTGGCTACAAACTCGGTGGCGAGCCAATCGAGAAGTTCGGGATTCGACGGCAGACCAGCGCGCGAACCGAAGTCGCTGGGCGTTTTTACGAGACCGGAACCGAAGTGGAATTGCCACATTCGATTCACCATCACGCGGGCGAACAGAGGATTATCGGGGCTCGCGATCCACTCTGCCAGAGCTTTGCGGCGGTATGTGGTCTGGGCATGCAGCGGCGGATCAGGAATCTCACCTCCGCCGAGTGCAGTGAGGAAACCTGGCTGCACTTCGTCACCAAACGCCTCCGGATTTCCGCGGATTGCGACAAACGTTTTTGGCGCGTCGCGGCCAATATCCACGATGCCTGGCGACATCGGCGGCGGACCGTAACCAGTGAACATCTGGAGCAGGCGCTGCGAAATGGAATCGAGACGAGCCTTGTCTTCCTTCGACATGACGTCGCTGATTTCGCGCTGCGAGACGTTCGTCTTCGCGACGTTGTCGAGAACGAGCCTCGCCTGTTCCAGAGTGCGTTTGTCTTCCGGGGTACTGAAGGCGGCGGCGACGTCAGCGGGAAGCGCAGCCATTTTCTTCGCTTTCAGATCGCCGGAGTATTTCGCGTTGATCTGCGCCGCTTCTCCGCCCATCTGATAGAGACGGAACGAGCGCGAGTTTTCGGAAATATCGTAATTGCGCGCCGGGTTGTAATCGAGGAAGACGCGATCGTTCACGGACGGCTGGAAAATCGCCTGCATCCGGTAGTAGTCTTTCTGCGGGATGGGATCGAATTTGTGATCGTGGCAGCGGGCGCAACCGACGGTCAGGCCGAGGAAGACAGAGCTGGTGGTGTCCACCATATCCATCCGCTTTTCGACCACGTTCACGTCTTCCACTTTGAAAAGCATGTCGCGATTGGTGCCGACGCGATAGAAGCCGGTGCCCTGGCGTGACTCCGGGTCGGTGGGATAGAGTTCGTCGCCGGCGATTTGTTCTTTCGTGAAGCGGTCGTAGGGTTTGTCGTCGTTGAGCGACTTGATGACGTAGTCGCGGTAGCGCCATGCGATGAGGAGGTAGGGGTCCTGCTCGAAGCCGGCGGTGTCGCCGTAGCGGGCGAGATCGAGCCAGTGGCGGCCCCATTTCTCTCCGTAGCGGGGCGAGGCCAGGAGCTTGTCGACTACCTTTTCCCAGGCGTTGGGCGATTTGTCGGCGAGAAATTCGTCGATTTGTTCTTTCGTCGGAGGCAGTCCGAGAAGATCGTAGGATGCTCGGCGAAGGAGCGTCAGCTTGTCTGCTTCCGGCGATGGCGCGATGGCGGCGTCTTTCAGTTTTCGATTGATGAAAGCGTCAATTGGATTGGTGGCGCCGGCTGGAACGGCGGGATGTTCGGGCTTCTTGAATGCCCACCATTGGCTTGTCACCACAGGGCCGGTGCTGGTCCACGGGGCTCCGGCATCCAGCCATTCTTTGATGGTGGCGATCTCGGATGCGGGCAGGCCGCCTCCGACCGGAGGCATTCGCAGAACCTCACCGCTTCCGGAGACTGCTTTATAGAGGAGACTCTCCGCTGATTTGCCTGGCACTATGGCGGGGCCGCGGGTTCCGCCCTTCAGGGCATTTTCGCGCGAGGTCAGTTTCAGGCCGGACGTTGCGGCGTCCCCGTGGCAGGTGAGGCAACGCTGCTGGAGGATGGTGACGGCGGCCCCATTATCGGCTCCCCGCGCGGTGGTCACGGCAAGCGTCAGACCGATTGAAAGCAATACACTGAATCGCATTGGTTCGACATTTATATTACATCGTTTGAAGGAGCCTCAAGATCCGGCCCGACGGGTGTATTCTGTGGGGATGACTTTTGGAATCCGGTGCATTCTTATCGCTGGTTTAATCGGCGGCCTGATCTGCGGAACGCTGGCGGCGCAGGATATTACGGGGCGCTGGACCGGCGTCGCGGACACGACGGATGAAGGCGGCACGAAACGCCAGGAGCAGGA
>Ga0206991_10137_pt1 | contig 21445 bp, 19 predicted proteins | sample Alteio_BWMinCont_9_FD_153286 | JGI IMG/M metagenome (GOLD analysis project Ga0206991, IMG submission 153286) | Enriched cells from forest soil in Barre Woods Harvard Forest LTER site, Petersham, Massachusetts, United States -... | ecosystem: Environmental > Terrestrial > Soil > Temperate forest >...
CACTAGCCAACTGTAACTACCACTGGCTTCCACCGCGATTGCTGAGTGCGGGGGTAGTCGCGCGAGAAACTCGCGGTACAGCTCACGATCATGTGCCACCCGCAGCGCCTCGCCGGCCTGTCCTTTTTCATTCACCGTAACGAACACGGAGAACTTCTTGTGTGCGTCACATCCGATAAACTGTTCCATATTGCTGCAGTACCTCCATCATCAGGGGTTTTGCTCGCAGTTTACGCAAAACCCCGCTGCAGCGCTTTCATAGCATCATTATCGGCGCCTATTCGCGTCTCGCGCGGCTGCCGTAACCTCGTCGATTGCCCGTTTGTACTCCGCTGCAATTCGTTCGAGTGCGTCACGCTCGGCTGGTGTGGTGGGCTGGCCGCCTTTGTCTAGGATTCGTCCAGAAGTTTATTATCGGCATCGCTTACGTGTCTTCGAAAAATCCCGGCGGTGGGTGGGAATACATGGCTTCGCGTGTGTTTTCGGCCGTTCTCTCCAATCGAGCGATTCTAGTTTTCACGCCCACCCCACCCGAGCATGTTCGTTTACCTGATGTTACCGCTTCGTCCGGTTTCCGAAAGCTCGATCACGACGCTCTGCGTGGAAGGCCTTTGTGCAATAGCAAGTAATCTTCTTTTCTGCGGTTTCCTTCGCTCCATCGCGTTGCAATAATCCCGGAGCCGTAAGAGCTCCAAGGGAGAAGTTCAGTCGATTGCCAAAGATCGATGCGGGTTTTGACTCCCGCGTGGCCGCGGGGACGCTCCGCTGGTGTGGAGGCGAAAAAGCATTGGCGAGCGGGGGGCCCGGAGGCCCACAGCCGTGGGCGAGTGCGTGGTGGACCTTCCAGACCCGTAATGAGCCAAATCAGCACGCGACGCAGCATTAACAGTGTCACCAGCGCCGGTGCACCGGGCGAAAAATCCCTCACCCATAACTGCGGTTAAGACCGGCACGGTGTATCCTGCCCGTATGCCCCGTCCCGAACGCTGTGGGCGATATCGGTTTCTCCCCCATTGGTGGGCCGGCTGCAAATGTCGGCTCTGCGGATCCACACGCCACCAATGGGAGGGCTGCAAGTGTGTGCGATGTCGGACAAATAAAGACCATGCTTGGAGCGGATGCACGTGCCGCGACTGTGGGCAGAAGAGAAATGAAGGTCATCATTGGGTATCGTGTGTGTGTGACCGATATGGTAGATCCGCAACCGTAAGCGACCACTGCCATGACTGGCGCGGCGATGCTGTTTGTCGCAATTGCGGATCTGTTTCACCTCAGAATGTCGGGGTAAAACCGAAGATAGAGGCGCGAGGCGCTATACGGCTGCGTAACCTTGAAGATTTCTGGTCGAATCTCCCGGAGTATAATGGCCGTACTCTCCAGCCATGGATTGGTGCCGACTGCAACAACCGAGTACTTGCCGTGGATGATGGCCGCGGCCGGATAATGGTCCTGCCGCTGTCCGCTCCCGATAAGGGCGGCATCTTGGATACCCAAATCGGTCTCAATCCTGGGCAGACCCTGATAAGCTTCGGGGCCCTGTCCCCCAACGGTACGCAACTCCTCTATGCGACTTCGAAAATCAGCAGATCGGCCCCGTCGAACTCCAGGACCCCTGGGAATTATCAGGTTACCGTATGGGATACAGCTTCTTTGAAGCAGCTCGAAACCATAAGCCTAAGCAACGATCTTCGAACGCTGACGTATTCGGGTGACGGACGCTTGATCCTTTACGTCGCGGGCGAAACTGGACATTTGCTGCAGGCGGACTCGCTCAAAGAAGTTCGGACGGTAAACCTGCGCTACGTACAGCACGTGGCCTTGTCCGCTACGGGAAAGCATTTGGCTGTTGCAGACATGTTCACTATCCAGGTGCACGATTTAGAAAACAATAACTATGCAGAGGTGAGCGGCTTGAAGAATCCCGTCGACGATGTTGTATTGGCAGGTATTTCGACGGTACAGCTGTTCTAATATCTCGAATCTATGACCAACTCGATTTCTGGCAGGTCAGACAGTCAAGTGCTGGTACCAGTCTTTTTAAACTTCGAACTCGCACGGTGCACCGATGCACCGGTCAGATCCTTCGTGTGTCCAGCGACGGAACGAAGCTCTTGGCCACGAACATCAGCGACTTTCATGACGCTGCGTTCACTATAATCGACGTCCGCTCAGGTGCGGTTGTAAAAGACTTCTCAGTGCATGCGTGTCGCGCACTTTGGGGATGGATTTCTGGACCGAGTGTCGTATCCTCTTTGATTCGTTTGGGAGGAGAACTTGTCACGAGAATTACATGAGATGGAAGGGAAGCCAAGTCAGTCTATACACCTACGATTGACCTCGGTACCGACGCGAGTCCCTCGATGGAACAGGGCCCATGCGATAGGCGTTAACCCTAAGTTTACTTCGCTCCATCGCGTTGCAATGATCCCGGCCGTAAGACCGAGGAGCAGTTCGGTCAATTGGCAACGGGCGAGGCGGGTTGGACTCAAGCGCAGCCGAGGGACGCCCCGCTGGTGGGTAACGCCCCGCAGATTCGTTTCGATCACGCCGTCTGACCATCTGGCACGCCCCGGGAGTGCAGCAGCCGCCAGCGAACCGCAAACCGGAGACTCGAATGGTGGCAGCGACTGTGGAATGTAATAGTTGTTGCCGATTCGCGTCTTACTTCCATGAAATCTTCCACTTTCTTCATCGCCGCTCTAGCGATGTGCGTGGCTCCGAGTTTCGCCGGGGAAAACTCGGTCCATAAGATGCCGTTTTACCGTCCGCATTCGAGCCGTCGCGTGAATGCGGCGAAGCCTCACGATACTGGAAACGCCGTTGTTGTCAATGCTGCGAGTTACGAACCGGGAGTTGGTCCAGGAGCGCTTGCGACCATTTTTGGCGACAATCTAACGATGGTGAGCGGCATCGTGTTGGCGGACGCCAATCCACTGCCAACTCACCTTGCGGGAGTGGACGTTCTCGTGAGCGGATTCTCAGCCCCGATTTATGGCATTGCTTACGCGAACGGGGAAGATCAGATCAGTATCCAAGTACCCTATGAAGCTGCCACCGGACCTGGCGCGGCGGAGATTCAAGTGTATGACGAGGGGACGTTGGTTGCGGATTTCTTCACGGATTCTTTCACCGAAGACCCAGGTATTTTTACCTACAGTGGCAACTTTGCCATAGCCGAAGACTCGGACTACTCGCTCATTGGCCCCGACAACCCGGCGAATCCAGGTGAGCCGCTCGTCCTATACGTGACCGGACTTGGCCCCTTGAACCAGGACCTCGTGGATGGCTATGGATCCCCTTCAAGCCCTCCATTCGCCCAAACGGCAGACCCCTTTGAGGTGATCGTTGATGGAGAGAACTGTAACGTGTTCTTCTCCGGTTTGGCTCCCGGGTTCGTCGGACTGTACCAAGTCAACTTCTATGTACCATCCGACGCCGCGGCGGGGAACTTGCAGATTTCCATCCAGAGCACCTACGCGAACAGCGCTATGGCGATCCTGCCTGTTCAGTAAGTCGAGCGGGCGTGTAGGTCGCATCGCGCGGATTGAGAATCCGTCGCTCCACGGGAGAGCATAGGGCGTTTCTCGTCAAGTTGGCCGTGTGGCCACTACCCTCGGAATAGCTGGAGCGTTAAAATCGCTATTAAATGATCCGGGCCGCAGAGGCTTCGTTCTAGTCGCCTATGCGCGGATCTGCCTACCTACAAACAGTTTGAGCGTTAAGACGTATTATCGGCGCCTATTCTGCGGTTCCGCGTCCCGCTGCGATCCTGCCATTTGGTTGGCCCGGTCGGCAATCGCCTCGCACCTTCGGATGTTGCTCCTCGTACTCGTCCATTAGTTGAACAATACGCAGCATACGGTCGGCAGCGCCGCGGCACCCTGCCAAGCTCTCCGCCGGGAACGTCATAGACTCGTCGTCTCCTAAGCTCCGCAAGATCCCCGCAAAATCTGCTCGTCCCCCATCAACGGGGGCGGTGGCATTCTCCAGCCGGCGTAACCGATTCATTATCGCCCTCATCGTGACTCCTGGCTCCTTGTTTCTGCCGGCATACCTTGGTGGCCCCGCGCCGCCCGTGGTTCCTCAAGCTCTATCACGACGCTCTGCCCAGAACGCTTTTGATCACTTTCGAACCGTGGTCCACCGGGATTTTGAACACCACGGCGACCGCAGATCTCGGCGCCGTTCTCGCGCACAAACCTCTCCGCTTCCTTAGCACCCAGCCCTCGCGGGATACGGTCCAGATCGACCATGCCGAATCCGGCAGTGGGAAGGAAGCCCGCTTCGTCGAGAATCTTAATGTACGTGTCCCCAGCGGGTCCCGGTCCCAGTTCGGGGTCGTCGAATCTGTGGTTCAAGATGATCCAGGCGGGGTGACAGGCAAGGAGCTGATGAAAGCCACCGACTGGCAGCCGCATTCGGTACGCGGATTCCTGTCCGGGACCATCGGCAAGAAAATGGGTCTGACGGTCACGTCCGCCAAGGGAGAGGATGGAGAGCGCACCTATTCGATAAAAGCCTAAACCACTCGCATCTGCTTTAAGCCACGCCGCCGGGGTTCGCACTCGGCGGCTTTTCTCGTCTTGGAGGCTCGAAATTCATTCGTCCCCGAGCCTCTCGGCTTTGATCTCGCTGAATTTCCGTCCGTCGCCATCCAGGGTCGCCTGCTTGCCCGTGTATTCCTGATACCGGCGAACGATGCAATCCGCATACTTCGGATCGATCTCCATCAATCGCGCCTTGCGACCGCGCCGCTCGCATCCGATCAACGTGCTGCCGGAACCCCCGAAAAGGTCCGCAACGATATCGCCGGCCTTGCTGCTGTTCAGCAGTGCACGCTCGACTAGCTCCACCGGCTTAGCCGTCGGATGAATCCGGTTCGCCGCAGGTTTCTTTTCTTCCCAGAGCGTTGACTGCGTTTTGTCGCCGTACCAAGGATCTTTCTCGCCGGCCACATGGGCGTAGAACAGTGGTTCGTGTTGAAATTTGTACCGGCCGAAGCCCCACGCGAAAGTGTTCTTGGCCCATATAATCTGGCATCGTACCTCGAAGCCAGCGGACTCCAGCGCGTTCTGGAACTCACGCTGCCAGGACGAACTGTGGCACACGTATAACGAGGCGCCGGGGTTCACTGCGGCCCTGCACGAGCGAAACGCAGCTCCCAGGAACTGCTTGAACTCAGCATCGGACATCCGGTCGCCTTTGATCTTCAGGCGATCCTCTGTATATCCTTCGTAATCAACGTTGTACGGTGGATCTGTGAACACCAGGTCCGCTGCCGCGCCGGCCATCAGCCTGGCCACGTGGTCTCCATTGGTCGCATCGTCAACCAGCAGTCTGTGGGCCCCGAGGATCCAAAGATCGCTCGCGACAGACGCAGGCGTCTGCGGAAGCTCGGGGACGGCGTCTTCGTCCGTCAGCCCTTCGGCAGCGTCTTGTGCCGCGAGCAGCCGCGCAACCTCGTCATCCTCGAACCCGATCAAACTGAGATCGAAATCCTCCTGCTGCAGAGCCGCGAGTTCAATGCGAAGAAGCTCATCATTCCAGCCCGCGTTCAAGGCGAGTTGGTTGTCTGCGATGATGTACGCACGCTTCTGGGCGTCGCTCAAATGATCCAGCACGATCACCGGCACTTCTTTGAGCCCTAGCTTTCGCGCGGCCAGCAGCCGGCCGTGGCCCGCTATGATGCCCGCTTTCGTGTCCACGAGGATCGGGTTGTTGAACCCGAACTCGGCGATGCTGGCGGCGATTTGGGCGATTTGCGCGTCGGAGTGCGTCCGGGGGGTTCCTAGCCCAAGGGATGAGTCTTTCGGGCAGCCAGTGCTCGATGCGCTGGGCCATTGGATGCGTGAGCATACACGTACCTTCCGATTAGTTTCTTGGAGGTCTTTCGGAGGGTGCGCTCTCGCGCCGGCCTGGCGAACCGAGCCTTCTGAAAATAATTGTATGACAAAACGGTCGTGGGACGTGAATTCGCACGCCACAGCAAGTCCGACGGACACGCCACCTCTGCCGCGATTGCCGGAGCGTCTGAGCGGTCGATCATGAAGCAGACGGGCATCGGTCTGTTCAGATGGTTAGCCGGGACATCAGGGATGGCGTCCTGTACGCACAGGTTGCTTGGAGGGCGACCACTCGCGCTAGCAAGTTTCTGCTTCAGTTCCCACTCGTTACATAGGAAATGGCCGTTCGCCCGCTACTTCAAGCTCGAATTCTTGAGAGCATGCTCGAGAAAGACCGCCGGCATGAGCTGATGAACCTCTTTCCCCGCGTCGTCCGACGGGAAGCCGAAGCTTTGATACTGACCGACTATTGGCGACAGAAATAAACCTGATTGTACATCAGCCTGGAGGCCCTTCCAGAAGTTAAATGTGGGCACGTAGACCAGCGAACTCCGCGTGCCCTGCCACTCCACGGCACCTCCCGATCCCGAATTTTGGACGGCGCTTCGATCGACGCCTTGCATCGCATTCGACCAATCGCCGACGGTCGTGTAGATGCGAAAGAAACGGTCGCTGCCTCCATTGAACCAGTTGCCCAGTGTCCTGGCGAATGTCTGCGCGGCGACCTGCCGGAGATCGAACCCGTAGACCTCTTTCAGCACATTATTGTTGAACTGGGAATCCGTGTTGGTGATCGCGGTGTACACCTTGGAGCCGCCGGAACTGAAACCGGATACCGCGCATTTACCGATCGGCTGGAGCGGATACGGAATCTTGTTCATGCGCTGTACGAAATATTTCACTTCATAGAGGAGCCGCAGAATACTTGTCTGGCTCCCTAAGTCCCAGGGAATCTGGGCGGGTTGCTTTTGCCCAGCCTTCGGTTCCGGCCTGTCGTCGCCGATCGGGAATATGAAGATCGGTTTCGCCTGCGAAGCTTCCTGCTGGCAAACCATCTCCTTATGCAACATGGGATAGAAGAAGAGGTAACGCCGGATGAAGTCGATGAACTTGTCGCCGAAGGGGTAGGAGCCGGTTAGCACACCAGTCCATGGCGGATAGAACAGATGAAAGTTCAGCGGCGATTTTTGCGGATCTTTGCCACCTGGCGACGGAGTTACCGTGACGCCGGCCGGCACGTAGATGGCCAGGAAATTCGGATTGGTGACGCGCGAGGCGTAGAGCATCTGGCCGGTCGGAGCGACCGAACCTAGGAGCGTGTGCTGAAATTTGTCCCATCCGGCCCCACTCGCATTGAGCACGTTCGTGCCGCTGAAATCCATCACGGGATTCGCCCAGGGATCGAGATGCTGGATGCCCATGCCGTTCAAGATCGTGCGCGCGTCCTTCAACTGTCCCAGGATGACGTCGATGGGTACCTTGAAATTGCCGTCGCGGACACTATATCCCGTACCGATGCGAGCATTCAGCTCCTGAATGGGATTGTAGGAGAGCGACGGCGGCGGTCCGGGATTCAGCTTGAGCGCCTGATGAATGGGGAAGTATCCGTCCTCCTGAACGTCGATGGTGAAATTGGTCGTGCCGTTGGGAAACTGGATCTCATATTGGCCCTTATTGCCGGTCGGGTTGAGATTGTTGGCAGTCGCCGATGTCCCGCTGGGCAACAGCGCGCTCACCAATTTCGCGGACTGCGGATTGTAGAGGGTATCGAGAACGTTGATCGCCAGGAAGACGCTCACGAGGCGCCTCCAGTGCTTGGCTCGCTAGGTTGGCCCGGTTGGCCGGGAAGCGAATCCGGCGGAAATAGAGGGATGGTGTTGGCTTGATTCTTCGGGTCGACTAACGCGAACAGCTCGCTTGGCGGGAACAGGCTCACCAGGATCTCGCCGTCGCGAATTTCGCAGGCGTATTGGATTCCGGGCTTCACAGGAAACGTAAAGTACAGATAGTCCCCCGCGGGTTGGCCATCGCTCATCCGAAACAACTGTCCCCGGCTGCCATCCTGCGTGAAGACTCGCAACTGCGCGCTGTTCGACCACGGGAGGTAGGCGGTCATCTGCAGCCCGTACATGAAATTCAGCACTCGCGAGTCCTCGCACGGTGACGCATTCACGAGCCTTTGATAGAAGCGGCAGGCAAACGTGTCGTGAGTATTGTCAAACGTGCGATCTTGGTCGGGCAGACGAGTGGTGCGCCGCGTCTGCCCGTCCGACCAAAAGCGCTTGACGCAGCCTGAATAGCCGGCCGACGCGCTGGGACACGGCCACTTCGCAGGATCCACTTTGCTGCCCTTGGTGAAGATCAGAACCATCACGCGGCGGTTCGGCGCATTGGCCAGGTTGCGCGCCGCGTAGGCCGCCGAACTTGGATTGTCCGCTCCCGCGAAACTGTCCTCCTTCTGTTGAGAAAAGATGATCAGCGTGTTGAAGCTACTGCATCCCTGGTAGTCGCCTTTGCCCTGTGAATCGGCGCCTTGCGCGAGGAAATTGGACGGGCCTATCTTGAGCGTGCTGTATTCCGGCGGGATCAGCTTGGGCAGGTAACCTGAAATCAGATTGTTCATCGAAGTGCCGGCGGGAAGGCCCGTGAGCGTCTGCATGACCTGGGCCTGGCTCGATCCCCAGTGTTCGTTCGGATTGGCCGCGATCGTCTGCCACAGGCTGGCGGCCTTAGCCGGTTGCGTAACGCTGATGAGCAGGGCATAGATGGACGTCGCGCGCCGGCCGGCGAGCGCCTTGTTGTAACCGTCGGGGTCGGACGCAGGACCGACTGGGTCGGCATGGCCGAAGACCGAGAGCGGGCATCCCGGATTCTGTTTGATCTGGCTCGCCAGCAATTTCAGTTCGTCGCGGATGTCGCCGGTCGACGCGCTGAAGGGCTGGGCATTGGGATCGGCGGTCGGGTCGTTCGGATTGGTCAAGGGATCGGGAGAGTTGTCGGGATTGCAGGTGACGAATGACGAGTCGAAGGCAAAACGGATGTCTTCCACCTTCCAGCATAAGATGGGCACTGGAGGAAATTGGACGGTGTTGGCTTCCGTGCTAGTAGCGGGTCCCACCAGAAGCTGCAACTGTGGCGCGCTGGGATGCTGCCCGGTGACTCCGCCATCCGATGATCCCTGAATTGTGCCTTGATTGTTATCGTTCAATGGGTCCTCCTAGCAGCCATTCACCCGCTTGAGCTGCTCCTGCGTTCGAATGCAGCCTATGGGTCGCCCGCCTGGTGGGTACAAGGATATCTGAACATAAAGCGTCGCTGGAAGTGCGAAGCGCTATCATTTTGTCGAGTATATAAAAAGGAACCAGCCCGCCAGTTCCGAAATCATTCACGGTTCGAAATGTTCCACGGGGAAGCCGCCCATATTGTCCACTGTTGGCGCACAGGCGCGCTCAGTGGAGCGCACCCGAACGTGATGTACTTGGCTGTTTGATGGGCTTGCCCGTGGGAAGCTGAAACAGGTTTCATTTCAGGCGATTACAATCAGCTTCCCAGTTTCCCGCACCCTACGAGGGGGAAACTGGGAAACCGAAGAGACTCGGGCCAAAGCGCGACCCTTCAAGAAATGCAGTCCGCTGCGAGGGTGGGCTAGCGCTTCACAAAAACTTTGGACTCCATTTGGACTCCACGATGTTTTACTGCTTCGCAAAGATGCTCCGACAGTCCGCGTAAATGTTCGGAATTGTACGGGTTTGAGTGGTGGGCCCGACAGAACTCGAATCTGTGACCTCTACCGTGTCAAGGTAGCGCTCTAACCAACTGAGCTACGGGCCCGGAGTACAGCCAGGAAAGCTCTCCCAATATAACATTCCCCCATCCCTCGTATTCCTCGTATTCCTCGTATTCCTCGTATTCCTCGTATTCCCCATCTTCACTTGTATTCTCCGCCCTGCACCAGACGCCTGTTTCGGCCGATAGATACTTGTAGATATGCTTCGCCTTCGCGCCGCTCTCGCCCTCGCCGTTCTGCTCGCGCCGATTGCCGCCCACGGCCAGTCCGAGCCCGCGCTGTGGCGATTCGTTTATCCCAATGCGAAGGCGCTGATCAGTGTCGATTGGGCGCGTATCCGGCAGTCCCAGGCGGGCGCCATGCTGCGCGAGAAGTGGCAGAGCGTTGCGGGCATGCCGATGCCGGCCATTCCGGGCATGGAGCTGCTGGACGAAATCGATCGTATTCTGATCTCGTCGCCCGGCAACAAGTCACCCGACGAATCAGAGCAGCCACCGGTTCTCATCGCCATTCATGGACATTTCGACCCGGCCCAGGTTCGCCGGATTTTTGCTCGCTTCGGCGCGAAACCGCAAGCGTACAATTCCTTCCAGGTCTACCGGCCGCAGGGTAAGCAGGCCAAAGACATGGCGTTCGTACTGTTCGACGGAGAGACGATTTTGTTGGGAGACGCGCCATCGATCTTTGCCGCGCTGGAGCGGAATCAGTTGGGGCCCGCGGCTCAGCCGGCCCCCACGCCCGGCTCCATGCTGGCGCGCGCGGCCGAAATGGAGGCCGGCTACGACTTCTGGGTGATCATGGACGCCACTGAACTCATGTCGAATGACTCGGTGGCGGCCCTATTCCGAGGCGGCGAATGGGCATCGGAGGCGCAAGGTTTTGAAGCCGGTATCAATCTGCGCGCGGGCCTGGCGGCCGATATTACACTGCACTTCTCGTCGGATGCCACGGCCAAGCGTATGACAACCGAACTGACGCGCGTCATGAATCTGGCGGCCAAGGACAAGAGCACCGGCGCGGAGCTGCAGGATATCGCGAGGAAGCTGAAGTTCAATGTGGATGGCTCGGCCACTAAGATCAGCTTGCGACTGACACAGCAGGAGATCGAGAAGACCGCGCAGGCGTTTGCCGCGTCGCACAAAGCTTCGCCGCAGGCAGCCGCTTCCGTCGCTAATTCCGGCGCCGTGCTGACTCCTCTCCCCACTCCGGCCAAGCCTGGGGTGATCCGGATCGAGGGGCTGGATGATGGCCCTCGCGAGATTCCCTTCCACCCCGATCAAAACCAGCGCTGATCGCTTGCCGATGCGTTAGAATCGGCGATATGGCCAAAGGCAAACGCCAGCTGGTGGAAGTGCGCTGCCCCTGCTGCGAAGCAACGCTACAGATCGACCCGGAGCTCAAAGCGGTGATCAGCTACGAGGAGCACAAAAGGCCGCCGGCCATTGAAGACATCGGCGCCGCGGTCCAGAAGCTGAAAGGCGAAGAAGCCCGTCGCGGCGAAGTGTTTCAGAAGTCCTTTGATCAGCATAAGGGCCATCAGAAAGTGCTGGAGCGGAAATTCGACGAACTGCTCAAGCAGGCCAAAGAGAACCCCGATGCTCCCAAACCCAAAGGACCGTTCGACTTCGATTAGTCCTCGCCGAAGCCCGGTGTTAGAACCGGTGACATTAAGGGTACTAGAGAAAAACACTACGCCGGCTCAGGCGATACCCCCGGCACCCTTACAGTAACTACCCCTGGTTTCAATCCCCTGATGGCTCCATACTAAGCTTGTCAGTATTTCAGGCGGTGAATAAGAAATGAGAAAACGGCTACTAGTAGCGGCGGTGTTTGCCGCGGCAGGTCTGGCGGTGGCGGTCCCGCTCGGAGACCGGTTTGGATACGGGCCGGTTCAGTCCCTGCTCGGATGCGGCGCCGCCGGAGCAGCGGTCGGCTACGTGATCAGCATCTTCCTGGATATCTTCCTCACCAACAGTCACACCAGCGAAATCGAAAACTGATTCCCCGTCCAGCTGCGATAAACTGAGGAACTACCAGTTCCAAGGAGGATCGCGCTTGTCTGAATGGCACTTTGCGGAAGAGAAGCCCACCGAGCGGTTGTGCAAGATAGAGCAATACTCCATACTCAAACAGCAGGCTGGGGGCGATGTGGAGTTCCTCATTACGGTCCGGGAATACGTCAACCCACCCGATCCGGCGATGCGTTTCCTGGCTCAAGCCGACAAGCAAACCAATCAGAAGACCGTGCCCTATACGCCGACCGGCTGGGGGCCCTCGCTGCTCCAGGCGCTGGCCGAATGCGCGAAAGGAATCCGGAAGTTTCCTTATGAACCATAGAAAAAGAGCACAAGGGTTTCGCGGCATCGCGCTACTTGCAATCTTGAGCATGGCCTGCCTGGGCGGTTGGGCCCAGGAAGCCGCCTCCGATCCATGGGCTTCCGCTGAGCTGCTGCAGCCTGCCGAGCTTGCCAAGGCGATTCAATCGGGCAAGGCGCCGATCATCTTGTCGGTCGCGTTTCCAGTGTTGTATCGCGGCAGGCACATTGTACATGCCGTCAATGCCGGTCCGACGTCGAAGCCGGAGGGGATCGAAGCGTTGAAGACCGCGGTGGCAAGCCTGGCGAAGGACGCCGACATCGTGATTTACTGCGGCTGTTGCCCGATGCTAAAGTGTCCCAACATTCGGCCCGCCTACCGCACACTCAAGGAGCTCGGCTTCACGCATGTCCGGGTGTTGAGCTTGCCGACAAATTTGCACAGCGATTGGGTGGAGAAAGACTATCCCTCCGAGGGCTCCCCCTCTTCAAACTAGGTCTTGCAACTAAGATTGCCGGCCGTTTCGCCGATAAGCCAATTTGGTGAAATGGAAACGACCCACATCGCAAACAGCAGTTCTATCGGCGAAATCCTGCGAGCGCATGCTCAGTGGATGCATACCGAATCCGGGGAAGGCCGCTGCATTTTGGATGGCGCCACCCTGAACGGGATGAACCTGACTAGCGCGGATCTGCAGGCTGCTATCATTCGCGGCGCCACGCTACTGGATGCAGAGCTTTCCGACGCGAAACTTGGCAAGGCGATCATAGACGCGGCGGATTTTCAGCGGGCCTTGCTGGGACGTGCGGATCTGGCCGGGGCCCGCATCTCCAAGAGCGATTTCGGGTTCAGTTGGATGGCTGAAGCGGCGTTGTCGGACGCGGAAATCCGGAACAGCGATTTTCGCAAGGCGAATCTGCGAGGCGCGCGATTCCAAGGCGCTCTGATCGAGAGTTGCAAGTTCCCCGCGGCCACGCTGAGCGCCACGTCTTTCAATCACGCCCGGGTCACCTTGTGCGATTTCTCGCGGTGCGACTTCGCCGAAGCGCAGTTCGTTCGCGCGCACATAGAAGGCAGCCGGTTTCACTCGGCCAACGGGCCGGATTCGAATTTCAGCAACTGCCGCCTCAAAGCCTGCGATTTCGCCAGAACCGACCTGGCGCGCGCGCGATTTCTGCAGGCCGATCTCACCGGATCGCAATTCGATCGGGCGCGATTGCGCGAAGCCGATCTGCGCAGTGCGCAGTTGCGCGGTGTGATCCTCTGCCGCGCCGATCTGACGCGAGCGCGATTCAGCGGAGCCTTGCTTTTTGCCGCGGACCTGCGAGGCGCGGATCTGACCGGCGCGCGTGAAATGACGTCGCAACAATTGACGCAGGCGCGCACCGACGACAACACGATTTTGCCGAATGGATCGCGAGGGCCCTATCGCCGCAATTCCGGAGCGGAGCGCCCCCAGGCCGCTAACAATTCCGCCCGATAAAACGTTCACACACCAGCGCCAAACACCTGCCCCTTACGTTCTTTGCCGGCCGACGCCACGATCGCCGCGAGCGCAAACACCGTCACGGCGGTAAGCGCCATGGCGTTTGCGTAACTCATGCTTCTGGCTAACACGGGCTCAATGTAAACGACCGAACTCGCCACCAGCACCCCGCATTGATAGGAAAAACCGGGCATGAATCCTCGCACCGAATCGGGTGACAGCTCCGCGAGATGCGCCGGGATGATGCCCCAAGCGCCCTGCACCATGAACTGAATCAGAAATGCTCCCAGTACCAACAGGGCAGTAGATGGCGAGAAGGCCCACAAAGGCACCATCAGGATGCCGCCCAAAAGGGACCAGATCATCACGCGACGGCGGCCATAAAAATCCGACAGGCGTCCCATCGCGATGCCGCCCAGAATCGCCCCAATCATCGAAATGCCGGTCATCACGGAGCGTTGCGACGGTCCGAAGTGCCACTGCCGTTCGAGGAACGTGGGATACATGTCCTGCGTGCCGTGCGAGACGAAGTTCATCATCGTCATCAGCAGCGTGAGATAGAGAAAGAGCTTCCAATGCGACGCGATGGCGCGCCCCAGTCCGCTCCAGCTTTCTTCACGGCTCTTTTGCCAGACCTCCGATTCCTTGACGCGGAAGCGCACGAACAACGCGAGCAGCGCGGGCAATCCGCCCAGGAAGAAGAGCGGCCGCCAGCCCCAGCGCTGGAACAGGAAAAAGTAGGCGATGGCTGCCAGCAGATTGCCGGCCGCGTAACCTTCCTGCAGCAATCCGGAGAGCACTCCGCGCAGCTTGGGAGGAACTTTCTCCATGGCGAGCGATCCACCCACGCCCCATTCTCCGCCCATGCCGACGCCGAACAACGCACGCAGCACCAGGAAGGTGGTGTAGTTGGGCGCAAGTCCTGTGGCCACCTCGCAGACGGAAAAGAAAACCAGGTCTATCATCAACGGGAGCCGGCGGCCATAGCGATCCGCCAGCAATCCGAAGACGAAAGCGCCTACCGGCCGGAAGACCAGCGTCAAAGTGATGGAGAAAGCAACCTCGGGATCGGATTTGTGAAACTCCTTTCCGATGGCCGTGAGGCACAGCGTGACCAGAAAAAAATCGAAAGCGTCCAGCGTCCAGCCGAGAAATCCGGCGGTCAACGCGGATCGATGATCGGATGGCGATTGGTTCACGGGCGGAAGACGCCAGTATAGCAATCGACCGCACCGGTGAATGGTATTCTCGGGATGGGTGCCACCGATGATCGGGCGAAGGACAGCGTGTTTGCTGGGATGCGGCCTGGCTTTTCTCGGCGCTCTCTATGCGTTTCAGAAGCCTTTCCGCCAGTTGCCCGGCGTGGAATATTTCAGCTTTGAGCTGACGCCAGACTGGCAGGTTCCAGGCGAGTGGGCCTTCGCGCGGCTCATGTTTCCGCCCGGGCCGAACGACGGCTATGCGGGCCGCTTCGATGGCGATTTTCGCCAAGGCTTATCGCTGTGGACTCAGGACTATCCGCGCGCCGACCGCCATTTCTCGCAGGCCGTCCGGCGCTTGACGCGCATCCAAGTCCGCTCCGTCGAACAGCCCGTCATGATGGAGGACGGGGACGAAGCGTTCAACTGGCCCTGGATCTATGCCGTGCAAGTAGGCGAGTGGGGCTTCACGGAACAGGAAGCCAAAGCGATGCGCGAGTATTTGCTGCGCGGCGGCTTCTTCATGGCCGACGATTTTCACGGCGACTACGAATGGGAGATGTTCCTGAAGCGGATTCGCTTCGTGTTTCCGGATCGCCCCATTGTCGACATTCCGGACGGCGATGCGATCTTTCACACGGTATTCGATCTGGACGATCGCTTTCAGATTCCCGGCGCCGCGCACCTGTATCAAGGTTGCAAGAATTGCCGCGAGGGCGGCCAAGGCGCGCACTGGCGAGGCATCTACGACGATAAGGGTCGGGTCATGGTGGCGATCTCCTACAATTCGGATGTCGGCGACGCATGGGAATTCGCCGATGATCCAAGCTATCCGGAGAAGTTTTCAGGACTGGCAATTCGCGTGGGAGTAGACTATGTCATCTACGCGATGACGCATTGAAGTTAACTCTTCGCCAGCTCGTCTTGCCGCGCCCGCATCTGGGCCTGAGCTTCGCGCTGAATGTCTCCCATCTTCGCACCGGAAGCTACTAACGCGATAAATCCGACCACCAGCAAGGGTAGCGTCACCACGGCGAAAAGGATTTCAGCGAACCGCCGCGCCGTGTCTCCCGGAACTCCGAACAGCGTGAGAACCAACGTGCACACCACCTGAAACAGCCCAATATTGCCCGGCGCCTGCGGCAAAACCGAGCCGAGGCGCAACAAGACCATGAGGGCACCCGCCTGTGCCCATGGCACCCCGTCGAACAACCCGTAGGCCTGCATGATGGCGAAGATCGGAAGGGCCTGTAGCAGCAGGTAAAGAACGCTGACCGCCGAGGAAAAATAGAGGTACCGTGAGTGGCCGATGCGATGGAGATCCTCGATGAATACGTGCGCCCAGGAGAACAGGCGCGCGTCCAATAGCGCGTCGAGCGTCTGCTCTCGCCAGTACATTGCCACGGCCAGCAGGGCCGCGCAAACGAGCAGCAGGATGGCGAGGAAGATGCTGCCCGTAGTGATGACACCAATGGCCCGGGCATGGCCTCTGCTCAAAGGGAAATGCCGGATGTAGCGCAGCGAGAGAAACAGGCCGGCGATGAGCAGCATGCCGTCGAAAATGCGCTCGATCAAGGCCGAAGCCAGCGTTACGGAGCTGGGGATCTTGCTCCAGCGGGCCATCAAGAAGCAGCGGATCAGTTCTCCTGCGTGCAGCGGCACCACCTCGTTGGCAAACAAGCCCACATAAATGGCGCCCACCGAGGCCCAGGGAGATACCGGGGCAACGGGCAGCAGGAGAAGACTCCAACGCCAGCCCTGCACGACATAAATCAGGAGATCGGCGACCGCCGCCACGGTGACCCAGCGCCAGTCGAGTTCGCGAATATCTTCCCACAGTTCCGTCCAGCTAACACCCTGTAATGCCCACGCCAGGCAGGCCACCGAAACCACGAGCGTCACAGCTGTGAATATGTGGGCGGTGCGCTTGGACTCCGGCGAGCGAAGGGGCATATTGACTATGAACCATAATACCCGCGTCGCCTATCTCAAATAGAACAGGCTGAGTCTCGGCAAGCTAACCGACTCGAGCAGTTCCCGTTCGAGATACTGCTTTTCGAGCATGGCAAGCTGCGGCGCGGTCATTTTTCCGCGATAGGCCCGAAGCTGGAGATCGAGTTCGCGGCGTGCGCGAAGCAAGTCCTCTTCGGTTTGCCGCGAGCGGGCCAGCGCGATCATTTTGTCTTCGAGCGCCGTGAGGCGTTGTTCGAGATCCTCAAGATCGTGAAAGAGCGCGGCGGCTTCCGACGCCAGCCGATCCACTGCGTCGGCGATCTCCTCGAAACCCGGCTGATCGCGGATTGTTTCGGCGTTCTCGCCGAGGTACCGTTCGAGATCGTCTATGCCAAACGGCGGCGCGGCTTCTTTGCGGCCACGCGCAGGCGCAACTCCGGCCATCGCTTGAGCCTCAGCCAGAACGGCCTGCGAACAATACGCCACCGAGTTTACGTTCTGGCCGCGCTTCTTCTTAGTGCGCCACTTCTCGAACGCCGCGTCGATGCCGCGCAGGGCCGCTTCCAAGGGCACGCCCGCGTTTTTCCAGGTTTCCACCAGCGCCCAGTCGAGCGGCGACATGAGAAACAGACCCGTCCCGCGCGCCTTCTGAAAGCGCTCCTCCACTTCGGTGAAATAGTTGAAGTAGTTGGATGGCCAGGTTACTTCTTCCGGCGTCATTTCTTACGATTTCTGCGCCATATGATTTCCAGGCCTTCGAGCGTCAGATCTTCGTTGATCTCCTGAACCGATCGCGCCGCACGCGCGATTAACTGCGCCTGGCCACCCGTGGCGATCACCTTGGTTTGGCTACCCAGCTCGGCCACCACGCGCCCGACAATTCCATCGATCAAGCCGGCGAATCCATAGTACAGACCCGATTGAATGCTGTTCACCGTATTCTTGCCAATAAGCCTGTCCGGCTCGCGAAGATCCACCATGGGCAAGCGCGCGGTCTTGGCGAAGAGACCGCTGATAGACATGCCAATGCCGGGGCAGATCATGCCACCCAGGTACTCGGCGTTAGCGGAAACAATATCGAAGTTAATGGTTGTCCCGAGATCTACTACCACCGAAGGGCCGCCATAGCGATGAAACGCCGCCACGCCGTTGACCACGCGATCCGCCCCCACCTCGCGCGGGTTATCGTAGAGCACCTTCAGGCCGATGTCGGTTTCCGGCGTTACGAAGAGCGGCGTGGTCTGAAAATAGCGCTGAGCCATGGCCAGCAGTGGAGCATCGAGCGTGGGCACGACGCTCGCGATGATGATGCCATCCACGCGCGCCAGGTCGAGCGACGCCAGCGCGAACAGATTGCGCATCAACACGCCCCATTCGTCGGCGGTCTGCTCGTGAATGGTCCGCAGCCGCCAGCGGCCAATCAGCCTGGTCTCTTCGAAAGCGCCGATGGTGATATTGCTGTTGCCTGCGTCCAGAGCTAAGAGCACGGGCGCACTCCTCCCGCGACGATGACGCTGTTGGCTCCGTTGTCGCCTCGAAGCATCAGGAAGCCGGATTCGTTCAGACCGGCCGTGGTGCCGCGCAGCGTCGATCCGTCTTGATCCACGCACACGCGGCGGCCGAAAACGTAAGTGGACGTGCGCGCGAAAGCTTCAATGACCGGTCCCCTGCCCTGCGTTTCCAGCAGGTCGCAATATGTGTCAACACTCCGGAGCAGTTCCAGAAGCAGCCGCTCGCGCGACTCAACGCGGCCACTGGCGATGCGCAGGGAAGTCGCGATGCTACTCAGTTCTTCCGGGAACGAGGAATGATTCACGTTGATACCGATGCCTGCAATGATAGCCGAGGATTCGAGCACGGTGAGAATGCCTGCGCATTTCTTGGATCCGATGAGCAAATCGTTCGGCCAGCGCAAGTCGCAGGCCAGATCCGTGGCCTTGAGAATCGATTCGCGCACCGCGAGTCCGAGGGCGAGCGTAACCACGGGCAACGCAACGGGCGTGAATCGACGCCGCAGAATGAAGGATACGTACAGGCCAGACCCGGGCTCGGAATGCCACACTCGTCTGTGACGGCCTTGTCCAGCAGTCTGTTCTTCGGCGCCGGCGACAGTCCCCGCCGGTGCGCCAGCCTCTGCCAACCGGCTGGCTTCCGTCATGGTGGAATCGATTGTCGTATGCCACTCGATGCGGCGATCGGGCACTTGCGATCGAAGCCAGGCCAAATCAAAGTCCATCAAGCGTGTCGCGGTTTTTCTGGATCCGATCGAGATATTCAGTCCGATTCGCGCGCAGCGACTCCACGATGTGAGGCGGCGCGCTGCTCAAGAATTTTTCATTACCAAGCTGGCGATCGATTCCAATAATGAGCTTTTGCAACTTATCGTTCTCCTTCAGCAGCCGCTGCCGGAGTGCGTCGCGATCCACCTCGGGAAGCTGCAGCGCGAGGTCGAAATGTTGTGTCGAGCGCACCGCGCCGCTGAGCGCCGGCGCCGTACCGGTGCGGACTTCGAGCTTCACTTTGCCGAGACGCTCCAGAACCGGCAATTCCACATTCGAAGATCCGTTGCGGCAGTACAGCACACCCGCCAGCTCCATTTTGTCGTCGAGCCCATTGTCCGCCTTCAACTTTCGGGCCGCGGTCACCATGTCCTGCAGCAGGCTCATCTCGCGTCCGGCCGCTTCATCGATAGCGCCCGCCTGAGGATATGGCGCCAGTGCGATCGACGTGTTCTGTCCGAAGCGATGCCACAATTCCTCCGTGATGAACGGCAAAATAGGATGCTGCAAGCGAAGGTACGCGCTGAAAACGGCCAGCAAATTGCGCCAATCATTGCTCAGAACAGGCTTACTGAGTCCCGCGTTTGGAGCCAGACGAAGCTTCTTAATCTCCAGATACCAATCGCAAAAATCGTGCCAGAAAAATTGCCACAGCTCTTCGGCCACTTCGTGATATCGATGTTGTTCCAGCGCCCGATTCACCGACTCGGCCGTGCGGCTCAACCGGTCGAAGATCCAGCGGTCTTCTAATGTTTCAAGTTGACCCGGCTCCGGCAGCGAGGGCTCAATACCCGCGCTCTCCATGTTCATCAGCAACAGCCTGGCCGCGTTCCAAAGTTTGTTGGCGAACTGGCGCGCGGAGTTGAGCTTGTCTTCGTTGTAGGTAATGTCGGAGCCGGGCGCCGCGGCCATCAGCAGCCACAAGCGGCAAGCATCCGTGCCGTACTTGTCGTTAATGTCGAGCGGGTCCACTACGTTGCCCTTGGTTTTCGACATCTTCTGCCGCATGGGATCGCGCACCAAGCCATGCATGTGCACCTGGCGGAACGGCACGTCGCCCGTGAGCTCGATGCCCATCATCATCATGCGCGCGACCCAGAAGAACAGGATGTCGAAGCCCGTGATCATCAGGGTGGTCGGATAGTAGGCGCGAAGATCTTCGGTATCCGCCGGCCAGCCCAGCGTTGAAAACGGCCACAGGCTGGAGCTAAACCAGGTGTCGAGCACATCCGCGTCCTGGATCAACTCGGCCGACTGGCAGTGCGAGCAATTCGATGGCGCCTCGCGAGCTACCGTGATCTTCTGGCAGTTCGCGCAGTGCCAGGCCGGAATGCGGTGGCCCCACCAGAGCTGGCGCGAGACACACCAGTCGCGGATGTTTTCCATCCAGTTGAAGAAGGTCTTATTCCAGTTGTCGGGGACGAACTGGATTCGGCCTTCGTTGACCGCGGCCATCGCCTTCTCCGCCAGCGGCTTAGTTTTGACGAACCACTGCGTGGAGATCAGCGGCTCCACGATGGTGGAGCAACGATCGCATTTGCTGAGCGCTAGCGCATATGGCTCCGCTTTTTCGAGCAAGCCTTGTTTTTCCAAGTCCGCGACGATGCGCTTGCGCGCCTCAAAGCGATCGAGCCCCGCGTAAGGGCCGGCCTCGGCAGTCATGCGAGCGTCTTCGCCGATCACTTTGATTTGCGCCAGATCGTGACGCTTGCCCGCTTCCAAATCGTTCGGATCGTGCGCGGGTGTAACTTTGACGACGCCGGTGCCGAACTGCGGATCGGCGATCTCATCAAAGATCACCGGTATCGGGCGATTCATCAACGGAAGCATCACGGTTAGTCCCGCCAGATCCTGATAGCGTGGATCGCTCGGATTTACTGCTACCGCCGTATCGCCGAGCATCGTCTCAGGGCGCGTGGTGGCGACGATCAGATAGCGGGAGCTGCCGCGCACCGGATAACGGATGTGCCACAGGCTGCCTTGCGTGCCCTCGTGTTTCACCTCCAGATCGGAAAGTGCAGTGGCGCAACGCGGGCACCAGTTCACCATGTACGTGCCGCGATAGATGAGGCCGCGTTCGTAGAGGCGCACGAAGGCTTCGAGCACCGCGCGCGAAAGCTCCCCACTCAGGGTGAATTGTTCGCGGCTCCAGTCGCAACTATCGCCGATGCGCTTCATCTGCGAGGTAATGCGGTCGCCGTATTTCTCTTTCCACTCCCAGACCCGGCGTACGAACTCTTCTCGGCCGATCTCGCGGCGCGAGGTTCCTTCGGCGGCGAGGCTGCGCTCCACCAGCATCTGCGTAGCGATTCCGGCGTGGTCGGTGCCGGGAAGGAACAACGTATTGTCGCCGCGCATGCGATGCCAGCGCGTTGCCGTGTCGATCACGGTGTGGTCGAGCATGTGGCCGATGTGCAGCGATCCAGTGACGTTGGGCGGCGGAACAACCAGCGAAAATCGAGGGCCGGGCGCGTGCGGATGGGCGTGAAAGATGCCCGATTCCACCCACCATTCGGCCCAACGGGGCTCGAAGCGCTGCGGCTCGTATGTCTTTTCCAATTCCATGGGGAGACTACCAGTTT
>Ga0206991_10138_pt1 | contig 21403 bp, 20 predicted proteins | sample Alteio_BWMinCont_9_FD_153286 | JGI IMG/M metagenome (GOLD analysis project Ga0206991, IMG submission 153286) | Enriched cells from forest soil in Barre Woods Harvard Forest LTER site, Petersham, Massachusetts, United States -... | ecosystem: Environmental > Terrestrial > Soil > Temperate forest >...
ATGAACGGGCTCCAGGCAGCTCGTACGATCCGCAAGCTTCTACCCGATCTACCTATCCTCCTCTATACAACCGATCTGCCGCCTTCGCTGGTTTCGATGGCGCAGCGCTGTGGAATACAAGGCACCGTTTCAAAATTCAACAGCAGTCAGATTGTGAGCGGGATTGAGGCGCTCCTCCGGCACCAGACGTTCTTTTGCCGGAATTGAAGCGAGTTCTCCGACGTACTTCTTGCAGGCAAGTTGCTCCTCGATCTTCTTCGCAGGGCTTTATCGGCTTAGGTTGAGCGCTGCATACCCCATATTTCCCCCGACCGGGTGTACACTCAGCGTACTTCTATCAGCCACGCTGCCGAGGTGAGCCGATGAAAGCGGCCCTGGTTCTTGCAGCCTCTCTTTTCTGCGCATCGGGAGTGTCCAGCGGCCTAGCCCAGGACGCCGTGGCCCCAGATCGGCCGATTGCAATGGACCCCGTCGTCGCTGCGTCACTTAAGGCCGAAAGTGAAGGACGGTGGGTTGACGCGGAGAAGATGCTCCTCGACGCGGTTCACAAAGCCGAGTCAAGCGAAGCGGATCGTCCCCAGGTGTCGCTCTATTTCAAACGCCTGTCCGGACTTCACATGCGTAAGGATCAATTCACCGAAGCCCTGGATTGGATGCGCCGTGCCCGCGCGCTCGATGAGAAAACGTTCGGGCCGACGGACAAATCTGTCGTGGGCGATATGAGTGCTATTGCCCAGATTCTGAGATTTCTAGGGAGCCCGAAAGACGCGGAAGGAATACTGAATGAGGCTCTTCACATCATAACGCCCGAATTGCAAAACTCCGTCGAGCGTGCAGGGGTTTTGGCGAATCTGGGATTGATTTACTCGTCGGAACAGCGATGGAGCGAGGCTCAGTCGGCGGGAGAAGAGGCGCTCAAGACATGCGAGTCGCGCCCGTCGATGCCGAGCAGCGCGTGCGACGGTTACCGTGGGATGCTCGCTGAGATTTACCGAGTGAGTGGCCGAGCCATTGAAGCCGATCAGGTGCCCGTCAACTCTTATCTGCCTGCGGAACTAGCGGACCTGGACAACCAAGCCGGCCATTACTACCGAGATGGACTGCTGGCGCAGGCAGAAGCCAGTTACCGAGACGCAATCGGCTGGATCGAGAGAAATCCGGGCATGCCTGCCGAAAACCAGATGCCGAATGAGTTGGTGATGCTCGGCGCCGTATTGGAACGACAGGGCCGCGACAACGAGGCGGAGGAGTCGTACAAGGACGCGCTTCAACTGGAGGAGAGTCGCGCCAAACTGCACCAGCTGTTCCCGGATTGTTGCACCGTCGATCCCCTACTGAATCTCTATGAAAAACAGGGCCGGATCGACGAACTCCTGCCCATTCTTCAGCAGGCACTCGCAGTCGAGCAAAGAAATTTCGGGGAAGAGAGCCGGAATGCCGCAGAAACTCTGATCGCCCTGGCGGGTGTCTATTCACGGCAAGGGAAGAAGGACCGGAAGAACTACGTTGAAGCCGCAGCGCTGTACCGGCGGGGCCTGGAGATTCAGCAGAAGAATATGGGCTCCGATGATCCCGATTTGGTCGATACGCTCACTTCCTACGCCCAGGTGCTCGGGACACTACACGATGATTCGACCGCCGCGCAGGTGCACGCACAAATCGAGGCAATCCAAAAGAAGACGGCAGACGAGACGCGGAGTACCGCCAGCCGGTAGCCGAGGGCGCTCAACGATAGGCTGCGGGCAACTGAGTCTACAATTTCGGCAGGGGGCCGAACTCATCGAGTTTTCTTTCCAGCTCCCTCCTCTTACCGATCAGCTCATCGTGCTTGCGTATCAGGGCCATGACGCGCGAAACATCCGAGTCGATGCTTTCCTTGTCAAAGCTCAGCGTTCCGCGTTTATTGATGATGTCTTTCCCAAACTCTATGAAGTCCTGCCCGATGGTTTTTAATTCGGTATTGGAAGCGTCTATATCCGCCAGGACCTCCTTGTACTCTCTTACCAGCTGGTCATAAGCCTCGTCTTTGCGTTTCATCATGTTTTTGGCAGGGCGGTGAATGGCCTGCCGGCTTCGCTCCTTCGAAAGGCCTACCCGCAGCGCGGGTATCGCGCCAGCTTATAAGACCGATTGGTGCGAGCCACTCTCCACGCCGCTGTCGTCAGGGCATCACGGCGGAGGGTTGCTTCGCTCTTCGTTAACGCTTTGAGCTTTGCTGCGAATCCATGGGCACAGCCTGCATGCGCGGCGCAGCCTGAATCGTCGTGTGATAGCTCTCTTCCATCTTCCAGAAGCCATTGTGATTGCCAAAGACGCGGCTCGACCAGTAGGGCTTTCCACCCCAGGTAGGCTGGAGCATGATCGCGACGACCGCATCGCCGAAGTCCCACGTACGCACCCACACGGCCGGGGTGGTGCTGATGAACGGGCGGTCGGGAGTCGGGGGCTCGACCTTGGTGGGCTCATTCGAAGGCACCGTCTGCGTCGGCTTCATGGTGTTGGAGCTGATGGTCCAGACGTGATCGCCCATGTGCATCAAGCGGCGTCCGGTTCCGGATTCCTGGTCCTGCCAACCCTCAATGGCCGCTTTTTCGCTGGCCGAGAGCGGCGTCCACGGAAGCTCTTTGCAGGGATTGATACAAGGAATGGTGAAGGTGGCGCGCGAGTTTTCGCCGGGAACGGAGGGACGCGCATCGATCTCGTTCAGGTGCAACAGACGCCAGCCCTGGGGACGCTGCACCCAGAAGTGCGCGGCATACTTGTTGCCGATGTTGTCCTGGATCCAGACAACCTTGCCATACTTGTGCTCGGTGATCTTCGTTTCGCTGGTCATGGGCACCAGCGGCTTGAGGTTTGCGCGGAAGGTGTCCGCTCGTTCCCGGAGGACGCCTTCGCTGTCGATCCAGGTAAACTCCTCGTCGAGCATCTTTTTCACCGTGGCGGTGTCGCCCTTGGCGTAAGCCGCCGCGAGCGCGCGATCGGCTTTCACAATAGCGTCGTCGGCGCCGGGCTTTTCGGTCTGCGCGACCAGCATTCCGGCGCATAGAACACAAAGCACCCGCGCAATAGGCATAAAGCCTTTCATTTGCAATCCCTCCTTAGGGCAAACCGTACGGGGCCCAAAGCTACCCGCATGCTACACCCGCAGCGCCCCGGCGGACGCGATAAAAGCGTTTCAGAGCTGCCTCGGGCTTGAGATTCCCGCAGGGCTCTACAAAACCAGGGAGGCAGGCCCTCGTTTTTCGTGACAGATCCAATCGATGCGGGCGTGGGGTGCCCGAGCGGGGTTCGGGCGGCCAATTCGTTGTCTCAAGGCCACAGAGAAGCGTATGATGCGAGGCATCTGATGGCTGTAGAGATAGGTCCAAGTCCGAGATTCCGGGTTATATGAAAGCGGCGACCCGGCATTGGAGCAGCATGAGATCCAAAGCTATCCGTGGTTTCGTGGTGCTGGCCGGCCTGTTCGCCGTTTCCCCTTCGCTGGCTGCACATCACGGAAATGCGTCGTACGAGAACAAAGTAATCACTTTGAAAGGCACTGTGACGGAATGGCGCTGGATCAACCCCCACGTCTTCCTGAAGCTTGATGTGAAAGGCGATGACGGCAAAGTCGTAAACTGGACTTGCGAACTGGTGGCGCCGTCCAACATGATCAACTTTGGCTTCCGGGGCGATAGCTTCAAGCCCGGAGACCAGGTGACGGTGATCACGACTCAAACAGCCAAAAGTGGCGCGGCCATCGCGCGGCTCGGGTATAACCCAGCCACACAGCTCTTCAAGGGCTGGCAAGATCCAAAGTAGGTATTTGAGTATCGTTACCGAGCCAGACTCCTGCCGTTGACCTCGACGGACCCGCCCTGCAGAGAATTCCAATGACGCGCTGGCCGCGCTCCGCAAAACCTATTTGGCTCGCGTGAAGACCTGGAAATCTTGAAGTTCGGGGTTCGCTGGAAGCCAGCTAACGGACGCAAAGACTTTGCCATCGGACGAGACGGTATAGATCGCCCATTCTGTCGGTTTGCCATCCTTTTTCTGCAAGCGCACGATCAAACCGGGAGCGAGACGCCAGTGGGTGAGCGTCTGATCCTTGCGACCGCGCGGATCCGGGTACTCCTTGCCATCCAATTTGCCCGAGTAGGAATAGGCGGGCGCCGAGGTGGGATCGTTGATGAGAGTGTTTCGAACTCCGTCGTCGCCTTCCTGCGCCAATATCCGCGTGTGTTGAGTGGCGAACGTGAGGCTTTCGTCGGTGCGATGACTGAAGGACTTGGCCTGGTCCATCTTCCATGTTCCGAAAATGAGATCGGTGGAGCTCTCCGATTGTCCGAAAGCCTGAAAATGCATGAACAAGAGCGCCGCTGCCAAAGCCACGACAACGAGCCCGGTACGGAACCAGTGTTTGCGCATAAGTCTCTCCCTTCCGGTCTGACTCCTTGGCGAAAAGCATTATACGTCCAGGAGAGGTCGGCTCCCGAGAAACGGCATTGTCGCCGGGGCGTTCATGGCAAGTGTGGCCGCATTCCGATAACCGATCGTACTTGCTAACCGATCGGTGCTTGCGAACGAAATATACGGCCCCAAAGGACAGGTTCACGTTCCGCGACAGAGCCCGGCGAAGAGAGAATTCGACAGCCAATACGTTCGCTACAATAATCGCGTGCCGAAGCGTCCTTGCACACAGCGAGCCGAATGGCGCCTGACGCCCGGGAAACCTGCAGAGCGCCTCCCGGGACACTACCAACTCGATTGCGATTACGGAACCGCGCTCATCACGATTTACAAAGAGAGCGACAGTATCGAGCCGATCTACCTGTGTGAAAATCACGCCAAGGAGGTGGGAGGCCCGGCCAAGAGTGCCTCGGGCAGCGCTCCTGCCGCTCGAGCGACCGAGACGAAGCGTCCAGCCAAGGATGCGAATCGGGCGAAGATCGAGGTTCGAGCAAGGAATGAGAATCAAACGAATAGTGAGAATCAAATAAAGAGCGACAGTCAGATAAAGATTGAAAATCAAACGACGATTGAAGCTCAAACGAAGATTGAAACCCACACGAAGATTGAAACCAAAACAAAGGGTGAGGAGCGAATTCAACCTGTAGAAGTTGGGGGCACAAAGCCGAACGATTCTGTTCCGCCGGAGGTCAAGTCCTCCGGGATGCCCGCAAAGCCCGGAGGCTCAACGAAAGATCCCGTCGTCAGGGCGCCTGCCCGCGACCTGGCCTACGGAAGTTCCGCAAAGGCTCTGGTGGACGAAGCCATCTGGAACCTGGCAAGCGGAGATTACGAGATCTACAGGGCTGCGTTGCGACAGGGCAAGACTACGATCGAGGCAGCGCAAGCCGCCGGCGGACAATTGGCCATCATCCACCGCAAGATCGGCGAGTGCGCACTTACGGTCGAAGCTCTGCTCTCAGAATCGAAAGCGAAAATCAACGCGGTAGAGGTCATCCATAAGCCGCTCGAACACGCAATGCTTGAAATTATCGGTAACGGCGCAATGGGTGAGGCGGAAAAAGATGCCGCCATAGAGGAGCTAGAGACTCTGCAAGAGTCATTCAGTCGGGGGCTCCATCAAGAGATCACGCCCCTCGAGGCTCACAGAATCGCGTGCGCCATTGGCGAGCGCGCCAAGTGGGGAGCCAGCGCCGGTCTTTCGGAGGAATTGAAGCCGGCGTATCGGGCGCTCTACAGCAACGTAAGAAATGCCATAGCTGCCGCTGTTCCGGACGCGGTCAACATCGTCGAACGCCTCGCCAACCTGTACGCGGCTAAGGCAGACATCGAAAACACACTTCAACCGAAAGTGTCGCACCATGCCGATAGCGTAAGCATCATAAGTTGATTCCAGGGGCGGCGCTAGAACTTCAGTCCTCCGCGAACTCTTCTTGCACATTAGCTGGCACGTTTCCGCTATTGTAAACTTCTTCGTGCTGTGTCAATCCTGAATACACTCCAAAGGATTCTCGAACCGCTTCCGATTCGCGGGAAAGGGCGCTTGGCCGTAGCCGTTTTGTCTCGCCTTGGAGAGTGCGAAGTAAAGTGTCATCCACTACGAGGCGTCACCGTCTTTCTACAACCAGAGAAGTGGATTGAACAGCTGATGTGGGCGGGTTCGTATGAACGCGAACTGGTTCATCTATTTAAGAGAGTACTCACGCCGGGGATGACGGTCCTGGACCTGGGTGCGAATATCGGGTACTTCTCGGTTCTCGCTGCGGGCCTTGTCGGCAATACTGGGCAGGTCTACGCATTCGAGCCGGATGCAAGGTGTTTTGCTCGACTGAAGAAGAATCTCTCGGCATTTTCCTGGGCGCAAGCTCATTCCATCGCTGTCGGAGACCAGCCAGGAACGGCGCGTTTTTATTACCGCCAAAAGGGGGATGAAACGGGTTGGGGATCGTTACTGCTCGGAAAAGATAACGCGTCCAGCCTAGAAACTCTAGTTCCCGTCATGAGTCTTGACGCCTGGACGTGTGAGCAAGCTATCGGTCGCGTCGATTTCATAAAAATGGACGTGGAAGGCGGGGAGTATCGGGTACTGAAGGGCGCTGAAGTCTTGCTATCTCAGCATCGACCTATCATCGTGGCCGAGCTAAACGAAGTTTGTCTTCGGCGCGATCATCGGGAGCCAACCGACGTGCTCTCAATATTACGTGCCGCGGGATACGACACGTTCTCCTTCAATGACGGCGTTTTGGGAATACCCCAGGATCGCGGCAATCAGATAGGGGCATTGCACGCCTTCGCACGACGCCCGCTGTAAGCCCAGTAGCTTAGGAAAGCATATGGGATGCGCTGCCAAGTCTGAGTCGTCCAACTCCCGATAAACGGTGCCGGCTCAACCGGTCGATGCAACGCTGGCCTGTAGTCTACTCTCCTGAGTTTCAAAGCCCAACGTTTTGCGTGGGCGCTGATTGACTCTTGCGGAAGGCCCGCCCGATCTCGTGTAACGACTGCCCCGCTTTCCAACGGCGCCACAGATCGGCCCCTGCGCAGACGAAAGCCGCACCCGGATTCCTTGCGTCATAAACACCACCTTCATACCAGATGGTGTTGCATCGACCGGTTGAGCCGGCACCGTTTCTCGGGAGTTAGACCTACATTTCCCAATTCAGGTGGCAGGCATTTGGTGCTGCTGCAGACCAATTTTGCGCTGAAGACTCGTGAAACGCGCATCACTACGGAGAAAATCCATGCCCGGTTCGATTCCGATGACGGACAAATAGCTGGAGCGTTCCGCATAGGCTTGCTCCAGATATTCGAGTGTCTTTTCCTTCTCCCGCAGGTGCATATAGATCCAAGCAAAGACGAAGGAAGGGACGTACCTCCTTTTTGCCAATTCCCTCAGCCGCTTGATAATTTTGATCGCCTCGCTATTCTTGCCGAGCGAAGCGTAACATCCGCCTATGCAACCCAGGATAGCGGTTTTATCGGAAAAGGAAGCCGCGGCCTTTTGCCCTTCCAATAATGCCTTCTGAAACATTTTCTTTTTCTGATAGGCCATGGCCAAAAAGATTCGCGCTGTCGAAAACGACGGGTCCAAATCGAGGGTCTTCAATCCGCGCTCTATGGCGCGATCGTAATCGCCCACAAAGTAGTGGACCTGTATCGCCGCAGTGTTGATCTGGAGCGAAAGGGGATCCGTGTCCAACCCGCGGTTGATTTCGTTCAGCGCTTCCTTCTTCCTCCCGGAAAGGGCCAGGTAAATCGCATACCACTCATGCGCAACCGAATATCCGGGGCTGTAAGCGATGGCGCGCTGGAAAATCCTTTCAGCGCCGCTCCAATCGAAATTGTACATGCACCGAATATAGGCCATGGTGACGTAGGCTTCTCCAAGAGAGCTGTCTAGCTCCAGCGCTTTCTCGGCGAATCGCCGCGCCTTCGGCATCGCTTCGTGTGGCGGAACGGAATCAAGAAATACCGAACCTATGACGGCGTATGCGTCGGCCAGTCCGGCGTGCGCGAGAGCATAATGCGGATCCAATTGAATCGCTTCCTGGAGTTGCTTGATCGACTTTCGCAGCGAATCGGGTGTTCGCTTATTCCAAAAATACCGGCCCCTCAAGTACGCTTGGTGAGCCTCGGGAATAACCCTGCGTTCCCGATTGAGGTGAGCGCGCTCCACGGGGAAAACTTTGACGCTGATTTCATCGGCAATGGCGCGCGCCACCTCACGATATAATCCTTGTGCCGGCCATGAATGATCTTTCTATCCCGGTCTCATGTGTGGAAGCGGGCCGCTGGAGCTACCGATCTTCAAACTTCCAGAGCGCCCTGTTTTCTTCTCACATCACTTTGCGAAAGGTGCTCACCAAAACGACTTCCGCGCAATATAAAGCGAACGGCGTTCCGAATTCGGATCAAAGATCCGTTTGGAGAGAGATCGCAAGAAAGATGCGAGCAATGGGATCCGCATCCGATACAGGCGCTCTCAAGGACATGTTCCACGACTACCGCGCACGATTAGATCGAATACAGCAGAGTCTGTCCGCGCCGGCGGGATGCCATGGGGCGGTGTTTGCTTTCAACGGCAGGATTCTGGGTGCCGACATATTCGACAAACCCTCTACACTGGTAAAACTGTGGCCGAAGATGATCAACAGCTACGCTTTGGATGTTGTGAACGACCGGAAAAATACTTCGCGTCGGATCGAACCTCAGGCGGTTCACGAATGGCTGAAATCAGCCACCGCTGCGAAGGAGAACATATTCGACTCGCCTGGCTTGGGCCGGGATGTGAGGATTGAAGGCGAGGCGGTAATCGGCGCGGCGCTGATTGTGGGGGACAGCCCCGTGCATCTGCACTTACTTCCTCCCATTTCAGATTCCTAGCCCGAAGAGGAGCGCATTCGCATATTCCGGCCACCCGTTTCTCAGGAGTTGGATCCAAGTCTGTCCCAAGAAACCTCGTGCAGGTCAAGTGAGCAGAGTTATTCGCAAGCGGCCTCTCCGCTTGCGGGTCGCCTTTGTCGGGAGCCAGACAGCAACTTTGGAAAGGGAGTTCCGGAACAAGAAATTGAGGGGAGAACGTTAAGGGTCTCCCCTCCATTTGACTGGGGCGTGTGAGCGAGTTACTTCTGCGCTGTTAGCGGCACCCCCTCTATCTGCTTTGCTTTAGCCAATATTTCCCGTTCCGATTTGGTCAACGGCGAGTACACGAGCGAAAGGCCCACTGCGGGCAAACTCATCGAGACAACTTTTCGTTTGCCTCCTTGAGTCATGATGGTCAAGCTCGGGTTCCCTTTTTCGGCATCGCCGGAGGCCACGGTGAACACAATTGCCTGAGTCTTGCCGTCGGTCGACCGAACGAAGCCCGGAGCATGGATAGAGGACATGCGGATGGTGTAGCCTCCGGGCGGAAGCACCGCCGCGCCCCAAAGGACTTCATGGGGAAGGGTGAAGGTTCCGACAAAGCCGGACGTTTGAGCGCTCGCGCCAGCCACCGAAATCAGAGTCGCAAACACAACCAGGAACAGAGTCGCCTTTGTGTGTTGCAGGATATTTGTTTTCATCGTCGTTCTCCTCTCGTTTCCAGGAGCGAAAGGTCCCTTCGCAGGACTCCTCCGCAATAATGAAGTCAGACCATGCGTTAGTCTTGACTGCCTTTCGCATCGTCCCTTCACTCTCTAAAGCGGAAATGTCGGGAAGATTGGCTCATCAATCTGCAATTATTTGGCGTGGCCGCTTGAAGTGGAGCGGTCAATGCTGTAGCGCCTGTGCGCCCGCAAAATGCCTTTACTTTGGGCACCTCGGGCGTTATGTTCCGATGGTCCCTCGTGAGGGCGATTACGATGCGCCCAGCTTCGACCGCTCGTGTCAGCCAATTGCTTGCGAATTGGGGGCAGGGCGACAAAAACGCTCGCGAGGCGCTAATCCCTCTTGTTTACGGTGAATTGCGGCGTCTGGCGCGTTGCCGTCTCGGAGGCGAGCGCCCTGACCACACCTTGGAGAGCGCCGCACTCGTTAATGAGGCTTACCTCCGTTTAGTCCGCCAGGATGCTCTGCAGTGGCAAAACCGCGCTCACTTTTTCGGAGTGGCCGCGCAGGTGATGCGGCACATTCTGGTCGACCATGCCCGCGGTCGTCGCGCCGGAAAGCGCGGGGGTGGCGCTGCCCCGCTAACCCTGAATACCGGAATCGCTTTGCCCCAACAGCGGGAATTCGATCTCTTGGCGCTCGACGATGCCCTGAAAGAACTCGCCGCGTTTGAACCACAATTGAGCCGAATGGTTGAGCTGCGATTCTTTGGCGGCCTTTCGATTGAGGAGACATCAGTCGTGATGGAAGTCTCGCCCGCCACGGTGAAACGCGAGTGGGCGCTGGCCAGAGCTTGGCTTCAGCGAAAAATTAAGAAAACCGGGACGCTTCGCTGATGCCTGAAAATTGGCAGCAAGTGAAACAGGTGTTCGCCGCCGTGCTCGAACGCGATCCTCGAGACCGGCTCGCCTATCTGCAAAACGTTTGCGCGGAATCCTCGCTGCGTCGCGAAGTAGAGTCTCTGCTGGCTGCTCACGAAGAGGCGGATCATGCCTTCCCCGAGAACTTCGCCATCGACATGGCAACTTTTGAGCCCGGCGCCAGGTTAGGTTCGTATCGGATGGTTGCTCTCCTTGGAGCGGGGGGAATGGGCGAAGTCTACGAGGCGCGAGACACGAAGCTCGGCCGCAGCGTAGCCATCAAGGTCCTGCCAACACTCTTTGTAACCGATCCCGAGCGGCTGGCCCGTTTTCAGCGCGAAGCCCGATTGCTGGCGGCGCTGAATCATCCTCACATCGCCACGATTCATGGATTGGAAAATTGCGACCGGGTTCATTTTTTGATCATGGAGTTGGTACCGGGCGAAACGCTGCGGCAACGCATTGCTCGTGAGGGCCCGGTACCCGTCGAAAAAGCTCTGGGGATTTGCCGCCAGATCGCGGAAGCGCTGGAAGCTGCTCATGAGAAAGGCATCATTCACCGAGACCTGAAACCCGCCAATCTGAAGCTGACGCCGCAAGGCCAGGTGAAGGTACTTGATTTTGGTTTGGCGAAGGCCTTTACCGCCGAAGGCGGAGTGGATCCTTCCGATGCGGCGACGCTCACCACGGTCGGCGGCGAACAAGGAAGGATTCTGGGCACGCCGCCATACATGAGCCCCGAGCAAGCGCGCGGCAGAGCCGTGGACAAGCGCACCGATATCTGGGCGTTCGGCTGTGTTCTTTATGAGCTACTCACTGGACAGCAGGCATTTCCGGGAGAATCGTTCGCGGATACCATTTCCGCCGTTCTGGAGCGGGAACCTGACTGGCAGCGATTGCCGCCTTCGACTCCTATAAAGATTCGAGACCTTCTGCAGCGACTCTTGCATAAAAACGTCCAGCAGCGTCTTGGTGATATGACGGAAGCCCGCGTCGCGATCGAGGACGCACAACGCTGTGCGTCGAGCAGTGCCCTACAGGCGGAGATGGGAACCTCTCAACGAGTTCCGTCCGTTGCAGCTTCCATTGGCGCGCCGGCCACCACCACTGGACGCCGTCTGCGGGGTTTGATGATCACTCTTGTGGCGGCAGTCGTTCTCTTCACCGCCGCCGTAGCCCTCGGCCCGATGCGAGACCGTGTACGCGGCTGGCTTAAGATCGGGGCTATTTCGTCGGAGCGGCAGCTGGCCGTGTTGCCCTTTGAAGTGGTGGGCGGCGACCCCGATACAAAGGCCTTCGCGGACGGATTAACGGCAACCCTGACCGCAAATCTGACTCAACTCACTGCTGGGCACGCGTTGCAAGTGGTTCCGGCGAGCGAAGTGCGCGCCCGGCAAGTGGCGTCGAGCGAGACGGCGCGGCAGGAACTGGGCGTCAATCTAATCCTCACCGGAAGCTTGCAGCGGTCGAAAGGGATGGCGCGCGTGACCTACGAACTGGTAGACACCAAGACGCGACGCCAGCTTCATGCAGACACCATCACGATCGCTTCTGCCAATCCATTCGCCGGAGAAGACCAGGTCGTGGAGAGCGTACTTCGTATGCTGGAACTGGATGTACAGCCGGCCGAGCGACAGAGGCTTGGGAACCGCGGCACTGTGGCAGCCGACGCTTATGATCTCTACCTGCAGGGTCGCGGCTACCTGGAGAACTATGACAAAGTGGAAAATCTGCAAGACGCCATCGCCGTTTTTGAGCGTGCCCTGGCGGTAGATCCGACGTACGCATTGGCATACACGGGTTTGGGCCAGGCCTATTGGCTGAAATATCGGGAGAGCAAAGAGATCCAATGGGTGAAGCCCGCGCAGGAAGCGTGCGCGCGGGCGCTGGCTCTTGAAAGGACACTCGCTTCCGCCCACGTGTGCCTTGGGACGCTCGCCTCCGGCACCGGCCAGTATGAAAACGCGAGTGCGGAATTTGAGCATGCACTGGAAGCCGAACCAACGAGCGACGAGGCCTACCGTGGCCTCGCGGATGCCTATGAGCGCTTGGGCAACCTTGCCCAGGCCGAGACCACCTATCGGCGGGCCATCCAACTTCGGCCTCATTATTGGGCTAGCTACAGTTGGCTGGGAAGTTTTTACTACCACAATGCTCGCTTTGCAGACGCCGAGGCGATGTTCAACCGGGTCATTGCGCTGGTCCCCGATAGTTTCCGGGGGTACTACAATCTGGGCGCGACCTTGAACAGTGAGGGCCGCTACCCGGAGGCCATCGCGGCAATCCAACGTTCGATTGATATACGGCCTGCGGCGACCGCTTACACCAACCTTGGCAATGCCTATTTCTACCGCCGCCAGTACGAGGAGGCAGCCCGAGCCTACGAGGAAGCCATAAAGCTTAACGAAGGCGACTATCTGCTCTGGTCGAACCTGGGTGATGGCTACTTCTGGAACCCCGCCAAGCGCACGCAAGCTGCCCGCGCTTATCGCCAGGCGATCTCGCTCGCACACCAAAGGCTTACCGTCAATCCCAAGGACCCATTGGCGCTTGGCATCCTGGCGATCTGCCACGCAATGCTGGGGGAGAAGAGTTCGGCCATGGAGTATCTCCAACAGGGACTCCAGTTAGAGCCGGGCGACCCCGAGATGCGCTTCAAGGCAGCGCTCGTCTATAACCAGTTTGGCCAGACCAAGGAAGCACTGCATTGGTTGGAGGAAGCGGTGGCCTCGGGCTATTCCCGAACCGTCATACGCGACACTCCGAACTTCGACGCCTGGCGTTCGAATCCCAATTTTGAGGAATTACTCCGGACCAAATAGCTTGGCAAAGGAGAAGAGCAATGGCCGAACCAAAAGAAGGATTCGAAACCGAAAAAGTTGGAATTACAAACACACCGACCGGCATCGTCGTCGACCGGGAGCCGTTTCGGGTCAGCAAAGGAAAGGATAAAGGCAGATTACAGGTCGAGTGGATCTGCCACTCGGACGGCTTCACAGTGGAATTTACTCACGAATCCCCATTCGAGCAATCCAAGTTCAGTTCCCCGATTCGAGGAGCGGTTCTTTCGGGGCCTCTTCGGGAAGGCGTGAAAGCTGACGGTCCCGACGGGCTCCGAAAGAGCTACAAATACACGGTTACGATTGGCCAGAGAACGATCGATCCCACGGGTCAGGTCGACCCGTAGAAACAACGTCGGGCTGCACAGCCGGACGGATGCCAGTGTCTGATCTTTTTGAAAGGCATAAGTGTCTCCAGCCGCGAGCTCGAACCGGTCGACGCACATCTCCTACACCACGAATTTGCCGCCAGGGCGGACCCTTGGGCGAGACCTGACGACCGGCGGTAAACCGTCGGAACGATGACACATCCCAGCGAGCAAGCTTCTCGCGATGGAACCATGCAATGAGTCAGGGTTGTCCGGCGGGATCGCCAACAGCCTTCAGGTACTCGATCACTTCCGACGGTATGCACAGCCTTTCTTCGAGAAGCTGATTCGGAACCCACCTGAAATACTCCGTGCCCAGCGAAAAAGGCTTCGCATAAAGTTTTGGATCGTCCACCGTCAGGGTCAGCTCCAGATCGTTGTGGTCCGTGCGCGTGAAGCGCTCCTGCACGTGTGCCTCGACGCTATGCGGATACCCGAACTCGTTGAGCCAGGTTCTCTCATCCAACCCGGTCGTATCGACCACGAGTGTGTGATCCCCCTCCCAGTGGCCCACCGAGTATCCGTAGTACCGCGGGTCGGGCGCGCCCTTTTCTGTTCCGCCCACATTCTTGGGAAGCGCTCGCCCGTCCATCCAGATTTCGCGCCACTGTTGCTGGAACGGATACAGCACGATCACTCGGCCGGGCGTCGTGGCGAACGCCATCTCCATGATGGAATAGTTATCGGAGCGCGGAAACCCTAACGGATCGCAGGTTCTCACCACTGGATCGTTTGTCCCTGCCGGGTTGAACTTCTGCAAGCTCTTATTGCCGCTGAAGAGTTTTTGCCCCAGTGCCGTCAGAGCGGGCACATCTGCCGGTTTGGAATCCGGCACCCCTGCCCCGGCGCGTGGCCCTGCCCAGGACCCGCTCAAATCGTGAATGGGAGCGGGCCCGCCGGTGCCCAGGCTTCTGCTGCCGCTAGCGTCGTATTTCCACAAAGAGCCCTCATGAGTTCCCTGCTGAGGTTGGGTCCGCGCCGCCGCCAACGACAAAACAACCAGCATTGCCGCCACGCCGGCGCCCGGCAGGCCAACAATGCTACCGGTGAACGGATTTCGTATCTCCACAGTCTGCCTCCGACTTCACCTGATAACGCCCGCGCGCCCCTACGCGTCTTGAACTCGACCTAGGGATATCACGATAAGCCGTGGGTCGACAAGCGCGGCCGTATTTAGGCTACTGAGTCGTATTCAGACGGTTACTGGTATTGAGACAACGAAGATCTCGCGTTCAGTAGCCTGTCCGAACGCTGGCGCAAATTAGTTCTGTCGAGCGAAGCCTGGCTGGCGTACGATGCCCGAGAGCCGTCCAAATCAGAAATTCGATTGCAAAATGATGGACTCTTCCAACCACCCCACGAACCCGACACCCCCGGAACCTGGCGACACCCCTGCCAAGACTCACAGGAACCCGGGCTTGCTCCTCGGAGCCGTTGCGCTGGTGCTTATTCTGGCGCTGGGCGCCGTGCTCTTGTGGTCGCTGCGGCAACTGAACCGGCAGGTGGCCCAAGTCAGCGAGCAGACGGGGCGGCTCAACCAACGCGTCGAAAGCGCGGAACGGCAATCGCAATCGTCCGCGCAGCAGGCTTCGCAGGCTGCGGCGAGCGCCCAGGCGGCTGCCCAGCAGCGCGATGAAGCCAAGCAGTCTGAGGAAAAGGCCGCGGCTGAGGCGCAATCCGCTCTGCAGGCGGCGGCTGCCGCTCAAGCGCAGGCGAATGAAGCCGAAAACAAGGCCGAGGAGTATCGCAAACAGCGCGAGGACGAGATCAAGACGGTACAGCAGGTCCTGGGGCAGATCGCGGAAACCCACCGCACCGCGCTCGGATTGGTGATGACTTTGGGCGAGAAGTCCATCCGGTTCGAGTTCGACAAGTCCGACATCGAACCTCAATACCGCGACATTTTGAACCGCATCGCAGGCGTGCTGCTGACGCTGAAGGGATATTCGATCTACGTCTACGGATATACCGATGATGTGGGCACGGAGGAATACAACCTGAAACTTTCCGAGCGCCGCGCTCAGGCGGTGCGCGATTCGCTGGTGAAGGCTGGGATCGATCGCACGCTGATCGCCACGCGGGGCTTTGGAAAATCCGATCCGCGCGCCAAGGGCGACACCACGCCGGCGCGGGCGGCAAATCGCCGCGTGGAGATCGGAATCGTCGATTCGACTCTGGTCTTCAGCGACCAGCCACTCCCCGAAAAGTAAACATTTCCCCTTCAGTGCGCCAGCGGATCGGGCCGCACCTGAACCTTATAAAGCTTGGGGCGCGCCGTCGTTCCGCCCTCGTTGTGGAATACCGTACGCGTACCTGTCGTGGTCCACAGTCCCTTGCCTTTCCAGCCCGTGTCGGGATCGTCGATGCGGCCGTCCACATTCTTGCTGAAGAAGCCCATTGGGTACGGGATATGAATATTTACAAACTTGCCGTTCACGAGCGCCAATAGAGCCTCGCTGCCGTTCGCTTCCGCGATCGGCACGTTGGCGCCAAGACCCAGCGTGTTGAAGCGATCCACCCAGACGAAATAGGCATGGTCCGCGCTGCCCGGATCGGTAACGCCTTTGAACTGCGGCCCCGGGAATGGATACAACGTCCAGCCTTCGGGGCACTGCTTGCCCGTTGCCGCTGCCGGCCCATTCAGCGGACCTTTGCACTTGCGGCGGTCGAAACTGGCGAGATGCCCGCTCGCGAGCGCCGTCCAGACGACACCGTTGGTATCGAGGTCGATGCCCCGCGGCCCAAACCCGATCTCCGGCGGCTGATAGATCTCCGCCAGCGCGGTTTCCGAAGGATGAGCGCCGGGCACCAGGCGGATGATGTAGCCCGGCTGATTCATGTGCGAAAACCCGACGTCCATCGATTGCCCCCAGATCGAATCGTCCACCGGGCTGGGCTGAACGCCATAAAATGCCGCCATGATGCGTTTGTCCTTCTTGGGATCGAGCGGCTGGTTGGCATCGACGTAGGCGTCGCGTTTGCCGTTGCCGTTGGTATCGATGATGAGCGGAGTCCAGCCCTGCGATTTCTGCGCGTCGCCCGTCTCCAGGTACATCTTCGTGTTCAGCCATCCCACCACGCCGCTGTCCGGCCCTCCCGCGCTGGTCCAGAGCGTGTTGTTCGCGTCATGTCCGAAGTACAGATGCTGCGTGCTGAAGCACGTATCGATCAGCGAAAACTTGCCGGTTTTTGGATCGTACATGGAGAGCTGCCGCCCCGAGACATCCAGCGGCGCCACCTTGGCCGACGGCAGATCGGAACCCGCTTTGCAGTAAGCCGGGTTCTGCGGCGCACGGATGCGCGCGGTGAACCAGACGCGCCCTTTCTCGTCGAAGATCGGATTGTGAATGGTCGTGTGACCGTCCCAAATCGGCTGGTCGTCCCAGTAGGGCGAATGACCGTGAAGATAATCGAGCGATGACGGCGTGTTCGGATCGCGGTAGGGATGCTTGATCTGCGACGCTTCGTTGGTGATCGGATTGAGCACCGGAACCATGTCGGTGCTCTCTTCCGGCGAACCGTAAATCAAGCCGTTGGCGTTTACGCGAGGATTACGCTTGTCGGTGGAGATCTCATCGTGCAGGTAGGACTTGGTCGTCGCCCACTCCCACATGCTGATGACCACGTTCCGCTCCGCGCCTTGGGGCCGCTGCGGTTTCGCGGACGGCAACTCGCCCGCGGCGATGCGATCGGTCCAGTCCGCGAACAATGTCAAAGCTTCCTTGGAGCCAAGCTGGTTGAGCGTGGACAACATGTTCACTTGTGCTTGACCCGCCTGCAGGCGCTTCGTCCACGCCTGCACGGAATTGTCGAAATGCCCCCATGCTTTCGGAATCCTCCGCACGCCCTGCGAACCCAGAGCATGGCAGGACTGGCAGGAGTTCTTGACCGTATCGATCCAATCGTCCTGGGTTTTCATGGTCGGCGAGATGCCGTTGCCGTTCGGGCCGGTCCCCGGGAATTGGCTTTTATCCGGGATTTGCAGCATCGAATACCAGTACACGCCCGGATAGTATTCAGCCGCGCTGGCGGCGGTCGGCGCTGGCATCGCGGTCAAGTTGAGATGCTGGCCCGGAGTCGTTTTCACTTTTTGCGAATCGACCAAGCCGTAACCCCGCACCCAGACGTTGTAACTCGCCTTGGGTAGTTGCGGGATGACGTAGCGCCCCTGCTCATCCGTGACCACCATCTTGGCAAATTTCGTGGGCAGGTCCGCCGTTTCTGCGATCACCCATACGCCGGCTTCCGCTCCGTTCGTGCTGGTCACCACGCCGCCGACGTCGGCGCTGCCGATGGCGACCTCCGCCGTTGCGCGTTGCTGGGCCATCGCTAATCCAAAAACTCCCAGGAGACAGCAGCCAAGCGCCATCACCGCGACGTTCCAGTGTCTGCGAATAGTTGTCTTCATGGTCCTCTGCGCGCCTTCGGCGGTAACGCCATCGCGGGAATCATACCATCAGTGGATTTTGTAAATGTGCACGCGGCTTTTGCGCACTCACGAAGCAGTCCCCCGTTCACTCGATCGGGCGCTGCCCGGCCCCGATCAATCGCATCATCGAGAGGTGGCCAAGCGGACTGGGCGCCGTTTGCGCTACTTTTTCGCAGCGTAGGGCCCGACTTCGGGTTTGCCCTGCGTGTCTTTCAGGTCGCCAAGCTCCGCGGCTACGCCCCGGGCGATCGCCGCGGTCTCGCTGCCGTTTTGGAAACAGGTGAAATCGGGCCGATCGCGCCACGCGAATGGGCCGCACAGCCGTTTCCCCGCCGCCAGAGCGGCATCGTGTACCACGTTGATCAGCCGCTCGTAATCGGGATCTCCTTGTTTGTAGCCTGAAAAATTGCCGAGGTCGGAGCTGGCCGCAAATACCGCGTCCACGCCGGGAATCGCCGCGATCTCGCGCGCCTGCGCCGCACCGCCAACCGTCTCGATCATCTCGATCAGCACCACGTTGTCATTGATGGTATTGCGATAGCCGCCCGGAACGTTGCCCCAGAAAGCCGCCGAATACGCCTGCCCCGCGCCCAGGCTGCGTTTCCCCAGTGGCGGGAAATAGGTCCAGTCTCTTCCGGCCTTGCCCTCCTCGACCGTTCTGACCGTGGGCACCACGATCACGAGCGCGCCCATATCCATGGCGTGCTGAATCTCGCGCTCATCGGCATAGGCCACGCGAACTCCCGGCACCGCCTTTGCATGCGGGCAGGCCTCCCACATCTTGGCCACGTTCTCCCAATCGCGGGGGCTGTGCTGCATCTCCATCCAGATGAAGTCGTATCCGGCATTCGCCATCTCGCAGTAGGTCGATGGATCCGACGAGGCACTCACCGTTCCGCCCGTCACCTTCTCGCCCCGCATCATCTTGAGCTTCACTGGGTTCCAGATCTTGGTATTCGGCGGCGCAGCGAACGCCCGGCCATATTTCCAGGTCTTCTCGTCGATGCTGCCCTGATTGACAGCTCCCGGAGGCGCTTTCGTGCTCGCGCCGGAATCCTTGCCGGCGGGCGCGGCCAGCGGGAACTTCGTCGTTCCTCCATTTCCATTGTTGGCATCGGGATCCACCGCGGGATTTGCCTGCCCTTCCTGCCTCGCGTTTCCCGGCTGCTGGCCTAGAACGTGAAGCACTCCAAATGCAAGTGCTGCGGAGAGTACCAACACTGTCAATCGAAGATTCATGTCCGCTCCTTTCTCGTTCCGTGTGATCCGGGGGCATTCTCACACAGTCCCGCCGCTCTTCAAATTCTAACTTCGTGCAAGTCCCGTCAGCGCAATTTCGCGTCCGCCCTCGACGCGATTCCCTTTGTAGCGAGTGAGCAGCGTTCTTGTGCCTTACGGGTGACGCGAGTACCAGAGACTCGGGTGCAAATGGCGGGAATAATTCGCGGTATGCTGCCGCACTTCTGGGTTAATGCGCCGAGGGTTCGAATAGGATTGGGATCGCGTTAAACGCTGTGTTTATCGGGACCTGACCCGTTTAAGTGGCAAATTGCCGGTAGCCACTCGACGGATCTCGAATCAGCACAGCCGGGAAAAATCGGTCGGCGTCAGGAATGTCGAATCGATTTTCTCCACCAGTTTGCCATTCTCTTCGGACTTGGCTTTCACCGCTTTCCATTCTGCATCATCCTGGAAGGCTTTCCAGTTCGCGGCCGCCGCCTCGCGGCTCGGATGCTCCAGAATGTAAACGAAGGTGCTGCTTTTCATGGGCTCATCCAGAGCCTTCCAGTACGCAAGGCTCTTCATTCCATGTTTCGCAAAGAGCTTATCCGTATCGTCTCGGAAGCGGGCCACAAGGTCTTCCAGCTTTCCTGGGACTGCGTGATAAATCCTCAATTCATACACCTTCGCTGATCCGATGCGCAAACTGAGATTCACATCTCCTCACGGTTGGCCGTTAGGCGCAGGCAGTCTGCCCTTCTCATAATCTTCCCGGATTTTGGGGTCGATTCCCTGATAGGCGTCTGAATCCTCGTTCGCTGTACAGAGGTATTCTGTCCAGTTGTCATCCTTTCCTTGCGCCAGAGACCAACGGAGAGGCGCCGAAACGAACGGCTTCACCAGCACGATGGGATCCTCCACCGTGACCTGGTAGATGAGGAAGTTCTTCGAGGGCCGGCTGAAGCGCTCGATGACGTGCTCTTTCTCGCTATGAGTCCATGAGTTGGCGTCTCCCGCCTTCCCCACCGAGATATTCCTCATCCGGGTGTCAATCGCCACGGTGTCGACGACCAGCGTATCCCCCTCCCAGTGCGCCACCGACTCGCCGGCAAATGAGACGTCCGGGTCTTTGGAATGGGGACGCCCGTCCGTGGGTATCCATCGAATGGCCTGGGGGAATTCATCCATGATCCACAAGACTCCTGGACGTTGGACTAATTCGATGGGGCCGTGCTCAGTGGTTTGCGTTGTTATCGACGTGGGAGTGCCGCCCGGAGCGCAAGTGCCATACGGGGTCGGATACTGATACTTGTCCTTTGTCTCAGGCCTGAAGACGGGGTCCTCCTGCGGCGGATTCCCTGCAATGAAGAGTCCGCTCGCATCTGGGTCGACCCCGGCCGGAGTGTATGAACCTACCATTCTGCCAACGCCGTTTGGGTAATAACGCCCGGAGAGGTCCGGATGCCCGTCAGCCGTGCGAGACGTCGGTCCGCCCGGCGGCAGTAGATGCCTGTTTAATCCCGGGTCAAAGAAGCCGGTAGGTATGGGTTTCGCTGGTCCTTCTGCTTGTGCCCCTCGTCGCCCTTGTCCTTGCTGCGCTTGTTGGCCTTGCCCTTGGCCTCGTCCTTGTGCGGACGAATCTGGGGCGAAAATGAACAACAGGCACAAAGCCGCGAGCACCACTCCAGCATTCCCAAGCCCATAGCGCCTTACTGCTGTCATTGCAAATTCTCCTTTGGACACCGGCCTACTTGACTCGGTCCCGCCGTCATTAGAACTGCCCTCGTTAGAAATGCTTGTCCTCGTCCGCCCTGCGTTCCACGCCCTGCCCAACCAGACGGATCAGGCCATCCTTTAATGCCAGGTACGACGCTGCGCCTCTGTGCTCAACACCACCCTTCGCCAGGCAAACCCTTGCGGCGATGGGCTTTCCGATATTCTCGAGGAAATCCGCTTTCGTGGTGCCGGTCCTCTTCAGGGCGTTGGGGGTGACCATTTCCAGGTGCCACGACTGCACCTTGCCGCCAGCATCCTTCGCATCCATGTCAAAATACGCGTGTGGATTCTCCCAAGTGATACCCGTGAGGGTACCCTTCAGATCCATGCAGTTATTTACGTCAAACTCCACGCCGAATCCATGATGCGCAA
>Ga0206991_10140_pt1 | contig 21364 bp, 24 predicted proteins | sample Alteio_BWMinCont_9_FD_153286 | JGI IMG/M metagenome (GOLD analysis project Ga0206991, IMG submission 153286) | Enriched cells from forest soil in Barre Woods Harvard Forest LTER site, Petersham, Massachusetts, United States -... | ecosystem: Environmental > Terrestrial > Soil > Temperate forest >...
CTCGAAGCCGCACCAGGGGATTGTGACGGTTCGAAGTACGATGCTCAATCAGGGCGGCGAGGCAGTTTACCTGCTGACCGCCAGGCTTCTGGTCTTGCGGCGGTCACTGTGATAGATTCCACCCTCTCTTCCCGTCGGCGACGCCGATACCCACGCTCACAATCCGAGCGTGCGTCGCTTGTTCTTTGTCTCTCCTTGAATCGCCCGTATCCAATTCTGGCTCTAAAGCCTCATGTATATGATAAGAATCTTCTACAAGTGGCTTCGCGGGAACGCACGGGCGGTTACAAGAACAAAACCAAACACAAATGCGACCAAACTAGCGCTCTGCCTATGCTTCCAGTTGACCCAAAGAAACTGAGATCCCGAAACTGCAATTTCTTTTTGCGACTTGTGGAGTATGATCGTAATCCTATAGCCAGACAAGCAGATCGTTTTGGAGAATTGATGAAAACGCTGATTGTTGGCACTGGAGCATTGGGTGGAGTTATCGGAGCGCATCTCCTGGCGGCGGGTGCTTCTGTATCACTTGCAACCCGAAGTGCCACCGCAGCAGAAGAGATCAAAGCGTCCGGCCTTCGCGTCACCGGCCTCGGGCGTAATTTGACTACCGAAGCTGGAGATGTGGCTCGGTTGGATGAATATTCCGTTCCGGGGACATTCGATCTAATTATTTTGGCGACGAAGGCGCAAGACGCGATTGATGTGGCGTCGAGCCTCGTGCGGCTAATTGCGCCCGGGGGCACGCTGCTTCCGATCCAGAACGGGGGAGTACCGCTAACCCTCGCCAGTCGGCTCGGGGAGCGATACGTACTCGGCGGGCTCTCGAATCTCACAGCCACAATGCTGAGGCCCGGGCTATATGAGCAAACCAATGCCGGCTACCTTCTGATAGGAGAGCTTGCTGGGGGCGGAAGCGATCGAAGCGAACGGGTGTCTCAGTGGCTTAATCGCGCCGTAAATGTAAAACTAACTGCGAATTTTCAAGGAGCCGTGTGGTCCAAGCTCCTGCTCAACTGCTCGGTTACCACGATTGGGGCGATTGCGGGCCTGACAATGCGTGCGTACATCGATCGACCCGAGGGGCGGGAGCTGTTCCGCAGAACGTACGACGAAGCTCTCTCGGTAGCCCTTGCAAGCGGAGTTCGGCCAGAGAAGATGCTTGTCCATCCAATCCCACCAGGATGGGATGGACGAAACAGTTCTGGAGAAGCATATAGTCTGTGGCTCCGTGAAATCCTGGCTAGCTACGGCGATGCGAAGGCGTCCATGCTGCAGGACTTCGAACGAAGACGTGTTACTGAGGTCGCCTTCATCAATGGGTACGTCGTAGACGCTGGTCGGCATTTCGGTGTTGGTACGCCGGTAAATGCCGCACTCGTGGAGACCGTACAAGCGATTACATGCGGGCGGAGTTCACCCGATCCCAATCACCTACGGCAAATCCTGGAAACCAGCGTTGATAAGGGTGACGCCTCGGTGACGTTCCCGCTCAACAGCAACGGAGAAAGACGATGATCAGAAAGCTTGAAGGCAAGACCGCCGTCATCACCGGCGGAACAGAAGGGATTGGGCTGGCAACGGCAAAACTCTTCGTCAAAGAAGGCGGCTATGTCTTCATCACGGGGCGTCGCCAGAAGGAACTCGACGAGGCCGTGAAGTCAATCGGTTCCAACGCGACCGGCGTTCGGGGCGACGTCGCCAAAATGGCCGATCTTGATCATCTCTACGAGACCGTCGGCAAAGTGAAGGGGCGAGTCGATATTATCTTCGCCAACGCCGGCGTCGGAGAATTCGTGCCCTTCGGCGAAGTATCCGAAGAACATTTTGACAAGCTGCTCAATATCAACGTCAAGGGCGCATTCTTCACGGTTCAAAAAGGATTATCCCTCCTGAATGATGGCGGCTCCATCATTCTTACGGGTTCCGTCGCGAGCGTAAAAGGCACCGCTGCATTCGGCGTTTACGCAGCCAGCAAAGCGGCGATCCGTTCTTTCGTGCGCACCTGGACTACGGATCTCAAAAATCGCCGTATCCGGTCAAATGTCGTTAGCCCAGGTCCAATCAACACGCCGTTGGTAAAGCGGCAAGCACCAGATGTCATTGCGCGGATTGTATCCAGCATTCCGATGGGACGCATGGGCGAACCCGAAGAGGTTGCCAAAGCCGCGCTGTATCTGGCATCTGACGACTCAAGTTTTGTGACAGGTGTCGAACTTTTCGTTGATGGGGGCAGAGCGCAGGTCTAAGCGGCTCCCCCCAGTCAGAAGATATGTCAATGATTCCTCAACAGCATTTGGCTTCTTTCAAGCATGCGGATCGCGATCTATATGCACGAGAGGAGGTCCTGAATTCCGCCATCATCGCCGCCGACATCAGCAGGGGCTGGGAAGAGTATCTTGAGATTTTTGACGCCTTCTACGCCGATGATGTCGAGGTCACCAACGGGACGAAAAGCAACGCCATATTTGGCAAGGAGCGGATGCGCGCACTCCTTTACAAATTCCTCGTTCCGATTCATGTGATGGCTGAGATCGGCGGCCTGTCGGTGCAGATTCGAGAAAGCCCGATTCACGGAGGCACGGCAGGTGAAACACATTCGGCCTGGTCGGTTGATCTGATCGGGGTGTCTGGTAGGACGTGCCAGATTTCTTGGTGCACTCTTCGACGGTGGGCCGGTTCTCGCGTGGTATTTGAGAGCCATTACGACCACAAGGTAATCGGCGGGCCTCTAACCATCGACGATCTTCGGCTGAGTCCCTCTCCCGCTAGTGTGGGCGATCAACGGCCGTCTTAGCCATGGCAACGTGTCTTGCTGCGAGATCAGTGTCGGATTTAGAGGAGGATCGTGATGCCAGCCACCACTGTTAGTCCTGCCCTGAAGTGGGACGTTTTAGTAACGAATCGCCAAGGCCTCGTCCGTGACTTGCCGCCGGGCAAGGAGCAGTTGAGCTGGGTTCCTACATCGGCGACACTCATCTTCGGTCAGCGGGACGCCGTCCTTGTCGACGCCTTTTTGACCATCGAACAGGCTGCAGCGCTGGTCGAATGGGTCGCGGCGAGCGGCAAGAACCTGACCACAATCTATATCACTCACGGCCATGGGGACCATTGTTTTGGCCTTGGAGCGCTTCTGAATCGCTTTCCTAAAGCGCGAGCAGTTGCAACTCCCGATGTCGTGGAAGCCATGCGGCGGCAGACCTCGCCGGAATTCGTTTTGAATTTCTGGGAAGCGCGCTATCCCGGTCAAATCCCCGAACATTTGGTAATCGCAGAGGAACTCAAGGGAAATATAATCCAACTCGAAGGGCATGACCTTCTCGTCGTGGAAGTCGGGCACACAGACACCGGGCACACAACGTGTCTACACGTCCCCTCGGCAGGTTTGGTAGTCGCAGGGGATGCCGCTTACAACGACGTCCATCTTTATCTTGCGGAGTCAAACACCGAAACCCGCCGCGCGTGGATTGCCGCACTGGACACCATCGAATCGCTGAATCCGCTCGCGGTGATCGCAGGACACAAGAAACCCGAGGTGAAGGATAGCCCCCGAATTATAGGAGAGACCCGACAGTATATCCGCGATTTCGACCGCTTGGCCCGGATTGCCACAACAGCCAGAGAACTGTACGACGAGATGCTGCAGATCTACCCTGATCGTGCCAACCCTGGCTCGCTCTGGGGAGCGGCGCGTGCGGCCAAACCGTAATTCCAAAGGAAAGGAGAACTCATATGCGCGCCATGCGAGCAGAAGGATTTGGAGGTTACGAGGATTTGAAGCTGGCTGACATGCCCCAGCCCGCCGTGTCGGAGGGACGGGTATTGCTAAAGATCACTGCGGCCGGCGTCACGCCACTCGATCACACGATTCTGTCCGGAGGTTATGCACGAGCGAAAGCGCCCCTGGTTCTGGGGTCAGAAGGAGCCGGTGTGATTGAAGACGCGAATGGCTCCGCTTTTTCGAACGGCGCCCGCGTAATGTTCACCGGCCCATACGGAGTATCTGAAGACGGAGCCTATAGCGAGTATCTTGCCGTGAAGACAGAGAATCTCGGTTTGATTCCGGCGAATATTGACGACGTTTCGGCGGCGGGACTACCGGTGGCCTATCTGACCGCTCATATGGCTCTGAGCCTGGCTGGATTTCAGGCCGGTAAGACGGTTCTCTCGCCTGCCATCGGAGGTTCAGTGGGTAATGCCGTCACGCAGCTGGCAAGGGCGCTGGGCGCCAGGCACGCGATATCAACAACGACCAGCCATGCCAAGGCTGAACAAGCCAGAGCCCTCGGCTTTGACGAAGTGATCGATCTCTCCAGAGACGAGCTCCGCGAGGGCGTTCATCGCATTACACAAGGATACGGTTCCGATATTGTGATCGATGCCATCGGCGGCAATATATTGAGTGACGCGTTAGGCACGCTCGCTATGGGCGGAAGCCTGACGACATTAGGCTACGCGGCCGGCCGTAAATCGACCATCGACGTTACCGACCTCATCTGGAAGCGCGCCAGCATAAGGAGCTTCTCCCTCTTTGGGCAACCGCCCGAAATGTGGAAAACGACGTGGGCAGCGATTTACAGCTTGCTGGAATCCGGCGCGATCAAACCGATCCTCGCACGGACTTTCGCTCTTGAGGACGCAGCCGAAGCTCTGCGATATCAGATCGAAAACAGACCATTCGGCAGAGTCGTTCTAAAGATCTGACGACTTGCAGACGGAAGGAACAACTGTGGCGTGCTGCATCTTCGAACGGCGGATTCACTTGGAGGAGCACAAATGAGACTCGTGGATGAAGTTGGCGCAGACCTCGACGGTTTATCGCAACTCCGCGCTTTGATCGCCTCGGGACGCAAGGTGAGCGTCGCATCGGAAGACATCATCGCGATTTTAGGAACGAGCTGTCGGCTCGGGAAAACAGCTTATTAGGCAAACGACAGGTAGCAATTGCAAGGAGTAGAAGCTATGCCCTGGATTAATTTGACACTACGACGCGGAGCGTTCACAAAAACGGTTCAGCACGCCGTGATGGCGAAGCTGACCGACGCACTCATGTTCTGGGAAAAGATTCCCGACACTCCCGAGGCACGCAAGAAAACGATGGGTTGGGTTCATGAAATCGCTCAAGACTCCGACTACAACAGTGGCACTTCTAATCACGAAGATCCCTTTTATTTCATCGAGGTGCGCTTGCTTGCCGGCCGGTTTGACACGTTGACCAAACAACATCTCATTCGGGACTTCACGAAGATTATCATGCTTGCCGAGGGCAAGACCCATTTCTCGGAGGACGCCAACAGGGTGTGGGTGCACATCGTCGAACTCCAAATTGAAGATTGGGGCATCGGAGGACATACCGATTGGCTTCGCGACTACGAGAGCGCGCTAAATGTACTCGGGACTGACTTGCAATCCAAGTAGGCGCCTACCTCTGCTCGATTTCATCCTATTTGGAGGACACATGCCGAAGTCAAAAGAATCATCGGTTTCTAGTTCGGGGCCGACTGTCCATTTGGAGTTCCTCGATGAGGGCATCATCGCCCTCCTCACACTGGACGACTTCAAAGGTACCAACGTGATGAGCCCAGAGATGGGAGACGTCTTCGGGCGCCACATCGCTGTTTTACGGAAAGACGCATCGGTACGGACTGTGATCATTCGAGGAGCCGGAAAGCACTTCTCGATCGGCGGACACCGCGACATGTTGGTCGGCCTGGGAAAGCCCGGACGCAGCGAGAAGGAGCTTCACGATTTCATGCTGGCCTTCTATGGTCGTTGGCTTCCGGTTCTCGATCTTCCCATGCCAGTGATAACGGTGCTTCAGGGTGATTGCATCGGTGTGGCGCCGGTATTTGCCTGCACGGCGGATATTGCGATCGCGGATGAAACGCTCAAGTTGCAGGTCACATTCGGGGGGCTCGGTCTCTATCCGGGGATGGCCTTGCCAACCCTTCTGACGAGGAAGGTGGGCCCTTATCGAGCGTCGTTGATGACAATGGCCAATGAAATCCTCACGGGTAGAGAGGCGGAGCGAATAGGACTGGTGGAGCGCTGCGCTCCCGCTGGGGGCGCCTATGAGGAGGCACTGAAGACGGCGCGAGCGATAGGTGCCTCTGCTGCCTCTGTCGTGAGATTGCTCAAGAAGAACCTGGGGATCAAGATGACAGATCTCACCTCGGACCTCGAAATGAACGCCCAACAGCAGGCACGAGATTTTCAGACCGACGAGTATCGCAAGAGGGCTGCGAACTACCTTCCCGATTACTACGCCTGAGCAACCGAAGCTGAGCACCGAGTTCGAGGCCGCTCTGGGGTCATTCGTACAGAATCTCATCATTGCAGAGCGGGTCAGATACAAAAAGCGTTGGAAGAACAGCGGGAGGGAGCTGCGCGCCCGAATAGTGCATGAGCGGGATAGCGATGGCATGGCCCAGGCCGATTTGACGGAAAGCGTGTGAGCAGAGGTTGTTGAACAAATTCAAGAAAGGATAATTCGATGAAACATAACGCAATGGCAATTCACTTCAGAACACAAATAAGTGCGTTGGCGATCATGACGGTCATGTTTGGGATGGGAGGGGAGATTGTGGCACAAACAAACACATCGACGGCTGTCAAGAACGTCGTACTCGTCCACGGCGGTTTGGTGGACGGGTCCGGTTGGATGGGAGTCTACAAAGCCCTCAAAAAGGACGGCTACACGGTCGCGATTGTCCAGATTCCGACGATCTCGCTTGCGGACGATGTGGCGGTCACGAAGCGCGCGATCGCCGGGCAGAATGGCCCTGTGATCCTCGTCGGTCACTCATATGGCGGAGTAGTGATCACGGAAGCGGGCAATGATCCAAAGGTCGCCGGCCTCGTCTACGTCACGGCGTTCGCACCGGACAAAGGCGAATCGGCGGGGTCGCTTATCAAGAACGCACCGCAAGGAGCGCCGACTCCGCCAATCTTGCCACCCCAGGATGGATACCTGTTCCTCGATAAAGCCAAATTCCCGGCCTTCTTCGCCGCGGATGTGAGTCCAGATGTGGCTTCGTTTATGGCCGACTCTCAAGTCCCGTGGGGTGTCGAAGCTCTCGGTGGTGCGATCACCCAGCCGGCGTGGCGGACAAAGCCAAGCTGGTACCTTATCACTACCGAAGACAAGATGATCCCGCCTGACGCCCAGCATGCCATGTCCAAACGCGCAGGATCGACCGTCGTGGAGGTCAAAAGCAGCCATGCCGTGTACGTGTCGCATCCTCAGGCGGTCGCCCATCTCATCGAACAGGCCGGCACAGGTGCCTTGGCTGCAACCAAAGGAAAACCGTAAAACATAGTTTGTCCGTACAGTAAACAAAGGGCTAAACGTCTTGAGCAGGCAGAGGCTTCGTCGGTATGTACGGCACTCGCGAGTCCTCTGCCCGCCTGAAGATCTGAGGGCAGGTATCCCTGGAGTTCGCACAGTGGCACCGGATGAGCTTGTCGACAGATATCGACTCTTCCACGGTTTGCCGGACATGCGATTTTGACGTTACGGCCTGGGCGCGCACTCGGGTTGGAATGAACTCTCTGAATCCGGATCAAATCTTGTCGCGGAGGGCGCCGAGAACCTCAGGCCAGTTCCTCTCGAAGTCGGGGTCGCGCTGGAGCCCGCGCGTAAGCAGAGCACCAACCCGTTGTTGCGCTTCTCCCCACGTTAAGGCTATCTGGAAGGAGCTAAGGGCGTCGAGGAGCCGGCCAGTGGATGGCAACGAGACCTGATTAACAAGATTCTTCGCCGCTGTGATCGCACGCCGGTCGAAGGAAGCGATCCGGCGCGCAAGCGCATCGACGAAACTGTCCAATTCCACATCCGGAAGCGCCCTATTGATGTACCCGTAACGCTCAGCCGTGTCGCCATCGAAATCATTGCCGCTGAGAACGATTTCGAGAGCGCGCCCACGGCCTACCAGATGCGGGAGCCGCTCGGCACCGCCGCCGCCCGGATGCAATCCGACGGCGACTTCGGGTTGACCGAGACGTGTGTTCTCGCGCGAAGCGAAGCGCATGTCGCAGGCGAGGACGAACTCGCTGCTTGCGCCTCGGACGCAGCCGCGGATTCGCGCGATGCTGACCACCGGTGATGTGGTGAGACGGACGAACGTGTCCAGGAGTATCGGTAGGCCGGAAAGACCGACAGCGGTCATGACATTGCCCAGGTTGCCGGTCAGGTCAAAGTGTGCAAGGAAAAAATCGGGAATCGCGCTTTCGAATACGACGACGCGAAGGTCTGGGCTTGCATCCATTCGCACGAGCAAGTCCTGAAGGCTTTGGAACATCGGGCCATTCATAATGTTGAACGGCGGGTAATCAAAAACGATCCGCCAATAACCGGGCGTCTCCTCGACGATCCGCAATGGTGAAGTCGACTCAGCCACGGTTCACCACCTCTTCATCGACCTCGAATCCGCGGGAGGGATCGGTGATTTTCTTCGCGTCGTAATTGCGCATCCGAGCAAGCGCCGTGTCGGAGGTGCACAATCTCAGGAAAAGATTACGCTCAAGAGCCAACCCGTCGGCGAGCGGCGTTTCGTTGGCGCTGCGGACGAGGCGTTTTATGTACGCCGCCGATTCGGGCGGATGCTTCGACAAGAGCCTCGCAATTTCTATCGCCCTGTCGATGGCTTTGCCCTTCACCGTTTCGTGGCCGAAGCCCCTGGCTTCGGCCTCGCGCGGACTAAGAGGCTTGCCGATAAGAATGTGCCAAAGCGCGGCCGCCATACCGACGGTGCGGGGCAGTCTTTGTGTTCCGCTTGCGCCAGGCAGAAGGCCGAGGTTCGTTTCCGGTAGGCCGATCAGGTAGTCGCCATCCTCGGCGATCCGAATATCACAGGCCAGAGTAAATTCGAAAGCGCCGGCAAGCGCGGTGCCGGATATCGCGGCAATGACCGGCTTCGGCATGGTTTCACACATCGCCATCGCCTTATCGAAGAATCCGCCATGGTAGCTAGCGTTGTCCGGCCATTGGCGGCCCGAAGCGCGAATTTGTTCGGCAACGTCGATAAGCGCCGGAATATCAAAATGGCGGTTAAAGTATCCCGGAGTTCCACCGGTTATGATAACGACGCGAACATTGTGATCGCCGGCAAAAGCCTGTAGCTCGTCCGTGAGGGCGTCTCCCATCGCCATATCGAAATACATCTTTTGGGGACTCCCCAGCGTTACGACGGCGATTCCATCGACGACTCTCGTTGAAAGCATATCGGTGTTCATAGGCTCTCCTTCCCGGGTTCCTGCCCTGATAACTTGATCAATCAAGTCCTCTCAAATTTCCTGGATGCTGACGTTTTAGATGCGCTCGGCAGCGACGGCCCCAATCTCGTTCTCGGCTTGCAACCAATCATCGAGGTCGAAGCCCAGCTCTTGCCCTCGCCTGAGATACAACTCGTAGGCGCGGTAACGAATGCACGTTTCGCGGTCGGCCATAGCCGCTTTTGCCGAGCCCCATAACACGGGCTGGTTCACACGCTCGGGATAAAGTGCGAGCATCTCGCTATAAATCTCCGCGACTGTCCGGTTGCTGGCCGCGATTCGGTCAAAGTTGCGAATGTATTGTCTGGTCTCTTCGATAATGGCCGGCGAATCAGCACGCCCGGGCCTTTTGTGTCCTGCAACGACCACACTCGGCTTTAGCCCCTCGATCATGTTGAGCGCGCCGATCCACTGTTTTCTTGAATCGGTGTTCGACTCGGCGAGATAAATATGGACATCGTTATAGGCGACGTCGCCTGCCGCGACCAAGCCGATCGACGGGACATGCAGGCATGTCGTGCAGTGGGTGTCGGTGTGACCTGTCGGAATGCTCACCATCTCCTCGCCCTCAAGTTCAATGGTTTCGCCGGCGAGTTCGTCCGCGATCGCGAGTGTTGTGTCGATCTGTCCAGGAAATCGGGCCCTCCAGAATCCGTCAAGAAGCGGAGACGAAAGTTGGCGTTGCATAACCGAGATTGCCTCCCGCGTCGCCACGAACCGGGCGTTAGGGAAGCTTCGCCGGATCGTGTTTACGCCAAAGAAATGGTCCCCGTGACCATGGGTCGCATAGATCGTGGTTAGGTTCTTTCCGCTCGCGACCACCCACTCGGCGAGTGCTCTGTTTTGTTCGAGAGTAATGAAGGTGTCAACCAGCACCGCATCCCGTTCACCCGAGATGAGCGTCGACGATATGGGTGACCATTTCATTTCGGTCACTCCCGGCGGCAAGTCACCGGTGACGGCCGGGATTTGAGAACTAACGAAGACGTCCCATTTCAATGCGCTCTTCATAGCTTTGCCTCCTTATAGGGATTACGGCCGGGTTTGTCGCTACGCGAAGGGATCAGCTGGCATCCTGCAGCATTCTTCTGACTTTGATATCCAGGTCCCCGGCGATCTCCACCGCCTCCGCATTGCCGTACGGCGCGAGCAAACTGGCCATCTCGTCGTAACTCAAGTGCACGCCGTCGGGGCGGCGATCAATCAACACGGTCACGGGCGCATAGGACGCGGCGTCAGGAACAAGGCGAGCCATCGATTCCATGATGAGCGGACTACCAATGAGTAAACGGATGCTTTTCGCATCTCTTTTTGGATGAGCCTTCGCGAGGACGGCGCCGACATCGAGTCGCATGAACTCCATCAGGCCAATCTCACTGACGGCGTTCTGTACGACCTCCCGCATTTCCGAGTACGTCGCCGCCGCAGCAATATCCTTGGCGAATTCCCTCATATTGGGCCTGCCGATTGCAGCTTCCACCGCGGCGACGACATTTTCGAATGGCTTTTGCGAAACGACGCTCCAGCGTTGGACGTTGACCGTGCGGACTTCCATACTTGTTACCTCAAGGTTGCTTAAGCAAGGAACGATGTTCTTCGCAGCATCTCAGCAATCCAAGCCTGGGTCAGAACGCACCTTCAGTCGCCCATGAGACGGCTGGAACGACGGAGCATCATCGCAGTTCTCGCTGTAGAAATTCACTCGTCCTCCCGTTGGCGAGCGCCGCCGCCGTGGCATTGTAGTGCGTTCCATTGTGCCGAGCGAAGGCGTGGCGCTGCCCCGGATAGCTGTAGACCGTGGCGTTTCCTTTGCCGGCAAGTGCCGCCTTAATCTGAGCTTGCGCCGCCTTGGAGATAAACTCATCCTCTTCACCCAGATGCATAAGCAGCGGCGCATGAAGATTTTGAACTTCAGCTAGGTATTTCTCCGTGTCAGCGCCATGATAGGCGACCGCCGCATTGACCTGGGCGCGTACGGCCGTGAGAAACGTCATCAAGGCGCCGAGGCAGTACCCTTGGACGCCAATCTTGCCCGCACATTCGGGCAGTTTGGCCACGGCTTTCAGAGTGTCTTGAATATCTCTGACGCCGGCGTCGCGATCATACGCTTGATAAAGACGAAGCCCGTGCTGCCAGTCAGCCTCCGATGTGACGTTAAGATCAATGCCTGGCTCCTGACGCCAGAACAGATCAGGTGCAACCGCCACGAAGCCTTGCTCTGCCAATTCGTCGCATGTCTTGCGGATGTCAGCGTTGACACCGAACAATTCCTGCAGAACAACGACGGTTGCGGCCGGCAAGATCTTTGGTCGCGCGATATAGGCGTTAAACGCGCCATCTTGGCCTTCTACAGTGATGCGGTCTCCCATTTGTGCTCTCCTCAGACGACATTCAGCCGCGCCCCCGCCGATTTCGTCCGGACCGGCGGAGGGTGTTTTCGAGCGGGTAATGTTCGGGCGGCCACAAGGAGCTTCGTTTACGACGTTCTTAGGCTCCAGCTACCGATTTGACCTGTGCAGATGTCGCGGCCTCTTCGATGAGCGCAGCCACTTCTTTCGGGAAGGACATGTAGGCCACATGGCTCGACTTCACTTCCACCGTCTTGGCATTGGCCCGCTTCGCCATCATGCGCTCCTGATCCGGATTGATCGATCGGTCTTCGCCGGCAACCATGTACCAGGTGGGTTTGTGCTTCCAAGCCGGGTTCTTGACCTGGTGAGTGAACGAGTCGGTAGAAATCGGCACTTGTGAGATAGCCATGAACTCCGCTTCATCCCGTGGAATGTCTGCCGCGAAGTCAGCCACGAAATGCGGCTCGTCGATCCACCAGAGACCGTTGGAGTCCGATTTGAACGCCGTGGACGCCTGCGGCAGAGCCTGTTCGATCGATGCACAGCTCTCGCCTTCATCGAGCGCAAAGGCGGCAATATACACAAGGGCTGCGACGTTCGAATGATTCCCGGCCTCGGTAATGATGGAGCCGCCGTAGCTGTGGCCGACTAGAACCACCGGTCCGCCCATAGCGTCGATGGCTGCCTTGGTGTACTTTTGATCGTCGGCGTACGACGTCTCGGGAGGCTGTGCTACCGACACCCTGTAACCATCCTTTTTCAGGATGCCAGCGACAGCCTTCCAGCCTGAGCCATCGGCGAAGGCACCGTGCACCAGGACCACGTTTTTGATCTTCGTCATCGTCATTCTCCTCTCCAGTTTTGGCTTCCGCGAATCGTGTGTAAAACGTTGAACACGAAATGGATCGTACCAGGAACGGGCAGGAGATCTATTGAAGACACGGACCACTTTTGTGGATTCCTGCTTCTAATGCGGAGGAGGATCTATTCGTTTGAGGGAGAGGATGGCTGTTCGCGTATTTCGACAAACATCCGGCGGTGTGAGTGCTCACGCCGCCACTTGCCCGGTGTGGCGCCAACGACGCTTGCAAACGTCCGGGTAAGAGCGGCTTGATCGGAAAATCCGGTCTGCGCCGCTATTTCCACCAGCGAGCTGTTCGTTTCGGCCAAAAGCACTTTCGCGATCTCCACGCGCCGCAGAGTCAGGTAACGATGTGGGGAGGTCCCAAACGATCTCCTGAATGATCTCGCAAAATGGCTGGACGAAAGCCGGCATTCCCCGGCAAGTGTTTCCAGCTTTAACTCGCCGTCCAGATGTTCCTGGAGCAACTCCACCGCGCGCCGCATTTGCCACGGTGCCAGACCGCCTTTGAGTTGCTGGGTGGGTTCGTGAAGCTGACCATACCGCCCCACCAGGTGCGAACAAACCGTCATCGTGAAAGAATCTACGAACAACTGAGAGAACATCTCCGGCTTGTTAAGACACGGCAGAATCGCTTGCGTCAGATGGTGGAGAACGGGATCGGGAGTTCCATAAACACAGTGGAGCCGTTTAACCTGACGCATTCCGGCATCGTCCGTAATGACATCAAGAGTGGTCCTGGGAACATGGAAGTGGACCCAGTCAATGGGGCCCGGATTTCGAATGCTCGAATTCGACTCAAGGTCGCACATGGCGACTCCGCCGACGGGCCACGCCCCCGTCTTTGTGTACTTTTCGTCGGTCCAGAGTTCCCATTCGCCGGAGTTCGCATGATTCAGATGAACCGAAACCACATAAGCTCTTTCGGCAGGAATGGACGCGGTTCGCTCGGGGATGCCGCTGCGGGCGATCAGGCGGGTAATCGCGAGTTGCGGCCGGACCACGGAAACCGCGGAATCGATGGCAACATGGGGGGGTTGGTTCAGCGTGAAATACTTCGCCATCTGCGCACCATAGGCGCTTGCCGCCTGCGATGGAGTCGTCATGGATAGCTCCGTAACGCCGCGTGATCGCGGCTGGGAGTCTCGGGCCGGGCTCCGGACAATGGTCCCGAATCCAGATACTGTTCACCCTGAGTTTTATTCATGGCAAGCTCTAGCTGGAGACCTCCAGCTTAGCTGAAGAATACACCGCTCGCAGTGCTGTTTTCAAACAAGTCCCGAGATACCGCCACACTTGTGGATCGGAATTGGCAAATGGCGCGCTTTTCGACGAAGGTGTCTTGGGCACTCAGGGGCCAGAGCCCGCGACTCCCAAAACAAAAAGCTGCGTTTCTGGGGGGGATCAGAATGGGGGAGCCAGAACCGGAACGGGGCCGCCAGGCGAAGTCAAAGGCTTCGAAGCCGCAGGGCTCAGGAACTGACCCGAACCTGTGCCCAGGACCGAAGGGCGAATCAGGAGAATGACTTTCCTCGATGCTCCACTTCGGGTCTTAGCGAGACAGGCGATGACCACGGCCAACCGAGAGAAAACGACTGTTCAGCCGATGTCCAACCGCTCCTCGTCCGAACCGTGCGTTTCCATTTTCAAAAGACATCGGGCCGGCCGGCGTCCGTCGAAAATCCTTGGGGTTGCGACTGTTTAACGCGGCGGATTGAACTGGGAGCAGAGCGCGAAAGTTTTCTCCAGGTGTTCGATGAAGACGCGTACTTTGGCGGACAACCGGCGGCTCGCAGGCCGAACCGCAAGGACCGGCACGACTCGTTCGTGCTGAGTCAGAAGACGGATGACAGTACCTTCTCTGAGTTCTGCTGCGAAGAGCCATGCGGGTGCCTGAGCAATCCCCAGGTGCTCGAGAACACCCATCCGCATCTGTTCAATATCGCTGGTACGAAAGACTCCTGTGGGGGTAATACGGTCGGCGGCTTCGCCAGAGCCAAAGGTCCACGGCTGTACAGAGCCGCGCTCGACAAAAACCACAGACTGAAAACGTTTGAGATCGTCCGGTGATTGCGGTGCTCCGTGCCGTGAAAGGTACTGAGGAGTGGCGACGACGATTATCATCGTCTGCGCGAATCTTCGGGCAACCAGGGTGGAGTCTGGAAGCTCACCTGAGTGGATCGCTAAATCGAACCCGTCTTCGATGATAGTGGACGGGCTCTCCGACGCTGCCATCTCAACCGCCAGATCGGGGTAGGCGGCAAAAAATGCAGCCAGCTTTGACACCATGTGAAGACGGGCGAACGTGGGAGGAACGGTCACGCGAATGAGGCCTTTCGGCGAGGTTTGGCCTCTGCCGATTCGTGAAGTCGCATTCTCAAAGTCGTCGAGAATGTGCAACGCAGACTCGTAAAAGTCGCGACCTGGTTCCGTTAGCGCAATCGAGCGAGAGGTGCGGTGAATGAGTTCAGTGCCGAGTTCATTCTCAAGAGCAGAGATCTGCTTGCTGACGGCAGGCTGACCAATTCCTCGTTCCTTCGCGACGGCGGAGAAGCTCCCTTTCTCAACGACTCGGACGAACATCTGCATTGCATCGAATCGGTCCACACGAACCTCCCTATTCCTCTATGGGAATGGATGCTATGCCAGGAATAACGACTCTACGGTTTGCTCATTCCATTTAAGAACTAGGCAGAGCAGCACCCTCCGCTCCGTCATGCATTCCCATTGGGAATAGCCAGTATTCCCGATTGTGCCAAATCTGTTTGCAGGACGGCACATCAAAATACCAGGCGATGATTAGCAGAGCGCTGAATCGCCCGCAGAAAGCAGAGGAGATCACATGTTGGCATTAACGGAAAAAGTCGCCCTTGTTACCGGCGGTTCGCGCGGCATCGGCGCGGCGATCGCAAAACGGCTGGCCAAAGATGGCGCTAGTGTGGCCATCACCTACGCGAAGGACGCAAGCGCGGCGACTGCAGTGGTCAAAGCGATTGAAGGCAATGGAGGAAAGGCTGTTGCGATCCATGCGGACGCCGCCGACGTCGAAGCTGTCAAGGCCGCGGTTGAAAAGACGGTGGAGACCTTCGGGCGATTAGATGTGCTTGTAAACAATGCCGGCACGGCCATGCCGAAAACGTTCGAGGAGACCACGCTGGAGGAGATGAATCGCGTAATTGACGTCAACGTCCGTGGCGTGTTCATCGCGACGCAGGCGGCGCTAAAGCACATGAAGAGCGGCGGCCGCATCATCTCGATCGGCTCCGCCGTCGGCGAGCGTGTCGCGGCGCCTGGGCTAGTTCCCTACGCAGGCACAAAGGGAGCCGTGAAGATGTTCACTCAGGCTCTGGCTCGAGAGATCGGGAACCGAGGCATCACGGTCAACAACGTCCAACCGGGTCCGATCGACACGGATTTGAATCCTGCAGCAGGCGACTGGGCGGCGCCTCAGAAGGCCGCAACCGCACTCGACCGCTATGGGAACGTCGACGAGATTGCCGCGATGGTGGCATTCGTCGCCGGCCCGGAGTCCTCTTACATCACCGGGTCAAACCTGACCGTGGATGGCGGAATGAATGCCTGACGGGAATGGCTTCCAAATCAAGTTAAGGAGGGAACCGCGATGATTTCACCCGTTGTTTTGATCACAGGGGCACTGACAGGCATCGGGCGGGCTGCCGCACTCGCCTTTGCGCAGGAAGGAGCACGGCTGGTCGTGTCAGGTCGTCGACAGAAAGAAGGGCAGGCGCTCGCTGCCGAGCTGCAAGGAATTGGAGCAGAGGCTATCTTTGTTCATACTGACGTGCGCGATGAAAATGAAGTACAGGATTTGGTGGATCAGGCTATCGCACGCTTTGGCCGTCTCGACGTTGCTGTCAATTGCGCCGGAACTGAGGGCAAGCGAGGCTCGGTAATGGAGCAGACTGCAGAAACCTACGCTGCGACGTTCGACACAAACGTCCTGGGTACCTTGCTCAGCATGAAGCATGAGATGCGCGTGATGCTCAACCAGGGAAGCGGAAACATCATCAACGTATCGTCGACCTACGGCCGTACCGGTGCTGCCGGCGCCTCTGTATACGCGGCGAGCAAGCACGCAGTTGAAGGCCTGACCAAATCGGCTGCGCTCGAGGCCGCGGCATCGGGGGTACGGATCAACCTGGTCGCCCCGGGGCCCGTGGAGACCGGGATGTTGGACCGTTTTACCGGTACTCCCGAAAAGAAGGCGAGTTTGGCCGCGACGGTGCCGCTCAACCGGGTAGGACGACCTGATGAGATCGCCCAGACGATCATGTTTCTTGCTTCGGACAAGGCGTCGTTCATTACTGGAGCGTCATACGTAGTCGACGGCGGCAAGACGGCAAGATGATTCCTGGGCGGAACGCCGCCTTACGGTCAGGCTGCACACGTGCCGCTCAAACCCTCCTCCGTCTGAAGTCGCATTCAAAAGGAGATTGAAAACATGAACGAAAAGCAGGTCAAGCTTCCAGGTCCGGATCATCCGATTTCTGTCGAACCCAACCGCGCTCGGGTCGTTGTGTCCATCGCGGGCCGTGTGATTGCGGATACGCGCAACGCCCTCACCCTCCGCGAAGCCTCGTATCCGCCCGTTCAATACATTCCCGGAGAGGATGTTGATTTCTCCAAATTGGAACGGTCGGATCACGTTACGTACTGCCCCTATAAAGGCAATTGCATTTACTACAGCATTCCTGCCGGAGGCGAGAAGTCCGTGAATGCGGCGTGGTCGTACGAGGACCCGTTTCCTGCTGTTGATCAGATAAAGAGACATGTTGCGTTCTATCCAGAGCGAGTGGATGAAATAGCGGAACAACTTCCCACCTGAAGAAGATCTTGGAAGGAGCTAGCGTGGGGAATTGAGATTGTGCTAACAAGCCAGCTCTGAGGAACATCGTGCGCAAAGGCTCCGCTATCAACGCGATTCTGTGCGCGCTGCCGCGTACTCGACGCGTGAGGATTGGGCGCTTTCAATGCAATCGCAAGCAAATGGGGAGATAGACTCCCGCGAAAACTGGGTCGTCGTCTTTGGGTTTTCCCCGCCTGTAAGCAAACTGGCAATGGGGCTGGCGAGATACCCTTAACTCGTTGAAAGTAAATGGTTGTGAGGTGGCTGTCATCGCTTATGGCTCGCGCAGAAACGGCAGTCCTGAGAATTGATGGTTCCCTTGAACCGCTGAATTGATCGACTTCGCAACAGGATAATCGAGCCTCGAGCGATTTGTCGCCGCACAACGTGTCTCGTGATTCCATCACTTATGGGCGTTTCCCGAGCGATGCCCGAGGATGACTTGCTCAACCAATTCCTCGCCGAACCGCCTGGTCAATGGACCGGAGCGCAATAACATGCGGTAGTAAATAGCACCAAAAATCGCATCGTTCAGGAGTTCAGGTTCCGTGTCCAATTCCAACTCTCCGGCATCCTTGCCGCGCTTAAGATCCGCAATCGTGGCATTCCGTCGAGGACTAACCCATCGGTCGAAGAACTCCTGAAGAACGTCCGGTTCACTCTGACCCTCGGCGATCAGCCCAGCCACGATCTTGCCAAACGGCCCGTTGAACGCGTCGATCAAGCTCCGCACTCGAAACCGCAGGGACTGTTCCGCAGTCAGGACGGTCGGCTTCTCCAATTTTGGGGCCATCCGCTCACAAAGCATCGCCAACACCAAGGTCGCTTTGGTCGGCCACCATTTATACAGGGTAGGTTTGCCGACCCCGGCCCGTTTGGCAACCGCCTCAATGGTCAAGTCGCGCACCGACTTTTCCTCAAGCAGGGCGTAGACCGCATCCATGATGACGGCATGCGACGCCGCCATTTCGCTCGGAGGCCGACCTTTACGGACAGCCGAAGGCGCTTCTTTCTTCATGTTTTATGTTTTAACGGAACGTAGCGTAAAGTCAATTGACATTTTAGCCGCTTCGGTTCTATTATAAAAACGAAACGTAACGGAAAATAAATAACTGAGAGCCGAACAACGGTTGTAGCCAGTTTCACTTCAAAAGGAGAACCCCAATGATCAATCAAATCCGCCCCTACGATCCTCTCACCTCTGAAAACGCGGCGCTCATTCTCGTCGATCATCAGATCGGCCTCATGACGGGCGTCCGTGACTATTCGACCGGCGAGTTGAAGCACAACGTGGTGGCCCTGGCCAAAGCGGCGAAAGCGCTGAATCTGCCGATCGTCGTCACCACGACGGCGCGTGACAGCATGTGGGGTCCGACGTTCCCGGAACTCGTCGGAGCGCTGCCGGGAATCGAGATCATCGACCGTTCATCGGTTAACGCGTTCGACGACGCGCGCGTCGCCCGCACCATCGAGGCCACGGGCCGCAAGAAGCTGATTTTTGCCGGCATCTCTCTCGAAGTCTGCGCCGCTTTCCCTGCCATCACCGCCGTGGGCAAAGGTCTCGACGCATATGTGGCCGTCGATGCCTCGGGCACGTTCAGCGAGACCAAGCGGCAAGCCGGGCTTCTGCGCATGCTGCAGGCGGGCGTCATTCTTTCCGACTACGCGACTTTGATGGTGGAAATCCTCAAGGACAATGGGCGACCGGAGGCCGGTGAGGTTTACGGCGCCATGGACATGGGCTGGGCCAAGCTTGTTGGTCAGATCGCCCAGGCCTACGAAAAATAATTTATCGGCGGACGCCGCTGTAGACAAGCGCATTGACGGTGTACTCCGGATATGGCAACAGCATCAGACTCCGTTCTGCCGAGAAGCTTGTCGTTTATCATGCCGACAACGGCGGAGCTGTGATGATCATTCATTGGCGAGATTATATGGACTCTCTGGCTGCGTAGAACGCGCTGAAACGGCTGTTCACGGACAACCCATCGCGAGCTGAATGGAAGCAATCCAGTAAGGTCAGCGCGGAGAGTGTAATTCGTCAACTCCGCGTCTCATCGTTCGCTACGCGGCGCCTGTACCCACCGAAAGTGCGGCTGGTCAAGCTGCTCGATAGGTATGGCCGTTTCCTCGATGCGCTTGCGCACGCGCAACTCTCGAAGCGTTGTCCGTGCGTCGGCCAGGGTGCAACGCAGGATCTCTTGGATTTTACGGACGCCCTCAGCGTGCAGGCCCTGCTCAGTCTCCACCGGACCAAGATTCACGAGCGAGTCACAGAGAAGTTGCTCCTGCTCCGGCGACATCGGCCAAGTATACAATGCCCCGGAAGACCTCCTCTGCCCTGATCATTTTCGTGCAGTCACGACAATGATGCGAGACGTCTCCGGGAACCAAAACACCGCAACCCTCCAATCCAACGACGCGGTTTGCTGCTGTTCAAGGCTCGTCGCGCTCGCCCTTGATGAAGAAGGGTTCCGTGTCCTTATATCCCTTATATCGCAGGATCTTCGCGGTTGTGCCCTTGGGAGCGTTTCCCTGCGCCATCGCGAGGAAGCCCGCTCCGACTGCGCCACCATCGCGCGAGCCAGGTCGTTCTTGTGGTGGATCCATTGATACTCGGACGGCATGGCCCAGTGCAGGAGTTTTCCACTCTTTTCGTCGCCCTGAGTCGAGCGATTGCTCAGCACATTCGGGACCCGCATCCTTAATATCTGCGAATCGTGACGCCCAGCGCGTCACGATCCACGTCAATCCTTCGAGCCGATTCCTTTCAATGGGTTCTGCGCGTCCGTCTACCCCGTTACCTCGAAAAGTGGGTTTCTGCAAGAGGCTAATTTCGTGTAAGTTATTGAAAGGATGGAGCGGGAGACGGGACTCGAACCCGCGTGTCCAGCTTGGGAAGCTGGCATTCTACCACTGAATTACTCCCGCTTTCGCCGCTCTCTTCAGACTACTCCAAAACGGGGCGTGCGTAAACGCCCTATGCCAGTTGCTTCTTGATTGGCAGTTCGCGGATCCGCTTGCCCGTCGCCGCAAAGATCGCATTGCAGATCGCGGGCGACATAGGCGGGACGCCGGGCTCCCCGACTCCGGCCGGCGGAGCGGAACTCGGCACGATATGAACGTGCGTCTCTACAGGCGCCTCGTTCAGGCGCGACACCGGATAATTGTTGAAGTTGGATTGCACCACCCGCCCGTTTGCGGCCGTGATTTCTCCCATTAATGCGATGCTGGTCCCAAACACGGAAGCGCCTTCAAACTGCGCTCGCACCCGATCGGGATGGATTACCTTGCCGGTGTCGAGAACCAGGTCCACGCGCGGAATCCGGACCGTGCCTTTGTCCACCTCCACTTCGACCACGGCGGCGACATAGGTCAGGAAGCTGCGGTGAACGGCGATCCCGAGCGCCCTCCCATTTCCCGGCTTCTTCTTGGCCCAGCCAGACCGCTCGGCGGCGATCTCAACCACGCGACGCATCCGCGCAATGTCGAGAACATAAGGATCGGGACCCTTGCGTTCGGCCGGCGGGCGCAGATCAATCTGGCGCGCTTTCCCCAGTAGATCAAGCAGGTATTCGACTCGATCCCGCCCGGCAGCGGCCGCCAGCTCATCGGTGAAGGACTGAACGGCGAACGCGTGCGGGATGTTGGCCACCGATCGCATCCAGCCGATCCGGACTTTTGTATCCGCCGGTCCGCATTCGGCGCGGAAGTTGGGAATGTCGAAGGGCACATCGTTCCAACCCATATCCAGCTCGAAGGTCCCATACTTGGCCGCGACATCGTCTTGAGATCCGATCGGCGGAAACACGCTTCGTTGCAGCCAAGCCGTGGGGCGGCCCTTCTCATCGGTTGCAGCTTTCATGTACATGGCCGCCACCGCGTGAAAAAAGTCGAAGCGAATATCGTCCTCGCGGCTCCAGACGACTTTCACCGGCTTGCCGAGTTGTTTGGAGAGAATGGCCGCTTCAGCGACATAGTCCGGCTTTGACTTGCGGCCGAAGCCGCCGC
>Ga0206991_10141_pt1 | contig 21324 bp, 17 predicted proteins | sample Alteio_BWMinCont_9_FD_153286 | JGI IMG/M metagenome (GOLD analysis project Ga0206991, IMG submission 153286) | Enriched cells from forest soil in Barre Woods Harvard Forest LTER site, Petersham, Massachusetts, United States -... | ecosystem: Environmental > Terrestrial > Soil > Temperate forest >...
GCGTTGGGAGGCGAGAAAGTCATCGACGCGGTCGTGCCCGGATTGATCCCCAGGTCCCGCACGCGATCGCGCCGCGCCTGCAGCACCGAGAACTGGATCACCACTTCAGACTTGGGCTTGTCGATGTCATCGATGATCTTCTCGGCCAGCATCACCTTGTCCGGAGTGTCGCGCACGATGATGGCATTCTGCGAATTGATCTGCTGCACCCGCCGCAGGTCGAGCAGCTGCCGCAGGGCGTTGATGATTTCCGTTAAATCCTGCGGCAGAATCGTATTCTTCAGGTAGATCGTGCGCACGACCTCTTCTTCGTAGTCGCGCCGCTTCTGCGCCTGGTCGGGCGCCACGAAAATGATGTCGTTGGTCACCGGCTTCCAGAAGGCCTTCGCTTCCAGCGCCACAATGTCCAGAGCCTGTTCCATCGTTACGTTCGTCAGCTCTACCGGAATTCTCCGCGACGTAAAGTCCGGATCGAAAATCACCGTCAGGCCGGCCAGCTTGGCCACCGTATCGAAAATGACCCGCGAGTCGTTCGTGCTCTTCAGATTGATCGGCGCCCGTGAGAGAGGCTTCAGTTCAGGAGGGCCGGCCATCAGTTTGGGCTGCTCCTCGGTGGGCGCGGCTGCGGGAGCTCTGTCCGCCGCGCTTTTGGCCGCAATCGCATTCATCGTGTTTTGAATTTCCTGCTGGGCGATGGGACTGGCGGAATCGATCATCAGCGCCTTCTGAAACTCAGCCAGCGCCAGCTGCAGCTCGCCTTTATCGCGCAGCTTCCGCCCTTGATCGACGTGGTACTGTCCCGCCTCGAAGCGCAGGCGCATGAGTTTCAGCTTGTACTCTGTGTTCAGGGGATCGGATTTCAGCGCCCGGTCGTAATGCACCACGGCGGAGTCGTAATCTTCGGTAGCCTCGGCTTTTTTCCCCTGGTTGAACTCCTGATTGCCTTTCGGACAGCCCGTCAAGACCAGCATCGCCAGGGAGATCGCGAAGATGCCGGAATATCGCGGCACCATCCCGAGTGCGCGTAGTGAAACGCGCACGCCCATGCTGCGGACGCCGCTTCCTTTTCGTTCGCTCCAATTCACTTTAGGCGGCCCTTACCGGCGAAATCCAAAGCCGACGAGATTTGCTTGCCCTCTTGCAGAAGAAAAATAAGGCCTTCCTCATTCCGGCGGGGACAACTCCAGATATTTTCGCTCCGCTTCGTCGCCCGCCGGGAATTCAGGATCGCTTTCCTGATCGGCCGGGCTGGAGTCCGGCCCGCATAGTAGCATCCGATTCGACGCCCAGCAAGGCACCTTGCCGTACTTGCAACTGCTCGCTAAGATAGCCGTTCGTGGCTAAACCTGGAAAGAAAACCAACAAAAAGGATGCCTCGGGCTCGGAAGTCGTTGCCCAGAATCGCGCCGCCTCTTACAACTACCACCTCCTCGAGAAGATGGAGGCCGGAATGGCCCTGGTCGGCACCGAAGTAAAGGCCCTGCGCGAGGGCAAGGCCAATTTGCGCGATGCCTACGCCGAGGTGCGCGGCACCAGCGTCTGGCTGGTGAATTGCCATATCCCGCAGTACAACCCCGGCGGGCCCTTCAATCATGAGCCGCTCTCGCGCCGCAGGCTGCTGCTGCATCGGCAGGAGATCGACAAGCTGATCGGCAAGACCCAGCAAAAAGGTTTAACGCTCATCCCCCTGCGCATCTATTTTCGTGACGGCCTCGCCAAATGTGAATTGGCGCTGGCTCGCGGCAAGAAAGAATGGGACCGCCGCGCGTCCGAACGCGAAAAGGAAACACGGCGCGAAGTGAGCGACGCGATGTACAAATACCGGAGGCGTTGATCGGGAGGTAATAATCGGCGATGGGAACCAGCGCACAAGTCACTTTGGATAGCCGGACGGCCGCAAAGGTCGAGGCCGAAGCATTGGTGAGTTACGTCTTTGAATCCGAGAAAGAAGGGAAGGCCGTCGAAGGCGCGATTGCCGAGCTCGATCAGGCCGCCGGAGGCGCTCTCGCCAAGCTGGCCGCGGCCGGCGAATTGACCGGCAAGATGCTGGAGTTCACGCTGGTCCACTTTGCTCCGGGAATCGCCGCGCAACGCATCGTTTTGGTGGGCGCAGGCAAGCGGGAAAAGTTCGGCACGGCGGAATTGCGGCGTCTGGCTTCGGCCGCGGTGCGCTATCTGAAGTCGCGTTCGGTGAAGCGGCTCGCCTTCCTCGCGCGTGAGGGCCAGCGAAGCGCCGAAGCGGCTCAGGCCGTGACCGAGGGTCTGATCCTCGGCAATTTCGACGGTGATAAATACCGCACCGACAAGAAAAATCCGCCACTCGAATCGGTGGCGCTGGTGGGTTTCGAACCTGCCGCGCAGAGCGGCATCGAACGAGGCCGCATCATCGCCGAATCGCAAAACTTTACCCGCGAGCTTGGCAACGAGCCCTCCAACCTGCTCACGCCGCGCCTGCTTGCCGAGCGTGCCGAAGCCATGGCCCGCGAAGCCGGCCTGGCCATCGAGATTCTCGACGAAAAGCGCATCGAAGCCCTGAAGATGGGTGCGCTGATGGGCGTCGCGCGTGGCAGCGTCGAACCCCCGCGCATGATTGTGATTACCTACACCCCTGAAAAATCATCGCCGGGAGCGCCCGTATTGGGCTTTGTCGGCAAAGCCGTCACGTTTGATACCGGCGGAATCTCCATCAAGCCCTCCAACGATATGGAGAAGATGAAATTCGATATGGCCGGGGGCGCGGCCATGCTCGGGACCATGCGCGCCTTGGCGCGCCTGAAGCCTGTCGTCAAAGTCATCGCCGTCATCCCGGCAACCGAAAATATGCCCGGCGGCCGCGCTCAGAAGCCGGGCGACGTGCAGATCGCCATGTCCGGCAAATCCATTGAGGTCATCAACACCGATGCGGAGGGCCGCTTGATCCTTTCCGATGGCCTCGCCTATGCCAGGCAGCTCGGCGCCACGCATCTGGTCGATGCCGCCACGTTGACCGGAGCGATCGTCGTCGCGCTTGGCAATGTGAACAGCGGCGTCTTTGGCACCGATTCCGCATTTACCGAACGCGTGCTGGCCAGCGCGCGCCGCGCGGGCGAAAAAATGTGGCACATGCCGCTCGACGACGACTATCGCGACCTCATCAAGAGCACCATCGCCGATATTCAGAATGTGGGCAGCGGCCGCGGCGCCGGAGCCATTAGCGCCGCCTGGTTCCTGCGCGAATTTACCGGCGATACCCCGTGGGTGCACCTCGATATCGCCGGTACCGCCTGGCTCGATGACGCCAAGCCCTGGGCCGGCAAGGGCGGCACGGGCGTAGCCGTGCGCACTCTTGTCGATCTGGCCATGAGCTTCAACGGCCGCGGCTAGCGCCGCGGCGTTTGCGCAACCGCGATCCGATCGCGCAGAGCAAAGCAAAGTAGCTCTTTCGTAGTGCCGCCCTCCAGGCGGCAGATCCGGCCGCGCGCATCGCCAAGCCGCCTTTTTTGTACCGCCGCCTTCCAGGCGGCTTCAGAGTGGCAGCCTGAATCAGCGAATACCACACACAAAAGACGGCTGTCATCCCGAGGAGCGCACCGCGTTCTGTCTGGGGCCTGCTACTTTTCCGGGCGCGACGAGGGATCTGCTCTTACCGTTAAGGGCCGAAAGGGAAGCCTTTCGGCCCCCGCCGCATCCAGCCAGCCGACGTCATCCTGGGCGCATCCGGGTCCTTTCGCAGACACTCCGGCATGTCCCGCACCCGCAGAGCACAGTAGCTCTTTTGTAGCGCCGCCTTCCAGGCGGCACATCCGGCATGTCCCGCACCCGCAGAGCAGACTAGCTCTTTTGTAGCGCCGCCTTCCAGGCGGCACATCCGGCATGTCCCGCACCCGCAGAGCAGACTAGCTCTTTCGTAGCGCCGCCTTCCAGGCGGCTTCAGAGTGGCTGCCCGAATCAGCTATATCGTTCGCCGCTTGGCTGAAGATTGCATATTCATAGGGGGGAGTGTACGTTATGCGGTCGGCAAGGGAGTCAAAATGGAAGCCCCGGCTTCACAGCCAGCGCTGCCCAATCAAAGCAAAAGGAGGTTTGTCGCGTGGCCGTTGTCAAACAATTCACAGCGAGTATGAAGCCTGGCGATGTGCTGCACTGGGCTGTCTGGGGAGCTCCTTACAACATCTACGTCACTTGGTCGGTGCGGCCCGCTTTGACGGGATTCAACATCGGCAAGATCAGGCTGGAACCGGTCGAAGTCGAATCGGTGATCCAGGGGGGCAATCAACAGGGTCCGTTAACCTACCATCTTACGATTACGAATACCGGCGGATATCCGGTCACAATTGATGCTTATTCGGGCCTGGAAAATTTCTAGATGAGGGGAATCGCAATGAGAGTGTCTGTTCTGCATGATCGGAAGGGCAAGATCCGGTCCATCACTCAGGTAAGCCCGGATACGAAATTCGGTGTCACCGTCATAGCGCCGCGGGGGTTCTCCGTGACCGAAGTCGAACTGCCGCCTGAGTTCCATCTCCAACCTTTGCATGAGCTTCACGCGTCGCACCGTGTGGATATTCGGGAGAAAAAACTGGTCCCCGGAGGGCCAAAGAGAGGCGCCAAGCCGGGGAAGGGTACGGGCAAGGCCGGAAGAAGGTAGCCCTCCAGCGGCGTTCGAACGCGTCTTCTGGAATATCTTCGCGTTCGAATGGCTAGCCAGTAAATAGTGCTTGCCGTATGTATACTTATATGATAATATAGCTCATGTTTGCCATCGACGTTGTTGGCCCTCCCCTGTGGTTTGTCGCTTCCCGCTCCCATCGTCCGCTCGATTCGCTGCGATGCCGCTTTTCTGGGATTGCCGTCGCTGCGCTCGGCCGCAAAGCAAAAACACACGACTCCGGTCAAGTCTTGCAGAATCAACACTTGCACATTTCTTTGCGCAACTCCTCTGAAATGAACACTTGCACAATTGGTGGGGCTGGAAGCCATGCAGAATGAACACTTACGCAAAAATAGGGCGGGGGGTGCCTACCGCATGGAAAATTTCTGGGAAGGGAACTCAACCGCGCGTCGTCATTTTCCTCGCGAACCGCTGCCTCCGCGCGACCCGCTTCGCTTCTGCTCGTCCATCGACCATGGCCCCGCGCCCACCGTGGCCAGCGCAAACGATCCCGCGCCCAGCAGCAGGACGAGTCCCGTGGCGTGCACGTCGCGCCAGCCCCCATGGGGAATGTGTACCGTCACCAGCGCGACGCCCATTTCGATGGCGAACATCAGCCCGATCAGCCAGGTGCCCAGGCCAATGATCAGCAGGATGCCGCCAAAAAACTCCATCGCCCCGGCAACATAAGCGAAATAGGCCGGAAAGCCCCAGGAGGGGAAGAGCTTGAGGAAAACCGCCCGGCTGACAAAGAGTTTCAGATATCCCTGCTGCACAAAAATGACCCCGATGCTCAATCGCAGCACGAGCAATGCCAGCGGCCGGAAGTGTTCGAGTATTCGCATCGTTTTGGGACCTCGCTTGGCGCCTGAGTGCGGGCCATGCTAACAGCATCGGGTATCGCGCGCCAATGCCGGGATGCATTATTCCGCGGCTGTCGTTCCGACAATAGAGATGCGCTGGCGCGTTCCCTATGTTCGCTCCTTATGTTATTGTTTTCGGCTTGCCCTGAGTCAGCCGCATGGGATGAAGGGGCCTGCCCTGGGTCCGCAGGCAACATCGAAATCTCGCACAAATTTCCGAGGTGGAACTGATGAAATCGTCGTACAACTCGTTGCCAGTGCCGCACGATGGCGAGGCCATTGAATACGCCGGCGGCAAGTTTCTCATTCCGGACCGGCCGATTATTCCCTTTATCGAAGGTGACGGCACCGGCCGCGACATCTGGAAGGCTTCGCAGCGCGTGTTTGACGCGGCAGTGGAGCGCGCCTATGGCGGAAAGCGGCGCATCGTCTGGTTTGAGGTCTTTGCCGGCGAAAAAGCGTACAACAAATTTCACGAATGGCTGCCGCAAGAGACGGTCGACGCGGCGCGCGATTTTCGCGTGGCCATCAAGGGGCCCCTCACCACTCCCGTCGGCGGCGGCATCCGCTCGCTGAACGTGGCGCTGCGGCAGATTCTCGATCTCTACGCCTGCGTTCGTCCGGTGCGTTATTTCCCCGGTGTTCCGTCTCCGGTGCGCCATCCCGAGCGTATGGACATCGTCATCTTCCGCGAAAATACCGAAGACGTTTATATCGGCATCGAGTGGAAATCCGGCACGCCGGAAGTGAAAAAGCTGATCGACTTCCTGAATAAGGACATGCTCGGTGGCGGGCCCAAGCAGATCCGCACCGATTCGGCCATCACCATCAAGCCCATCTCTCCGTTTGGCACCAAGCGCCTGGTGCGCCGCGCCATCCAGCACGCCATTGAAAACAAGCGCCGCGTGGTCACCCTGATGCACAAGGGAAACGTGCAGAAATTTACCGAAGGCGCATTTCGCGATTGGGGCTACGAGATCGCTCGCGATGAGTTCCGCGCGCAAATCGTGACCGAGCGCGAAAGCTGGATTCTCGACAATCTGGACAAGAATCCCAATGTGAGCGTGGAGCAAAACGCGGCCATGATCGAGCCCGGCCTGCAGCAGGGCACGGAAAAGATGCGCCAGGAGATCTACGCGGAGGTGAAAGGCGTCATCGATTCCATTTCCGCCAGCCACGGCAAAGGCCAGTGGAAACAGAAAATCATGGTCAACGATCGCATCGCCGACTCCATCTTTCAGCAGATCCTGACCCGTCCCGACGAATATCAGGTGCTGGCCACGCCCAATCTGAATGGCGATTACATCTCGGATGCCGCCGCGGCGCAGGTCGGCGGGCTGGGCATGGCTCCGGGCGCCAATATCGGCGATGGCTACGGAATCTTTGAAGCCACGCACGGCACCGCGCCGAAATATGCCGATAAAGACGTCATCAATCCGAGTTCGGTGATGCTCTCGGGCGCGATGATGTTTGACTTCATGGGATGGAAAGAAGTGGCGCGCCTCATTCAGGATGGGATCGAGCAGACCATTGGCCAGAAGCGCGTCACCTATGACCTGGAACGTCTCATGGAAGGTGCCAAGAAGCTGCGCACCTCCGAATTCGCAACGGCCATTATCGAAAACATGCAGACCAGCGTCGCAGCGGATTAACGGCCCACGGCGAGGGTCGCGTCGAAAAAGTCGCCGGCGAAAGTCCCTGCGACGGAAACTATCCCAACTTCACGAAGGAGCTAGGAATGCGGAAGAAAGTTACGGTTGTGGGCGGTGGGTTCGTGGGCTCGACGACGGCGCAACGCATCGTCGATTCCGGGCTCGGGGACGTGGTGATGACGGACATCCTCGAGGGCGTTCCCGCGGGGAAAGCGTTGGACCTGGCGGAGTCTACGCCCATCGGCAGGACCGATGCGCGGGTGCAGGGAATCTCCACGGCCTCCGGGAATTACGAGGCGACCGCCAATAGCGACATCGTTGTGATCACCGCGGGTTTTCCGCGCAAGCCCGGAATGAGCCGCGACGATCTCCTCCGCGCGAATTACGACGTCGTCAAGGGAGTCGTCGAGGGCGTGGCCAAGCATTCGCCCAATGCCATTCTCATTGTCGTGACCAATCCGATGGATGCGATTGCCCAGGCCGCGTTCAAGGTCAGCGGCTTCCCGAAAAGTCGAGTCATCGGCATGGCCGGCGTGCTCGACTCCGCGCGCATGAGCACGTTCGTGGCGCAGGAACTCGAAGTCTCGGTGGAAAACGTGCACTCGTTTGTACTGGGAGGCCACGGCGACGACATGGTGCCGCTGCCGCGCTACTCCACCGTGGCGGGAATCTCCATTCTGGAGCTCCTCTCCAAGGAGCGCATCGCCGCGATCGTGGATCGCACGCGAAAAGGAGGCGCTGAGATTGTCAACCTGCTCAAGACGGGCTCGGCATACTACGCGCCTTCGGCGGCGATTCTGGAAATGGTGGAAGCGATTCTGAAAGATAAGAAAAAGATCCTGCCTTGCGCCGTCTACCTGCAGGGCGAATACGGGATCAACGGCCTCTTCATGGGCGTTCCCGTAAAACTGGGAGAGAAGGGCGCCGAAAAGATCATCGAAATCAAACTCACGGCGGAAGAAGATGCGGCGCTCAAGAAGTCGGCGGCTTCCGTTCGTGAACTGGTGACCGTGCTGGGCGTCTAGCCAAAGAACTTCAGGCGTGGCCACGCTTGCGAGAGAGGCACGCGTGGCTTGCGGCAGAGGTACACGGGCAGATTATTTTCATCGGGGATGGCGTAGGGATCGGTGATGGTGGCGACTTTCTCGACGTCGGCGAAAAGCATTCCCAACTCGTCCGTGTCCATGCCCACCGCGATGACCACCTCGCCCGAAAATTCTCCGGGGCCCCACAAGTAGTAATTATTATGCGGGCTGATGGCGCGCGGCAGGCCGTACGCCGGGCCAAAATAGTCGATGGCGCCCGCTTCGCCGTAGTTCGAGGTCAGAATCGCGGCGCGTGAACGGTCTTCGTCCGGGAGGTTGCGGTAGACCGAAGCCACCACGGCGGCTTGATTGCGCCAGCCGAACATGTCGGCAAAGAACTGCGGCAACGGACCCGAATCGTAATTTTCCACGCGAACTTTGTGAATATCCCAGAAATTGGAATAAGAGGCCGCGGCCTCGACGGGCAGAATCGGCAGGGCGAGAGGCGCAGCCACGATTCCACCGATGGACAGCGGGATCAGGATCGCCTGCTTCGCCCATTGCCAATTGCGTTCTTCGATCTGGCTTTCGATCCACACCGCCCCCGCCGCAAACAGCATGGGATAGATCGGCGCCAGATAGTAGATGCGCCCCCGCAAGATCAGCAACTGCGCAAGAACAAAAAGATACGTCCAGCCTAGAAATCGGTAGGAGCGCTTGCTGAAGAAGAACCACAGACCGGCCAGGCACACCGGAGCGGCAAGCGGGTGCACCAGCAAGGCCTGCTCGGCGATAAAACCATACCAGGAGACCGGAGCGTTTTTATACAGGGCCACATTGCGCAGAATTTCGATGGTGGGAAAGTGATATTTGATCTCCCACAGCAGGTTGGGAAGGAAGATGACGAAGGAGACCAAAGCGCCGAGCCAGATCCACGCATTTCGCAGGTAGCGTGTCCCGAAACTGATCCAAAGAGCGAGAAAAATGGCCAAGCCAAAAATCAGCGTCGAATGCTTGTTCAGAATTCCCAGGCCGGCGATCAGCCCGAAGAGCAGCCACAGCCGAGGCGAACCGCCCTTGACGATGCGCATGGCCACGGCCACACCGGCCATCCAAAAAAGCGATTCAAACGAATTCATGGAAAGAAAGCCGTCCATGGTCAGGTAGATGGGACAGAAAAAGAGCGCGGTCGCGGCGAGCAGGTAAGCAAACCGGCGCCCGCCGAATTCGCGCACCATCCAGGCCGCCAGCAGAATTCTGGCGGCAGCGGAGAGCGCCGGAAAAAAGCGCAAGGAAAAGAGCGAATCTCCGAGAAGCCGCCGCGAAAACCAGGCGATCAACGCGATGAGCGGGGCCTGATCGACATAGCCCCAGGCAAGGCGCTGTCCGCAGGCGGCGTAATAGAGTTCATCTCGAAAATAACCGTAGCGATTGGCAATGAGGAAGTGAATCGCAAACGCCGCCACGGCAAAAAGTCCAATGAGCGCCGCGGTGCTTACGGGCCAGATGCGCGCTTCAACGATCCCTCCCGCAATCGAAGGTTCCAGTGCAGCGTCAGTGGGCGCTAGTTGCGGATCGCTCCAGTCAAACAGGCCGTTTTTATTTTGCCAATTTCCCATGAGGGGGCGGCGATGCGACTAGCTTCTCCTTCCATGCGCCGAGCTCGTTCGACGAGCCTTCCGAACTCGGCCATTCGTTCGACGGATGGTCACTTACTTGGTGTTGCCGGGAGCGGCATTTTTTGACGGCGTCCCGGAGGAAGCCGGCCGCGCCGACATCGCTTCGGGAGCATTGGCCGGCGCAGGCCCGACGCGTTCGACAATGACATGCAGCATGTGCACCGGCGTGAGGGGCTTATCGCTTCGATCGCGCTGGACGCCGGTAATGGATTTGACGACATCCACATTGTCACACTGTCCCCAAATCGTGTATCCGCCGTTCAAGGAAGGGTAAGCAGCCTCGGTGATGAAGAACTGGCTGGCGTTGGTATTCGGTCCGGCATTGGCCATGGCCAAGCGCCCGGGCGTATTGAAGGTAAGGCCGGGCGATGTTTCATTCTGGTACGGGAAGCCGGGCCCCTCCGGGCCTCCTGTGCCGGTGCCAAGGGGATCGCCGCCCTGAATCATGAAGCCGGGAATCACACGATGAAAGGTGAGCCCATCAAAGAATTTTTTCTGGGTCGGTTGTTTGGTTCGGGGATCGATATAAGAGATCTTGCCGATTGCCAATCCCACCATCTTGCCTACGGTAATGGGGGACTCTTTCTCAAAGAGTTTGCAGGAGATATTCCCCTTTTCAGTTTGAAACGTCATGTAGAGGCCGGGCTCGCGTTGCCCGGTCGCCGCCGTTTGGGCGTGCGTGGCCGCCGGCGAAAGAAGCAGCAACAGAGCCGATAAGCCGAACATCTTGGATAATTGCATAGATAGCCTCCTTGGCATCAGATACGAAAAGGATTCTACTCCGGGTTAGCTACGCGAGCACAAGCCAAACAATAGTTGCGCGTCAAATCATCTATCAGGAGGAGCCATTGGCTATAATTGCCGCCGACGATGCTGTCGGAGGCAGAAATGGCTACGAACCCCACCTCACAGGTGGAAGAAGTGCTCGACCGACTGGAAAAGGAAGCCGTTCCGCCGGATTCCGATTCCTTGGCCCAGATCGTCAAACAACTCGCGCAGCTATTTCGCGTGGCCGAGGACGAAGTAGCCATCATGGAAGTTGCCCGTTCCGGCCGAACGCTTCGTTTTGTAGTCCCGGAGAAGCTTCGCCAGGTGGGATCGATCCCGCTTTCCAGCACCTCGGCTCTGGCTGCGCGAACGGCGCGCGAACGCCGCTCGGACATTATCAATAATTTCTCCGTCTCCCGCCACGCCAGTGTTTTTGAAGGCGTACACCTGGGGCAGCGCGGGGCAGAGGCCATTCAAAAGATCATGAGTGTGCCGATTCTTCGCGGGAATGCAGTCATCGGAGTGGCCCAAATTTGTCGCAAGGGAGTTTCGACGACGGATGCGGGCGCGGACTTCACCTCCAAGGACCTCTCCGAACTGAACGGACTCAATCAAGTATTGGGAAGATTCCTGGCACTTTGCCGAGAAAACTGAGACCGGCAAAGTAAAACCTGGGACTGCCGTCGGAGACAGTCGCCGCAGAACTATTGTTACAAACAGGTTAAAGTTATTGACAGTCTTCGGGGTTCTTGCTACTTTTCGGCTCCGTATTTTTTTCGCTCGCGTAGATTAAAGCAGGAGGCACCGCAGCCCGGCACCCTACATGGCGTTCGTCGCGAAGCGAATCTTCCTCACTAAGGGCGTCGGTAAACACCGCGAACGCCTTTCCAGCTTTGAGTTGGCGTTGCGGAACGCGGGCATCGCCGCGTGCAACATCGTCCGTGTGTCTTCCATTTTTCCTCCCAACTGCCGGCTGATCCCCCGAAGCGAAGGGCTGAAGCACATCCGGCCGGGACAAGTAGCCTTCACGGTAATCAGTGAGAACTCCACGCGCGAGCCGCACCGGTTGATCGCCGCAAGCATTGGACTGGCGCTGCCGGCCGACAAATCCATGTACGGCTATTTGTCCGAACACCACTCCTTTGGCGAAACAGAAGAGGTTGCCGGCGAATACGCGGAAGAACTGGCGGCGGAGATGCTCGCCACGACGCTGAACGTGGAATTCGATCCGGACCTTTCGTGGGATGAGAAAAAAGAGGTCTACCGGATCTCCAACAAGATCGTGCGCACCATGAACATCACGCAATCCGCGGTGGGCGATAAGCGCGGCCTGTGGACCACGGTTCTCGGGGCGGCCATACTCCAGGGCACGGAAGACGACTAGCCACGGCCTTTTGACGAGCGCAGTAGACGTTCCCTATAATCGTTGCTCGGCTTTTTTGTGACAACCCATCTTTCTTGTGACAGCCCATCTTTTTTGTGAAAGCCCATCTGCGGCAACCCGCCCATGGCAACTCGCCGAGGAAAACCTGCCGGTGAAATCACGTGTATCACATCGTTGAGGCGCGGATTCGCGCCGCGCTGCGCGAATTCCTGATGCGGCATAACGTGCGGGATATTTCCGTGGTGACGCAGCGGCCGCCGAAGGTAGCCCTGGGCGAAGTGGCCACACCGATCGCCTTTGAGCTGGCCAAACGCCTGCGGCGCGCACCCAGAGAGATTGCGCAAGAGATCGCCACGGAGCTGGCGGCAATACCCGGGGTGGCGCGGGTGGAACTGGCCGGGGCGGGCTACGTGAATTTCTTTTTCGATCGCCCGGCATTTTTCACCGCGGCAGTGGCGGGAGCAGGCCACGCGCCCAAACCCGCGGGAAGGGAAGAACCGAAATGCGTGGTCGAGCATACCAACATCAATCCCAATAAGGCCGCACATATCGGACACCTACGAAACGCCGCGCTGGGCGATACATTTGTGAGGTTGTTGCGCCGGGGCGGGCGCCGCGTGGAAGTGCAGAACTACATCGACAACACCGGCGTACAGGTGGCGGACGTGGTGGTTGCGTTCATGCATCTGGAGAAGAAGTCCGTTCAAGAGGTTCGAGCGCTGGCTGCGGAACCGCGGTTCGATTATTTCTGCTGGGACCTTTATGCGCGGGTGACGCAGTTTCTGGAGGACGACAAAACGCGGCTCGCGCTGCGCGGCGAGACGCTCGCAGCGATCGAACACGGAGAGGGCGCGGCAGCGGAACTGGCGGAAATCGTCTCCGTGGCGATCGTGCGCTGCCATCTGCGCACGATGGAGCGCCTCGGCGTGAAATATGACTTGCTGCCGCGAGAGAGCGAAATCCTGCAGCTGAAATTCTGGGATACGGCGTTTCAGCAGCTCAAGGAGCGGGGCGCGATTCGGCTGGCGACCGGCGGAAAAAACGCGGGATGCTGGGTGATGAATCTCTCCACGGGAGAGGGCGGAGGCGAAAGCGAGGAGGGAAGCGAAGCGGGCGACGCTGACGATACCGCCAAAGTCATCGTGCGGTCGAACGGCACGGTCACCTATGTGGGCAAGGACATCGCTTACCAGATGTGGAAGTTTGGCCTGCTCGGCCGCGATTTCGCTTACCGGCGTTTTTATACTTATCCGGACGGGCATACGTTGTGGACCAGCGCGGCGACCGGCGGCGAACCGGGCGCGCCGGAATTTGGACATGCGGCGGACGTCTACAACGTGATTGACACGCGGCAGGCCTACTTGCAGAACGTGGTGGTGGCGGGATTACGGGCGTTGGGATTCGAGGAGCAAGCGGAGCGTTCGGTGCACTTTTCGTATGACGTGGTGGCGCTTTCGCCGCGATGCGCGGCGGAGATGGGCTACACGCTTTCGGATGAAGATGCGCGCAAGCCTTACGTGGAAGTGAGCGGGCGCAAGGGACAGGGAGTGAAAGCCGACGATCTGCTCGATCGGCTGGAAACCGCGACACGCGCCGAAGTGGATATGCGGCATGCCGACACGCCGAAAGCGGAACGGGAGAGTATGGCTCACGCCATTGCCGTCGGCGCGCTGCGTTATTTTCTGCTGAAGTTTACGCGCACGGCCATTATCGCTTTTGATTTTCGGGATGCCTTGAGCTTTGAGGGCGAAACCGGACCTTATTGCCAATATGCCGCGGTCCGCGCGCGAAATATTTTTCGCAAGGCGGCGGAACAACGGGAGCATTTTTCGTTGGCGCAACTTGATTCGGCGGGGGACGAGGCGTCCATAAAAGAGCTGCTGAGGTCCGGCGAAGGCGACGATCTATGGGAGCTGGCGCTGCTGGCGGGTTCGCTCGACGCTCAGGTGACGACCGCGCTCAGCGCGCAGGAGCCGGCATTTGTGGCGAAATATACGTTCGAGCTGGCGCAGGCGTTCAACCTGTTTTATCACCACCATCACGTTCTTTCCGAGGCCGACCCCGCGAAGAGACTCTTCCTGCTGCGGCTGAGCCGGTTGGTGGAACGACAACTGGTGACGGCGCTCGACCTGCTAGGGATCGAGGCGCCGGAGAAGATGTAGGACTGAATTCTCTCTGCGATTAACATCTGCGCCGGAAACCCGGTTAGCTTCGTGCCGCCCCGACGGGGCTTGAGCCTATTTCCCAAACATTGTCTCTCCCACTGCTGCCGCACTGGGCTACGTTGTTTCGCCCCTACGGGGCTGGCAACGGAATGTGGACATGCTTAGTCAGCAGTTCCAAAGAAAAAGGGCCCGCCGGATGGAATCGGCGGGCCCTTTTTTGTGCCTAGAAGCAGATCCCTCGGTCGCGCTGCTCCCTCGGCATGATCATCCTGGCCGGATGATCAGATGTCGTAGTAGAGGTGGAACTCGTAGGGATGCGGGCGCATCCGCACGGGATCCGCTTCGTTTTTAGTTTTGTATTCGATCCAGAGGTCGATGAGCTCTTGAGTGAAGACGCCGCCCTTGAGCAGGTACTTGTGGTCGTCTCCGAGAGCCTTCAGGGCTTCGTCGAGCGAGCCGGGCATGGTGGGGACGTGCTTCGCCTCGTCCTTGTCAAGTTCGAAGATGTCTTTGTCGAGCGGCTTCCCGGGGTCGATCTTGTTTTCGATGCCGTCGAGACCGGCCATCAGCATGGCAGCGAAGGTCAGGTAGACGTTACAAGAAGGATCGGGGGGACGGAACTCGAGCCGCTTGGCCTTGGGGTTGTTCGAGTACATGGGGATGCGCACAGCCGCGGAGCGATTACGGCTGGAGTACGCGAGGTTGACCGGCGCCTCATAACCGGGCACGAGGCGCTTATAGGAGTTCGTGGTGGGCGCGGAGAAGGCGGAAATGCTGCGCCCGTGCTTGAGCAGGCCGCCGGCGTACCAGAGCGCCATTTGTGAAAGGCCGGCGTACTTATCGCCGGCGAAGAGCGGTTTGTTCTTGGCCCAGAGCGATTGGTGGGTGTGCATGCCGGAGCCATTGTCGCCAAACAGGGGCTTGGGCATGAAGGTGACGGTCTTGCCGTATTGTTGGGCCACGCTCTTGATGATGAATTTGTACTTCATCATGCTGTCGGCGGACTTCAGCAGCGTATCGAAGCGCAGGTCAATTTCGGACTGGCCGCCGGTGGCGACTTCGTGGTGGTGGCACTCGACGTCCATGCCGCAAGCGATCATCTGCAGGACCATCTCGGTACGCAAATCCTGGAAATGATCGAGCGGCGGGGCGGGGAAGTAGCCTTCCTTGAAGCGGGGGCGATAGCCGAGGTTATGTTCTTCGCGGCCGGTGTTCCAGCGGCCTTCGTCGGAATCGATGTAGTAAAAGCCGTGCTGCGCGGCGGAGTCGAAACGGACACTGTCGAAGATAAAGAACTCGGCTTCGGCGCCAAAGAAGGCCTGGTCGGCGACGCCGCTTTCCTTCAAGTGAGCCTCGGCACGGATGGCGATCTGACGGGGATCGCGGCCATAGGGCTTCCGGCTGATCGGATCGGTGACGTTGCAGATCATGACCAGCGTGGGGGTGTCGCGGAATGGGTCCATGAAGGCGGTGTTGGGATCCGGCATGAGCAACATGTCGGATTCGTGAATCGATTGCCAGCCGCGGATGGAGCTGCCGTCAAAGCCGAATCCGTCCTTGAAGGAGCTCTCGTCCAGTTCGGCGATGGGATAGCTGACGTGCTGCCACAGACCCGGAAGGTCCGTGAAGCGAAGATCAAGAATTTTGGCGTTGTGTTTGGAGGCAAATTCTAAAACCGATTTCGGATCCATCCCCGCTCCTTAAGAAGAAGTAGATTTAGAAAAAGTGGTTAACCCCTGGGTAAGGACCGGCGACAATAGCGCATGAGACAAGCAACGTCAAGAACCGCCCAGCGAGGGGCACGCTCTATTTCGCCGCTTGTTTCGCCGCGTCCCTATGAAGACCTATGTCCCTATTTATGCCCAGCCCGGCCGCCAAAATAATGGCAAGAGCGGCGCAAGTAAAATGAAAGTTTTCTATGAGACGAATCGACGTTTTCGATAGAAGGCGATAGAAAAACCGGGTTTGAAACCGGACCTGGCAGGACCGTCAGTCGTAATACTCGGAACCCAGGTGGGTGATCAGGTCTTCACCCATCATCCAGCGCAACGTATTTTTCAATTTCATCGATTGGATGAAGAGGTCGTGCTCGGGGTAGAGCTGCGGCGCGCACATGGGAGATTTGAAAAAGAAGCTCAGCCACTCCTGGATGCCGTGCATGCCGGCTCGTTTGGCCAAGTCAAGGAAGAGCACCAGATCGAGGACAATCGGCGCGGCCAGGATGGAGTCGCGGCAGAGGAAGTCCACCTTGATCTGCATGGGATAGTTGAGCCAGCCGAAGATGTCGATGTTGTCCCAGCCTTCTTTATTGTCGCCGCGCGGCGGGTAATAGTTGATGCGAACTTTGTGACAGATATTGCCGTAGAGCTTGGGGTAGAGCTTGGGCTGGAGAATATATTCGAGGACGCCGAGCTTGGACTCCTCCTTGGTCTTGAAAGATTCGGGATCGTCGAGAACTTCGCCATCGCGATTGCCGAGAATGTTGGTGGAAAACCAGCCACTGAGGCCGAGCATGCGGGCCTTGAAACCGGGAGCGAGAATCGTCTTCAGCAGAGTCTGACCCGTCTTGAAATCCTTGCCGCAGATGGGCACGCCGTGCTCACGCGCCAACTCCTGCATGGCGGGAAGATCCACGGTGAGATTGGGCGCGCCATTGGCAAAAGGCACGCCGGAAGTGATGGCCGCCCAGGCGTACAGCATGGAGGGAGCGATGGCAGGATGATTCTTCTTCATGGCCGCCTCGAACTTCTCGGGCGTGGAATGGACTTCGTGAGGCGTGAGGAAGATTTCCGTGGAGCCGCACCAGATCACCACCAGCCGAGAGGCCTTGGACTGCTTGCGAAAACGGGCGATGTCGTCCTTGATCTCGAGCGCGAGATCGTATTTGTTCTTGGACTTCTTCACGTGCGGCCCGTCCAGGCGCTTCACGTAATCGCGGTCGAAGGCGGCCTTCATAGGACGGATGCCACCGAGAAATTTTTTGGCTTGCAGGAGGTCTTCCGGCGAGAGCACGGCGGCATTGGCGGCGGCCTCGTAAGCAGAATCAGGGAAAAGATCCCAGCCGCCGAAGACGAGGTTTTCGAGCGAGGCGAGCGGCACGAACTCCTTGATCGCCGGGGTGCGGTGCTCCGTGCGCTTGCCGAGGCGAATGGTGCCGAGCTGGGTGACCGAGCCGACCGGCTGCGCGCCATGGTTGCGGATGAGGTCCACGCCGGCCATGAAGGTGGTGGCCACCGCGCCCATACCACAGGTCAGGACGCCGAGTTTTCCTTGTGGCGGTGCAATGGTCGTGGGCCGGCGCATGAATTCGTGTTCCTCCTGGTCTTCGAATCGTAAATGCCGCGAGAGATTACGCGGGGATGCAAAAATCTAAGCCGTGGGCGTCACTCCCTAAGCGACGGCCTGCGAGCAAAGATGAATATCATGCGAAAAGCGCGAGAGAATAGCAAATGATCGGAGACGATTTTTTACTTTCAGGGCGCGCGGCCATAAGCCGAAATCATGCACAGCCAAGATGCAGTTGCGCCGCTCGGTTCAAGAGCGGGGTCCGGCGGCAGCTTTCTTCGAGGAGGCGGCGCCGGGTTTGGGACGCAGCGCGGCGAGCATCTGAGGAAGCGGCAGGGCGTTGAGGAGATCTTTTTTCTCGATCCAGCCGCGGCGCGCCATCTGCACGCCGTAACGCATCAGCTCGAGATTACGGATGGAGTGCGCGTCCGTGGAGATGACGACGCGCACGCCGCGATCCTTGGCCATGCGCAGGTAGACGTCTTTCAAATCGAGGCGATCGGGAGCGGCGTTGCACTCCATGGCGACTCCGCGGCGCCGGGCGGCATCGAGAATACGTTCCATGTCGTAGGCGAAAGCGTCGCGGCGAAGGAGCAGCCGGCCCGTGGGATGGGCGATGATTTGCGTATAAGGATTCTCGATACCCGCGAGCATACGCTCGGTCATTTCGCTGCGCTCCATGTTCATATACGAATGGATGGAGGCAACGACGACATCGAGTTCGGCGAGAACATCGTCCGGCAAATCGAGGCGGCCGTCCTTGAGGATGTCGACCTCGATGCCGGCGAGAATGCGAATCCCATCCACGGCGGCGTTCGCGGCGCGGATTTTGCTCGCGTTCTCGCGCGTGCGCGCTTCATCCATTCCGTTGGCGACGGTAACGGCTTTGCTGTGATCGGTGATGGCGATGTACTCGTAGCCGATCTGGCGAGCCGCCTGGGCCATCTCCTCGATGGAATGCTTGCCGTCGCTCGCGGTGGTATGCATCTGCAGATCGCCGCGGAGATCGGCCTGCTCGATGAGCTTGGGCAAGTGGTGCTGCTCGGCGGCGTCGATTTCGCCCGCATTTTCGCGCAGCTCCGGCGGGATGAAATCGAGCTTCAGCTTGGAGTAGACCTCTTCCTCGGTCACCCCAGCGACGCGGCGTTCCTCTTTCAGCGTGGCCAGGGCGTACTCGTTCAGCGTGTAACCCATTTTGAGGGCCCGGCCGCGCAGGGCGACGTTGTGTTCCTTGGAGCCGGTGAAATAGATCAGCGCGGCGCCGTAGCTTTCAGGCTGCAGAAGGCGGACATCAACCTGTAGTCCCTTCGCGATGCGGAAACTTACCTTATTGTCACCGCGCGCCAGTACCTGATCGAGTTCGCCGTAGGCCAGGATGTGTTCTTTCAGCCGTTCGATCTCTTCCGCGCGGTGCTTGCCGGGGGCGAGGGTCAGCAGGAGATCGAGATCGCCTACGGTCTCCTTCCAGCGGCGCAAGGAACCGGAAGGCGTGATGGAGCCAACCAGCTTGCCGAATCGAGCGATGTACTCGGTCAGCTTGGCGGCCTCACGTTCGGCAACGGTGATCAGGAAGCGTCCAGAGATTTTCTTGAAGACTTCGACGGCCTTGAGAATGTTTTCTTCGGTCTTGGCGCCAAAGCCGGCGAGATCACGCAGCTTGCCTCCGCGGGCCAGCTGCTCGAGCTGCTCGACGGTGCAGCACTTGAATTCGCGCCAGAGCAAAAGCGCCTTCTTGGGCCCCAGGGATTGCAGAGAGAGCAGGTCGAGAATTTGCAGCGGATATTTCTTCAACAGCTTTTTGCGCAGAGCGTAATCGCCGGTGGAGAGAATTTCGCGGATGTGCTCGGCCATGCGCTCGCCGATTCCGGGCAGCTCTTCGAGCTTCTCCGGATCGCGAGCCAGGTCCTCGATGGATTCGGCGAGGCTGGCGATCAGTTCAGCGGCCTTCTCATAGCTGCGATAGCGGCCGATGATGGCGCCGTCGATCTCCAGCAATTGCGCGGTCTCGCGCAAGACGCGCGCGACCTCCCGATTTTCCATGGAAACCTCTACTGACCCATTACGTAGGCAAAGACGAGAGGGGCGACAATCGATGCGTCGGACTCGATGACGAACCGAGGCGTCTTACGATCGAGTTTTCCCCAGGTGATTTTTTCGTTGGGCACAGCGCCACTGTAAGAGCCGTAAGAAGTGGTGCTGTCGGAGATCTGGCAGAAATAGCCCCACAGGCGGCACTTCTCGCGCAGGTCCTGCATGATCAGGGGCACGACGCAGATGGGGAAATCGCCGGCGATGCCTCCGCCGATCTGGAAAAATCCGATCGATTGATCTTTGCTGTTGAGCCGGTACCAATCGATCAGCGCAGCCATCTGTTCGAGGCCCGATTTCACGACCTGAATATTGGAGACGTCACCGCGCACCACATTGGCCACAAAAATATTGCCGAGGGTGGAGTCTTCCCATCCCGGAGTAAAAATGGGCAGATTTTTCTGGCAGGCGGCATAGACCCAGGAGTCCTTGGGATCGATCTCATAGAACTCGCGGATATTGCAATTGCGGATGAGCTGGTACATGAATTCGTAGGGGAAGTGGCGCCGGCCTTCGTGGTCGGCTTCCTGCCAATACTTCAGCACCTGGCGCTCGATGCGACGCATGGCTTCTTCCTCGGGAATACACGTATCGGTGACGCGATTCAGGCCGCGCTCGCGCAAACCGAGTTCCTCGTCATCGGTGAGGTTGCGGTAGTTGGGAACGCGGCGGTAATGATTGTGCGCGACGAGATTGAAGATATCTTCTTCGAGGTTGGCGCCCGTGGTGCAAATGGCGTGCACTTTGTCCTGCCGGATCATTTCGGCAAGCGACAATCCAAGTTCCGCTGTGCTCATCGCGCCGGCCATGGCCAGCAGCATTTTTCCACCCTGCGCCAAGTGGCTGCAATAAGCTTCAGCTGCATCGACGACGACGGCGGCATTGAAGTGCCGGAAATTGTGCTTGATGAATTCCTGCACGCCCATCTTCGCGGATTGTGTTTTCAGTCAGCCACCTCCGAGTTTCGATTTCAGTGAATCGTAGACTACCCTTGAGCGAGTTGCAAGCAACTATCGCGCGCGGAGGGGGAATTCGGCGGCCCGGCGTTCAGGCCAGGAAGCGCGCGTAAAAAAGAATTGCCGCGACGGACTTCGCGTCATGCAACTTTCCCTGGCGAATCATCTTTTCGAGCGCGGCAAGCTGAAACATTTCCGGAGTAATGCGTTCGTCCTCTTCGGGCTGCGCAGGGCCCTGCTGCAATCCGGTGGCGAGAAAAATCCACATTCGTTCGGTGATAAATCCGGGTGAAGGAAAGATCTCCAGCATCTGGCTCACGCGGCGCGCGGTGTAGCCGGTCTCTTCGATCAACTCGCGCCGGGCAGCCGCGGGCCTGGATTCGCCGGGCTCGACGCGGCCGGCCACGAGTTCCCAGAGAAAACTTCCCATGGCGTGACGGTATTGACGCACCAGCAGGACGCGGCCATCGGGAAATACGGGAAGCACGACCACGGAGCCGCGATGCACGACGATATCGCGTGTGGCGACAACGGCGCCGGGTTCGGATACGCGATCCTGCCGCAGGTTAAAGACTTTGCCTTCATACAAGATTTTGCTTTTGAGAATCTTTGCCCGACCGGACGCCCGGCGATTGGCCATGTCTGCTCCCGTGTTTGCGACCGAAGAAGGAACACTCCTCCGATCCGAGGTCGTTCACGAGCATTCAGATCCATTCGGAAGTGAATCGACCTAAACTTATCGGATTGGAGATTCTAGAGAGTGTTGGGGGGAAATGCCAGACGGGAGAGACCAACTTTTCCGAGGACAAAGGCTCCGATGAGCCAGCTG
>Ga0206991_10142_pt1 | contig 21309 bp, 23 predicted proteins | sample Alteio_BWMinCont_9_FD_153286 | JGI IMG/M metagenome (GOLD analysis project Ga0206991, IMG submission 153286) | Enriched cells from forest soil in Barre Woods Harvard Forest LTER site, Petersham, Massachusetts, United States -... | ecosystem: Environmental > Terrestrial > Soil > Temperate forest >...
CTTCGCCTTGACTCCTGGACAAACGGTAGAGACTGATTCGGTCTTTCGAGATTTGCTCAAGGGCTTCCAGGGCGGTCCCGTCACATTTTCTGTGCGTATTCCTCCACTCGAAGCCGCAGGTGATCCGGGCGAACTCAAGCTGGCGTACCTGCGGCAGGACGAACAGAGCCCCGTCTTTCGCCGGATTTTGCTAGACGGTTTGGCGCAGAGCGAAAATTTCCGAAGAAAAGCCCTTAATCTTGATTTCGACTACGGGGGACAGACGGGACGAGAGATCATCGACGCAATCGTTCGGGACGCGTCCATGCAGACTGCCCCGATCGGTCTTGCCGCGCGAGGCTTGCCCCTAAGGCCGCAGGACCCGGCTTGGCTCAACCGTAGGTTTCTCGAGCGAATCGTCGGTGTAATGTCGATGAGCCTTACCGACGCGATGATGGTTGCCGACGAGAATGATCTCATGGTTGTCAGTGATGATCCATTCGTGCCTCAACTCCTTGGTCTGCGCTATTCGGATAAAGGGTATATCGGCGATGTTCCTTCGTTCGCTCCCCTGCTGGGCCTGGAATGGGCGTCGGCTGTTGTGCCCGATAAGGCGCTTAGCCGCCTAACCCTGGATCAACTCATGGACTATCGGGCAAAGGCGGGAGCGGCATATCAAGGTTGGTTCGTCGAACTCAACAAAATGACGGCCTCGCTTGATCAGATGAGCGCCAACGAGGCTATCAAACAATTTCCGCGGTTTCGTGCCGCCGAGTTCGCGCCGAAGCTGCGGGAGTACGAAAACGACATGAGAGCGGTCAGTGAAAAACTGTTCGGTGATGTGGTGAAGACATTCTTTAAGTACGAAGTGCCGTCGGTCGCACTTGCGTACTGGTTCGCCAAACCAGGATGGGAGGTAATGGCGGCATTCGCTGCGCTGTCGCCGCTCGGGCCGGCGCTAGTCGAGTATCTGCAATCGCGCCGGGCGACGCGCAGAAAGCACGGGTCAGCTTACTTGATCGATGTCGCAAAGAAGGGCCGGGGCTGAGTTGAACCGTGGCAGCAGCGTGCGGGATTTAGGCTCCGCCCGCCGTACGGCAGCCGCGGACTGCCACGATCTGATGTGCTGCCTGTATCGCGGCCGCATTGACTTTCCAGCGTCTCCGGCCAGCATTATGACCCATCCGGACCGATCGCTGGCGTGGACGTGCCGACTTCGGAAGGTAAGGTTACGGAGGCGGCGAGCCCTGTGTGAATATTGCTAAAATTCACTAACATTAGTGCACTGCCCTGTCAGGGCGGGCAGCCAAGGAGAACCCACATGGCCGGTTACGCGCCGTTCACACTGCAGATAGTGGATGATCAGGGCAAGGAGCTCTTTAGCCAGTCGGTTCCGTTCGAAGCGGAGCTTGATGTGCGGGGCATCATGGAACGAGCATTCGTTCTTTCTCAGACAACAGCGGCACCCGATCCGTTCTTCTATGACCTTCAGTATTTCGGATATAGCGAATCCGCTCAGTTTCCGGGCTATCTGGGATATGAAGTCGAAAGTATCTGCGGTAAGGCAAATAATCAGCAGTTTTTTTGGGCACTGAGCATCAACGGTACGCTTTCGCAGGAGGGCGCGGACTCAATGCAGCCAGGCCCTGGCGCCACCGTGCTCTGGACGTATACGCCTATCCCGGCAAACCCACAGCAATTGCCGGCACGTACCAAGGAAATCCACGCCCGGCGCGCACGCCGCGCGGAGCCGCGGCGCTAAGTGGCGATTGCTGCCGCTGTCGATGAGCTCCTTTACGCAAGTAGGGCGGGAAGGAGCCAAGCTTGGAATCGGCGGGTGGTGTCCCTTTTTTATTGACCCGACAAAACAATGGACTGGTTTCATGGGAGCACGAAATCGATACGAGTCGATTTTGGTGAGCGCGGAGGGCGCGGTCAGTTGCTTACTACGCCAAGCATTGAAAATCATGCTTCCCTACAAATGTCGCAGACGCTATTTTGGCCCGTCGCGCTAGGTTCGGGAAGTCAAGGCCCTGTCCGAAGCATATAGGACACTTTCACTCTTACGTTGCAGCCCTGACCTCCAGCGGCTTCGGGTCCACAATAGAGTTGCATGCTGAAATTCCCTCCCCCTGGTCCCTGTGTGAATTGCGGCTTGAACACTGCCCAAGCGGTTGTGCCTGATGTCTCAATGAGGAACCCAGCGGGAATCTCAGAACATTTCATATCTGAGGACGCCTTTCCTCCATGCGTATCGCATCGCTTTTGGTGGTAATTCGTAGCGATTTGTCCCGTGCCGACACCAAACCCGAATGCGACGCGCTGATTGAATGCAGGATCACCGGCTTTCGCCTCACCGTAAAGCGTACCTGCATGAACAGGCTTATACCGCGAGGGGTAACCACCAACATTGGAACATAGAAGGAAAAGTGCGATTAGAAGCGGCCCCGCCGTTAGTCTCATTTTCACCAGATGACGACAAAGTTACCACAGTCGAACGGGAAACGTAATTGTGGATAAGCCTACTGTGTGAGGTAGTTATGAGCAGTGCGCTCTTAAACGCCACCCGGAGGCCGTGCCCGCAGTATGAGGCCTAACGCCGTCGCAGGGTCAACTCGGCCGGGGTGGTACCCGCGGGGTACCATCCACCGCCAGGCGTGGAACCCGCTTTTTCGGCGTGTAATTCCACCTGTTGACCCTTCGCTGCGTGGGCGGGGAGTTCAAATCTGCCATCGGCTCGGCTTCTTACCATCTCGATGCCATACCCGATCACGCTGATGGCTTCGCCTTCCATGGCCCGTCCCCTATCATCGGTCACAATCCCGCGAATTGTAGTCTGCGGGTGCGTCAGGTAAATCGTGGCGTTGGGATGAAAATCGTCCGCAAGTGTAATGTCACTTTGGCCCTTGAGAAATGACGCAGCCACCGTAGCGTAAACTGTCAACTTATGATCGGTAGGGACACTCGCGGCCGGGTCGCCGGGAAAGGCAATTGGCGGGCCGGGGTGACGTCGCCAACCTCGATCAATCATTCATTTTCTAAGCGGCCGGCCTTAGCAGCCCGGTGCCTAAACCATCGTTCTTGAGGTGCGCAAACTTTCTTGATGAAGGCAGCTCGGTCGTGAGTTATCAGCCCTGCACGCGTTTCCTCCGAGATCCCTCTTCAGCGCTGCTGGGCCGTTTTCTGCGCTTCCACACCTTGAACCGCAAGACCGGTCGTAAATCCGATAGCGAAAACAAGTTTGGCACCCTGCCGGAGGAATCCGCCGCTGCAATTCTCAAGGCGGTAAGCTTCTTGGATCACGCAATCGGTTATGCCAGTGTATCCCAGAGCGTCAAGTTCGGTGAACGATTGAAACATCTTTCCCGTCGCCTCGGACGTCCGATCGATGATGTAGACCACTCCGGTCGGGTCTTTCCACGCCACCAGCGCATGCGCCTCAGTTTTGGTCTTTGCACCAGTCTTCATGACCCACTGCACTGAGAACAGAACCACGGAACCCGCCGGAGTGTTCTTGACCAGACTGAAGACTTCCTCGCCTTTGGTGACGCAGCTTCTTACGCCGGTCAACTTACATATAAAAACTCCGAATGACCGGAGCACGTTCTCGACCTCGCGAACCCGCGCACCGAGTTGGCCGGGATTCAGCGCCTTCATGGCCCAGAAGTCGCTGCCGTTAACCAGGCGGAACAACTTGTCCACAGACATCCATAATTTGCCTCGCAGTACTTGCACCGCGTTCACAGTGGCAACGGCCCAACAGACCCCTCCCCCCGGATCTTTCGCCAGAGTTGCAGGCAGGCTTGGCCCGATCCGAGGGGGTATCGGAGCTATCCGGCGCGGCGCCGGCATTGGAGGGGGTATTGGGGCATACGGACCAGTCCCGATTTCCGCCGTCGGGCGAACCATGTTTGCCTCCGCAGCCGCGGATTCCGCGGCGGGAGCCGCCTCCCGCAGGGCCGAAATTCTCTTCGCCAGCGGCCGGACATACTTGAACGCCGGAAGGACATTCAACGCCCGCAAAAAGTCCTTCCCAATTCCCCAGCCGCCCTCGTAACATCCCTCGCCCAGCCGCAAAGTATCCACGAGGCCCTGTCCTTGATGGGCCGTCACGGAATACAAATCTTTCGCCGTATTAGCCAAGCCTATGGCGATCCAAGAATCCGGGTTACGCCTGGCGAAATTGTCGCACAACCTTTTCAGCTCATGCTCGTTTTCCATCACCAGGCCGTCAAACCACCGGGCTATGTCCCCGGCGCAATGGATACGGCACCCGGGAGGCACGGATTGGGAGTTAACCGGGGCGCTGGGTGTGCCTTGGAGCAAGCCTCGTGCCGATATCACCTGACCGTCGCAAGTCGCCTCGACGGTCCCGCCGCTGAACTCAACTTTGAGGCTTTGGTCGCTAAGATAGGTCGCTTCCAACAGGCCATGGTGCGGACCTACCTTGTATCGCGCCATGAAGACGCTGTCGCCTGGGCGCACGATTACCTGCAGCAGTGGGTACCACCGCATATTCAGTCCTGCCGATCCAGTCTTGTTGCGCAGGTCTACCTCGAGGATCGGGAAGGGTGGAGTATTCCCGAAAAATGGGTGGTTCAGCCGCCATTTTCCGTATTCAGGCAAAGGCATGATCTCTCCTCGATAAAAACTTCCTACACTGGTATCCGCGCATTCCCTGCTTGTGTGGGATCAGCGCTATAATTCGCTTCAGGTTTTCAAATGCCGGATGCCGGTGAAGTTACGCGGCTGCTCCGTGAAATGGGGCGGGGGGGCAAGGAGGCGATTGACTGCCTACTACCTCTGGTTTATGAGGAGTTGCATCGACTGGCACGGGGGTATTTCCGGCGCGAGCGCGGCGAACACACGCTGCAAGCGACCGCATTGGTTCATGAGGCGTATATTCGTCTTGCGGACCAGCGCGCCCCGCTGGAGAGCCGTAGCCATTTTCTTGCTCTCGCCGCCACGCAAATGCGGCGTGTCCTGCTCGACTATGCGCGCCGGCATAATGCCGGACGCCGTGGCGGCCCTGCAGAGCACGTAATGCTGGAAGATACCGTCGCGATCTGCGGACCGCGTCCGGTAGACCTGATCGCGCTTGATACGGCGTTGGCAAAACTCGCCGCACTCGACCCTGATCAGGCGCAGCTCGTCGAATTGCGTTTCTTCGGCGGCCTTTCGGTCGAGGAGACGGCCGAGGTTACGGGCATCTCGACGGCGACCGTGAAGCGTAGGTGGAGCTCGGCGCGCGCCTTCCTGCGCCGCGAAATGGCTGGAGGGACACTTGACGCCGGAGCGGTGGGCGCAGATCCGGGAAATATTTGAGCGCGCGCTCGATTCCGCAGATCGCGACGCGTTTCTAGCGGGCGCCTGCCGGGACGATGAAGAGCTGCGACGGGAAGTCGAGTCGCTGCTCGGGCAACATTCGGATTCCGGAGATCCGGTCCTTGACCGTCCCGCTTGGGAGGTCGCCGGAGATCCGAAGTGGGGCTTTTCCGCGCAATCAAGGAAAACCTCGGCTTGGATTCCCCGCGAACTTGGAAAATACCGGATCGTTGGACTGATTGGTGAAGGTGGCATGGGAGCCGTGTACCGAGCCGAACAGGAACACCCGCGCCGGATTGTGGCGCTGAAAGTAATCCGACCGGGATGGGCGAGCCCGGAGCTGCTGCGGCGCTTCGAATTAGAGTCCCAGGCGCTCGGCCGTTTGCAACACCCCGGAATCGCCCAGATCTATGAAGCCGGCACCGACGATACGGGCTTCGGCCCCCAACCCTATTTCGCGATGGAATTTATTCGCGGCGTGACGCTGCGAGAATACGTGGAAAAACATCGTTCGAATACGCGGAAGCGGCTGGAGCTGGTGGCCCGGATTTGCGACGCTGTGGATCACGCGCATCAACGCGCCCTGATTCACCGCGATCTCAAACCCGGCAACATCCTGGTCGAAGATACGGGCCAACCCAGGATTCTAGACTTCGGTGTCGCGCGGGTCACCGATAGCGATGCACAGGCGACGCGCCACACCGATGTCGGTCAACTGGTCGGCACGCTCGCATACATGAGCCCAGAGCAGGTGCTCGCGGATCCGCTGGAGCTGGATACGCGCAGTGATGTGTACTCACTAGGGGTGATTCTGTATGAGCTCCTGGCCGACCGCCTGCCCTACCAATTGAGCCCTAAGGTGTACGAAGCCGCCCAGACGATCCGGGAGGAGGATCCGGTCCGGCTGAGCTCGATTAGCGGAACATATAGCGGTGACATCGAGATCATCGTGGCTAAAGCGCTCGAGAAAGACAAAACGCGGCGGTACGGCTCAGCCGCGGCCCTGGCTGCGGATATTCGCCACCATTTGGACGACGAGCCGATTACGGCGCGCCCACCAAGCGCCACCTATCAGCTCCAGAAATTTGCACGCCGGCACCGGGTGCTGGTCGCGGGGCTGGCGGCTGTCTTTGTTGTGCTGGCTGGAGGCATCGTCGCTAGCACCCTGGAAGCAGTCCGAGCCCGGCGGGCCGAACGCGTGGCAGTCGATCAGCGCAATCGGGCCGACACCGAATCGGCGACGGCTAGAGCGGTGAACGAGTTTCTACAGAATGACGTGTTGGCGCAAGCCAGCGCCAGTACGCAGGCCGGTCCCAATACCAAGCCAGACCCGAATCTCAAAGTGCGAACTGCGCTCGATCGCGCCGCAGTGCGAATCACCGGCAAGTTCGAAAAGCAACCCTTAGTGGAGGCCGCCATCAGGAAGACCATTTCGGACACCTATCAGGCTCTCGGATTGTATCCTGAGGCGCAGAGGCAAGCTGAACAAGCTCTCACCATGCGGCGCCAACTACTCGGTATGGGGCACTCGGATACGTTGACCAGTGCGAACGACCTGGCGGGTCTGTATGCTGATCAAGGTGAGTATCCCAAGGCCGAGTCTCTCTATGCTACGGTCCTCGAAATCGAGCGCCGCACGTTGGGAGAGGGAGACCCCATCAGGCTGACCAACATGAACGATCTGGGGCTGCTTTACATGGACGAAGGCAAGTATCCGAGCGCCGAGCCTCTCCTCACGAAGGTCCTGGAGATCCAGCGCCGAACGCTGGGCGAGGACAATCCCAGCACACTGACCAGTATGAACAACCTGGCGCTCCTCTACCGCCGGGAAGGCCGATATGCGGAGGCCGAGCCTCTCTACTCAAGCGCGTTGAACATCCGGCGGCGCGTGTTGGGCCAGGAGCACCCCAACACGCTGCTGAGCATGAACAATCTCGCGAAGCTCTACGCGGCGGAGGGCCGATATGACCTGGCTGAGCCCCTTTTGAGCCATGCCATGGAAATTCAGCGGCGCGTGTTGGGCGCGGAACACCCCGACACGCTCAGCAGTATGGATAACCTGGCAGGGATCTATAGTAAGCAAGGCAAATATGCGCGTGCCGAGCCTCTGCTGAAGGCTGCCCTGGAGAGCTGGCGTCGCGTGCAAGGTGAAGAACATCCCGACACGCTAAGTAGTATGAACACCCTGGCGATCATGTATCTGAGAGAACGCAAGTATAGTCAGGCTGAGACCCTCTTGAATAAGGTCGTGCAGGTCGAGCGCAGAGTACTGGGGGACGCTCATCCCGAAACGCTGTCGAGCATGAATGATTTGGCGGCATCATACCGGAGCCAGGGGAAGTACGCCGCGGCTGACCTTCTTTTTACACAGGTGTTGGAAACTCGGCGTCGCGTGTTAGGTGCCGAACATCCGGACACTACCAATGTTATGGCCTCCCTTGGAGAGGTTTGGCTAGAGCAGGGGAAGTTTAGAGAGGCTGAGCCATTGCTCCGCGAGGCGCTCAATATTCAGGCGAAGACGAACGCTGGCGGTTGGAAACGCTATTACAACCAAAGCCTGCTCGGCGCGAGCTTGGCTGGGCAGGCCAGGTATCAGGAAGCTGAGCCATTGTTGATTTCCGGCCACGAAGGAATGATCCAGCGGAAAAAGACGATTCCAAGCGAGAATCGTCCAGCCATCCGGCAGGTGGCAGAACGCATCGTGCAGTTATACGTAGCCTGGAACAAGCCGGCGAAGGTGGCCGAATGGCGCGCCAAATTCCGGAACGAGTGAAACCCAATTAAGACGCATAGTTGCCCGGACTACTCCAGCACGAACCGGAAAGTCGCGCCAGCAACAGGCAAAGTTACCCGAGCACCGTTCGATCACGGTGATCAAACCGGTGTGGTGCATTCCGGTTAGGCTCGCGGATTCCGGAGCATCCGACCTTGGGTCAGTCGTCGAGGCCGGCTCGATGTTATCGTTCTTAGCATTGATCCTGGCTTTGCTCGCCAAATAGCAGCACTACCACATCCTTGCGACTATGAGCGCTATCACCCGATAGGCGGTCATCGCCGTCGTTGGTTCCCGGCGCCGGAGCGATCCCTCAGACCGACCATTATCGAGAGGGACTAAGTTTTATCGGTCTTACAATAACGGGCGTGCGACGGCGGAGAATACGCGCGGTGCAAGAAGACCGAATCGGAGGATAGAGGCTTGCGATCTTCCTCAAAACGAGTCTCTGTTGACGAGACTGGCAGCCGGGCGCCGCCAATCGGCGCAAAAAGCCGGCCACCAGTCTTCCGCGCGGTTCTCATCTAACCATCGCACTCACTGGGACAGCCCACTGGGCCCGAGAAGAGACGCGTGGAGTTGGTAGGAAACGACCACTTGACCGGGGTGCACTCCTCGAATCCGGACCGTCGCAGTGCCGTGCATCACCGGCACATCGGCTGCGGACGCGCCGCTGGCCAGCTTGGCCGCGCCGCTCACCGTGAAGTGTACTGTGGGGCTGTCTTGCTGCGGGACACCCTCCACGTACAAGACCACGTTCGCTGTACTGCCCGAGTGCATCACCGGGATCGGTTCGGCCGTTACTGTCGCAACATCGGATGGAACCGCATTGGACTTCACGCCGTCCGAAACCACGGTGAACTGATGTCTGCCGGCGAGCGTATTGCTCGGCAGTTGCGCCACCACGCTCGAATCCGATGCCGCGCGAATCTGCATCGGCTTGTTATCGACGTACAACTGCGTTTTCAGCGGGTTCGTGGCCTGTGTGTGTGGAGCACCACGGTGCCTTGATTTGCCCCGCCTTGCTCCACCACTGGACTCGCTTCGGTGATGGCCGGCCCGTGACTGGGAACTTGCCCCGTCGGGATCGGTTCCGTGTTGGGCACATGCACGGCCGTTTCCACGTTGGTATGCGCCATGGAGGTGGGCGTTCCGTTCTGATCAACCTTCAAAATATCGAGGGCCGTTATACCGACCGGCAGCAATAGCGCCAAGTACCCAGCCTCATCGGTGACACCCTTGAAGAATTTCCGCTTGCCATTTTCATCCACCGTTCCCACAACCACCCCGTAAGGGCCTCCCTCGTTAGGGTCCGTGACCATCGCCAGAATTGACGATCCCTTCCCCGCAATGGGCGGTAAGAATGCCACTTGACTCTTTCCCGTCGCGTCCAAAGGACCTGGCTGAATGGATTTGAATGATCCGTCCCCTAGAGTTGGAGTCTTTGCGGGAGGAGCTAGGCTCGACTCCTTTTGAGGACCGGGACGCGGAGATCCGTTCGAGAACATATCTGGAATCGTTGAGATCAGCCCGGCGCCCACGGCCTGTTCGTAGCACTTGTGCACGCATGCGTCGTACTCCGCTTTAGCTGCTTTCTCGAGAGCCGCAGCATGATCGTAGGTCTGCTTGTCCGACGGATCCATTTCGTATTTCTTGCCTTGCGCGGCTGCCTGCATGATCAAGGGAATCAGTTGCTTATCTAAAGCCTCGCGCTCTGCTTCTCTCGCCTTCCAGGCGTCGTAAGCGGGCTTGCACCGTAGTGCGCAATACTTATCAACTTCCTGCGCCTGCTTTTCAGCCGGCGTGGGATCAGGTGGCGGAGGTGGCGGATTCACAATGGGAGGCTTCGGGTCTGGCTCCGGCTTCCCGGCTTCGTGTGGATCGCACACTGCTGCCAACTTTTCTTTCAACTTATACGCCTTATCGACGACCGACCACGCGCCTGCGTCACCTTTGAGCACTCGAGACATATATTCCTTGATTATATTGTCGGTAATTGTTAGCCACGGGGCACAAACCAGCGCATCAAAATGCAGGTAGGCCGGTGCTACTGCCAAGCTGGACGCAGCCACCTCTAGGGCCAGTTCAATTTCTTCTTGGCGAGAAGCCTCCTTAAAGTCCTTAGCTGCCTGACTCATCGCATTGCCCACCGAGTCATATGTGGAGCTGTCCTGCGTCATTCCAACGGATGGCGACATCAGCATCCATGCCATCACCGCGCATGCTGCAGAACCTCCGGACCAATGCTTCATTCGCCGGAAGCTCCGCCAGATTTTGTTAGAGTGTGTCATATCTTCCTCCACTTGTATCCGCGTTATATCGAGAGATTTGGGATCAGCTTTTGGAACCCGTGACCATGTCGGCTTTTAAAAAAGAGGGCGACCGCCACAATTGCGATGACGATTTGCGGGATCTAAGTGTGCCGGATCGCAGCATGTCCAGCGCAGGTCATAAGAAAGGTACCCAACCCGCCAGTTCCGTCCTCCCCAACGCGAAAAGCCTCCCCGCCGGCTTAAACACCAAGGATTCCGGTTGCAATTTCTCCGAACCTGAGTGATCGATTGTGACGACCGCAACCCGGTCCAGGAGAAACACCGATGAACACGAATACAATCGACATCGAGAAGACGGTGGATACCAATGCTCCGCACTTAGCGTTTGTACATTGCCTCGCGCCTGCGCTCACCCCTACTTTGTGAGCGCCTCTTTAAGGAACGCAACCAGCGGCGGGAGCGAGCGCTCCGGAGCCTCCATAAAGGGCACGTGTCCAAGGCCCGGCAGCAGCTCCAGGCGCGCCTTGCCGTTGGGAATGGTGGCTGCGATTCGCTTCATTCCCTCCTGAAAGGCGGCGGGCGTGCCTGCCAGCATGTCTTCTGCGCCGCCGTAGACCAGGGTCGGTGACTGGATGTGCGCCCAGTCGTACACCACAGGGTCAAGATAGATCACGTTGTTGATGAGTGTCTGTACCCGCGCTAGGCGGGGCCAGTCGGCGCTTAGCGTCCACGCGTAGCGAATGCGGGCGTAGGACTCAAATTGGGAGTTCCACGCTGAAGGTTTGTGCGCGACGTAGCGCATCAGGCTAGCACGGATCGTCTGATATGTTGAGGCGAGCGTACGCTTGTACGCTTCATCGGGATCGCCAACCGGGTTGTTGAAGCGGGTGTCGGTGAGCCCGATGGGATTGAACAAGACGAGCCGCTCGGTGACGCCGGGATATTGAGTAGCAAATCGCGCGGCGAGCATCCCGCCCATCGAGTGGCCCACGATCATTGCCTTATTGATGTTCAAGCTTTGCAGGATAGCCCATGTGTTCCGCGCCATGTCGGCGAGGTAGTAGGGGATGATCGGTTTGGAGGAGCGTCCGTAGCCGATCTGATCGGGGACGATGACTCGAAAGCCTTCCTTGCGCAGGGCGTCGATGACGACGCCAAAATAGAAACCAGCGAAGTTGTTGCCGTGGAGCAGTACAACCGTATGACCATTGGGCTGGCCCTGGGGTGCCACGTCCATGTACGCCATGCGGACCTCCTGTCCGTAGAGCGTCAGGGCCAGGTAAGAGCTCGGATAGGGGTAAGGACATTCCTCGCAGGTTATGCTTCCGGGCTTCACATCGGCCGGCGCCGTCTGTTCTTGGCCGTCACTTTGCGCGGAGCCGACCGCGGAGAACCAGATCGTGAGAGAGAAGAACACGACGAGATGCTTCATCATGACTACCCAGGGTAGCGCAAGGGGTAGGAGGGGTAGCGAAGCTATCAGGTAGCATCACATTGAAGGCTCCATAAAATTTAGTTCTCCGCAGACGTGTGTGCGAATTGTGCGCCGGTAACGTCCGTTTGCCGTTGCTGGGCACTGGCAAAAGCCGTGCCGCGGCGGGTCTTGGCACCGCACCGCGCGGCGCCCGCGCGTGTGGGCACCTCTGTGCCCGTTCTTGGAGCCACTTGCGAAGCACTGGGGGGAAACTGGGGGTACCCTTGGGGATACGAACGAGGAAATTCGGGTAAGGATGGGTAATTTGCGTTGATGCGCGCGGCCTGAGCGCGGCGCGCCAAGTGGCGTGTCGTCTAAGGGTTGTGTTGAAAAGAAAGAACTTGGTTTGGCTCCCCGAACCACATTGCGGTCTCAGTCTCAGAGAGAGCTGTCGCATTAAGAAAAGGAAGGCGGCCCTGGACCTTGTGTTAAATAGCGCAAAATCTGACGCTTTCTCAGGGCCTCGAGTTGGTCGTCGGGTGGGTCGGAGAATCCTGTCTTTAGCCGTAAACCGTTGTGAGTGGCCGTCTTACTCCCACAGCCGGACTCTCCTGCCGCAGCTCGTTGCGACTGCCCTCAAGCCTTGCGCTGCTAATTTCCCGCGTTAAATTGCCGCGTTAATTTGTGCCAACGGTGCAATATTGCCGCGTTTTGGCCGCGTCTCTCCCAACTTGCTTTCAGCCGAGCGGAGAGCGTTCATGGACAGTGGAAGTTAACACCGGGAGCAGTTTCCTTTCTTTTCCGGCTACCAAGAGAACCCAAATGAACGACCAGCTCAGAAGAGAGATTGAACAGTTACGACGAGAAAAGATCAGGGCCTTGAAAACGCGGTACCGCGAACTGTTTGGCCACGAGTCTCACTCCTCCAACCACGCCCACCTGTTCCGCCGCATTGCCTGGCGGTTACAGGCCCTCTCCGAGGGAGACTTGACCCAGAGGGCCCGTGAGCGAGCCATGCAACTTGCTTCCGATACGGAGTTGCGGCTCCGGGCCCCACGCCAGTTCTGGCGTGAGTTGGACAACCGGGCGAAAGAAACCGCTCGCGATCCTCGTCTGCCTGTTGCTGGAACGGTGCTAGAACGCCGGTACCAGAGTCGGACGATCACGGTTCAGGTTCTGAGCGAGGGTTTCGAATACGAGGGGAGGATCTATGATTCGCTCAGCTCGATTGCTTCGTCGGTGACTGGCACTCGCTGGAACGGGTTCGCCTTCTTCGGTTTGAATCGAAAGGCGCGGCGTGACTGAGTTAGCGAAGCATCCGGTCCGCTGCGCCATTTACACCCGCAAGTCGACCGAAGAGGGGTTGGAGCAGGCCTTTAACTCGCTCGATGCGCAACGGGAAGCGGGCGAAGCATTTGTCGTCAGCCAACAGGGGCGGGGCTGGATTGCCGTGGCCGATCGTTATGACGACGGTGGTTTCAGCGGAGCCAATATCGAGCGACCTGCGCTCCGGCGCCTACTCGAAGATGTGGACCATGGCAAGATCGACTGCTTGGTGGTCTACAAAGTAGACCGGTTGAGCAGGTCATTGCTGGATTTTGCACGGCTCATGGAGCGATTCGAACGTCGGGGCGTCAGTTTCGTGTCCGTGACCCAGGAGTTCAACACCACGACTTCAATGGGAAGGCTGACACTGAACATTCTTCTTTCTTTCGCTCAGTTTGAACGCGAGATCATTGGTGAGCGCACGCGTGACAAGCTATCGGCAGCTCGCCGGAAGGGGAAGTGGATTGGCGGCTGGCCGGTACTGGGCTACGACATTCAGGACGGCCGCCTGGTGGTCAACGAGCGTGAGGCCGGCCAGGTTCGAGAGATTTATCGTATTGCTGCAGAAGCTGCCAATCTAGAAGACGTGGTCAGAACCTGCGCGCAACGACAATATCGCACCAAGTCCTGGACCAGCCAAGGAGGGAAAGCCCATCCCAGCAGACCCTTTCAACGTATGACGCTCCGGTTGTTGCTGTCCAATCTCTTATACACGGGGGCGGTTTCTCACAAAGGAACCATTTATCCGGGCGAGCACTCCCGTATCGTAGACCAGCAACTCTGGGAGCAAGTCCACCAACGGCTCCAGCTGCGCAGTGCCAGCCAAAGGGGCAAGCGGCACCGGCAGCAACCGTCGCCTTTGGCGGGTATGATGTTCTGCGGTGAATGCGGGCGTGCGTTGCGCTGTACACACACCCGGCGTCACGGGAAACGCTATCAATATTATTCGTGCCACACGGGCAAGGAAACGAACGTGTGTTCTGAGAAACCCATAGCAGCTAGCGATCTGGAATCCTCCCTGCTGCGCGGACTGGAGCGGACACTCGGAACGAATCTGGCCTGGGTCACCGTTCGATCCTCGGTCGAACGAATCGAATGCCGAGCCAGATCACAACGGATTTCAATCCGTTTTCGCGATGGCACGGAAACTGAGTTCGAGCTGAAAAAGCAAATTCGCGGAGGGGTGAGAACCAGAACAGGAGCGGACGATAACAACACGGGCAGGGTGCCGCGCGTCAGGCAGCTGATGGCCCTGGCGATTAAGTTCGAACACTTGGTTCGAGAGGGAAGGGCGGCGAGTTACCGAGTTCTGGCCGAGGCCGGCCACGTCAGCCGGGCAAGGCTATCGCAGATTCTGCGGTTGACAGAGTTGGCTCCCGAGATCCAGGAGGAGTTATTGTTCCTCCCCAAGGTTGTATCAGGAGCCGACCCGATTACGGAGAAAGCGCTTCGGCTAGTCGCCCGATCGGTGGACTGGGACTGGCAAAAGAAACGGTTTCAATCGCTTAAGGGCTGACTCTCGATTCGTCAATCTAGCTATCGCAAGTTCTTAGCGCCAGTGTTCCCTGGACCTTGTCACTGGTGGCTCATCGGCACGGACTAGAATTGACCTCCAACGCGTGTGATTCGCCTTTAAGAAGCGGTTATAGACACCAGCAGATCTTCTTTCTGCCAAAGACACCGTCTTTCCGTCTCAAGGAAACGGCGCCAGACCTTGGGGGGTGTGTGCCGGCCAAGGAGTCCGGAAACCCAGGACACCACCTCTCGCGTCCAGAGTTTGTCCAAGAGGTGGCCTTATGGTAGCAACTCGCAAGCTGCCGAACGGATTCTCAGAAACCGCAAAACCGAGCAGAATCCTCGGAATGTTGGATTTTAGTGTTTTTGATGGATTTTGAGGAAATCTGTGCTTTTGGCGTTTTTGCGGAAAATGGGGGAATTTCGCGAACTCCTTCTGAGTTCACAGAACTCTAGGTGGAGGAACCATGGGCGAGCGGGACTTAAGATGGTGGAGGGTTTGCTATTATACCGACGGTTCCAGTCAGACCCGAACGCCACACGGAGAAGGACCGGCGAATCCCAATCGATCGAATCGCACCGGTCATGCCAATAGCTAACTTCAGTATAGAAAAAAGAAGAAATGCCGATAAAGAATTGGTGTGGCGCGTCGGAATCCCACGGCATCAACGAAGGTTCTGACCCGCTGAAATCGTTCAGCGTGGAAGTACCCATGAGAAACGAATCCGCAGATCTCTTTAAGGAGGCCATGCACAAGGCGGACCCGCCAAAGCCGCAGTGGCCGCTAGCGTTGACGAGTTCATTGTAAGAATCCAGAACCGAACAAGTACCTGCCTGGAGGGATGCTTAGTATGCTGTGACCTCACGTGGCGGGCATCTCGCTGGACATTAACCTGAAGCGCTAACGTTGATCGATATGTATAAACGAAGAACATTGGAGAAGCGCCTGCGGGCGCTGGAATCGCAACATCGATTTGAGCCGGATATAATCACTTTGACGGATGGCAGTCAGCGGAAGATCTTTGGTAGTTCCGACTACCGCCTGAGCCTGCTGTCGGCTGCTCTGGGGGCAGGAGGTTTGACTCCTGCACAAGTCGCCGATTTGGACTTGATACGTCGAGCGGTCACGATTCGCGGGCCCAGCGAAGGTCTATTCGAATTGGCGCGAGCAATCGCAGATAGCCCTGACGAGTAAACCGGACCATCAGCCCGAAGCCTGCCTGTGCGCCGAACAGAATACCCTACGGAGGACACATGTCATTCAATCCTGTCAATCTGAGCAACCAACTCATCCACACCGCCATGGAGAATGTAAACCCACCAAGTATCCATTTACCGCTCGATATTCTGGCCGCCATCGCGGAGATCGAGGCGCAGGCCAAGAAGTGTCTGGAAAGCTGCCGGATTACCGGCGAACCGTATGTCGATGGATGTCTTCTTGACATCGACAAAGTGAAAGAGATCATGCTGGCGACGGGCGCCGCATTGTTTCTAACACTGGCAGAGTTCCAGGAATCTCAGCCCGGTTTTGGAACGGAAGGATACGAACGGGCCATTGACGAAGCCATCAACAGAACCTTTAGTATGGTTCCGCTCGCATTCGGTTTCAGTTCACGCTACAAGGAATCGAAAACAGCTATCGCTAGCGAGCTTGAGGTGGAACTGCATCAGATGGCAACGAAACGCCTGTCCCAGCTGGCGACAGGATCAGGAGGCCCTGTCCAAAGAAGAAAACGCGGACGACCAATCAAGATTCCGATCGAAGCCAAAGAGAGAGCGCTAGCAGCCAAACGCTCGGGTGCAACACGAAAAGAAGTGGCCGTCTTGCTGTATCAAACACGAAATCCTACCTTCCAACAAAAGAAGAATGTGGGCAATGTGCTTGGCAATTACGGGCGGTCATTGGAACGAACTAAGAAATCCTAATTTGTAGGGACCTATAGCCGAATTATTAGGCATCATTTTTCATCCGCATTTGGACGTCCTTCAAAGTGGAACGTATTTCGACAGCTTAACTGCCGCGAGGGCACGAAGAGCTGATCGCAACACCATTCGGGGAGGCCCTCATCGACCTCCTGCCAAATCTTGACCTGAGGCTAAGAGCCTCGAAAGGAGACTCCAATCGTATGGAGTATCAAACACTGAAACTAGAAGTGTGGTCGCTCGACCGGCTCATTCCCTACGCACGCAACGCTCGCATCCATTCCGACCGCCAGGTCGCGCAAATCGCAGCGAGCATTGCCGAGTTCGGTTTCGTCAATCCTGTACTCGCCGATTCCGATGGAGGTATCATCGCCGGCCATGGACGCGTGCTGGCCGCTAGCAAGCTCAAACGGCCCGAAATTCCGGTGATCGTACTCGATCACCTGAATGATAATCAAAAGCGAGCCTTTATGCTGGCCGACAATCGGCTGGCCCTCAACTCAGGCTGGGATGAAGAAATGCTACGGCTCGAATTGCAGGCTTTGGCAGAAGCCGGTCGGGACCTAGAAATCACCGGCTTTGACGAGCGCGAACTCGCCCGATTGGTGGTCCAAGTAAACCAACAAGCGCTCACTAATGTCGAGGAGGCTCCCCCGCTTCAGGACGAGGCCGTAACGAAGCCCGAGGATCTCTGGATACTGGGCGAACACCGACTGTTGTGCGGAGACTCTACTCAACCCGACCGGTTGCAGCGAGTGCTAGATGGAAGGTCGAGTGACATGATCTTCACTGATCCCCCATACAATGCCGCCTACGAGGGCAAGACATCCAAGCAGTTGACCATTGCCAATGACGATTTGGGTGACGATTTCGAGGGGTTTCTGCTCAGGTCCTGTGAGGCCATGTTGGCCGTCAACTCGGGCGCCATCTACATCTGCATGTCTTCCCGCGAGCTGCCTAACCTGTATAGAGCTTTTTGTCAGGCCGGCGGACATTGGTCTACCTACATCATATGGGCCAAACACACTTTTACCCTGGGACACTCCGACTACCAACGGCAGTTTGAACCGATTCTCTATGGTTGGAAGGAAGGCGCGCGGCACCATTGGTGTGGGGATCGGAACCAAGGAGATGTATGGCTTATCAACAAACCGCACTCGAACAAAGAGCATCCGACCATGAAGCCGGTAGAACTGGTAGAGCGCGCTATTGTCAACAGCAGTCGCAAAGGTGACCTGGTGTTAGATCCGTTTGCGGGGTCCGGGACAACGTTGTTGGCTGCGGAGCGAACTGGCCGTCGCTCGCGAGTAGTAGAAATCGAGGCGCGCTACGTCGACGTTATTGTGCGGCGATGGCAGAGTTACACAGGACAATCGGCACGGCTCGACACCGGCGAGAATTTTGCCGAGATCGATGAACAGCGCCGGGCGGCGGCGTTAGAAAGGAAGAAAGCAGCATGAAACGCGGAAGACCATTCGAACCCGGCAATAGTTTTGGACGTGGACGTCCGAAAGGAAGCCGCAACCGACGGACACTAGAGGCTCAAGCGTTGTTTGATGAATATAAGGAGCCGATCATCAAGAAATGTATCGCCAAGGCCCTTGAAGGAGACTCCCGAGCGATCGCGTTATGCATAGAGCGCATCTTGCCACCGCTACGCGACGTGGCCGTACGCCTAAGAATGAAAAAACTGGAGAAGCTCAAAGATATCGAGTCGGCCACCCAGCTCCTTGTAGAGGATATGGGAAAGGGGAAGCTCACGCCCCAGGAAGCCGGGCGAGTTTACGGCATCTTAGCCGATATTCGCAACTATCGAGAGGCCGAGGAGATGGAGTCGAGAATCGCCGCACTGGAGCAAACAGTTCGCACGCAAACCGGTGACACCGCCCATCACAGCTAACCAAGTCGGAAATCGGGCGGCCGGCATGAACCGGCCCCGACGATTTTACAAATCCGACGTCGGTTCGCCACAATGTGCGAACCGTTTGCATTACGCTTGCTGCCGGCCCGAACAACGTCATTCCTGCTGGGGCGAAGACCATCGCCACGGCGATCAAGAGAATGGAGGCCGTCAGCCCTCTATAGCTCGGAAGCGAAACAGATCGCCCTTTCATCGCCATGCCCTCGACGTGGAATATTGTCTTGCAATTTATCGGCATCGGAGGGATCAATCGTGACGGCGGCCGGACAGCGGCTGACCCAAAGGAGCTATCGAACATGAAGGTCAAACAACGCCCATCGCGATGCCGTCGACGAGGCGGTTCCGCAGGCAGTAAAACACGGCGCCGCCGGTTGCCGAAAACGAAACCGGGCATACTACATCGCCAAACGAAATCAACTGCTGGTCGATCCGGCTCAGGAACGGCCAAGCTTCTCATGATGCCGCCATCACCTCTCGTGCGAGCCATCGGTATCAAGAGATTCAATGCCCAGAGCAGCCGCTCAACAACAAAGGGGCATGCCGCCATCGTGATTCCCTCGGTCCGGACCGTCGAACATGGGACAAGTCCAGATCAATCCCAAACCGCACAGAAAGCCCGGAACGCTCACCGGCCTAGGGCAAAGAAAAAAGCTGCTAAGGGCGAAACCTCGCGACCGCCGCAAATTCGCCGTTGTTCAAAGAAAGCGAAGATTCTCGCGCTCCTGCGACGGCCCGGTGGCGCTTCACTTAAGCAGTTACAGAAGGCCACGGGCTGGCAAGCGCATTCGGTGCGCGGCTTTCTGAGTGGAGCGCTCAAAAAGACCATGGGATTGCCAGTGGATTCGGTCCAGAAGTCCGATGGCACACGTTGCTACGTTGTCACCAAGATGTAGTCCTTGCCGCCGCCAGGCCTCCTAGGGTTTGGCGGCGTCAATCTCATTCGAGTATCGATCCCACCTCGCATGATCACGCCGCCCATCATCGACAAGGACTTGGCCCGACAAAGACGTGGCCCGATTAGCTATTTTGACAAGGTAGTTGGCGAGCTACGCGAGGAAGTGAAGAAATTCCAGGCGTCGGCGAAAGAGAAGCTCAATGCTGCGATCAGCAAGAACTGCGACGCCGTGATCCTTGGGCCTTTCCCAGCGGTACGGCTCCAGATACCGGCGCGCTTGCGAGCCACACTCGGCAACAACCCTTCCGACGACAGCATCAGGCGTCGCCTGGAACGGAATTCAGATCAGCGTACCGAAAACGCCAAGGCGTACCTCGATCGGATTGAAGTAGGTCAGCCTCTAGGGTGCGGCGGTCGGGGTGACCTTGGTGTGCTCCACAAACATGGCATTCAGCCTCTGGACGGAGATAAGATCGCATCCGGATCGAAGATCCCGAGGAGGCGATGGGATTCCTGTGCGAAAAGGATGGCGCATCACCGCTGATCGGGAAGATCTCCCGTTTCCGGCTGCTCCTGAACGAAAAAAGTGAATGGGAGGTAGAAGCAGTGGTGTCAAGTGGCCCGGACGCCTGATAGCAACCGGATGCCTTCTTAACACTTTGCGTCCGACCTGTCCCTTGAGCTGATCGGCCGATGCTTAAGAGTCACCGCCTTTTATCAGTAACGCTGTTGGCAATCCAGGATCTAACTACTTGATGCACAGGCAACGCGCTTCAACGGAGTAGGTAGAGCGTCAGGAGGGTGTCATGGACTCACGACACAGCATTGTTTCCCTTCATGGTAGCCAAAACTAGCGACGCAGCACGCAATGCCTTTCATTCAGCTTCGGATGAAGAATGTGCTCGCGGGCGTGGGCTCGCTTCTTTGTACATCGCCTTGGAACACGACGCAGTCGCTGCTCTTGCCCATCGCTACTGGCAGGAAAGGCGCTTGCCCAGAGGGCTCGGCGCCAGAGGACTGGTTCCGAGCTGAACAGGATTTCCGGAACAAATTGATTTCGGGTCTCCTGACTACTATCACTGGTCCAGTCTTACGGTTGCCTCATTGATCGGTGGTGGCGCGACCCGCTCAGCCAGCAAATAATTGGAACACCGCTGCTAGCGGGCTCATTTCTCTTCGGCTTGATGCCGTGTAAAAGTTCGATGGACCTACCTTACAGCTTCTCTCTCGATGCTGTGAGAGTGGATTGCCATCAACGCATCCGGCAAGTGATCGCTCTCATGATCCAGAACGTACGTACATAGCAAAGCAACCGAGTGTTCTTTGATAACTTCATCCCACAGTTCTTCCAACTTCGTAGTTGCCGTAAGGTTCGTGTCACGCAACTGGCTAACCATCTCGCCGAAAACACGTACTCGTCGTGGAAGGCCTTCATTCCCCATCTTGGCTTGATGGATGAGATCCGCAATTTGGGATCGGAATTCTCTTTCATCGACCGTACCACCGACCACAAACTTCGATAGGAGTTCCTCGCTGGCCACACAGGTCAATTGCCCGGAATCTTCGAAACTTTGCACATTCAACCCTTCCAACCCGAGACGCAATCGGAATGCCTCCCGATGGGAACGGCTCATGATAAGCACAACCCCTTCGCCATCCCGCAACCCGGAACTGGCGAAGAGACATACGGCTTGCCCAACGAGACCTTCATCCGTGTACGGATAGACGATATGCCCACAGGGATGAGGATCCATCAGTAGTGCGACACCTTTGGAGTTCATTCGGTGGCCTTTCAAACTAAGAATGTTCGCTAATGAATCGAATTTGACGTGCGTTACTTCACGTCCTCGGACTTCGATTCCTCAATCGCTGCGGTGGGTTCTCGAAATTTGTTCATCTTCATCCACAAGCCACGAAGACGTTCGGTAGCCCGGTGCATCGATTCTGCCGTTTCGTCAACCGTCG
>Ga0206991_10139_pt2 | contig 21255 bp, 19 predicted proteins | sample Alteio_BWMinCont_9_FD_153286 | JGI IMG/M metagenome (GOLD analysis project Ga0206991, IMG submission 153286) | Enriched cells from forest soil in Barre Woods Harvard Forest LTER site, Petersham, Massachusetts, United States -... | ecosystem: Environmental > Terrestrial > Soil > Temperate forest >...
CTGAATATTATTCCACCGCAACAGCGCGCCGATGGACGCCCACAGCATCAGGCTGTAATACTCGCAGAACATGAGGAAGAGCATGCTGGAGCCGATCTCCCAGCCGGGCAAACCGTCCCGCCGGTTCAGATAAAGCGCGATGGCTCCTTTACTGACTTGTTCGTAAACTAAAGAAAGAATATAAGCGCTGGCCCGAATGGGCAGGATATCCGTGTAACGGATTTTTGCGTTGAACCAGTTGATCACCGCCCAGACAACCAGGCTGTCAATCAGGAGATAAAGGAAACAGTAGGGAATCACCAGGGCCAGCCAATGAAGCCAGTCTACATTCTCGAAGCTTTTTAACAGGTAGGCGAGCAGGCTACTGCCTTCCGCTGCGGCGCCGCCCCTCAGACGCGTATAAAGATACGCAAAACAAGCTACGGTAATAACGAATGGCAAAATCCGCTGCCATGGTTTGGCCTTTTTTGCGGCCGGGATGGGAGCTGTGGTCGTCGTCGGGATGCTCTCAGTCATTTTTTTATCCTTGGCCCAGACTTTCTTTAATCATTTCATCGATTCCGGTGAGTTCGATCCCGAGCGCGGAAGCGGCCGGCTGCGAATTCAGGCGCGTGTCCGCAGTGATTACGTCAAGAGCGTCCTGCGAAAACCCGGGTTTGCCGATACGTTGCCGGATGCCCAGCACCAACGAAAACCAAACCTTTGGAATCGAGCCGATCCGGATATGGCGACCCATCAAGCGGGCGGCGCGCTCGACGAGTTCTCGATCCGGCAGGGAGACCGGACCAACGAGATCCAGAACAAGGTTGTTCGCAACCGATAGGTTTGTGGCCGCCACTGCAGCCCGCGCCAGGTCAGCTACGTAGAGAGGCTGCTGAAAATTGCGGCCCCCACTGATCAGTTTAGCCCGGCTGTGGCTGACGTGTCGCCCAAGTGCCGCGCCTCCCGCAGTGCCTGGACCAAGCAAAAGCGGAGCGCGCAGCACCGTATAATTCAATCCCGATGCTCGCACCAGACCTTCCGCCTGCCCTTTGGTGCGGTAGTACCGATTGCGAGAAGTCTCATCGGCTCCCGTCGCGCTCACCAGGACGATTTTCTGAACCCCGCTTCGTTTCGCGGCTTCCACGACGCCCCGGGTTGACGCAACATTAGCCTTCTCATAAGTCGAATCCGGGGATTCGACGAGAATCCCCGCGAGGTGGATGACTGCGGAAGCTCCTTGAAACGCTACATCCAGACTTTTGGGATCATCGTACGAGATTCGGACCACGCCGCCGGCACTGCCGGTTTCCGAGCGGATCTGTTCGGCAGCACGATCGGAGCGCACCGCAGCGACAAGCGTGTTCGTTGTAGCGCCGAGTTTCGGTCCGCATCGCAGAATGGCCCGACCGACAGCGCTATTGGCGCCGGTGATAACGATCTTCATGTTGGATCCCGATCAGCCGACGACGTGAAACACGTCTATCGTTGAGTTCGCTGGAACTTTCAACTGGTATTTTTTCTCTCTCACCTGGACCACCGCATTCTTCTCCGCCGGATCGGTGACCAGAACCAGCGTACGATCGTAAAGCTTATCTCCGATTTTTATGCGCACGTGGGGGTCACGCATCACATTCGCGTCCCAGCTTCTCGGCGCTCCCGTAGGATGAGTGGAGGTAACGTAAAACTGGCCCTTGTAGGAGAGACAATTAATCGTTACCGAATGCGGGAGCAGAAATTGACTCTGGGTCTGCAGCTTAATGTTGGGAACTTCGTCGATGAACGACCAATCGGTGACCGGAGTGGTGACGAGATCTCCTGTGAGCCACAGACCGGGAATTCTGTCATGCGGGTTAAGTCCCGTGATGCGCAACGCAACCAACAACATCGCCAGGCAAATCAGTATTGCTCCTGCTATTTTTAAAAGTGTCTTCATGACCGGCTCTCTCCATATGGACCTTTTATCCGCGTATCGTAACGTGTCTCCCGCAATGGACACAACGAATTCGCCACCAGAGCAGACCCCTTCGAGATTGGAATGAAACCAACTGCTGCCCGCCCAAGAGGCGGGCGGCCGCTACAAAACCCAGCACCATCATGAATCGACGGTATTGTAGCGGCCATTCCGTCCCGCGATTTCCGGGACGGAATGGGCATGTTCGTGAGCAAACCGAGTCGCCACCGACAAAACGAATTTTTACAGACCGCCGATCGGTGGTGTAGCATCACCTGAGAAGATCATCGCTATTCAGGAAGCGGCGAATGAAAATACTAAAAGCAGGAATCGTAGCGATTGTAGTAATCCTGGCGGTAACGCTCCTGACGCTCCGCGTGACCGGCCTCGAACCGGAATACCTTGACTTGACCCAGCTTCGCGCTCACCACATGATTGCGCGCCCCGGCTTGTGGCTGAAAGGCGAAGTCGTCACCACACCCGTCACGGATTGGTCATTCGTTGAGCAAGTACCTCACCCCGGACGCAGTCTCAACACCGTCCTGATCGAGACGCGAACGCCCTATTTCATTCCCCACTCGGTCCGGACGATGCCTACCGTGCACAACGGCGAGCTCTTCATACGTTCGCACCAGGATCGAATGGACGTGCAGTTTCCGAATGACAAGTCCTGGACATCCAATGTGGCCCGCGATCCGCGCGTGCGTATAAAAATCGGCGATAAACTATACGAAGCGACATTGGTATTGGTCTCGGATCGCGCCGAAGCCATCGCCTTTTTTGGCAGAAACCCAGAAATTGTGGAGAAAGGTCCCGACGGGCAAGAACATGTCGTGGGCTATGACCATGTCTATCGCGTTTTCCAAAGGAGCATCCCGGAATACGGCGGCGGTCAGCCATCCCTGAGTTCGGCGGGCCTTGTCACCGGGAATAAACCTTAAGAATTAGCATGCGGTCTCCGGCTTCTTCGATTCGACGGTTTTTAACGCAAAAAAAAGGAATCGCTCGACCCGCTTCGGGCTCATACACTTTAGTTCTGCCAAGGGGATACGATGATCCTTTCCAACGACTCCATCCTGTCCATTCTGTTTTCATGAATTAGCAACATTTGCGACAACTTGGGGAATCTGTTTTCGCTCAAAGCTATCCCGAACGGCTGGAATCCAGTGGTATTTGGCAAAGTTTTGGCGGAGCGACTAACGGGAAGAGCACCGGTCTGAGAAGCGGCAGCGCCCTCGATGCAGTGAAACTCTGCTCCAACATATCAACCTCATTCACCACCCATTCGAACCTCAGGACTCTGCCGCGTCAAAGACCAGCGAACCAATATTTTGAATAACTTACACAACGACAAAATGCGACATTTCGGTCCAATTCACCGATTTCGCGCTTTGTCGCTTGCTGGCTCAACAACTTCTGCGTAGCGTGCCCTCATGATTAATTTTGCAATATGGCGCATTGCTGCCGTCACCGGACTCTCTGAATTTCCATTCCGGCGAGCAGTCAGGAGACGCAAGACGCGCTCACCTCAGCATCGTTGTTCGGTTTGGCGGGAGATAGGAAGAGAACCGCAATGAAATTTCCTGCACATACTATTTCACAAAGAAATTGGGAATCGCCGCTGGTCTGGCGATTCTTATTGCTGGTGGCACTGGCGGCCACAATGAGCGGTTGCTCGGTGAAGAAATTTGCGATCAATAAGCTGGGTGATTCCCTGGCGAGTGGAGGGACGACGTTTGCGTCCGATGATGATCCCGATCTGGTCGGCGAAGCTCTGCCATTCAGCCTGAAGTTGATGGAAAGCCTACTGGCGGAAAGTCCGAAGCACCGCGGCCTGCTTTTCGCGACGGCGAGCGGTTTCACGCAATACGCCTATGTGTTCGTGCAGCAGCCCGAAGAACAACTGGAGGACCGCGACCTGAGCGCAGCGGACGCCTTGAAGGCGCGCGCTCGCCGCCTCTATGTTCGCGCCCGTAACTACGGACTCCGCGGCCTGGAGGTGAAATATCCGGGCTTCGAAGCGCGACTCCGGCAGGATCCAAAAATCGCCGTCCGGAAAACATCCGTCCGGGACGTCCCACTTTTGTACTGGACTGCAACTTCCTGGGGCGCCGCGATCGCCATGTCCAAAGACAATCCTGATGTAATTGCGGATCAATTGATCGTGGAAGCCTTGATTGACCGAGCCTTCGAGCTCGACCCGGACTATGACTTCGGTGCAATTCACAACTTCTTGATTACCTACGAGAGCGTTCGCGTCGGCGCCACGAAGGATTTCGCGTCGCGATCCCGCAAGCATTTTGCCCGCGCCGTTGAACTCACCTCCGGACAGAGCGCGTCGCCTTTCATTGCCCTGGCGGAAACGGTTTCGGTCAGCAGCCAGGATCGTGAAGAATTCGAGTCCTTGTTGAGAAAGGCTTTGACGGTCAATCCCGATGCGCGTCCGGAATGGCGGCTTAGCAATATCGTCATGCAGCGGCGCGCGCGGTGGCTGCTGTCGCGTGAAGACGAGCTATTCGTGAGATAGAGCGGAGGTCAAAATGAAAAGTTCCTCACGTGAGAAGTCTGGAATCTGGCAAACGGCGGCGCGGATATGCGTGCTGTATTGGCTGACGGTTGGGCTGCCATTCGTAGTTTCGGCGCAGACCCGGATCCGGCTCGCTACGCTGGTTCCTTCAGGGACTTCCTATCACCACAGCCTGCAGGCGATGGGCGCGAAGTGGAAACAAGCCTCTGGCGGAACCGTAAGCCTGACGATTTACGCGGATGGCACGATGGGCGGCGAGCCTGAAATCGTGCGCCGGATGCGCATCGGGCAGCTCCAGGCTGCTGTGCTCACAGTCGCTGGACTATCGGAGATAGACCCGTCGGTGGGTGCCCTGCAAAAGATGCCGCTGATGTTTCGGTCTCTCGACGAAGCTGCCTATGTGCGAGCCAAACTTTCGCCGGACCTCGAGCGGCGTCTTGCGGAGAAGGGCTTCGTCGTCCTGTTCTGGACGGATGCGGGTTGGGTGAGATTTTTTTCAAAAGAGCCCGGAACCCTGCCGCAAGATTTCAAAAAAATGAAAGTGCTCGTGAGTGCCGGTGACACCGACGAATCCGAGGCGGTCAAGGCGGTCGGATACAACCCCGTGCTACTCGAGTGGTCCGATGCCCTCACGGGGTTGCAGACAGGAATGGTAGACGCCATTCCGACAGTGCCCCTTCACGCCCTTACGAGCCAGTTCTACCAGGTGACTCACCACATGCTCGAAGTGAATTGGGTGCCACTTGTTGGGGCCTTGATTGTCACCAAGCCGACATGGGATGCCCTCTCGACAGCCGAACAGGAATCGATGCTGCATGCCGCTGCCGAGTGCGGCCAGGAATTCCAGACTCAAGGACGCCAGGAAAGTCAGGAAGCCGTGGAAGCCATGAAGAAGCGCGGGCTTCAGGTCCACGCGCTTAGCCCGGAAGCCGAAAAGGAATGGAGTCAGTTCGCGGAAACCACTTATCCAAAAGTCCGTGGCCACATGGTCCCCGCCGACATGTTTGACAAGGTGGTGGAAATACTGCGCGATTACCGCACCCAACACGGAGCGACAGGAAAATGATCTGCGAAGCTACAGCGGCCACAGGCCGTGTCGAGTGCTCCTGCCGGCCGCGGTCCTCATGGGCCGGCACGATAAAAAGAGCGGAGAATGGTGTTGTGTCCGTGGCGTTGTTTGCCATGCTCCTCATTCCATTGGCAGAGAGTGTCCTGCGCCGCATCTTTCATACAGGAATCCCTGCCTCCACTTCCATTGTTCAGCACATGGTGCTGGTGGTGGGAATGCTCGGGGGCGCTATTGCGGCCCGCGAAGGGAGATTGCTTTCGCTCTCGACTCTTGGCGAAACTTCTCTGAAAGGGGGATGGAAAAGCGCGTCCCGATTTTTCACCGGCTGTGTATCGGCGGTTGTCTCCGGATACTTAGGTCTTGCTGCTTACCAGTTTGTGCAAACGGAGCGCGACGCGGGGAAAATTCTGGCTTACGGAATTCCGGTCTGGGTGATCGAGTGCGTTCTTCCCATTGGATTCTTGGCCATCGCTTTTCGAATTCTCCGGCACACGGCTTCGACGTGGAGGGCACAGCTGGCTGCAGCCATATCCGCCGTCGTGTTCGCAGCGAGTGCGATCTATTGGCAGGACAATTTTCAACACTTCGTTCCGGTTTCTCTAGGGATTCTGTTGCTGGCTTCCCTGCTTGGCGCGCCGGCATTCGCGACTCTGGGCGGAATGGCAATGATTCTGTTTGCGGGAGTGGGCCAGCCCATTGCGGCGATTCCCATCGCTCACTACACACTGGTGACCAACCCTACTCTCCCCACATTGCCGTTGTTTACTCTAGCGGGATATTTCCTTGCGGAAGGCGGTTCTCCGAAGCGCCTGATTCGTGTTTTCTACGCCCTGTTTGGACAATTCAGAGGTGGCCCGGCGGTCGTTACAGTGCTGGTGTGCGCTTTCTTCACCTCCTTCACCGGAGCCTCTGGCGTTACGATCCTTGCGCTTGGGGGCTTGCTCAAGCCGGTTCTGGATGCAGCGGGCTATTCGGAAAAGGACGCATTGGGATTGCTGACAGGTTCAGGGTCGCTCGGGCTGCTCTTACCGCCCTGCTTGCCACTGATTTTCTACGCCATTGTGGCGAGAGTTCCAATCCAGCAGATGTTTCTTGGCAGCATTATCCCCGCGTTCGTGATGATCGCCGCGACGGCGATCTGGGGCATCCGGCGGGGGAGTGCAACCAAAAGCGAAAGCGGAAAGTTTGACCGAAACGAAGTGTTGATTGCACTCTGGGATGCAAAGTGGGAGCTTGCCATGCCGTTCGTGGCTTGTGTTCCGTTGTTCACCGGACTGGCCACACCTGTCGAAACGGCCGCGCTCACGGCCCTCTATGCGTTTCTGGTCGTATCAGTTGTCCACCGAGATTTGAATATCACCCGGGACGTGCCGCGCGTAACGGCCGAATGTGGATTGCTGATCGGAGGCGTGCTCCTCATTCTCGGTGTGTCACTGGGGTTCACCAATTACCTTGTGGATGCGGAAATTCCAACCCGCGCCGTTGAGTGGACGACTGGAGCGATTCATTCTCCCCTCTTATTCTTGTTGTTGCTGAACGCTTTTCTGCTGATCGTGGGCTGCCTGATGGAAATTTATCCGGCGATTGTAGTTGAGGTTCCCTTGCTCGTTCCTTTGGGGGCGGCATTCGGAATCGACCCGGTTCGGCTCGGAATCATTTTCCTGGCAAATATGGAATTAGGGTACCTTACGCCGCCGGTCGGCTTGAATTTACTGATGTCTTCGTTCCGTTTCCGCAAATCGGTTCCCGAAGTATTGCGTGCAGTCTTGCCAGTCGTGCTCGTGTTGTCCATTGGGGTGTTGCTGATCACGTACGTCCCGGCCTTAACGACCGCGCTTCCAAAACTTTTTGGGTATTGAAGGTCGCACGTGCGGAATTCCCGGCATCAACGGGCGCGAGTGGATTGTGAGGGAAGACCGACGCGCCGCACCAGACTCTGAAACCGGGGGTCGGATCGAAGGGAATCGAGTCCTGGCTCGACATTGAGATTTGTCAGCCAGCCGGAACGGTCTTCCAGGGTCTTTTCGAACCATTTGAACGCGAGGTCCTTTTGATCGCAGCCTGTATAACCCAGGGCAAAAAAGTAGGGGGAGACATACCTGTGCTCTTGGATCGATTTCATTTCTTTCAAGAATCCGCGCGCTTCCGCATTCCTGCCTGCCCGGCCACAGGCGTGGATCAAGCCGGCAAGAGCACCCGGATGGCGGCCGGAAATTTCGTAACACATCTTGAGAGCTTCAATGGCCTCGTCGTACATCCCTTTCTGTTCGTACGCGACTCCGAGGAAGTAGCGGGAAACCTCATACTTAGGCTCCATTTCAACTGTCTTTTCAAGCTGTTGGATCGCGCGATCATTTTCCCGCAGGAAATAAAGCACCCAGCCTAGATGCGCATTGATGACCAGCGAAAAGGGGTCCAGTTGCAATGCGCGCTCCATCTGGGCAATGGCTTCATCGAAGCGCTGCACCGCCACAAGGTACAGTGCGTACCAGTGGTGTGCCGTGACGTGACCGGGATTTGATTTGAGCGCCCGGAGATGATCGGCTTCCACAGCAGCCCAATTCCATTCGTAGAGATGTTTGGCGTAACCTAGCGTCGTGTGACCTTCGGCAAGCTCGTCGTCGAGTGCGAGCGCTCGGGTCGCCGCTGCCGTAGCTCGCCGATAGGCCTCACCCGTGGGCAGCGCTCCGTACCAGCCAAGCGTCACATAGCAAACCGCCAGGCCGATCTGAGCACCGGCGTACTCCGGATCCCGGGCGATTGCTCTTTGGAAATGTTCAATGGCCTTTAGGAATCCTGCCTCCGTGCGCGTATTCCATAGGTAGAGACCTCGCAAATAGGAATCGTGGGCCTCCGCATTGGCAGTGTATGTGTGGGAAGGCTTTGCGTGCTGCTCTGGAAGCAGCTCCATGGCAAGCGTGCGGGCAATCCGTTGGGCCACACCCGTCTGAATTGCGAGAACGTCCTCGAGCGGCCGTTCGTAGGAATCCGCCCAAAGGTGAGTCTGGTCGCTCACTCGAATTAATTGAGCGGTGATTCGAACTCGATGGTCGGACCGGCGTACGCTGCCTTCGAGCAAATAATCCACACTGAGCTCACGGCCAATCTCCCCAATACTTTTCTGGGTACCCTTGTACCGCATCATTGTGGTGCGCCCGATGACGCCAAGTTTATCGGGCCTTAAACGGCCAAGCTGCACAACCATTTCTTCCGTCAGCCCGTCGTTAAAATACTCCTGCTCCGTATCCCCGCTCAAGTTTTCGAAGGGGAGCACGGCCAAACAGCGACGGGAAGGCTCAGGAGGGGACACCACCACGGCTGGCTCGTTCGGGGGACGGCGATCTCTTATCCATGTGTCGATTTCGGGACGGAAAGCGTAAACTGTGTATTGGGCTTGATGAAGATGCCTCTTTATCGGTAGACCTTCTGTGCGTTCCCAGCGTTGGACGGTGCGAACATCGCGGCCAAGGTACGCGGCAATCTCTTTCCAGGAATCGAGGCGTTCGTTGGAGAGCCGATCGTTCTGTCGTGGTCCCGGCTGTGGCTGGCCAGCCATTTTCTTTACCTCTCGCGGAATGAATCAGGAGTCTACCCTGCTTCCACGACCTGTTCAATACAATAGGGGTACGGCGTATAGCTTCTGGAATCACGTCGCATGATTTTGGCTAATATCGTTCGTCAACCTACACATTCAGTTGCGTCTACCGGTGAGGGTACGCTTGGGCAAAACATCCACCCCAAGCCTGACTGGAAAGACGTCATCGAGAGGGATCTGCGGAGGATTCCGTTGAGTGTAATTGTGACACTTTGGATGGGCGGGCGGGTAGGAAAACCAACTCTGAATTAGTTGAGGGCCCATCATTCCCTGTATCCTTAACACGGTATCGGTGTTGACCCGTCAAGGCAGCGGGGTGGCCAGTCCGGCACACATCTTTAGTCAACATCTGGAAATGATAGCCCATGATTGCCAACATCACGGCCGTGCCAAATTTATCGCGGTGGCGGGTGGCAGTTTCGAGCAGAAATTTCCAGTAGCTCGCACGGGCGTCTCCCAATACTCCTTGCTTCAGAATGGAACGGGCAAAGGCCAAGTAGTCTGAAAGCCTGTGGCGCGCATGATGTGTGGGATGGTACTCGGAAAGAAATCGCAGAACACGTTCATAGTAGGCATCCGGGCTATAGATTCGTTGGAGAATGGACTGGTAGCCTTCTGCAAGCATCTGAGAGTTCATTTTCGGCACGAAGTTCAGCTGGCAATTCATGTTGTTCCCAAGTCCTTCGTGCAGGATGCGCCCTTCCTTCAGAAGCCGGCGATAGAGTTGTGTTCCCGGTAGCGCTTCGAGGAGCCCGACCATCGCCAGCGCGATGCCACTCTCCTGGATGAACTCCACTTGTTCGTCAAAAACAGTGTCGGGATCGCTGTCAAACCCGACGATGAACCCAGCCATCACTTCCATCCCGCAGTGTTGGATGCGGCGGACGCTGTCGAGCAGGCTCCGGCGTGTGTTCTGGAGTTTCTGGGTCTCTTTCAGGCTTGCCTCCACCGGAGTTTCAATACCCAAAAAAACGCGAATGAAACCAGCCTCCTTCATCATTTGCAACAGTTCCGCGTCATCGGCCAGGTTCACCGAAGCCTCGGTATAAAAAGTGAATGGCCAGCGATGCTCGCGATTCCATTCGGTGATTACGGGCAGCAGCTCCTTGACCTTTTTCTTGTTCCCGATGAAATTATCATCGACTATAAATACGGAACCCCGCCAATTGTGTTCATAGAGTTGCTCCAACTCAGCAATTACTTGAGACGGTAACTTTGTACGCGGTTTACGCCCGTAAATCTCAATGATGTCGCAGAATTCGCAATTAAAAGGACACCCTCGCGAATACTGGATTCCTGTCGCGCTGTAATATTTCAAGTCGATCAGATCCAGGTCAAGTAATGGAGTTCTGTCCAGCCCTGGGAGTTCTTGCGCCCGGTAGACTTGTTTTGCGGTCCCCTGTTCCAAATCGGCCGCCAAACCGGAAATTAAATCTTCCGCCTCGCCGATCACGACGTGGTCGGCGTGCAGGGGAAGGTTTTGCACGCTGCTGGTCACTGGCCCGCCAATCACTGTCGGCAATCCACGTGTACGGCACCGTGCCAGGATCGCGAGCAAGTCCTGTTTGTGCACGAGCATGCCGCTCAGCATGGCGACATCAGCCCATTGCAGATCTGCTGCCGTTAACGCTCGAACATTGGTATCCACCAGGCGCTTCTTCCAATGTTTGGGCAGCAAGGATGCAATTGTGAGCAGGCCTAAAGGCGGGTAGAGAGATCGCTTCCCCTCAAAAGGCAGAGCGTGTTTGAAACTCCAATACGTATCCGGCCACTCGGGATAGATAAGAAGTGCGTTCACCGCGTGACCTCCAATTGTGTCGCCCCCGGGAAATCGGGTCGATCCTATCAATCTACGAATTGAGTTCCTAACGACAAAGTACGAATTCGCCGCGCCTTCCTCCATGTCGCACTTTGTCGCTTGTGGCCACGAACGGGGCCAATGTATCAAGGTCTTTGCAAATTGGACAAAGTTTATTCTCTGAGGGCTGGATTGGAGTTCGGAAACTTCGACCGGATGCAGTGGGGCGTGTTGTTGGTCCTCAGGCAGGTGACCTTTGTGAACTAAGTGGGTCGAAGGGAAAAATAATATGCGACAGTTGACGACCATCAATCAGATGCCCGCGCCGAATCATTACGTAGCCTATAAGCCCCGGCCATTCAAGAAAGAAGAACGAGGCAACGTGACCATCCTCTACGGCGGCCTCACTTGGAAGCACGAGCGGCTGATTCAGGGTGCTTTTCATAACTTGAAGTACAATGCCGAGCCGCTCCCGAATATTGCCCGGGACGATCTGGATGCCGGCAAGGAACTGATTGATGTGGGGGCTTGCTGCCCCACTATTTTTACGACGGGAAGCCTGGTCAATCTTCTCAAAAAGAAGGTCGCCGAGCAGGGTAAAAGCGACGTCGCAAACAAATATGTTTTCCTAACGGCCGGCGCATGCGGCCCGTGCCGATTCGGGCAGTATCACGAATCCTATGCGATGGCCCTGGATGGTCTGGGTCTTCGTGATTTCCGGATCTTTCTTCTAGCCCAGGATGAATTGGATCAAAGCACCGCAGACGAAGCCGGCTTGGAAATCAACATGCCCCTGAGCCTCGGCCTGATCTGGGGGATTTTATGCGCGGACCTGTTGACAGACCTGGAATACATGACCCGGCCGTACGAGGTGAATCCAGGGCAAACGGACCGAGTCCTCAAAAAAAGCATCGAGTATTTGTACACCATCTTTCTGGAGCGCCCTCACCAGGACAATAAGTATGGAACGCTTGCCTGGCATCTGCTGAGCGGCTATTTCACGCGCGCCCTCCGCGTAGTTCGCAAGAAGTGGGACACGATCGAAGTGGACCATCTCCGGGTAAAAACAGGCGTGAAAATTACCGGGGAATTCTGGCTGCAAACCCACGAAGGAGAAGGAAACTACAACATCAAGCGCTGGTTAGAGCAGGAAGATGCCGAAGTTATTCCTCCCCCGGTTGCCGTCTGGCTGCATTATTTGCTGCATCCCACCATACGCAAACTCGAGAAACGGAATTCGAAAGGTAAGCACGAGCGGTTAGAGCACATGGCATTGCACGCGTTGGAACGCATCTATCGCGGCACCTACAACCGCTTTCGAAAGGCGCTCGCCAATCTCCCCCACGAATTGCCTGATCAGGAGGAACTCCTGCGACTGGCGGAACCGTTTTACCACTTTGAATTACGCGGTGGCGAAGGGCACATGCTGATCGGGAAAGCGCTTCATACCTATCACCACAAGAAAGCGCACATGACTTGCGAGCTTTCTCCTTACTCGTGCATGCCCAACACGATGTCGATTGGTTCAATGGCCAATGTGCTTGGAAGATATCCGGACTTGCTCTACGCGCCCATAGAAGTGAAAGGCGACTCGGAAGTTCACGCCCTTTCACGATGCCAGATGATCCTCACGGAGGCGAAACGGCGCGCGAAGGCTGAGTTCGAAGCCGCCCTGAAGAAGACCGGACTGACGGTGGAGGCCGTTCGGAAGTACGAAGAACGTCATCCTGAGCTGCGGCGAGCCACCTATCGCGTACCTCATCTTGGCTGCGCGGGAACGGCGGCGAATTACGTGCTGCACCTGGCAAACGATCGTGGCTTAGCAAATGGAGAAGGCAAACCATGCCTACCCTGACGTGGCCGACATTTTTCGCAAGGAAGGGTGCCGGTGCAAATCGAGCTAAGGACCGCTCGCAGCTCCGCGTGGGAATTCCAAAAGTTCTGAATATCTGGACGACCCATCAATTCTGGGTGGGCTTCCTGAAGGCACTGGGCATCGCTTCGGAGAATATTGTTTTCAGCTCGGACACTTCCGAAGAACAGGGCCGCGAATTCGGGAAGGGACGCGGGACGGTGGATTGCTGCTACCCCGTAAAATGTATCAGCGGCCACTACGGGGAACTGATCTTCGGGCAGAAGAAAAAGATCAACATTCTGCTAAGCCCAATGATTCATTCCCTGCCGTCCGTTCTCCATGGGCACGTGATGGACACCGTCACGTGCACGCGAGTGATGGCCGGGCCGGAAAACATTAAGGCCGGCTTCATGAAAGAACGCGATGTGTTCGCCGAAAATGAAATCACATACGCTTCTCCGTTCGTAAGTCTTGGGGATCGGCACATGGTTACCGAGCAACTCCATCGCGATTTGAAGGATATTTTTGATCTGGATCTTGAAGAGACGGCGCGTGCCGTTCAGTCAGGATTTCAGGCTCTTGACACTTTCTCGGCAAAGGCGCGTCAGCGCAGCCGGGAGATTCTGACCTGGTGCGCACGGAATCAGAAACCGTGCGTCCTCGTGCTCGCTCGCCCGTATCATATGGACACAGGCATCGGCCACGAGATCGAGGGTGAACTGCAGGCACACGGATATCCCATTCTGTGGTTGCAATACCTACCGGACGACCCCGATTTGATGAACTGGCTGTTCGAGGCCGACATTCGCGCGGAAAAAATTAAGAGCCCATTTGACATCCTGGACGTCTGGCCATCGTCCTATAGCAGCAATACGAACGAGATCATGTGGGGGGCAAAGTTTGCGGCCCGCTGCCCCTGGATCACCTGCGTGGTCCGGCTGTCGAGTTATGAGTGCGGCATGGATCAACCGACCTACACACCGACGCAGAAAATCGTGGAAGCGACCGGGACTCTCTTCTTCAAGTTCGGCGATCTCGATTCCACAAAGCCGAGCGGGAGTATAAGGATCCGTGTGGAAACCATAGTTCACTATATGGCGAAGTACTCAGAGGGAGTCATTCGGCGCAAGCTGGGTTGGTTGTCGCCGAACTCCCCGCTCGCTGAGCTTTCACCGGTGACTCAATCTGCATGCTTTCAAATGACACGCGATGCAGGAGTCGGCGACCAGCGCGATTCTGATCCGTCGCGGCATCGGCCAGATGACGTGCGTTGCCTTCCGTGAATACGTGCCGTTACTCCGGTCATCATGTCCACCAAAACCCAATCACATTGGCTGAAGGCGGGCGTCGCTGACGAGTGGGTGACACAGCTACTCCGCCAGGGTGACACTCGAGTCTTTAAGAAATATTCACAGATGAACTTGCAGATGAAGAACGAAGCACTGCAAAAGCTGGAACGACAAGCGAACATGATGAAAGCTTCATTTGGCAAGTATCTGGCACGGTGGCATCGTCGTCGAGGATCAATTGAAGTTTATTAGGCACACTCCGGCACAGTTCAGCCAGTTTCGAGTGGCGCGAGAAATCGCAACTGGTTTAGAATGAAAAGGAACATCGGTTTGGGCGTGTAGCTCAGCTGGGAGAGCACCTGCTTTGCAAGCAGGGGGTCGCAGGTTCGAACCCTGTCACGTCCACCAGAACTTTACCCTTTTTCTTTCAGTAGCTTATGCTGCAACGACATTCCCCGTTTTCACAGCAACTTTTCTTGGAGCATTTGGAGCAATAACAACGGTTGGAAGGTCGAAACCGTACCCGACTCGTTCCGCCTCTTCGAAACGCGTTTCAAGGTCTTCGTAGAGATGCGAATAAAGTTCGGACATCGTTTGCGGTTTGTGCGCCATCCAGAAGTTGTTGAGGTCTTCCAAACAGCGGCGGCCTCGCAACCATGTCTTGCGGAAACGCTTGAACGAGTGCCAGCCCATGCCTTCCTCGTCGAGTCCCATTTCGATGAGGCGTGGCGTGAGCCAACGATCCTCCAGATTGCTGTAGAGGTGCGGAGTGCCTTGTGCCGTGTGAAATAGCAGACCATTCTTCCCTGCTGTGTAACATTGGAAGAACTCATCAACGTCCGCGTGCAGGTCGATTTCTCTCTTGGCAGCACTGGTCTTGAGGTACTGCACAATACGGGGGCAGTCCTTATCGACCTGCTGCTCCACCTTGATCGTGCGTCCGCCATTGATGAAGTGGCGGGTCTCAAGGGCGAGAGCTTCGGAGATTCTCATGCCTGTGGCCGCGAGCAGGACGTATAGAGCTTGCTCCTGTCCGCCGCTTGATGCGATGAGTTGCGAAATCGCCTTTGTCTTGAGAGACGGGCGCTTCTGCTCCGAATACTCTACGATCGGCAAGTCCATCGTCTCGGCGTCCCACGTCCGCTTGTGGACTGGCTCGCCGTTCGGAGCTTTCAGCGACTTCGCTACCTGCTTGATGTATTCCACGTACTTATTGACCGTTCTTGGTTTCAGGCCGGACGCGCACATCTTTTCGACGAGCGGTTTAACAGCGAGGTTATCCACAAGTCGGAGCGGGAGGTCTCCAATTGCGGGATATATCCACTTCTTCATGGCTCCCTCGATGCTTACCGTATTGCGAAGAGGTTTGCGATTCCGGGAGACTGCCTTCTGCAAGTAAGCCTTCGCTTGCTCACGGAAAGTCGCTTCCCCTAAGACTACTTGATTGAACCGCTCCTCCGAATTCGCACCGGCCTTTTCGACAATTTCTTTCGCTCGGCGCTCCAACTCCGAGCGAGAGAGTTTCATGCTGACCGGAGCTACCCTTACCGACAACTGCTTCCGTCTATCTATTCCCGGCTGGTCGAGCCGAAAGCGAACTCTCCACCACCGGCCCTGCTTCACCAAATTGCCAGACTGACCTGAACGGCGAGACATTGATTTTCTCGTTTCCCGTTGTTCAGGCTGCGCTGTGGCGAGGCCGACCTTAACGCCGCTGGTGGAAAATTTCAACAACTTGCCGTCCCTTCTAGGTTACTCAGCGGATGGTACAGAAGAGGGGCGCGGCGGTACTGCGCTTTAGCGCAATCCGGTTTTGTGAGGGATCAGGTGGAAATTATCGGGACAATTGCGTTCGAAATTACAAGCCGAGAAACCAACGAGCGATTTGAGCGAGATTCACGGATTCGATGTCGCAGTTGAGGTCTTGGATAATTTTCTGCTTGAGGTTGGAGAGAATGGTATCAACCGTACGTTCAGACTTGTCTATCAATTCTGCTATTTCATCCTGCTTGATCCCTTGGGTGGTGAGGCAAGCTACTACCCATTCGTCCCATTCGAGTTTCCTGTGCCGGTCTATCGCCGTTTCGTAGACGAAATCTCCTAAGAGTGACCTCTTCGCAGCACGCCAGAACCCCTCGTTGCGCTTCTCGAACCCATCCGGCTTGCTTATCCAAGCAAGGACGAGCGCACGATCTTTCTCACTCAACCCCTTCTGGCTGGCCCATTTCCTGAGGATGCGTTTCTCTTGAGCCGAACCTTCTGGTGCTAGCCAGTTGTTGAGGAGTTCTTCCTTCTCTTCGGCGGTAAATGGCTTTCGCACAGGTTCGTGCGAAGTGCTGACGGACGAGTCTCGTTGCGGCGATTTTTGCTTCGTAGGCACAACTCGCAGGTTAAACGACAGGTGCTTTCCGAGCGAGTCAGTGTCATTTCTGCGTGGCCTATGAGTTAACTATGCCGGTTGTCAAGCCAAAGACGTAGGCTCGCCACCGCCCATCCACTAACTCCACATAAGTGGACTGCGCCAAAGCGCAGTACTCCTGCGTCCCGTTTTCTTACCATTTGCTCTGCAAGTAAGAAAGGACGGGACGAATGAGAATGAAAAGAAACACTAGCTCGGGACGGAGAAAGGGCACTACGGCCCCGACAACGGAGGCTCCGGCTCCGGTCACCTCGGCGACCACCGGGGCGGAGTCGAACTTGACGCCCGTGTCAAGTTCGGACTCGGCTCGCAAGGCCCTTCAAAAGTTGAAGGACACCACCTTGTTAGCCGAGACTATCAAGGTCTGCAATGGCAGCACGAAGCAGATCGAGAAGACCGCGATCTACCTTGATGAGTGCCGCGTCCGATTCGACAACCGGGGGAAACCCGGTCGGATCATCGACGGCTATAAGGGCTTCCTCGATTTCCTCGACCGTGGCTGCGGTATCAGATTTCGGGAAGCGTACCGCATCATGGAGCGATACTTCGACCCCGGAAGGGTTGCGGAACGCAACAAACAGCGCCGTGCTGCCGCGAAGGCTCAGAAAGCACAGCCGACGGCCCGAGGCGCATCCACTGTTCACAACCTTGGGCAGGACGTAACGCCCGCTCCCGATGCTGTCGAGGCAACAAAGCCGGAACACGATGCCGAGTTCGAGGCATCGACGAACCGCTCCAGTTCTGCGGCCTCGTCGCAGACTTCCCGGGTCAAGCACATCCCCGACGCTGAGCCTGCTGCCGAGCCGACAGCGTCCGACATCACCGCGATCCTGACAACCCTCAGTTTGGAACTCGGCTTGAAGCTCAGCCCGTTCACGAACTCCACCAAAAAGGCGTCTGAACTAAGCCAGCAGGACCAAACAGATATTCAAACTCTGATTTGTTCTTTGCGGAAAATGTCCAAGGATTTGGCAGAACGTGCGGACCGGCTAGACGCCGCATTGGGAAAATCCCAACAAGAGGTGGCGGCATGAAGAATCCAATTGCTAATACTCGTTGGAGCCATCTTCGTGTCACAGAGTGCGAGATGAATGAAGTGGCGGCTTTTGTGGAAGAGCACCATTACTCCAAGTCGGTCAAAGGTGTCACACCGTCTTTCTGTTTCAGAGTCGATTGGAATGGCGAACTTAAAGGTGCCGCAATTCTCGGACGACCTGCGATGAAGGAAACCATCGACAAATATAGTGAGGGAGGACGACTTCATTTAGTCGAACTGCGCCGTTTTTGCTTAATTGATGAGACCCCCGACCATACAGAAGGCAAGGTTTTGGGGATCATGCTCCGAGCTTTGAAAAAGCATGGGGTTGACCGAGTTCTGAGTTACTCGGACCCCAATTATGGTCATACCGGAATAATTTACAGGGGCACGGGTTTTCGATACCTCGGGCAGACCGCCTCAATCAACGTGATTTTGTGGCAGGGCCGCAAGTGGTCAACTCGAAGTGTCAATCGGTACAAGAATCATCTGGAAAAAGGCCTCGGTCTTCGATCATCGACACAGAAGTTGCGAGACGCCTTGGACCGTGGTGAGGCGGTCATAAAGCGAGAACTCGGGAAGTTCATCTATCTGAAAGACCTGACTGCGGCAGTCAGCGAAGTGGAGGTCGCGTCTTGAGCCACAACGCGATTTTCACAAGTTTGCGAGAGAAAACAAATATGAACTGCATTGACAAGGAAGGTCGCGGTACCCGCTGGACGGTCACTCTTGACCGGGCAGCCGAACACGGTGCGCCGCGACCGCCTAGAAACGCCCGGTCAAACAAGCACGACAATTCGGCGGACCGGGCATGGAGAACTACCATGAACCAGAAAACTTCGCGCCTCAGCCCGGAGACCGAAGCAGTATTCGAGATTTGCCTCGGATACGCCACCGCCTGTTCCATCCTCAGACAATACGACCACGCGCACACGCGGATGGTCGAAGAGAAGGAACACGCGGCTTCGCGGGTCGCCCACCAACTCCACATGGAGCGATTCTGCGAGGGGTGCCACTTCGAACGCTACTACTGCAAGTGCGAGGCAGGGGTGTCCAAGTGAGCGACTACCACAAACCGAAGCTATCCCGTTTCGATTTTGACGTGGACGACTTCCTCGGCTCGGAAGACGTGAAGATGATGGACGACCGCTCGTGCGGCCAGTACGTCTTTCTGCTTCTGGAGGCGTGGGACATCGGCAAAGACTGCACGCTTCCCGACAACGAAGCGGCCCTCGTCAAGCTGTCCCGCAGCACGACCGGCAAGGTTGAGCCGATTGTCCTCAAAAAGTTCCGCAACACGGATGATGGCCGTCTGGTGAACGACCGGCTGCTCAAGGAATGGCGGGCGGCCCAACAGCGAGCCGACATACGGACTGAAAAGGCGTTGAAAGCTGGCTTGGCATCCGCACAAGCTCGACGTGAGCGAAATTCAGAGTCAACTCCTAGTCAACTTGCAGTTGAACTTGCGGGAACCCCCAAGCCAGCCCAAGCCGTTTCCAAGCCAGAAGGCGCTGGTATGCTGGAAGGCGCTTCGGCTTCGCCTTCGGTTTCTGATTCTGGTAAGCAAGGAATCACTGTTCCTAAGCTGGAAGCAGTGGAGAATCGTCTTGCTTCCAACGAAGGTCACGAACTCTGTAAGCATGTCAAAGCAGAGCTATCCCTGTCCGACCACGATTCCGAATGGCTTCCTGTCGCCGATGAGATTCTGTCCTACGCTGGCGGCGCAGCCGCCTTGCCCGAACTCAAGCAAATCTTCTCGTGGGGAATCCGGCACGAACACTTCGTAAAGTATCTCACTGGAATCCCTTCTTTCAAGCGCCTGCTTGAGTCCAAATCCGACCGTGGCCTGAAAAACCAGTTCTACGCAGCCAAGCGGTCCAAAGAACTCAAAGCATCCGCGCCTGCCAAGCCCAAGGTCAATGAGGTTGTGACGGCACCAAACAAAAAATCCCGATGGTTAGGAAAGGAAGTCCAATGAGCGACGAAGGACCGATGTTCACAGATAAAGGACTAGACGGTTTTGACTTTGACGATGTGCGTCCGATCTACACGCCCGAGCAAATCCAAGCGGCCAAGGCTGCGCTGGCCGCACGCAAGGCCAAGAAGGAAGCACGGCGACAGGAGTTTCTGGCGGGTATTGACCAGCAGATTGAATCTCTTGGAGAGCGTGGCTACTTGCGAGTCGCTTCGGGACAACTGCCTTGTCCGTCCTGCGCCAACCAAGATCACGTGTGGTTTGAAGGCGATAGTTTCAACTGCTGGTGCGTCAAGCCGAAGGGCTGGTTCAATTTGACGAAGGCATTGGTACCTCGCCGCTACTTCCCGCAGATGGTCCTGCTTGGCCACGTCAAGCCGTCCGAGAAAAGCATCGCCTCAATCGAGTTCCAACAGCGAGCCATTGATGCCATCCGTGCGAATCCGCACGGTTCCTTCGCATTCTTCGGTCCCGCTGGATGCGGGAAGACCGCACTCTCGATGACGCTGCTATCAATGGCGGCGATGAAAGAGGCCTACGCTGGCCGCACCCATCCGAAGTATGGCATGTACGAGTCGGCGCATATCTTCCGCTCATCCGCCTCGGCTATCGTGGACCAGCATCATGCCTACATCACGGCATCAGATGACGACGACCAAGTGGAAATTCCCGACATTACGGAATACCGCATCCGCAACACGACCAATCCTCATGTGTTCATCGCCGAATTTGAGAAAATCGGCAATTTGACCGAGTTCCGCTACAAGACCTTGTTCACGCTCGTTGACGCCTGCTACGAGACGAATGGCGTCCAGCTTGTCACGGACTCCAACCTGACTCCGGCACAGTTTGAGGCGCATTTCACGGACAAAATTATGCGCCGCATCGCGGAGATTTGCTACGTCGCAGACTACTTCTCTGAATCAATCACGGAGCCGACAGGAAAATAGCTATGAATACGCCCCCGGGACGGTCCCGTCGCCCTCGAACTGGAGCAGTTTTAAGCAGCCTCGTTAGTCTCGTCCTCCCACAGGTCGCAAGACCGCTCGACAGGCGGCGTTTGACCTTGCGGGCGCTGGACTGTGATTTCAGGGGGATGCGGACTTTATTGACCAGTCTGCGTGCCGTCTGGCCGAGTGGCAGGACCGGCCATGACGCATGACTGGACCTTCGCTATTCTCATTGAATACGATTGAGCCGCAGCTAGAGAAAAATAGGGTATGGCCAGCATTGAAGCGATAGCGATGAGAAGGGCGTCTGCGGACACAGCGCAAGCCTAGTTGGCTGCGTTCCCTGACGACTTCGCAAAAAGTTTTTCGACTTCTCGAAGCCCGCTGTTCCGAAGTCGTATCATGCCCATCTCGTTTTCGTCGATAAATCCTGCAATCCTGTGTACGGCGACTTCGGCGTTGCCCTTCTTAAATGGATGTCTGACGAGAGCCGCCGTCAGCGACTCCCGACTCATTCGTTTCGGATAGATGTAATAGAGAATCACGAGAGCGACTTCTTTAGCACTCGTTCCAATATCAACGTAAACTCTCCCGTCGATGTTCTCGGCAAACGGAAATCGGCGTTTCATCAGACCTTCGACAATTGTCTTTGGCAACTTGAGGTCACCGCCCTTTTGCGAGAAACGAACCATCTCCGAAAGAATCCAAGCACACAGTGCAAGGACCGTACGCGCATCCATTTCGTTCGCATCAATTTCGTCGGCATCGTGCCGAGCGCCTCGATTGCTGGCAATTTCGTAAGCAAATCG
>Ga0206991_10144_pt1 | contig 21231 bp, 15 predicted proteins | sample Alteio_BWMinCont_9_FD_153286 | JGI IMG/M metagenome (GOLD analysis project Ga0206991, IMG submission 153286) | Enriched cells from forest soil in Barre Woods Harvard Forest LTER site, Petersham, Massachusetts, United States -... | ecosystem: Environmental > Terrestrial > Soil > Temperate forest >...
AAGCGATGGGTGGCGAGAACATCGTCGAGCAGTTTGCGGTAGCGGGGTTCAAAGACGCGCAGCGGCAGAACGCTGCCGGGGAAGAGGACCACGCCTGGGAGCGGGAAGAGCGGAACGTCGATGTTCTCCGGGAATTGCGACGGCATCAGAACGTCCTTCACCCAACTACCGGAGACTCCACCCCAGCCGGCATGCACTTCACAGCTTGAATTGCGCGTCCCATGACGACGATTAACGCATCTGTTTTGCAGAGTTCTTACATTAGGCTCAAAGGCGCTGCGTGTCAAGAAGGAGACTGAGAGTAACACGATTTTTTTTTGGCGATGTGGCACATTTAGGGTTTAAGATATTAAAAGCAACTCGAAGCGCGTTCATAATGAATAATTAATCGTCAAGGCCTTGCTCGCCTACGCTGCCCTTGGACTTTTCTTTCGGAGGCGGACTCCTGTCCGGCGTCCTATCCGGTGGCTTAACCGTTTCTTCTCTTGCAGCAGCTAACCTATCCAGTGTTTGAAAGAGATTTTCAATTTCGCGCGTGATCCTGTCCTTCTCGATATTTAGCCCGGACGTAACATTCGTGTCCTTGAAATTTGCGGCGGCAAATTGGACTAAGGCGATTGCGGGCAAAGCCTGGAGACTGGCGAGTGCAGAAGCGATCTTTGCTTTTTCCGCGTCGCCCTTGCCATTCTTTAACTTTCCATCGAATCGATCCTGTCGAACAGTGGCATTCTGTACTGTAGCCTGGATTTCGAGCGTCACCGCCCTAATTCCACCAAGAGTCGTACTCAAAGTCTTTATGTCGGGCCGATCCATATAGGCCGCAGGAATTTTCTTAAAAGCGACTAAAGCGCCATCCAGATCTTTACCGGTAATTTTTTCCTTGGATTGCAGCAGGGCTTGCGCAATCATTTCCCCTTCAGCCTTTATCGCCGCGGATTTTGACTTATATTCTTCGGTTTTGGTCTTTAACTGGCCGAATTCCGAAGCAAAAGCAGTTTGATCCTTGTCCTTCAACAGGAGTTGCGCGTCCTCCAACGTTTTTTGTGCTTCCTCAAACTTTGTAGCAGCCGCAAAGTCATCGGCGAGTTTGAGTTTCTTGGAAAAATCCATCCGAACCTTTGCAATTTCTTCAAAGGCTCCCACTTTTTTTCTCAGTGCTGTTTCCCTTGTCGCCAGTTCATTGGGATTTACCGCGAATTTCTTGGCTTCCAGAATGCTTTCGAGTGCGTTTCGTACATCACCGCTGTTCTCAAATTTACTCGCTATCTCGGTATACTTATCAAATTGAATCTTATTCTTCGCCAACTCTTCCTGTTTCGCCTTAAGCTTCACTTGAACAATTTCTCTTAGGCCTTTTGCTTTGGCGCCTTCTTTAAACAAGCCCAAAGCCTGTTGAACATTGTCAGCCGCTTCTGGAATGCTATCGGATTGAAGAGCTTTGTCGGCGTTGGCAACAAATTTGTTGTATTCGAGACGGTTCTTCAGTTTTGCATCGGCCGACTCGGCGCGCGATTTAGAGTCTTCGATCAGCTTCAGGTTTGCGATTGCCTTTTTCGCGTTGTCTAAATCGCCGTCATCGTTGTCCAGCGACGTATTGATGGAAGCCATCAGTTTGTCCATCTGTTTGTTGCGGGCTGCGAGAGCTTCAGCCTGCTTCCTGACCTCGATACCGGTGCTAATTTTTTTCTGCAGTTCCACGACGCGTTCATCCACCGGTGCGATCGCGAACGCGATCTTCAATTGATCCGTGGCCTTCTCATAATCCTGTTTATCAACAAAGGCCGAACAGGTAGTGAGGCTGTCAAGCAACGCATGCTGTTTCTGTGTCGTTTCCTGCGCCGCGACATTTGCTTTCTCGACATCGGAGATGTTCTTATTCAACCGCTCGACTATGGCGGTGGCTTCAGGATTTTCGGGAAACAAGCGCTGCGCCGCGAGCGCTTTCGTCAGCGCTTCGCCCAGCAGATTGTTGCTTTCCGCCTTCTTCGCATCGCTGACGAGCGATTTGTATTTGGTTTCGTTCGTCTTTTTCTCGGCGATAGCTTTGTATTCGCCTTCCAGCCTCTTTCCGTCTTCATCTTCCGGAAGCATCAGACGCGCATCGGCAATCTTCTGTAGTGCATCTTCCAATTTGTCTTTTTTCTGCAGATCTCTTGCCTGGCTTATAAGGTCATCAAACGATTTCCGCGTATCGCGTTTTTCGATCAGAGCCTCAATCTCGCTGCGCTTCTGGTCTATGATCGATTTCACGCCGGCATCATTGGGAAGAATCTGCTTGGCCTTGCTGACCAATTCCTGAATAGATTCTAAGTTCGTACCGCTCACGAGGGCGTCGTCGATTTCCTTCAGCCTCTGATTAAACTCTTTCTTCCCATCGGCGTCCTTGATCATCTTGCTTACCGCGTCTTGTTTGCCCTGCAATTCGGCTATAAGAGCTTTTAAATTGGGGTCGTCGGCAGGCAGCTTTCTGAGCTGTTCGTCGGCCGACTTCAGGATTCGCTGCGCCGATATTGTGTCGTTCAACAGAGCCTTGGATTGCGCCTTCTCAATAAACGTTCCGTGAAAATATTTGATGTCGCCGATTTCTTCTTCCGTCAACTTAACCGTGGATGGCTGGATTTTCTTGGTATCTTCATCTTTGCCTTTTCCATCAGGGCCTTTAACTACATTGTTCGTGTCTGCTGGTTCTTCGTTGCCTTTTTTCGGTCGCAGTGTCAACCACGCCCCGCCCGCCAGCAGCACCACCGCTGCCGCTCCGGCAACATACAGCATCGTTTTGCTCTTGGCCGGCGTCGCTCCCGGCACCGTCAGCAGAGTCTTTTCGATGCTGGACCCTGGTCCAACGCCAATAACCGTTTTTGTCGCCGTACTGCGCACGGCTGACATCGCCGCTGGCGAAACAGACTCGCCGCTATCGTCATCACCATCTTCGTCCGCCGCTGGCGCGATCTGCTTGCGGCAATGCCGCAGCGCTTTCAACAATTGCTGACCGTCCTGGAAGCGGTTGTCCTGCTTTTTGTCCAAGCACTTGTCGATAATCTCACTAAAGGTTTGCGAAACGTCCGGCCGCACCTTGATCACCGGCTCGTGCGGTTCGTGCATCGTCGCCATCAGCACTTTCATGATGGCTTCCCCGCGGAACGGCGGCTTGCCGCATAGCAAGGCGTACATCGTTGCGCCCATGCCAAATACGTCTGAACGTTTGTCGGCGGTTTTTGCGTCGAGCGCCTGTTCGGGCGCCATATATCCGGGCGTGCCCATCGCCGCCTGGACTCCGGTCAGGGACTGGTTGCTCTCTTCGTTGCGCGCAAGGCCGAGATCCATCAACTTGGAGCGCATCAGATCGAAGTCTTTTGAATTGCGACTGGCGTATGGAAGCATGATGTTATCGGGCTTGAGATCCCGGTGCACGATTCCGCTTGCATGCGCCGCGCATAAACCAGCGGTTGCGGCAATGCAAATGTTAAGCGCATCCAATTCGGACAATCCGGTCTTACGTTCTTCAAACGTCGCCTTGAGGAATTGACCGGCGGTCTTGCCCGGAACGTATTCCATCACCAGGAAGAACAGTCCGGATTCCTCGTTGACGTCCATGACATTGACAAGGTGCGGGGAGCGGACCATTGCGGCGATCTGCGCTTCGCGGTAGAAACGCTTGATCATCCCCGGATCCTGTTCGGCGAGATGGAACGGCAGAACTTTGACAGCTACTTCGCTTTGCAAACGCGGATGGATGCCGTAGTACACCGCACCCATGCCGCCCTGGCCGATCTTGGCCAGCAGAGGAATTTTACCCAAGGCCGGACAAGACTGGCCGTTGGCGTCGATCCGTGGAGCATCGCGCAGCAGCCGTTCGCTGGAAAGATCCTGTACACTGATGCCCGACGTCAGCGACGGGTTGATACCTGTCATATTTCCAGTGATTGTTGCCGCGGAAGCACGGCTGATCTTTGAAGAACCTGTCAGGCCGGCGCTCGAAGGAGAGGGGCCGATCTGCGTCCGTTCCCCACCATCGTCACCGGCATATTTCATTGTGGGCGGCGTCAGACCGTCAATGGCATTGCCACCGGGACTGTCGTCAGCACCCTTCGGAACGTCCTTACCGTCTGACGCCATTTCAGTTCCCAGCGATTGTTAGACCCTGGTCAAAATAATCCTTTTACGACATTATCGTAAATGCCACCAAACGCAACAAACATCGTGCAAAATCCGGACCGCGCGCGTCCCGCGTGCCGAGCGTAATGGACGCTAGTTTTTGAAAGTATCATTGGATCGTATCTGAAATAACAGTACCCATTTGTGTGTGCGCGTTACGATTGGCGCATAACGTCAAGTTGAAAGCATCCTTCGCGCTCGGCCGGCGGGACGCCGGCGGTCCGTTTCACGCAGGTTGCTGTTGGGTCACGCAATGAATCGCACCGTAGCCACCAACAAGGTCGTTGCAGCGGATGCCGATGACGTTGCGGCCAGGGTAGAATTCACCCAAAAGACCCAATACTTTAGCATCATTTTCATGTCCGAAAACAGGCACCAGAACGGCGCTATTGCCAATGTAAAAATTGGCGTAACTGGCCGGCAAACGCTCTTCGGCCGGCCGGCCGCCTTGTTCCGCACCACGGAAGACTTTACCGGGCGTTGGAAGTTCGACGATTTCGAACGCAGCGCCGTCCTGATCGCGAGCGGTTTTGAGCCGCTCGAAATTTTCATGCAATGCGCGGTAGTTGATGTCGGCGGAATCCTTTTCAACTACGGTCACGATCGTGGTCGCATTGACAAAACGGGAGAGGTCGTCGATATGTCCATCGGTATCGTCTCCGGCGATTCCGTCGCCCAGCCAGACGGTGTGTCGTGCGGCAAGATAGTCTTCGAGGCGATCTTCAATCTGCTTCCGGTTTAACTGTGGATTGCGGTTCGGATTAAGCAACACCGATTCGGTTGTCAGCACTGTGCCCTTACCGTTAACGTCGATCGATCCGCCTTCCAGCACCATGCGCGGACTGAAGCAGGGCAATTTCAACAGTTCAGCGATGCGTTCCGGGACCGCGTCATCGTCATCCCACGGCGGGTATTTTTCACCCCAGGAATTGAATTTCCAGTCGACGACGGCCGTCTTTGATTGCGGATTGCGGATTGCGGATTGCGGATTGAATACACAATCCGCAATCAAAAATACGGGTCCGTGATCTCGAGCCCACGCATCGTTTGTGGGAATATGATAGAAGCGAACAGATTCACTATCAAGCTTTGCGTCTTTCAGTAGTTGTCGGACGGCTGCTTCACTTGAGCCGTCACGCACGCAAATGTGCACTTTTTCGGAACCGCACAGCGCACGCACGATCTCGACGAACACGGATGGAATCGGCCCGAAATTTCCGACCCACGTGCGCGGGTTGTGCGGCCACGAGAGCCACGTGCCTTCATGCGGTTCCCACTCGGCAGGCATGCGGAAACCCAGGGATTTTGGAGAATCAGCCACGAGAATCACTCCACGTTAACCACTAAGACACAAAGGCACGAAGAATAGAACGTTTTGCTGTTCTTCGTGCCTTTGTGTCTTAGTGGTTAAACCTCAATCAAGATACCTTTTTTGTAGTCCGCCGTACGCATCCACCCGCCGGTCGCGCAAGAACGGCCAATGGCGCCTCGTCCAATCGATCTTTTCAAGGTCGCAATCGGCGATCAGAATTTCTTCCTTGTCATGGCTGGCCTTGGCGATGATTTTGCCGAACGGATCGGAGACGAACGAACCGCCCCAGAATTCCAGATTGTCTTCGCGCCCGATGCGATTGACCGAGCATACAAAACAACCGTTGGCGACCGCGTGACTGCGTTGAATCAATTCCCAAGCATCGGCTTGTTCTGTCTTGATGCCGAGCGGATCTTTTCGATGCCAGCCAATGGCGGTAGGATAAAAGAGCATTTGCGCGCCAGCCAGCGCTGTCAACCGCGCGGCCTCTGGAAACCATTGGTCCCAGCACACCAGCGCGCCGATCTTCGCCGCGTCAGTCTGGCATGCTTGAAATCCCGGGCTGGAATCGCCAGGCGTGAAGTAGAATTTCTCGTAGTAGCACGGATCGTCCGGAATGTGCATCTTGCGGTATTTGCTGAGCAGCTTTCCATTGGCGTCAAAAATGACCGCCGTGTTGTGATATAGCCCTTCCGCGCGCCGTTCGAAGATCGATCCTACCAGCACAATTTTAGCGGCAGCGGCGGCCTGCGACAGAGCCTTCGATGTTGGCCCTGGAATCGATTCCGCCAATTCGAATTGGCCGTCATCCTCGCTTTGGCAGAAATAGCGCGAGCGAAACAGCTCCTGGAGACAAACGATTTGTGCGCCGCTCTTTGCCGCTCGGCGAATTCGATCGAGCGCCTTGGCCAGATTTTCGCGTGGCGAACGGCTGCATGTCATTTGAATGAGGCCGACCGCAACCGGTCGCCTGGAGGCCAATTTCTTTTTCATCGTGTATCCTGAAGTGTGCGCCTATATTAGCACGAATGAGTGAGCAATCGCAACAGAGTCTAATCGACCGGCTTTGTTAAATGGAGTAGCCCAGCTTGTGTGGGTCGAAAGCCACATTGTTCATAGAATCCTCTCAAGTGCGGCTCGTAATCGACGTGCAGCCATTCGATACCACGTGCGTTCGCCGTAGCGGTCGCACGTTTCAAGAGCTGCGTTCCGATGCCACGCCTTTGAAAGTCCGGATGAACTGTTACGTCCAGGACAAAGGCATGCACGCCACCATTCCATGCCAGGTTAACGAAGCCGATCAAGTGCTCTGCGTAATAGGCACAAATATATGCCAGACTCCGAGTCATGATCGGATGAAAGTCCGTCCAACCATGTTCCGGCCATGCCGCCACGAACAACACATTCAGATCGGAATTCGACACGGTTGGGCTGATTCGATAAATGATTTCTGTTGAAGGAGAACAATTGTCAGCGTGGAACTTTTCTTCAACATTCAAATCGATTTCCTCCCGCGCTTCAACGACTTGATTACAATATTCCTGCAAACCCTTCGTCTTGCAACGTCAGAGGTAAAGGTATTTCTAAAATTTCGAAAACGACGCAGGACATGAGCCCTGACACCGTTATGCTTCAGTTTTTCAAAGGCAGTCACGGAACTTCGTGCGATGGCTAACACCACCATTAAACTCAACGATGGCCTCCTGCGACGCAGTCGTTCGGTCGAGCTAAGCAGCAGTCGCGCGCAGCTTTGGCCGCTGCTCTCGGCTACGGATTCGCTCAATCGCGAATGGGGGTTGCCCGCCGTGGATTACTCCACCACGCCTTCCGCCCACGGTGGCGCGGACGTCCATGCCAAGGCCAAAATGCTGGGCATGAATATGAAGTGGGAAGAGCACCCGTACGAATGGATCGAGCCAACGCTCTGGCGCGTCGAACGAATTTTCACCAGCGGTCCCTTGAAGCGTGGAATTTTTGAACTTCAGCTCGATGAAATTATCAGCGGCACGAAAGCTACGTTCGCTTGCGAATACATGCCGCCCTCGATCGCCGTCCACGTCTTGCTTAAATTTGTCATCGATCGCTGGTTGGACGCAGCCGTCGCCAGCGCTCGCGCCGCCGATGAGTACCTTCATAAACGCACTCCCTCTCCCTACATACGCCGCTACAAGAAAGCCGAGATCGACCGCCAAGCACTCGACAGTATCTGCTCCCGCATGCGCGATTGGGGCGTTGAACGCGAACTTTTGGACCGAATTTCAGAGGACATTCAGAATCTACCGGACGAAGATCTGGTCCGTATCCGGCCATTCGAAGCCGCCGATCGCTGGAAAGCCGGCCGGTTGGATGTGCTGGTCTTCTTCATGCGTGGCGTGCGCGCGGGTCTGCTCGATCTGCATTGGCAGGTTATTTGTCCACATTGCCGTGGATCGAAGGCGTCGATGTCCTCGTTGCAGGAACTGCGCAAGACCGCACACTGTGAGTTTTGCAATATCACGTTTGAAACCGAATTCGATCGCTCCGTCGAAGCTCGTTTCACGGTCAACGCTTCCATTCGACGTACGGAGGACCGCATTTATTGCGTTGGGGATCCAAGCCGCACGCCGCACATACGCGCCCAAGTCCGTATCAAGCCGAACAAGCCGCGCCGCTTCGGGTTGGAGCTCCAGCCGGGCCTTTACCGTTTGCGTGCCACGCAGTTTAAACCGATTTTGGCGCTCAATTGTAGTGCAGACGGGACACTCGCACCACAAAGGGCAACCGGACAAAAAGAGATTCCGATTCTCCGTGTTGCCCTGAACGACACAGGGTTTGAAAGCGATGAACTGAAAGCCGACGCGGGGCGCTGTGAATTCGAAATCCATTCCTCGGCCACTGGCAGCGTCGATGTAAAGGTGGAGGACGCAAGCTGGATCGACAATGCCGCAACGGGCGTATTGGTAACATCGCTTCCGGAATTCCACGATTTGGCAGCGAAGGATACGCTCGTTCCGGAAGAAGAACTGGCGGTGCGTTCGTTGACTCTGCTTTTTTCCGATTTGCGCGGGTCAACCGCGTTGTATCGCCAAATAGGAGACGCAGCCGCGTATGCGCTGGTCCGCGAGCATTTCAAAGTCATGCAAAACGTCATTCGCACAAATCGTGGTGGTATCGTCAAGACCATCGGGGATGCCGTGATGGCTGTTTTCTTCTCCGCTCCGGAAGCGCTCGAATGCTGTTTCGAGATTCAGAAGGCGTTCGTGAATCTCTGGCATCACCGTCCGCAGATGGCGACTATGGTCGTCAAGCTCGGCTTTCATCGCGGCCCGTGTATTGCGGTGAATTTCAACAACCGCATCGATTATTTCGGCACAACGGTCAACATCGCCGCTCGTATTCAAAACGAAAGCCGCGGCGGCGATATCGTCTTCTTTGAGGAGTTATCCGGTGATCCGGCAATTCAACGCGTCCTTGCAAAGTACACGTTTCAAACCGAATCGGTAACAGCCACGCTCAAAGGCATCGCTGGTGAGACACATCTTCTTCGTATTATTCCTGAGTGGGAAGGAATGACTCTGCCACAAGGCACACTTATGATGGCCAAGCCGCACATCAAATAAGGGACAATTAAACCGCAGCTTGCCAATTTCATGCCTACTTCATCGTTCATTTGCATCATACGCCGCTCTGTTGCAAGATATCGCGCTACTAACTTTTTAAATGGCATTGAGCCTGAGCCTGGAGGGAGACCGATGAACATAAAAATGATGAGTGTTTTTGTGGTGGGAACGTCCGCTCTGTTGCTGCTGGGCGGTTGTGGTGACGAGCAAAAACCGACGACGACGCCGTCGGACAAGGCTGCGACTGCCGCCGGTACCGGGACGGGCGCTGGGGCTTCTGTTTCAACTGGAACAGACGCTAGCGCCGCGGTTGCAACGAGCACCGGCACAACCACCGGTGCCGCCGACACGAAATCCGAGAATCCGCCGAAAGAATCCGCCGCTCGCACGAAGATAGGTAATGGACCCCATTCGATCGTCTTGCCGGCTTCATGGAAAGTTGAAAATGTACAGAAACCGATGCGTGCGCTTACGGTCACTGTGCCGAAGGAAGAGGGCGATGCCGACAACGGAGAATTGAGTGTATTTGTGTTCCCTGGTAATGCCGGGGGATTGGACAATAACGTAAAACGCTGGGCCGGACAGTTTGGTGGCGATAACTCAATCAAGGCGCAGCGCGACGTTAAGACGGAGTCGGGATCGACGGTGAAAGTCGTCGAGATTGAAGGCGATTTCGCCGGCGGTATGGGCGCCGAACCCAAGGCGAATTACAAAATGCTCGGTTCTTTTGTTGAAACCGCCGACGGCGCGCACGTCTTTAAGCTGGTCGGGCCGCCGAAGACTCTCAACAAACACATGGCCGAGTTCGACGCCATGATCGAGTCGTTTAAGTAGCACCTCTCCACCAACCCCTCCCCTGCGAGGGGAGGGGAACCGTTAATCACGTCGCAGGCGCGGCGGTTATTCTCCCACTTCCCTCACAGGGAAGGGGCCGGGGGGGGTAGGTGCCGGAGGAACAAGTGTCCACCACGGCCACACCAACTTCCGAAGACGGCGCCGCGGGTCCACAGCGCAAGCTGCTGGGCGCGGCCGCGGTCGTCGGCGTAATGACGGTGCTCAGTCGCATCCTGGGCCTTTGGCGCTTTCGGCTTCTGGGTGGTATCTTTGGCGCGTCCGAAGTGGCCGACGCCTTCAATTTCGCCTTCATCTTTCCCAATCTTACGCGCAGGCTCTTTGGAGAGGGTGCGCTGACCAGTGCGTTCGTCCCAGTCTTCTCCGACAGGCTCGCCAGGAATCAACACGACGCGGCCAATAAAACCGCCAGCATTTTGATCTGTCGACTCACGTTCTGGCTTACGGCGGGTTGTATCGCCATCATTGCCCTCGCCGGAATTGTGCGGCTGATTCTTCCCAGTCTAGCGCCCGAAATGGCATCGCACGGCACACTGCTCCTGATTCAACTTTTCCAGTGGATGCTGCCGTATCTGATCTTTATCAACATCGCCTGCGTGGTAATGGGGATCCTCAATTCAATGGGCCATTTCCTCATGCCCGCCTTCGCGCCGGTCTTGCTCAACGTGGCCATGATTATCGCCTGCCTTTATGGGTTGCCGTCCGGCAAGGCGCCGGAAATACAGATATGGGTGGTGGCCTATGCGGTACTGGTTGGCGGAGCGGCTCAATTGCTGATCCAGTTTCCGGCGGCATACATACGTGGCTTCCGATTCACTCCGAACTTTGACACGACGGATCCAGGCTACCGTGAAGTGATCGACAATTTTAAACCGGTCGTTTTGCTGATCGCCGTCTTTCAGGCCAACGTGATGATGGACAACGTCATCGCGCGTTATCTGATTGCCGGCAACGGTCCTGTGACTTATCTGAACATGGGCACCAGCGTCTATCAAATGCCGTGGTCCATCTTTTCGTTGGCGCTGGGAACCGTACTTCTTCCGGCTCTGGCCAGGCAATGGTCGCTCGGAAAAAAGGACGATTTCCACAAGACGTTGCTCGACGGACTGCGCATGGCCTTCTTTCTGCTTCTGCCGTGCACCGTAGGCATCATGTTGCTTTCCGACGATCTGGTCCGTCTGCTCTACGGCACGGGGCGCTTTTTGGAGAACGATGCCGAGCCGGTGCGACGAACCGCCGGCGTGGTGATGTTCTCAACGTTTGGGCTGGTATTCTTCGGCGTCAATTCGATTCTCGCTCGCGCGCTCTACGCCACCAAGGACATGAAAACACCGACGACGACCTCGGCACAGTCGGTCGTCATTAACCTCGGACTTAATCTCGTCTTTGTGATTGGCGGAAACTTCCTGGCGCGCGCTATCTATCCCTTGGCGCACTCCGATACGCCGCATCCTTGGTTCGTTACCGCATTGCTCAATGCCGCCTTAGGGTTGGGAGAATTGCGCGAAAGCGGTATCGCACTGGCCAGCACGCTCAGCAATGCCTGGCAGACGTGGATGCTGGCCAAGGCATTGCGCGCGCGCGTAGGGCTTGAGCAGAAGCCGGCCGAATCGACGATGGCGTTCCTCAAAGAAGCCGGCCTTGGCGCGGTGATATCCTCTGTCGTCGGAATTGGCATCTATCAGTACTTCTCGAATCATACGGACGCACGCGGACAGAAGGACTGGGAAGGCTTCTACGGATTTTTTGCGGCGGCGTTATTCGGTTTCACGCCCTTTGTCCTACTCTGCCGGAATTATTTTATTGGGCGTTTGCAAAGCAAACCCAAGGAACACAATCCGGATCCGCAGGATCGTTATGGCGTAAAAAGCGAACATTGGTCTGAGGACCTGAAATTTCAGCATTCGCTCTATACTGCAGCGCTGGCCAGCGCCGTAATGGGATTTGTCGTTTGGGCCATGCGCGACAGCCTGCCGCCGGAAGGCCGCACGATTTACCTCGTCGCTCAGCGTTCGCTTGTCCCCATCGCCGCCGGCGTCGCCGTTTACATGATGGCCGCCAGCGGCCTGGTGGCGCGAGAGTACGATGAATTGAAAGCGCTGGTTTTAAAGAAAGTGGCGAGTGGCTAGTGGTCAGTGGCTAGTAACAGCAACAGAAAAGTCGATCCTTTTACTAGTCACTATCCACTTATCACCAGGTCTGTTGAGGCACTAGCTACTGCCGTTACGCCGGCCAGAACGTTAGACGCCGCGAGTTAATATCGAGAAGTTTTAAGATTTCCAGAACCTGATGGATATCTTGTTTGCTATCGTGAGACCATTGAATGATATCGAGGTTTTCTCCGCCGGCTTTTATACGCAGGATAATGTGCTGAATGAGTTCGGTGTTTGGATGAAAGTCGCGCTTCAGGAGGCCAAAGTCCTGGTGATCGAGTTCGCTCCAGAATCGTTCACCCGAGAGGTGTTCGATCCAGCGGTCGCGGCACCATCGCCACCAGTAGCGGCGGGACCAGTCGCGTAAAGCAGCATCGCCCAAGTCACGGCCGGCCTTTTGCGATTCAATCCACTTGTGCTTTTCAGCTTCCAAAAGTGCCATACGGAAGAGTTGGCTCTCATTTGGCCTCCGGGAGACGGCTTGATTTTCGGCATTTGCGCTCATGCAAACCTTACTGCTGTTTAACTCTATCTTAGTGCATTAAACGCCGCTTTTCAAACACCCTCTACTAAAAGGATACAGGAACTGACAGTTATTTTCAACCCTTTGGCTTGGTCTTCCCACTCCGCTTGGATTGAGCAGCATGTATTGTGGCGGCCTCTGGCGTTCTCGACTGGACGATCCAAGGCGCTGGGCGTTTTAACAAAAATGCGTCTACACCCTCTTTACATTCGGATGTATCTCGTGCCATGGCATTGACTTCCACTGCAAGTTGAAGCGCGTCGTACAGATTTCTCCCAGCCGCTCTGGAAAGCAAATCCTTTGTAAGCTTTACTGCCGTTGGGCCATTCTGAGCAAGTGTATCGGCAAGTTTCATGGCTCGGGCAAGCAACTCCGTGGAAGGAACAACGACCGTAATCAGCCCGAGGCGCTGTGCTTCGTCCGCTGGAACACGCCGGCCAGTCATGAGCAGATCGCGGGCGACTTTAGCGCCAGCCATGCGTTCAAGATACACGCCGGCCAGTGCTGGAACGAACCCGATCTTCACTTCGGAAAAACTGAAGAATGCGTCTGCACTGGCAAGAGTGAAATCGCACAAGAGCGCAAGGCAGCAACCGCCAGCCACTGCCGGACCATTGACCGCGGCGATGGTAGGCTTGGGATACGTGCGCACGTATTCGAAGAAATCTGCGATCGACTGAGAGTCGGCCGTGTGCTCGGCTGGCGTCAGACGAGTTTGCTCGGCCAGACCTTCGAGGTCCAAGCCTGAGCAGAATGCGTTTCCCGCACCGGTGATAATGACGCATCGGACGCTCTCTGTCAGTCGCAAGCTCTCCAGTGCCGACCGCAGATCCGTGCGCATGGAAGCTGAAATGGGATTGCGCTTTTCAGGCCGGTTGAGCGTACAAAGAGCGCTCTTTTCTAAAAGTTGGACGGCGACAGATTTAGACATTTAAAGCAACCTTTTAGTCATATGTCGCACTCTTCACTGTTGCATCTTGAACACATGCAACAAAAAAGATCATATCTCTTTAATTAAAAACTTGCGTAATATTAACGCCTTTTTGGAGATTTTGTCGCGAAATCCGCAAAGCTGTCCGATGTAATAAGTAAGAGGGACTGTCTCGCGTACAATAATTTGTGGGAGAGTGGCAAGCAATTTGATAAGTAAAGATACGTGGAGGTTGGTTGGGGGGACGAAGGCAGAGTGCATCAGGAGGATTTCAACCATGCGACACCGCCATCCCTACGAAAACCGGTACTGCAGCGGATGCCAATGCACGACCCGGCATGAAGTAAAAGACACTTCGTACGCCTGTCTGCGCTGTGGCGTCATCAAGTACCCAACACACGCTGTAAAGCCAATCATTAACGTGATTCAAATTCCGGCTTGACGTGGATCAAGTTGTTGGATTGTGCGAGCTAACAACATGTGCCACTCATTATTTCTTCTTGAGACTGTCGGGGCGTTACCAATTGACATGTCGATCCCAAAAGTTTCACCGTGTCATTTTGGTCTGTACAGAAAACTTCCAATAGTAGATTGACCTCTTCCTTAAAATCGGCGCTCGTTCCCAACATTGTAAATAGTTTTAGCATGAACAGCGGCGCATGAAGCTTCACCTTTATTTTACCGAGGCTATGTAGGATCGAATCGACGAGCTCTAGAGGCGTTGTGATCTCCGGTCCCGCAACATTTACGACTCCTGGGGCTACGCTTGATTTCTCAAAGACTGCCAAAACGCAACGCGCCATGTCATCAACATACATCGGCTGAATCATTGTGCCGCCGTAGCCCCAGATGCCCATGACGAATGTCGAAGCTCTAGCCTTTTCGGCCAGTTCCGAAAGGAATTCGTCGCCGCGGCCCATCAGCAAACTGCTACGCACGCGAAAGACGTTACACTTGAGGGAGCTGACAACGCCTTCAGCTTCCGCGGCATGACTGAGCGCACGCGAAGGAGAAGCGGGATTAGCGCTGAGATTTGAATGATAAACAAACCGTTTGAGCTCGCTCTTGCGCACGGCCTCGACCACACGGCGCACGTCCTCGAGGTGTTCGTTGGCGCGGTACATTCGCCCATTGAGTGTGATCGGCGATGTGAACGCCGCACCAAACGTTCCACGCAAGACCTGCTCGATAATTTCAGGCGAATCGAGGCTCCCATGTATCACTTCAAGCGTCGCGGTATCGGAAGGATCCGATAGTTTTGGCAAAGCTTCCACCGCACGGTTGTCCGGACAGAGGACTCGCACCGAGAAGCCCTTCGCGAGCAGCACACGAGTCAGTGCGGCTCCGGAGAACGGAATTTCACCGAGGATGGCAATCGTGCGCGGCGGTTCGGCGGGAACCGTTTCGACGGGTGATGCTGAGACTTCTACCGTATCTGGCATGATTAATCCGAAAGGGTGTTGGAAGAGTTTACCTGTTAACAATTTTACGACATGAATTGCATTTTTCAATACGGAATTGCCTTGCGCGACAAGCGCGAGTGAATGGTCTCATTGTAATCTTGGAAGCGCTGGCGTCCCGCGCGTGGACATAGATACAACCACAGCGAAAAAATCCTGCCGTTTGGACTTTTCGCTGTGGCTGTCGTTACGCGCGATTCAAAAAGCCCGCGCTGCTAATTTTAGCCGCCCGGAATTAAAATACGGGGGGAATGGTATCAAAGACCCACGGAATCAAGGACCCATTGCAACATCGCTTCTATGGTGGCATTTATCCACGTCACTGCCGCACAAATCAAACTATACAAATACATTATGGCTTGAATATAGGCCGTAATTATTAAATATAGCCCGCCTATGATGATTAGGACCGCAACCATTCCAGCAATAGCGGATAATACGCCAACAAATACCACTGCTGCATAATAAGCCAGGATCACGCCCGCTAATACGACAGCCCCTCCAAGCAAAAGTTGTCCCATCCACCATAAAAAAGCTTGGGTTCCGTTGAGGAAGGTATCCCACCAACTCCCATTAACAACGCCTCCACCCACCGGCACGTCATCGGCATTCGCGGTGCCTGCCGGGGCTGGTTGCCCGCCTAATGCTGGCGCTGTAGTCTGACCGCTTGAATCTACGCCGCCGGCCGTAGCGGTATAGCTTGTGGTGTCCGGGCCTCCGCTTACGGTAATATAGGTTGTACCGTCTGTACTCACCGTCACGTCGTCGCCTTCGCCGTCGCTGAATTGGTAGGTTTGAACACTGGGCGTTCCGCCGCTCATCGCCGAGGTGTCGGAGCTGGGGCTGGGGCTAGGGCTAGGACTGGGGGTGGGTTCAGCGCTAGTTTCATCCGGATTTGTGGCGTGTAAATTGGATGCTATTAATGCTAGCGCAAACAGACTGCTTGCAATCCCGAGCCGTGCTTTTTGAGCGGTAAACATGAGCCCCTCCCTTAGGTGTATGTCCCTCAGTTGTATGTCGCCGACGATAGATTCGGCGACTGCATTAAGAGACTGTCGCCCCTGGAATTCATCGCGGCTTCGGCCGCGAGGAAAAAGATTCAAAAATTTCTGTAATCGTTCTTACTGAAAGCGTTCCGGTCTATGTTTTTTGCTGCAGACGCTCTTCCCAGCGCTCCTTAACTTCCTCAATCGTGTCATCAACCAGTTTGTGGAAAAGTGACTGCACTTAGTGCGGCCGGGAATAATATGTTTTTTTTGAATTTAACGCAATGTTTTTTGTAACACTTCATGCCAACGTCGCCGTTCGACTCCGTGACGCAAAGCGCACGGCCGCGCTGAGCACCAAAATAATAAAGATCAACAACAGCATAGCAGCCCAGGCCTGCTTGCGCCATTCTTCAGGGGCGGACGTCGCATACTTAAATATCTGCAGTGTCAACGATGGAAATGGCTTGGCCGGATTGTACGTGTCCTGATCGCTTCCCCGCACCGTGAACAGCAGCGGCGCGGTCTCTCCGGCGATGCGCGCAACTCCGAGCATGACGCCAGTGATTATTCCGCTACTGGCTGCCGGAAGGATAACATAAAACAACGTATGGAATCGCGTCCCAGCGAGTGCGTGCGACGCCTCCCGGTATGTCGCAGGAACAAGCTTCAACATCTCTTCGGTCGTTTTGGCGATAATCGGACACATCATAAATCCAAGCGCCGCGCTTCCGGCCCAACCGGATGGAGTCCCCGTTTGTAAAACGATAAGTTGATTCGCCAACAGCCCAACAATAATCGATGGCGTTCCGGCCAGCACGTCGACAACCATGCGCACCACTTTTCCGAGCGCCGATCCCTTGGAAAATTCAGCCAGGTAGATTCCACAGAACATTCCCAACGGTATACCAAACATACTTCCCAGACCGATCAGAATTAGGGTTCCCACAATGCAATTGCGCATTCCGCTTGGCATTCCCAAGGGACCAGGAAGCCGCGTAAATAGTTCAATGCTCAGGCCGGCAATCCCCTGATATACAACGTACCCTGTAATGGCGGCCAGCAGCAACAGTGTCAAGGTGGCGGCACAAACGCACAGTACGGCCATGACCGTGCTAGTGCCCGACACAAACGGATTGCTGTGCCGCAAGACGATGCGCGGCTTGGAGAATTCGATGGTCTTTCCCGAGGAATCGTGAGCCGCTTTCTGCTCGGCGCTGAAAGGAGATACCTTGGCCTGCTTGCCGTGAAACAGTCCACCGGGGCTCATGACGCGAGAAATCATCAGGCGGGCCAATCCGTTCATTACGACGGTCAACAGCAAGAGCACGAATGCAATATAAATCAGCGCATGAGCGTACACCGGTTTGTCGGCTTCCATGAATTCATTGGCCAGCAGGCTGGCCATGGTCTGAGACGGAGCGAAGAGGCTGAAATTGATATCGTTGCAGTTTCCAATCACCATCGTGACGGCCATTGTCTCTCCGACGGCGCGAGCAAAACCAAGGACGATGGCACCGAAAATTCCCAGTTTTCCGTAATTCAATACAGCCAGCGTCGCTTGCCACCAGGAGGCTCCGAGCGCGTAGGAGCCCTCTTCCAATTCGCGCGGAACAGAGCGCAAGACATCTCGAGTTACCGAAGTGATAATCGGAATGACCATAATGGCCATTACCAAGCCGGCGGCGAGCATGCTGAGTCCCACGGCCGGCCCTGAAAATAGTTTTCCAACGACGGGCAACTGGCCTAGGGTCGCCTTCAAGAATGGCATTCCGGTCCTCTGCAGGAACGGAACCAGCACTGCAATTCCCCAGAACCCATATGCGATGCTTGGGATTGCCGCGAGAAGTTCGATCAGAAACGAAGCCGGACTCACTAACCAACGCGGCGACAATCGCACTAGAAATACGGCCGCGCCGATGCTCACGGGAACGGCAATCAGCAACGCGAGAAACGATGAAATCAACGTGCCGTAGATAGTTGGCAGCGCGCCGAAGTGCATTTCGACGGGATCCCAGTCGCTATCAATCAGAAAACGCCACCCGTAGGTCATAATCGCTGGAAACGCACCGTTTAGCAGCACGCCAGCCAAGAGCAAAACCAGAACAATCATGGCCACGCCGCCGGCGGTAGCGAGTCCGACGGTTCCCCTGTCAAGGGCTTTGTTAAACCATGAACCTACGGCTTTATCGTCCTTGGCGCGAGCTTCGTCAACAGAGACAACCGCAGTGCTCATCGAAACTCCTCTCTAGCTATGAAATTAACAAGGTCCCCATAATCTTCAGAGGACCTTTCTTGACTCCAACGGCTTCCAAATAATAACGCAGTCTATTTCAGCACTGGCTGGCCATCGAATACGACAGTCTTAAGTTCCGCTTCAACTTTCTTCTGTACTTCATCAGGCAGTGGGGCAAAATTCAGTTCCTTTGCCATTTCCTGTCCTTCGTGAACGCACCAATTAACGTAATTCATCAGTTCGGTAACCTGATCTTTGTTCTTTAGGTACGACAGATCCTGGTAAATCAAAAGATATGTATATCCGCTGATCGGATAGGAATCGTCGCCCGGTTCGTCAGTAATACTCACCCTCATGTCGTCTGGAAATTCGGTGATATATTTTTGAGCGGCGACGACTCCATCAATGCTGGCACGCACGACTTTGCCAGCTTTATTAATCTGGGATGCATATTGCAGGTGCGACTGTTCGGCGTAGGCCAGTTCTACGTATCCAATGCCACCTTCTGTGGTCTGCACGACCTTCGCGACACCATCGTTACCTTTGCCGCCAATTCCAATAGGCCATTTAACCGATGTTGCATTCTTAACTCTGTTTTTCCAATCCGGACTAACCTTGCATAGGAAATTCGTAAAAATCCATGTGGTTCCAGAACCGTCGGATCGGTGCGCTACGACAATATCTTTTTCCGGGAGGTTCACACCAGGATTAAGCGCGGTAAGCTTCGGATCGTTCCATTTTGTAATTCTACCCAGATAAATCTCGGCAACCGCCTCACCACTCAACTTCAGTTCTTTTATGTCGGGAAGATTGTAAACCATTACTTCAGGACCAGCGACCATCGGAATGTGCAGTATTTTTGCAGGCGCGTCCTTTAGTTGCTCGTCGGTCATCGGTCCGTCTGTGCCACCAAACTGAGCAATTCGCTCCGTAATCTGTTTAATACCGGCACCGGAGCCCAGAGCCTGGTAGTCCAGTTTAACGTTCGCATGCGTAGAGTTGTATTGAAAAATCCATTTCGCGTATAATGGCGCCGGAAACGTTGCGCCGACTCCCTGGATAGAAATGTTTTCGGCACGAACCGAGCTTCCCGACGCGAGAACCAGCATGGACAGAACCGACACCTGATAAAGCAACCTCATCTTCACCCTCCTTAAAACGAATGAATGCCCCTGAGTAATTTCACGAGTGCTCAAACAATAGTCAAACCATACGAAACCACTCTTAATAATGCGTTAAGAATTCGCTAAGCGACTGGATTCCGACTGTTATTCCAATCAGCAAAACAGTTTTTTTAGTGGTTGATCAAACATTCCTGTCTGTTTTACGGGTGATCATCCGAATCGGCCCGTGATGTAATCTTCGGTCTGGCGTTCCTTTGGAGTAGTGAAAATTTGCTCGGTCACACCGGTTTCGATAAGCTTTCCAAGATAGAAAAATGCCGTGCGATCCGAAATGCGCGCCGCTTGTTGCATATTGTGCGTGACGACGACGATTGTGTATTCTTCGGCGAGGTCGATAATCAGATTTTCAACCTTCGATGTGGCGATGGGATCGAGCGCCGACGTGGGCTCGTCCAAAAGAATTACCTGTGGCGAAACCGCCAATGTGCGTGCGATACAGAGTCGCTGCTGCTGTCCGCCGGAGAGTGCCGTGGCCGGTTTGCGCAATTCGTCCTTTACCTCTTCCCAAAGCGCGGCCTTCCGCAAACTTTGCTCGACAATGTGATCAAGTTCAGCGCGCGCTTTTCGTTCGTAAAGCCGTACGCCGTACGCCACGTTATCGTAAATGGATTTCGGGAACGGATTGGGCTTTTGAAAGACCATCCCAATTTTTCTTCGCAACGCCACAACATTCATTTTGGGATCGAGGATATTCTTGTCGTCGATAACGATCTCGCCATCGTGACGGGCCGTATCGGCCATGTCGCACATGCGGTTCATCATTCGCAGAAATGTTGTCTTGCCGCAGCCCGAGGGCCCGATAAACGCCGTGACATGCTTTTCCGGAACGTTCATATTGACATTATGCAAGATCTGCTTCTTGCCGTAAAAAAAGTTTACATTTGTTGCCCGAATCCGATGTGGAACTTCCTTGCCAGGCGTCTTGAGTCTGGCAGATTCGGAACTGGGAGGAGTGGCGGTGCTCGTTTCGGTGCTGTTCATTTCAATCTTGCTCGTCTCGGGTAAGGCCTCTAGCGAGGTCTGCTCAATTGGCATCGTCATCGACCCTCTTTTTCGGCGGTAATCCGCCATGCACAAGAGTAATCCTTCCCCTTTTAATGAATGTGTATTATATGCAAAGATTGCGTTAAGGCTTGGATATGCCTCATCCTATTGATGTGACAGTGTTTGTGAAAACGGAAATCGGTTCAGGATGGAAAATAAGTGCTACTTCTTATCAAAAGCATGAATTTCATCCGGAATCATTTCAAGCGTGTTCGCGATTCTCTTGAGATGACGGCACGCCAGAACCAGTTCCACAAATACTTCCGGATTCGTTCCTCCATTGGCAATGGCATCCAGCACTCGGTTTTGAAGGCTGGAAATTTGCGCGTTAATTTCGGAGGCCAGACTTTGGACATCCTGAATCACGAGAGGTTCCCGTCCCTCGCCACGCTGCCAGGTTCGGCGCACGGCTTCGTGCAGTTTCAATATCTTCGACACGACCACGATCATCTCTTGAACCAGTTCCTGCATCGGAGTTCCACGCAGCCGGTCGACGCGCTTGCTTAACGCCAGCGTGAGCTCCTGGATACGCTCGAAATCGTGGCCCACGCGCAACGCAGCCATGGCATATTTCAAATCCGTGGCCAACGGATGTTCGCGCGCGACCAGCAGGAGACACTTTTCACGTGCGTCCTGCGCCAGATCGTCGATGCTTACTAGCGGCGAGTGCTCCGAAATATTAACATCGTAGGTCAGCCGCAATAGCACGGCGCGCAAGTTCTCATCCACTATACCGGAGAGCCGATCTAACGCGTCGCGCAGGCCATCGAGCCGGCTTTCCAGTACTGGATTAGTC